>Ga0208407_1000726_pt1 | contig 15358 bp, 17 predicted proteins | sample ETNtaG_9_FD_185775 | JGI IMG/M metagenome (GOLD analysis project Ga0208407, IMG submission 185775) | Marine microbial and viral communities from oxygen minimum zone, Eastern Pacific Ocean - ETNP201406SV69 (SPAdes) (version 2) | ecosystem: Environmental > Aquatic > Marine > Oceanic ...
ATAACAATCCTCATTGGAGTATGAGCCTACAAACACATAAATTTTTAGGTATACCTTAGTATATAAATATGAAGATATATAAAGACATAACATTTGAAGCTGCGCACATGCTTCCCAATGTTCCAGAAGATCATAAATGCCGACAGCTACATGGACATTCCTTTAAAATTAGAATTACGTTAGATGGTCCTATCGATAAATCAATTGGTTGGGTAGAAGATTTTGCCGAATTAAAAAAAGCATTTGATCCTATTTATCAAGAACTCGATCATCATTATCTTAATGAAATTTCAGGATTAGAAAATCCAACAAGTGAAAATCTAGTAAAATGGATTTGGGAGCGACTAAAGCCTAATTTGAAATATCTTTGTTCTCTTGAAGTAAAAGAGACCTGTGCCACTGGCTGTATCTATGAAGGTGAAGATGGCTAAACCCGAAGGTAAATATTTTGAATTTAATTCAGAGGATGATATTAATCCCGATTTTCTAGAGACTTTTCCTTTCGATAGCCCTGATCAATATATCATGACTGAAACAGATGAATTCAGTGCCGTATGCCCATTCAGTGGTTTACCTGATATGGCATATGTAAAAATAGAATACCACCCTAAAGGCGGAAAGTGTATAGAATTAAAATCCCTTAAATATTATTTTGTTAGCTTTCGAAATGTAGGGATTTACCAAGAAGGTGCCACCAAGCGAATATATAATGATTTAAAATCAACATTGGACACTAAACAAATCAGAGTGACTACTATTTATAATACACGCGGAGGTTTTGATACAACTTGTATTGAGGGAGAGTTAGATTAGTATTTTTATATGAATCGCAACTTGATTAACTTAATTTTCAAACCGCTTTTTTGACCAATAAAAAAATATTGGCGATCCGGTAGCTCAGTTGGTAGAGCAGTGGCCTTTTAAGCCATTGGTCGTGAGTTCGAGTCTCACCCGGATCACTACTCTTGATACCACTTTTCTCTGAGTAAAAGCCCCGTTTTATTGCGGGGCTTTTTTTGTCAATCATTGTCACCTATAATCAAATATACCCATTTGGAGGACACACTTTTTCAATATTTATTTGTTTTTTCCTAATCTCATAAGTATGAATAACCAAATAAGATAAGGTAATACTATTGGAATTATTAAAAGACCTAGATCAATATATTCTAAAGTGCTAAGAATTAAAGAAGCTAATACTATTAGGGTTGCAATAATAAATAAGGTCTGATTGTACAAAATTTTCTTCATTTATTATCCTTTATTTAGTTTTTGACTATTCTAAATCCAAAATGATTATTGCCTCGATTCTCAAAATCTGAAGCTCTTGCATAAGTTAATAATGTTGATGCGTGATAATTCCAAGATCCCCCACGCCTTACCCTTTTATTATTCGCACCTGCAGACGTGTTGATGGGGTCTGTGGAGCCGTTGGTGTAAAATGATTCACCATAATAATCTTGGCACCATTCCCATACGTTCCCTCCCATATCATATAGCCCAAAAGGGTTATATGGATATGAGCCTACATTTATTGCATGTCCATTTGGATTATAAATACCTGGCTTTTCTCCGTTATAATTTGCTTTTGTTAAATCTAAAGTCCCATCATCTGTAGGATATGTTAATTGCTTCCCTCCTTTTGCAGCATACTCCCATTGTGCTTCTGTTGGTAAACTTACATCATAATATTTTGCAAAAGCGTATGCACCATGCCATTTTATCCAATTAACTGGCCAGGCTGCTTTTGTTTCATCTATCAGTTCAAATGTATTACTTGAAACATTGAAAGAAATCCAACTTTTATTATTTATATGTTCCGGTTCTCCGCCGCTTGTACATCCACCTGTTTCTCCTAATTGCAAGAATATTTCTCCTGAGTTGGGTGCATTTCCTGCACCGATGACCATTTGCTCTGTGTAAGTACCGCAGGGGTCAGAGACCTGTTTTTCAGATACTGTTATCCAACCATGAGAATAAGCCCCATTCAAAAAAATTATATAATCTTGATTGGTGATTTCTTTTTCAGATATTTTAAAAGAAGTCATTGTAATGCTAACCTCTGGTGCATCATTTTGGACTGTTGATCCCCCCATCATAAAAGTTCCAGAAGGAATTTCTTTTAACAAGATAGTGCTTGGCAAAGTAGCGTTTATTTCTAGCATATCGGTTTCGCTATTGTTCTCATTTTCTGAACAAGATAGTAGCGCTAATAGTAAAATGCTGAACCAGGGACGTTTCATTTAATTATCAATCATTGTTAAAACTATACCAACAAGTGAAACAGCAAGCGCTAATCCTATTGCATACAATAAAGTTGGGTTAGCTATTACTATAATTGATTCTGGTTCCAAATACATAAATAAAGCAATATACATTACACCAGCAGAAAATGACCAACCTAACAACAAAACTTTTTGTTGGGATTCTTTGCAAACAAAAACCCCGACAAGCAAAATAATAACTATCAAGTAATCAACTATCCAAAGAGGGGCATACTGCCAAGCTCCCCAGTTTAAAAATGTTTCTACTATTGCTAAGGCGATTGAATATAGTGTAGCAATTATCAAGTTAATTTTATTAATCATACCTTATTATTTATTCCTTTTATCAGATAAAATTGTATTGAAAAAAATATTATTAAAGTCATCAAATTGCTCTTTATTTGGAAGATGGCCTGAATTTTTTATTATAAATAAATTAAGATTTGGCATAATTCTATTTATTTTATCCTGCACTTTATTAAGTGGTAATACTTTATCATGATCACCCCATATTGCGTATTGTGATAGATCGCTTGCTCCAATTTTTTGATTAATCATATCTAATGAATAATTATTTTTTGTTGTGGATATAAGTGCACGTGCAAATCCTTTGTATTTAAGTAGTTCTTCATACTTTGTATCCCAACCTTGAAACTTTGAAGGTTCTTTAAAGTCATCTAGCTGACCTTTCGCAATTGTTTTATATCTATTACTTATAAATGAAGCAATTTCAATTTCGGTGACTTCTGAGGTATCTGGCTTTAATTTGGTATTATGGAAACCTGCTGGAGCAACATAAATTAATCTTTTGATTCTATCTGAATTATTTTCAGCAATTTTTGAAATAACCCTTCCTCCATTTGATAACCCAACAAGATTAATTTTTTTGTCTATTTTAAGTTCATCTAAAAGTTCTAATACTTGATTGGCATACAATTCATCATTATATAAAACATCAGGATTATCTGAATAACCTCTTCCAAATAAATCCATTCTTAGTACACTATATCCGCGCTTTACTGATTCATAATAAGTTTCATCCCAAATATATGAAGGGACTGAAAACCCATGTATTAATATAATTATTTCATCATGACTTAAGTTATTATACTCATAATATGTATAGCCTTTACTGAGTAAAGAGAAATATCCAGAATTAATTGATTTTCTAAAAGCCTCATTTTTTTCAATATATTCATATTTCACTGCTGGGCTAGAGCATGAAATAAATACAATTGATATAATAGACCATAGTTTCTTCATTTAGTTTTACCGCTTAAGTATCTAATTAATATTCCTACCCCTACTCCAATCATAATACAAATTTCTTGGTACCCAGTAAAATAGCCTATACATACTCCCAAGAAACCAAAAAATGAAACAGTATAATTATTTTGTAACCACATTGATGGCTACTACTTTATTTGCCTAATACAGGACCTGTCCAATTAATTATACCTCCGCTTAGATTTACAGCATTGTAACCATTATTAATTAGTATTTCAGTCCCAGTACGTGAACGATTTCCGCTTCTACAGTAGACTACAATATTTTGATCTTTATATTTTTTCAATTCATTTACTCGAGATTCCAATTCTTGAACAGGAATTATTAATGAGTTTGGAATTGATATTGTCTTATGCTCATCTAATGTTCTAACATCTAAAAAAATATTGTTTGAGTTTCCATAAAGATCAACTCCCTCTAATGTTGAAATTGCAGGGGTTGATTCTTGAGTGTTATTGGCTGGAGGAAAAAATAGAAAGCTTCCAATAATTAATAAAACTAGAAATACAATTATTACAACAACTTTCATAATTATTATTAAATTTTTGGAACCACAGCAATAACTCCAGAAAGCACCAAAATGATTAGCAAGAACAAGAATACCAATGGGGTTATTAGTATAGCTGATAATATTAAACGTTTCATTCTAGCTGTGATTAACTCCTGTGAATAAATAACTAATCTTATATATCTCTCTAATCTATGCAATTTATATGATAAGTATTTCAGTAATCCATAGAAGTTTCATTATATTACTATATTAAAGAAAGTATATTGAATGGCTTGGATAGATATCATAGATGAAGAAAATGCTGAGGGATCATTAAAAGAACAATACGATCAATTGATTGAGCCATGGGGTGGCGTTGATAATATTCTTAAAATACATAGTTTAAATCCTGAATCACTCGCTGCACACGTACAATTATATAAAACTTTAATGTATGGTAAATCCCCGTTAAGACGAACTGATCGGGAAATGATTGCTGTAGTAGTATCTGCAATAAATCAATGCCATTATTGAATTGTTCATCATGGGGAAGGTCTTCTCAAACTAACAAAAAATGAATCATTAGTTAATCAATTAAAATCAGATTATAAACTAGCTGATATTTCAATAAAGCAAATGTCCATGCTGAATTATGCTGCCAAACTAACTGAAAGACCAGCTGATATTTTTGCTAAAGATATAGAACAGCTCAGAGATGTAGGATTTAAAGATCGAGCAATATTAGATATAAATCAAATTATAGCATACTTTGCCTATGTAAATAGGATCGCTGATGGTCTAGGAGTTGATTTAGAAGATTTCTGGGATAAAAAGTAAATATATCATTGACTGCTGAATCTAATCAATTAAAGCGCGTTCTGTCCTTAATGGATGCAACCATGATAAATGTTGGCGGTATCATTGGATCAGGAATATTTATGGTCCCTGCTACGGTTGCCTTATATACAACATCTAGCTCTCTCTTTTTTATGGTATGGATTCTAGGTGGAATTATTAGTTTATTCGGCGCTTTGTCAGTTGCTGAACTGGGTGCAGCAATGCCTAGAGCAGGTGGTCAATATGTTTATTTAAACGAAGCATATGGCCCCGTATGGGGGTATTTGTACGGATGGTCAGCAGTAGCAGTTATTAATACAGCATCAATCGCTGCTGTTGGTGTTGCTTTTGCCGAATATTTAAGTTTTTTCACTCCACTAAATAGTTTTGATATAAAAAGTGTCGCTATTGTTTCTATTGTTATATTAACGATAATTAATGTTATAGATGTTAAATCGGGTGCACGCTTTCAAAATTGGTTTACATTCACAAAAATTGCTTCTATCATAATAGTCATTTTACTTGGCTTGTTTCTTGATGGCGGCTCAACACAAAACTTGTCTCCATTCTTCAACGATCAATCTTTTTCTTCACTTGTAGGCCCATTAGGACTAGCAATGGTGGCTGTACTTTGGACATTTGATGGCTGGATATTTATTACTTATGTTGCTGGTGAAGTAAAAAATCCCGGTCGAAATATTCCTTTATCTATTATTTATTGTATGATAATTATCGTATCTGTCTACTTAGCTCTTAACTATGTATTAGTTTTTGCACTTGGCTTTGATAAGATGATAGGATCTGAATTAGTTATGTCTGATGCAGCTTCAATATTTTTAGGCAATCAAGGGGGGGCTATAATTACCATCATTATTTTGATTTCTTTAATCGGTGCAAATAATGGTTTTATACTTACAAGTGCCCGTATCAATTACGCTATGGCAAAAAATAAATTATTTTTTAAGCAGGCAGCATCAATTCATCCAAAATATAAGTCTCCCTCAAATGCATTAATTATTCAATGCGTTTGGGCCTGTATACTGACATTTACAGGTACATTTAATCAATTAATAACTTATATTATTTTTGCGTCTTGGATATTCTACGGAATGTCTGCTGGTGCAGTAATTATACTCAGAGTTAAAAAGCCTGAACTTAAAAGACCTTACAAAACACCTTTATATCCATGGATACCTATCATTTTTATTTTATTCGCTATTTTTCTTACTATTAACACCATTATGGAAGCACCTAGGGATGCAGGAATTGGGACACTACTAATCTTGGCAGGATTACCTTTTTATTATTATTGGAATAAAAATGAATAATTATAGCTCAATTATTGATTCAACTGTTAATGATATGCGGGAAGAAATAATATTATTTATTCAAAACCTCGTGCAATCGCCTAGTTTAGCTAATGATGAAAATGACGTACAAGAAATAATATTAAATAAACTCGAGAGTCTTCAATTAAAGGCGGAAATCATTCCTATAAATTTTGATTCCATTAAAGACCATCCTGCCTTTTCTGATGATGGTTTTTCACCTGATTCAAGAATAAATGTAATAGGTAACTGGAATGAAGATATGAAAGGAAAATCACTCATCTTAAATGGGCATGTTGATGTAGTACCAACTGGATCAATAACATTATGGGATGATTCACCGTGGTCAGGAAAAATTAAAGATGATCGTATATATGGAAGAGGCTCATGCGATATGAAAGCCGGATTGGCTTCAGGTATCTTAGCTGTTCAAGTTTTAAAAACTATAGGGTTTGAGCCTAATGGAAATGTAATGATACAATCAGTTGTTGGTGAAGAGTCTGGAGGTTGCGGAACTCTTACAAATATTGTGAAAGGTTACAAGGGAGATGCTGCTGTTATACTTGAACCAACATCTTTGAAATTATGCCCTATTCAATCTGGTGCATTAACGTTTAGATTAAAAATCCCAGGTCAAGCAACACATGCTGCGATGCGTTGGGATGGAATTAGTGCAATTGAAAAGTTTAATATTATTAATCAATCAATAATTGAATTAGAAAAAGAACGCCACAGTTTATTTAATGTAGAATATTATGAATCACCTGAACGTGTTGCTCCAATTAATATTGGTACAATTAAAGGTGGCGAATGGCATTCTACTGTTCCCGATTCAGTTATTGTTGAAGGCAGATTAGGAGTTTTCCCTGGGGAGCCTGTTTCAGATGCACGGACTGCTTTTAGTAATCATATAATAAAAGTTTCGAATTCTGATCCTTGGCTAAAAAATAATCCACCAATTATTGAATGGTTCGAAGGTCAGTTTGAATCCGGTCAAACTGATATCGATCATTCAATAATAAATCATTTAAAAGAAGCTTATAATAACGTTAATAATTCAAATCCAATTGTAGAGGGTGTGACGTATGGATCGGACTTGCGACTTTTTACGAATCATGCTGATATTCCTGCCTTACTTTTTGGCCCTGGCGATGTCCGACTTGCCCATTCTGCTAATGAATATGTTGAAATTGAAGAAGTATTAACTTGTATAAAGATCATCTCAAATCTAATTATTAACTGGTGTGGAGAATAAATTGAATAACGATTTTGGCTGTCAAAGCATGGTTGGGAAAATAGAGCGAGTTTTAATTAAACATCCAAAAGATGCCTACCATAACCAGTCAAACATAGATTCACAAGCTCAACAATTAAATTATTTAGGCAAACCAGATTACAATAAAGCAATAACAGATTATGATCAATTAATTAATATTTTTGAATTAAATAATATTGAAATTCACTATCTACCGATTGATAAACAAACTTCTCTTGATTCTATTTACACACATGATCCATGCATTATATCAAATGGAGGTGTTATTCTTTCAAATATGGGGAAGAAAGATCGGCAGACTGAACCTAAAAATATTGCATCTTACTTCAAATCAATTGATATACCAATTCTCGGTAGTATTGAATCTCCAGGTACGTTAGAAGGAGGAGATGTTATTTGGATTGATGAGAAAACTGTTGCAGTTGGTGAAGGCTACAGAACAAATGCTGAAGGAATACGGCAGTTAAAATCTATACTAAAAACTTATATAAATACTATTATCACAGTACCGTTACCTCATTGGACAGGACCGTCTGATTGTCTTCATTTAATGAGCAATATATCACCAATTGATATAGACCTTTATTTGGTTTATTCCAGGTTGATACCCGTATCGTTTAGACAGTATCTTCTAGAAAGAGGAATTCAGTTAGTTGAAGTTCCAGATCAAGAATATGATTCTATGGGATGTAATGTTTTGGCAATTTCACCAAGAAAAGTGATCATGATTAGCGATAATCCAATTACACAAAAAAGACTTGAGGACGAAGGTGTTGAAGTTTATACAATTGATGGCAGGGAAATATCAATTAAGGGTTCAGGCGGTCCTACTTGTTTAACTCGTCCATTCATGAGATTATAAATAATGATTTATGAAAATACATACACCGCAAATACTCAGCTAAAAGTATCTCCTTTTTTTGAACGTACTTCTAAATTAAATGAGTCTCAGGAGTGGCGTAGATGGGCTGGATATCTAGCTGCTACTAGCTATGAATTAACTCATGAAAATGAATATTTTGCTATCCGAACAAAAGCAGGGCTCTTAGATATAACACCATTAAAAAAATATATAGTAGAAGGCCCCGACTCGCAGCAAGTATTAGATCGATTAGTAACACGAAATATTGGCATCTGTAAAGTAGGGCAAGTTATGTACACCCCATGGTGCGATGAGAATGGTAAAGTTATTGATGATGGAACGGTACAGAGGATTTCCGAAAACAAATTTAGGATTACTAGTGCAGAACCAAATCTGGAATGGATTGAGAGTAATTCAATAGGAATGAATGTAGTGGTTAAAGATGACTCATTTACTACAGCAGCGCTCGCCCTTCAAGGTCCCAATTCTCGTGCAATTCTTAATTCCATTTCATCTAAATCTCTAGATAGTTTAAAATTCTTTTGGATGATGGAAACAACTTTTGAAGATATTCCAGTTTCAATTTCGAGAACAGGATACACAGGTGATCTTGGATATGAGATATGGATGGAGCCAAATGATGCATTAAATGTTTGGGACTTACTTATTGATAAAGGCAAACCTTTTGGTATTACACCAACTGGTCTACACGCATTAGATGTAGCAAGAGTTGAAGCAGGGCTTATTCTTTTAGATGTGGATTATATATCATCGCGACATGCTTTAATTGAATCTCGTAAATCATCACCATATGAGTTAGGATTAGGTTGGGCAGTTAAAATGAAAAAAGGAAATTTTATTGGGAAACAATCCTTACTTAGAGAGTTGGATCACAAATCTGGTTGGAGTTTTGTTGGTATTGAAATAGAATGGCCTGAATTTGAAAAACATTATAGAAATGTGGGTTTAGCTCCTGGCCTTCCATCTACAGCATGGAGAACAAGTACCCCTTTGTACAATCAGAGTGAGCAAGTAGGCTATGCAACTAGTGGCACATGGTCTCCTATTCTTAAGCGCTATATTGCTCTGGCTCACATTAAATCAAAATATGCTAAAGAAGGTTCAGAATTAAAGTTTGAATTAAAAGTAGAACACTTCAGAAAACTAACTAAAGCAACTGTGGTAAAAACTCCTTTTTTTGACCCAGAGAGGAAACGCTCATGCCTAACATAAAAAAATATGATGCTATCGTAATTGGTGGTGGGCATAACGGATTAACCGCTGCCGCTTACCTAGGTCGAGCGGGGAAGAAGGTTCTTGTCCTTGAACGACGGCACGTTTTAGGTGGTGCTGCAGTAACAGAAGAAGTCTTTCCAGGGTTCAAGTTTTCGGTTTGTTCCTATGTAGTTAGCTTAATGAAATCCAATGTTATGCGTGAGTTGATGCTACCAAAATTTGGATTAGAGCTTCTTCCTTTAGAGAGTACCATGACTCCATTAGAAAATGATTATCTTCTTCGTACAGCTGATTCAGATCAAACATACCGTGAGATAGCGCGCCATTCTAAAAAAGATGCAGAAAATTATATGCGATTTGGCCCGGCGATGGGACAAATTGGCATGGCTGTTAGACCCATACTTGAAACAATAGCTCCAAATCCAATTCGACCTTCATTTTCAGATATTATTGCAACAAAAAAAATATTAGACCATGTTAAATCACTGTCATCACAACAATTTGAATATTTAACAAAACTCATGACGATGAGTTCGGCAGATTTTTTAGATGAATGGTTTGAATACGAACCATTGAAAGCAACAATGTCTGCTAGTGGAATAATCGGAACATTTATGGGTCCTCGGTCTCCAGGATCTGCTTACGTGATGCTTCATCATTACATGGGTGATATTGATGGCGCTTTTAGAGCTTGGGGTTTTCAGCGAGGTGGCACAGGTGGTGTCAGCATGGCAATCGCCAGATCAGCAAAACATTTCGGCGTAGAAATAATGACTGAAGCATCTGTCCAAAAAGTTATTGTCAAAAATGGTTGTGCAACAGGTGTAGTGTTAGATAATGGAGATGAACACAATTCAAATATTGTTATATCTGGCCTAGATCCAAAACTTACTTTTTTAAAGATGATAGACGAAATTGATCTTCCATCAGATTTTATTTCGGCAATTAAAAATTTTAGAATTCGCGGTTCTTCTGGAAAAGTTAACTTAGCTTTAGATACACTTCCAAATTTTTCATGTCTTCCTGGTGATGGTCATCATTTACGTGGTGCTATCTCTATAAGCCCATCATATGATCATTTAGAAAAAGCATATGATGATGCTAAATACGGAAATTTTTCAGAAGCTCCATTTATGGACATTATTCTTCCATCAGTTTTGGATCCTGATATGGCTCCTCCAGGTAAACATGTGATGTCGTGTTTTGTTCAATATGCTCCCTATGATATAAATGGAGGTTGGAATGATCAAAAGAGAGAGGATTTTGGCGATGCAGTAATTAATACAATTTCAAGATATGCACCGAATATCAAAGATATTATTTTACATCGACAGGTACTAACTCCCGCAGATTTAGAATCAACATTTGGCTTAACAGAAGGTAATATTTTTCATGGTGAGCTAACTCTTCAACAGTTATTCTCGTTACGTCCTGCAGTAAAATGGGCAGATTATACAACCCCGATAAAAAATTATTTCCAATGTGGATCCGGGACTCATCCCGGTGGAGGCATTACAGGTTCTCCCGGTGAGATGGCAGCTAAAAAGATTTTAGGAACGCTGTAATGAATAATTACGATGTAATTATAATTGGCGCTGGAATAAATGGGTTAACTACTGCATCTATTTTAGGCAAAAAAGGGAAGCGTGTTCTTGTTTTAGAATCAAGAGATAAAATAGGTGGTATGGCCTCCTCAATTGAATTCTCACCTGGATTTAAATGTAATTTAATTAATGATTATATAAAATGGATAGACCCTCGCTTAGTTAAATTATTAAACCTGGAAGCTTTTGGTCTAGAATTAGTACAACCTGAAATACTCAGAATTGTTATTGGAAAAAATGGTGAACATATTGCATTTCACAAGGATGTAGATAAAACAATCGATTCAATTTCAAAATATTCTATAGAAGATGCTGGGAAATGGAAAGATTTTATATCTTATATTGAAAAGCTTTCACATTTTTTAGAAAAAGTTTATGAATTAACGCCTCCCAAATTACCAAATATTGGATTAAAAGAAATTTTCGGAATGCGCTCTATGTTCACGCCTATTAGGCAACATGGAACCCGGGGAATTGTAGATCTATTACGTGTCGCGCCAATGATGATGCCTGAATTAGTTGATGAATGGTTTGAAAATGAATTATTGCGTAGCTCAATATCAATTGCGGGTATTCACCATCATTCATTTGGGCCTTATGCTGCTGGGACAGGATATAATCTTTTACATCAACATGTTCATGGGGATGGATTATTTCATAATGTTCAATTCACCAAAGGTGGTACAGACACATTTCCTTCAATCTTGAAAAGCTGTGCAGAGAGCTTTAATGTAGACATTAAAACTTCTACAAAAGTTATATCCATTAATACTAATCAAAATGAATGTAATGGAGTAACTCTTGAAAATGGTGAAAAAATTATTGCAGAACAAATTGTTTCTAGTTTAGATCCTAATAATACATTCATGAATCTAGTTGGACCTTCCAAATTGAACCCAAACTTTAAAACACAACTTAATAATATTAGATATAGAGGAAGTACAGCACGAATACATTTTGCATTAAATAAACTTCCTGAAATTAAAGGGATCAGTAATGAACAGATGAAGACAATCTTCTCTATCAGCCCATCAATAAAATATTTAGAGCGCGCTTCAGATTCTGTAAAATATGGGAAAATTCCTGATAATCCGTACGTAGAATTTTTTATTCCTTCATTGCTAAATCCTGATTTTGCACCTAAAGGTGAACATGTCCTTTCAGCAACTGTACAATATGCTCCATATCATTTAAGAAATTCTAAATGGTCCGATACTGTTAAGGATCAATTAAACATAAACGTTATAAATACCTTAGAAAAAGTGATACCAAATATCAGATCAATAATTAAATATACTAAAGTTATTTCTCCATTAGATTTAGAGAATGAATTTGGACTAACAGAAGGAAATTTAAATCATGGTGAAATGACACTTGATCAATTTATGTTTATGCGCCCCACAATAAGTTCGGCACAATATCAAACCCCAATTAATAATCTATACCTATGTGGGGCAGGTGCACATCCAGGTGGAGGTCTACATGGAACCAATGGATTTAATGCAGCAAGAGAGATACTAAAAGGATGAATTTTAAAAAAACAGCAGAAACACTTAAAAAAGGTGCTCATACATTGGAGCGTGAGTACTATACAAATTCAGAAATACTACAAAAAGAATACGATAATATTTTTCTAAATAGTTGGATTTGCGCTGGTAGATCTACAGAACTTTCAAAAAGTGGTGAGTATAAAATTGTAAACCTGGGGACTGAAAGCGCAATTATATTAAGAGATTCTAAAGGTTTATTAAAAGCACATGCAAATGTTTGTCGTCATCGAGGAACACGAATTTGTGAAAAATCTAAAGGAACATTTTCAAAGTCAATACAATGCGGATATCATGGTTGGACTTATGACTTAAATGGTGACTTAATTGGTGCACCACATATGGATTCTGTAGATGGATTTAATAATAGCGATTATCCTCTTCACAAAATTTCAATTGAAGAATGGGAAGGATTCATTTTTATCAACTTCGATAATAAACCAGTAAATTTTAATGAATATTTTTCTCCGATAATAAAAAAATTCACTAATTGGAATATTTCAGATCTAGTCCCAATTGAAACAAAATCATATAATGTTGCTGGTAATTGGAAACTTGTAATACAAAATTATTGTGAATGTTATCACTGTCCTGTACTTCATCCTGACCTTGCTGCTATCACGCCATATATGGGTGGTCGAAATGACCTTTATTCTGGACCATTTTTAGGTGGCTATATGAACTTCAGTAAAAATAAAAAAAGTGTAACTAAAAGTGGAGAATTATGTTGTCCTCCATTAAGTAATTTAAAAAAAGAAGATATAGATAAAGTTTACTATTATTCAATCGCACCCAATATGTTGATAAGTCTTCACCCTGAATATGTAATGTATCATACTGTTTGGCCTGATGGTGTAAATAAATGCAAAGTTGATTGTTCATGGTTATTTGAAAAAAATATTATCAATTCTGATGATTATAATTTATTGGATGCTGTTAATTTTTGGGATATGACAAACAAACAAGATTGGCATATTTCTGAATTATCACAATTAGGTATTCAATCAAAAAAATATTGTCCAGCTCCTTATTCCGGCCAAGAAAGCCTACTTGCAGCTTTTGATGATTACTACAAAAAATCATTAAAATGAAAAAGCACTAACTAAACCAATAGAAATACTTATAAATCTATTGGTCATGAGTACTATCTCCTTTCTAAATTTATTTTATAAATAATCTCTAATTATTAATTCTAGTAAATAATAAATGCCTGAAGACACAACACAAAATTTTTCTCTGAGACACATTGGACCAAGAAAATCGGAAATAAATGAAATGCTCGAAGAATTAGGACTAAAGAACATTGATGAGCTCATTGAAAAAACTATTCCTGAGTCTATTCATATTAAATCCGAATTGAATATCGGGAATGGTCTTGATGAATTTTCTCTATTAAAAAAGATTAAATCGATAGCATCAAAAAATAAAGTTGCTCGATCATACATAGGTACTGGCTATTATGGGACAATAACACCGCCAGTAATTCAGAGAAATATTTTAGAAAATCCTGGATGGTATACTGCTTATACTCCCTACCAAGCTGAAATTTCACAAGGTCGCCTTGAAGCTTTGCTTAACTACCAGACTATGGTAACTGAGATGACTGGATTAAATATTTCTAATGCATCACTTTTGGATGAGTCAACTGCCGCTGCTGAAGCTATGGTTATGATGTTTCGTTCTACAAAAGATAGAAATCAATTTTTAGTTGCAAGTGACTGCCATCCTCAAACTATAGACGTTCTAAAAACTAGATCAGAACCCATAGGAGTTGAATTAATAATTAAGCCTTTAGATGAGTTTAATTTTACCGATAAAATATTTGGGGTATTAATTCAATATCCTAGTACAGATGGTAAAGTTTTTGACTTTGAGGATCTATGTAAACAAGCACATGATAATGGATCCCTTGTAGCTGTTGCAACAGATTTAATGGCTCTTGCTCTTATTCCTACGCCAGGTGAAATAGGCGCCGATATAGCCGTTGGTAATTCACAAAGGTTTGGGGTACCTATGGGATTTGGTGGTCCACATGCTGCATTCATTTCTGCTAAAGAAAATTTCAAAAGAAAAATGCCTGGACGAATAATTGGTGAATCAATAGATAGCAATGGCAATAGAGCACTACGAATGGCACTTCAGACTCGAGAACAACACATTCGAAGAGATAAAGCCACATCAAATATTTGCACAGCGCAAGTGCTTCTTGCTGTAATAGCTGGTATGTATTCTATATATCATGGCCCAATTGGAATCAAAGCAATTGCAAATCGAATCCATGATAAAACAAAAATCCTTGCTAATAGTTTAAAATCATCTGGATATAAAATTGTATATGAACAATTTTTTGACACTATACGTATATCATTAAGAAATAATTCTGTTAATGAAATCGTAAAGGCAGCTGAATCTAATAATTTAAATTTTAGATATTTTGATAATGGTGATGTTGGTATATCTCTTGATGAAACAACATCACAAGGTGACCTAAATGATATTCTTTCTATCTTTAATTCAGAACTCTCACAAAGTGATGACTTTAATTTGTCACTGAATCGCAAGTCTACTTTTCTTAATCATGAAGTTTTTAATAAGTATCATTCTGAAACAGAAATGATGAGATACAT
>Ga0208407_1000730_pt1 | contig 15281 bp, 16 predicted proteins | sample ETNtaG_9_FD_185775 | JGI IMG/M metagenome (GOLD analysis project Ga0208407, IMG submission 185775) | Marine microbial and viral communities from oxygen minimum zone, Eastern Pacific Ocean - ETNP201406SV69 (SPAdes) (version 2) | ecosystem: Environmental > Aquatic > Marine > Oceanic ...
TTTAAAAGTTTCAGCACTAGCACAGGCAAATTTTATTCCAGTAGTAAATCATGTTTGGGGATCTGCAGTTAGTATAGCTGTTAATTTACATTTGTTAACAGCGCAACCTGATATGCCCGGAGGATTATTTCCTTCAAAATCAATGTTAGAATTTGATACCACAGAAAAGAATATATTTATTACAGATTTACCAACTGAAAATTTCTCGATTTTAGATCAAGTTAGTAAAAGTAATGGATATGCTTCGGTAAGTGATAATGCCGGAATAGGAATAACTCCTAATAAAGATTTTATTAAAGAATTTGAGATTAATGAATAAAATTAAAACTTTAGAACCAAAAGTTCTTTGGAAGCTAAAGTGTAAATTGGGTGAAGGAACTTTGTGGATTAAAGAACATAATTCAATATATTTTGTTGATATTAAAAAAAAAATTATTTGCATTTTAAATATTAAAAATAATAAAAAAAAAATATTAAAAGTTAATAAAGAAATTGGTTTTTTAGCACATATTAAGGGCAATGTTTTTATTTTAGGTCTTCAAGGGGAATTAAGAATTCAAAATTTAAAAACAAAAAAAATTATTAAATCAATTTATATAGAACCAGAAATAAAATTAAACAGAACCAATGATGGTAAAACTGATCCAGCTGGTAATTTGTGGTTTGGAACAATGGATAATTTAGAAAGAAAAATTGAAAAAGGATCGTTATATAAATTAGATAAAAATTTATTACTTAGCAAAATAGATAAAAAATATATGATAACAAATGGTCCGGCATTTATTGATCAATTTAATTTTTATCACACGGATAGTAGTAAAAAATTAATTTATAAAATTAAAATAAATAAAAATAATAAAATATTAAGTAAAAAAATATTTAAAAAATTTTCTTCAAAAGAAGGAGTTCCAGATGGAATGACATTAGATAAAAATCAAAACTTATGGGTTGCACATTTTCATGGAGCATGCGTTTCTGTATTTAATAAAAAAGGGAAACGAATTCATCAAATACCACTACCAGCAAAAAATATTACTAATTGTACATTTGGTGGAGATAATAATTCAGAATTATTTGTCACATCAGCTACAAAATCAATGAATAAAGAAGATATGAAAAAATATAGATTCTCTGGAGCTTTATTTAGTATAAAAACAAATATGAAAGGATTTATTCAAAAAAAGTTTATTATAAACAATGCAAAAAAGAGATCTTTATTATGAAAGAATTCCTACCAAACTTCTAAGAGAAGATGTTAGATATTTGGGAAATATTTTAGGAAGAGTAATAAAAGAACAAGAAGGTGAAAAGTTTTTCAATTTAGTTGAAAAAGTTAGAAAACTTTCAAAAGTAAATAAAATTAATTATAGCAATCATTCTTATGGAAAAATAATTAGAGCTATAAAAAATTTAAATCCAAAAAATACTTTTAAATTAACTAGAGCATTTACTCATTTTATGAATCTTATAAATTTAGCAGAATCTATAGATGCCTCAAGAAACTTAAATGAATATGAAAATAGTAAGAAAAAAAATTCAAATAAAAATATTTTTATTGAAGAGATTTTTGAAGATCTTTTTAATAATAAAAAAATATCAGAGAATAAAATTTATAATCTAGCTAAAAGCCTTAATATAGGGATAGTTTTGACTGCTCATCCAACTGAAGTAAAGAGAAGAACTTTAATCCAAAAATATCATAAAATTACTGAAATACTTGAAGAAAGAGATCTTTTAAAAAAATATCCATCAAAATTAAAAATATTAGATAAAAAATTTTTTGATGAACTTACAATTATTTGGAATACAGATGATCTCAAGAGATCAAGACCATCTCCATTTGATGAAGCTAGATGGGGATTAGCTATAATTGAAGATAGTTTGTGGGACACAATACCTAAAGTTTATAGGAGGCTAAATTCTATATTTGTTCAAAACATAGATAGAGGACTTCCTAAAAATTTTAATCCAATTGAGTTTGGGTCATGGATGGGTGGTGATAGAGATGGAAATCCTAACGTCACTGCTGAAGTTACTAAACAAGTAATTTTATTATCAAGATGGGAAGCTGCAAAACTTTATGAAAAAACTCTTACTAAAATAATTAGATCTTATTCAATGGAAAAATGTTCAAATAAAATTTCTAGAAAAGTAGGTAAGTCACATGAACCATATAGAGTTTTTCTAAGACCTTTAAGAGACAAAATGAGAATAACTCATAGAACGATAGAACAACATTTAATTAATAAAAAACCTTTAGATAAAAAAAGATTACTTAACACAAGAGAAGAAATATTAAAGCCTTTGAGAGTTGTAAGAGAGTCTTTGGAGCAAAACCAAAATGAAAATATCGCAAGTGGCGAACTTCTTGATTTGATGAGAAGAGCTAAATGTTTTGGAATAAATTTAGCTAGATTAGATATTAGACAAGAGTCATCAAGACATTCTCAACTTATAGCTGAATTTATTAAAAAGAAATATAAAAAAAATTATTATAAATTTAGTGAAGAAGATAAGATTAATTTTTTTAAATTAGCAATAAAGTCAAAAAAAAATATTATTAATAACTTTAACTTTCGAAAAAAAGAAAACAAAGAAGTTTGGTCAACTTTTAAAACACTCTCACAAGAACCGCCTGAATGCTTGGGAGCATATGTAATTTCTATGACAACATCAGCTTCAGATATTTTATCGATTTCATTTTTGCAAAAAGAGGCAAAAATTAAAGATAAATTAAGAGTAGTTCCACTTTTCGAAACTTTAGATGACCTTATTAATTCTAAATCAATAATGAAAAGTCTATTTTCTCAAAATTGGTATAGAAAATTAATTAAAAATAAACAAGAAGTGATGATTGGATACTCAGACTCTAGTAAAGATGCTGGAAAAATGTGTGCGAGTTGGCACCAATATAAATCTCAAGAAGAAATAGTTAAATTGGGAAAAAAATATAAAATTGATGTCACTTTTTTCCATGGCAGAGGTGGATCTGCTGGTAGAGGAGGAGGACCAATTCAAGCAACGTTAAGATCTCAACCTCCGAATTCTGTAAATGGTAAAATTAGAATTACTGACCAAGGTGAAGTTATTCAACAAAAATATGGTTATGAACCTTTGGCAAAATATAATTTATGTAGTTATATAGGAGCTGTTGCCGAAGCGACACTCAACCCTCCACCAAGTCCAAAAAGCAATTGGAGATCTTTGATTGAAAAAATGTCCGATATTTCAAAAAGCTCTTACAGAAAGAATATCAATCAAAATACTGAATTCATAAAATATTTTAAAACAGTTACACCTCATAAAGCACTTGGAAAATTATCTATTGGATCAAGACCTTCTAAAAGGAAAAATGTAGATAATATTAAAAGTTTAAGAGCTATACCGTGGGTTTTTGCATGGACACAAATTAGACTTATGTTACCAGCTTGGCTAGGTAGTGCTGAAGCCTTAAGATATTCTTACATCAAAAAATTTAGAAAAACTCTATTTGATATGGAAAAAAATTGGCCTTTCTTTAATTCAATGCTTGATATGTTAGATATGGTAATTTCAAAAGCAGATCCCGATATTTCTAAAATTTATGAAGAATATTTAGCTGATGATGAATTGAAGAGAGTTGGTAAAAAACTTAGATTTCAATTTAATGTAATAAAAAAACTTAATAAAAAAATTACTCCAAAAGAAATAATTAAACTAAGAAAACAATTCAGAAAATCAGTAATTGTAAGAAATATTTATTCAGAAGTTCTCAATCTTATTCAACCAATTGTAATCAGTAAACTCAAAAAAAGCAAAACAACAAAAGACAAAAAATATTTAAACGATTCATTGATGACTTCAATTGCAGGAATTTCTGCGGCTATGAAAAACACAGGTTAAATGATTGAGTTGTTAATAGCTTTTGGAGCTGGAATTATTAGTTTTTTATCTCCTTGTGTTTTACCTTTAATACCTGGATACGTTTCCTTTATTTCTGGTCAATCATTACAAGAAATTTTAAAATCAAAAAAAATAAATATATTTCCTTTAATTTTATTTTGTTTTGGTTTTTCAACAGTATTTATTATTTTAGGAGCATCAGCATCTTTTTTAGGTCAAACACTTTTGCAAAATTCTGAAACTTTAAGAATAATTGCTGGTATTGTGATAATAATTTTTTCTTTACAATTAATTGGATTTATAAATATTGGATATTTAAATTTAGATAAAAGATTCGAGGCAAAAAAATCACAAAGCATTTTATTTCCATACACTATAGGATTAGCTTTTGGGTTTGGATGGACACCTTGTATTGGACCAATTTTAGGATCTATTTTAGCTTTAGCTTCTATTGAAGAAACCCTATCAAAAGCTATTATTTTATTAAGCTTTTATTCTATAGGTCTTGCAATACCTTTTGTGTTGTCGGGTTATTTGATTCAGAAACTTCTATTATTTTCAAAAAATTTTAAGAAAAACATAAATTTAATATCTAAAACAGGTGGAATTATTCTTTTAATTACGGGGGTATTAATTTTAACAAATCAATTACAGTCGATTGGTTTCTATATAATTAAAATTTTTCCTTTTATGCAAAATTTCGGTTAAAATTATTAAATGAAAATTTATCAAATCGACTCAAGTGCTAGAAAAAAAGGTTCTACTTCAAGAGAATTAGCTAAAAAGGTATTAGATAAAATTAGAAAACCAGGTGATGAAGTTATTTATAGAGATTTAGATGATGAAATGCTTTTTGTAAGTGGCTTAACAGAGTCAGGGATGAAAATTGATGAAAAAGATCAAACAGAAGACCATAAAAAAATGTTCGAACTATCTGACAAGTTAGTTAGAGAACTAAAAGAGAGTGATGCTATAATAATTTCAGCCCCAATTTACAATTATGGTCCCCCTGCAACTCTTAAAGCGTGGTCTGATTTGGCCGCTAGAGTTGGTGAAACCTTTAGATTTAAACCTGACGGAAGAAGAGAAGGTTTGTTAAAAAATAAACGTGCTTATTTAATTATTACTTCAGGAGGTACAAAATTAAACAGTAAAGAAGATTTTTTAACACCTTGGTTAAAGTTTATATTAAATTTTTTTGGTATAGAAAAAGTTGATGTAGTTAGTGCCGATCAAATGGCACTTGATTATGAAAAATCAATTAAAGAAGCTGAAGAGCAAATTCTTAATTTAGCTTAATAAATTCGATATTTTTTCAAATATTTGTCTAATTTATTTTTATTTGCTAACATATCTTATGAAAATAATTTTTTTTATAATTATAAGTTTATTTTTTTTTACAAATAGCAATGCAGCATGTGAGGATCCTTTGACTGAGGGGGTTGATTATTCAAACTGCAGATTTTCTGACGCACAAGATTTACAAGGAAGCTATCTTCCAAATGCTAATTTATCTTTTGCAAGTTTTATCCAGGTCAATTTTGACAAAAGTATAATGATGAATTCAAATTTATCATTTGGAACTTTTTCTGAATCAACATTTGTAAGAGCAAACCTTTATGAGACAGTTTCAATTGGAGCCAATTTTGAAAAATCAGACTTTAGTAGCTCAAATTTAACTAGAGTTGACTTTATGGGCGCAACTTTAATTGAAGCTAATTTCCAAAATTCAAACTTAATGGAAGCAAATTTTACATCTTCTAATATAACAAATGCAAACTTTGATGGAGCAAATTTAATTGGAGCGACCTGGACAAAAGGTGAGACATGCGGTCCAGAGTCTATTGGTATTTGTAATAAGTAATAATTAATGAACACTTCAATCAAGACTGATGATGTGATTTTTAATTTTTTTAAACAAATTTGTGACGAAAAAGATGATGCAAAATGTTTAGAATTAGGAAAGAATTGGATTCATGCAATGGAAACTAATTTATCTACTATGGAAGATAATTTAAACGGCGCTGATAAGCTTAAACATAAAGATGATATACAAAGTAATCGTGATCATCTTAATAACTTGAAAGAGAAAAACTCTTCAGAATGGCGAGAGTACGCAACTCAATGCATGATTGAAATCATGAATCATAAAAGTTAATAGACATAATCATTTAAGAAAAAATTTTTTTAAAAAAATACTATCAATAATTATAATTATACAATATTAAGTTTATAAAGGGGTGTCTTAACAGACTGAGATTAAACCCTATGAACCTGTCCGATAATTCAGAAAGGGAGAATAATGGATAAAACATACTTTATAAGTCAATCGACATCATTAACATTAGTAATTATCATCAGTTTGATTTTTGCGATTTTAGGAATTTATCATTCTAAAAAATTTCAAGGGATAAACAATTATTTAACAGCAAATAGAAATATTGGATTATTTTCATTAACCACTAGCTTGGTAGCTTCAGCATTAGGTGCGTGGATTTTATTTGGTCCTGCAGCAGCAGCTACTTGGGGTGGAATAGGTGCAGTAATAGGTTATGCATTAGGCACAGCTTTTCCAATGATTTTTTTAATTTATTTAGGAAAAAAAATAAGAAAAGATTTTCCGAAAGGATCATCTTTAATTGAATTTATGAGAAAAAAATTTGGAAAAAGTTTATTCAAATTAATTTTATTAATGACAATTTTTTATATGTTTATTTTTCTATGCGCTGAAGTTACTGCGGTATCAGTTTTAATAAACTATATTTCAGGAACTGAACTTTGGATTACTGCATTAATAGTATTATTAGCAACATTAGCTTATACGTTATATGGCGGTTTAAGAGCTTCAATATTTACAGATAATATACAAATGATTGTGATTGGGGTTCTTTTATTGATTTCAGTTTCATACATAAGCTCATTTACAGGAAATGAATTTTCTTTTGCATTTGTAGAGAAAAAAAATCCACAATTATTAAGTGCTTCTTACATCCCAAGTTATACAGCAGGCTTAACATTTTTTATAGCTGTTGCTGCCACTAACTTGTTTCATCAAGGAAATTGGCAAAGAGTATATGCTGCAAAAAATTATGAAACTTTAAAAAAAAGTTTAGTTATTTCTTTTATTATTATTATTCCAATTGTTTTTTTTATGGGTTTTGCTGGAATGGTTTCTTTTTCAATAGACTCAAGTAATCGAGCAGATCTTGGATTTTTTACATTATTATTGAAAGAACAAACTGAATTATTGTCATTAATAATAGTTGTTCTTGGATTAGCTTTAACTATTTCAACAGTTGATACTTTGGTTAATGCGATTTCAAGTTTGTTTATTGTAGACGGTAAAGCGACATTTAATCTAGATAAGAAAACTGATTATTTAAAACTATCAAAATATTTTATTATTTTTTTGTCTCTAATTGCATTTATAATTGCCTCAAGAGGATTTGATATTTTATATTTATTTTTATTAGCAGATTTATTTTGTTGTGCATTTGTCTTAACAGTATTTTACAGTTTCTATAACAATAGAATTAATGAAAAAACTGCTTATGTGTCAATTGTTGTAGGTTTAATTGGTGGTTTTTTAATGTTCCCATTTCCAGATTTTTCAAAAAGTTTATTGGTTGGAATATTAATGCCTAAAGATATGTTTACACCTTTTATTGCACAGTCTTTATTGTTTTTATCTTTTGTTGTTGCAACTTTCTTGCCAGCAATAATTTTAAAAATAAAAAAAACTTAGTTATTAATTTAATGAACTGATTTGAGAATAGATTTTTTCTTTATTTGTTTGGCCAATACTCCGTGATATTTCTTTGTTGTTTTTATAAACAACAATAGTTGTCCAATAGTTAATTCCTAAAGATTTAGCTATATCTTTATCTTTTGTTTGTTCGAAGCTTAGGAAAACTATATTTCTATATTCCACTTTAGCTTTATTAAGTATTTTGACTTGTTTTGCACAGGTAGTACAAGTTTTATTCCAAGAATTAATTACTACTGTTTTTCCTTCTAGTTGTGCTTTTTTAAAAATTTCATTAGTAAAAGTAGTTTCTTTTGAATTAGCGAAGGAATTGTAATTTAAAATTACAAATAACAATAATAATATTTTTTTTATCATAAATTATCTAATTATAGATTATTTAAATTTATTGTAATCTAACAAATTGTCTTTATATAATCTCAAGTCAACATGTTAGAAAACCAAATAAGCATTAATAACTTATCAAAAATCTACGATAATGGTTTTAAAGCCCTAAAAAATATTAATCTTAACATTAAAAAAGGTGAAATTTTTGCAATGCTTGGACCTAATGGTGCTGGAAAAACAACATTAATAAGTATTATCTGTGGAATTGTAAAACCTTCATCTGGAAAAGTTACAGTAGATAATTTTAATATTATCGATGATTACAGGGAAACTCGTTCAAGAATTGGATTAGTTCCTCAAGAACTAACTTTAGAACAATTTGAAACCGTTTTTAATAATGTGTCTTATTCTAGAGGCTTGTATGGAAAAAAACCTGATCCAGCTCATATTGAAAAGATTTTAAAAGATTTAATTTTATGGGATAAAAAAGATTTAAGATTAAATCAGCTTTCGGGCGGAATGAAAAGAAGAGTTTTAATTGCAAAAGCACTATCTCATGAACCATCAATATTATTTTTAGACGAACCAACAGCGGGAGTTGATGTTGAATTAAGAAAAGAAATGTGGAAGTTGGTTGAAAACTTAAGAAAAACAGGTGTAACAATTATTTTGACCACTCATTACATAGAGGAAGCAGAGGCTATTGCTGATCGAGTTGGCGTTATCAATCAAGGAGAGATTATTATTGTAGATGATACAAAAGCATTGTTAAAAAAAATGGGTCATAAAAAACTTACTATTGAACTTCAAGAAAAAATTAATGAAATTCCAGTTCAGCTTAAAAAGTATAAATTAATATTAGGCAATGACAATATGTCTTTAGTTTACACTTATAATGTTCAAGATCAACAAACAGGTATTACAAATTTATTGCAAGAATTAAAAGATGTAGGTTTAAAATTAAGAGATTTAAAAACTGAACAAAATAGTTTAGAAAAAATATTTGTTAGTTTAGTGAGGCAAAATAATGAAGTTTAATTTTTACGCTTTTAAAGCAATTTACTTACATGAAATGGATCGATTCAAAAGAACATTAGGACAATCTTTGATTTCACCGGTGTTATCTACTTCGTTGTATTTTATTGTATTTGGTTCTGTCATTGGTGGGTATGTTGAAAATATTGATGGGATTAGCTATGGATCTTATATTGTGCCAGGTCTACTTATGTTAACTTTGTTAACACAATCAATTAGTAATACTTCATTTGGAATTTTCTTTCCTAAATTTAATGGAACTATTTATGAAATTTTAGCAGCACCAATATCTACGTTTGAAATAGTATTGGCTTATGTTGGAGCTGGAGCAACAAAAACTCTAATCATAGGTGTTGTAATATTTATAACTTCAACTTTTTTTGTTGATGTTTATGTGCAAAAACCATTTTTAATGATTATGTTACTTGTACTGGTAGCATTTACTTTTGCTTTATTTGGTTTCTTAATAGGTTTGATGAGTTCTAATTTTGAACAACTATCAGTAATACCTACTTTAGTTATTACTCCTATGGTTTTTTTAGGTGGAAGTTTATATTCTTTAGATATGTTGCCTCCATTTTGGCAAACAGTTACTTACTTTAATCCTGTAGTTTATTTGATTAATGGCATGAGATTTTCTTTTTATGGTGTTTCTGATTTTAATATTTGGATAAGTATTGGATCAATGATTTTATTCTTAGCTATATGTGTGACAGTAGTCTCTTTATTGCTTAAAAAGGGTTATAATATAAAGAATTAAACAAACAAAAAAATAGCCCAGTTAAGGGCTATTAAAAAATAAGAGGAAATTAATTTTTAAAATTGTTCAGATTCTGTTGAACCTGCCATAGCAGTTGTAGAACTTTTACCACTACTAATAGTATTAGAAACTGCATCAAAATATGAAGTGCCAACCTCTCTTTGATGTTTGACGCTAGTGTATCCGTCTTTTTCTCTAGAAAATTCTTGTTGTTGAATTCTAGAGTAAGCAGCCATGCCTTCTTTTTTATATTTTTCTGCAAGTTCAAAGATAGCAATATTTTGTGTATGAAATCCAGCTAGAGTTATAAATTGGAACTTGTATCCCATTTTAGCAATTTCTTGTTGGAACGAGGCAATTTCATCATCACTTAAATGTTTTTTCCAGTTAAATGATGGAGAACAGTTATATGCTAATAATTTTCCAGGAAATTTTTCATGTATAGCATCAGCAAATTTTTTTGCTTCTTCAAGATTTGGAGTTGCAGTTTCACACCAAATTAAATCAGCATAAGGTGCGTAAGCAAGGCCTCTAGAAATAGCTTGTTCTATTCCATCTTTAACATAAAAGAAACCTTCTGGAGATCTTTCACCAGTTAAAAATGGTTTATCGTTTTCATCAAAATCATTAGTAATTAATTTTGCAGCATTTGCATCAGTTCTAGCTAAAATAATTAAAGGAACTTCAGCAATATCTGAAGCTAGTCTTGCTGACTTTAAATTTTTTACCATTGTACCTGTTGGTACTAAAACTTTTCCTCCCATATGACCACATTTTTTTTCACTTGCTAATTGATCCTCAAAGTGAACTCCTGCAGCACCAGCTCTTATAAATTTTTTTGTTAATTCAAATACATTTAATGGTCCACCAAATCCTGCTTCACCATCTGCTATGATTGGAAGCATATAATCAACTTTATTTTTTTCTTTCATGTCTCCATCTTGAAGTTCCATATGTTGAATTTGATCTGCTCTGATTAAAGAGTTATTCATAGTTTCTACTAATTTAGGAGCACTATCATAAGGATATAATGATTGGTCCGGATACATTTCTCCTGCACTGTTTGCATCAGCAGCTACTTGCCAACCACTTAAATAAATTGCTTTTAATCCTGCTTTAGCATGTTGAACAGCTTGATTACCAGATAATGAACCTAGTGTATTAACATAAGCTTCTGTATTTAATAACTTCCAAAGTTTTTGTGATTGATTTTTACACAAAGAATATTCAATCTTAATCGAACCTCTTAATCTTTCTACTTCTTCTGGTGTGTAATCTCTTTTTATTCCAGCAAATCTTTTTAAATCGTATGAGATATTTTCTGCACTCATTATTGTTTATCCTTCGATGTTAGTTGTTATTGAGAAAATTTAATTAGTAAGAATGGATTAGCTATTATCGTCTAAAGATTTAATAAGATCATTCATACCACTAGAACCCCAATCACAATGATCGTCTCTCATATAGATACCTCTACTATTATGTTGATCAAAATCCTCTTTTTTAATGATTTGAGCTTCATTTTCTGTTTGTTTTAAATTTTTATTCATAAATATCTTTTAATTTACAAGATTTACAAAATCCACAATAATCTCTAAAATGCTTGTAAATCAAAGAAAAAAATTGTAAAAATAAATTTACAAAATTTACAAATAGAAAATATGAGTCAATTAAATTTAAAAATAGGGCCTAAAATCAAAGCTTTTAGAAGACAGCTTGGTTTACAAGCAAATAAATTAGCTGAAGATTTAAGCATTTCTCCAAGTTATTTAAATTTAATTGAAAGTGGTAAAAGAAAAATTGACGGCGATCTTCTTCTCCAAGTCTGTGAAAAGCTAAATATTAATCTATCTGACTTAACATCTAAAACAGATCTTAATTTACAAAACACTATTTCTGAAATTTTAGACGACACCTTATTTGAAGATTTAGATATTTTAGGTCCTGAGGTTAAAGATTTAGTTAGTACAAACCCAAAAATTGGCAAAGCTATAGTTAGACTAGGTGATATTTTAAAAAAAAAAGATCATGAATTAATCAACAAAATAGAAAAAATTTCTGGAAAAATAGTAGATAATAGAAAAAACTCTTTTCCCGGAGAAGTAATTTCTGATTTTCTACAAGAGAATAGCAATTATTTTCCTAAGTTAGAAGACTTTGCAAATAAAGTTTTTGATAAAATTCAAAAAAATAATCGAACAAGATATATTGCACTTTGCGATTATTTAAATTCAGAATTTTCAATTATAGTTAAAGACATAATACCTGATGAAAATAAACCTTTTTCTAAAATATTTAATAAAAATAAAAAAGAACTTTTGTTAAGTGATTATAGTTCTTTAGAAACAAAAAAACTTCATGCTGCTGCTCAGATTGCTCAAGAAGGTGCAAATAAAGACATAGAAAACTATTTAACAAAATTTAGTTTTCCCTCTGAAGAGTCTAAAAAATTAACAAAAGTAGCTTTACTAAATTATTGTGGAGCAGCAATATTAATGCCTTATAAACTTTTTCATACAGAATGTAAAAAACTTAAATATGATTTAGAATTATTACAAAATACTTTTGCAACATCATTTGAACAAGTAGCACATAGGGTTACTTGTTTACAAGATCCAAAACTTCCAGGTATTCCTTTTCATTTTTTAAGAACAGACATGGCAGGAAATATTTCAAAACGATTTTCATTGTCAGGTATAGATATCCCTAGATATGGTGGTGCCTGTCCAAGATGGAATGTGTATTCAGCATTTACTAGACCAGGTGTTATTCAGGCAGCAGTAAGTAAAATGACCAATGGTGAAAAATATGTTTGTATTGCAAGAACTGTTGAAAAAGGTATTGGAAGATTTGGTCAATCCAAAAGTGTATTATCTATAGGACTTGGTTGTGATGCAAAATATGCAAAAGATTTTGTTTACACTGAAAATATAAATATTAACGATAAATCTAGCGAAATACCTATAGGTGTATCTTGTAGAACTTGTGATAGATTGGATTGTTCTCAAAGAGCTTTCCCACCTTTGCACAAGAAATTTGATGTAGATTTAAATACTAGAGGCGTATCTGTTTACGTCAGTGATAATAATTCCTAAGACATTTTTAATAGTGATAAAATTTATTTTACCAACAATCATTTTATTTTTAATTGTATTATTTTGGAAAAAAATAGCTGATTTAGTGCTAAAAAAATTTAATATCAGACTTAATTACATAATTGTTAGTTCTGTTATCGTAGTTATTGTTATTATAATTATGTTGCTTAATTTCTAAATAATGGAAATAAATCTATTTTTCATTTTAACAGTTGTCCCCGCAATATTTTTATATGGTATTGCAAAATCGGGTTTAGGTGGATCAATATCTTTAATTTCTGTGCCTTTGATGACTTTAGTTATGCCATTAAGTCAAGCATTAGCAATTATATTACCAATCTTAATTTTTTCTGACATGGTAGCGGTATATAGATTTAGGAAAGAATTTGATTTAAGTACTTTAAAGTTAATTGTTCCTTTTGCTGGAATTGGGATTTTTATTGGCTCATTAACATTTTCACATTTTTCAGAAGATATTTTAAAATTAATCGTCGGTATAATGGGATTTCTTTTTACAGCTCATTATTTTTTATTTAAAAAAAATAAGGACGAAAAATCAAAAAAAAATTTTTTAAAAGGAGGCATATGTTCAACTGTCGCTGGATTTACAAGTTTTTGCGTACATGCTGGAGGAACGCCTACAAGTATATACTTATTACCTTTAAGAATGAAAAAAGAAATTTATGTAGGAACAAGAGTTATTTTTTTCACATTTGTTAATTTAATTAAACTTCCTTTTTATCTTTATTTATCAATGGTAAATTTTCAAACATTTAAACAATCTATGATGCTTTTGCCTTTGTCAATTATAGGAATATATGTTGGATACAAAATTCTCAAAATAATTGATGAAAAATTATTTTATAATATTTTATATTTAATGATCTTAGCGACAAGTTCAAAATTAATTTATGATTTTTTAGCATGACACACATGACAAATTTTCAATTTATATGTTTTAAAAATTATTTAAAATAATTCTTTATTATGATTAAAATTTTAAAAAAAAAATTTAAACCAAGAATTAAAGCTAGAGTAAGAAAAAATAAACAAATTCTAAATAAAAAAATAGATAATTTTTTTGAGTGGATAAAAGGAGCTGAATTAATAGAACTTAAAGAATGTAATGTAAAAGAAGACCCAGTGAGACCTGAATTAGATAATGATTTTAGAACTGGATATGGTCGTAAGATTTATGGTGTGAAGTATAAAAATGAAATTTATGCAGTTATGTGCTTTGCTTATACAAATAAAATACCAACCAATGTTGATGAATTAGAAAAATTAAGCACAGATGCTTTTTTACAAAGTGCTTTAAGAGACCAAAATATTGGTCAGATTGCAATTGCTTATACAGTATGGTCAAAAAAAAAGGGCGGAGGAAAATTAATTGTTAAAGAAGTATTTAAACAGATAAAAAAATCAAATCATTTAAATAGATTAGTCACACTTTCACCACTTACAGAAATGGCAACAAAATTTCATAATAGAAATGGTGCAAAACTTTTACAAATTAACGAAACTACTCAAAATTTTGAGTATAAAGTGATGTAATTTTATGAAATTTATTAAATTTTATTCTTTATTATTTTATTCTTTATCTTTTCTTTTGTATTCTTCCGCTATGGCATACGAGGAAACAAATTATAAATTGGTTAATAAAAATGAAGTTTATGAAATTAGAAAATATTCTGATCGTTTGGCCGTAGAAACTATAACAACCGATCAAAATAATAGTTTTAGAAAACTTTTTAAGTATATATCTGGAAGCAATAAGACTAACGAAGAAATTAAAATGACTACTCCGGTGACACAAATAGAGAGAGAAGGAAAAATGACTATGCAATTTTACTTACCAAATAAATATAATAAAGAAAATGCTCCTGATCCTTCTAGATCTGATGTAAAGATTGTAAATATTGAAGGAGGGTATTATGCTGTTATTAGATATTCAGGAAGGGCTTCAGATAAGAATTTTTTCAAACATAAAGATATTTTAGAGAAAGAATTGTTAAAAAATAATGTTTCTGTTTTAAGTCAAGCTATAAAAGCGACGTATAATGGGCCATTCACCTTACCAATGTTTCGTAGAAATGAGGCAATGTTTAAAGTTAAATTTTAATTCGAAAATAATTTTTAGTGTTTAATTTTTTAAGTTTTTTAATTCTAATTATTACCTATAATTGTGTAACAATAGCAATGGAAAAAAAACCTTATCATCATTTACCTGATGGAACATTCAGAAACCCTGAAGGATCCCCCAAAAGGAACACAAATTTTAAATGGTCTTTTAAAATTTATAATCAAGAAAAAAAGAAATTAGATATGACAGTTCCACGAGAACATGTGATTAATAAAGAGAAAGTGTTATCTGATTTAGAAAAATTTAAAAACGATGATTATGTCGTTTGGATAG
>Ga0208407_1000731_pt1 | contig 15279 bp, 9 predicted proteins | sample ETNtaG_9_FD_185775 | JGI IMG/M metagenome (GOLD analysis project Ga0208407, IMG submission 185775) | Marine microbial and viral communities from oxygen minimum zone, Eastern Pacific Ocean - ETNP201406SV69 (SPAdes) (version 2) | ecosystem: Environmental > Aquatic > Marine > Oceanic ...
AATGGGAATGACTAGCGTGAAAGGTATCGGTCAACGAACTGCTCGCCGTCTTTGCCAATTAGCCGAGATTGATCCATCCAAATTAGGAGGACATTTATCTGATGAAGAGCAAGATAGACTTCGTTCTGTGATTGATTCCTATCCGACATTTGTTCCACATTGGTTGTTAAATCGCCAACGTGATTTAGAAACCAACGAGGATGCACATCTTTTCTCCCAGGAAGTCAAAATGACTCGCGACGATGACATTGCTCGTCTTGCTGAGATGAAGACTTACCGTGGATTAAGGCACCGAAGTGGACACAAAGTTCGAGGACAACGATTGCGAAGCAATGGTCGTTCGGGACTAACACTTGGAGTTCAGAGAAAGTAAGGGGGGGATTTGAATGGGCCAACCTAAGTTTTCACGACCTAAAACACAGACTCCTGCTCATCCTTGGAAGGCTGAGCGAATAGAAGAAGAACATGCCTTGAAGGAGCAATACGGCCTCAAGCTAATCGGTGGAATGAAAGAAATTTGGCGTGAGAAGAGTTCTCTTCGTCGACACCGTCAATTAGCGATGAAATTGATTGGGCGTGTAGATACATCCGAAGGCCACTTCAAGCGCGAGAAAGAACAGTTCCTTGGCTCAATGCATAGGAAAGGCCTCATTTCAGAAGATGCAAATCTAGACGATGTCTTACAGATTTCTGTTGAAAATATGCTTGATAGACGCCTCCAGTCACAGGTTTACTACAAGGGTTTTGCACCTTCGATGCGATCTGCTAGAAACATGATTGTCCACGGACACATAGTTCTAGGGAAGCAGAGAATGAACGTCCCCGGTTATCACGTTCTTCGTGAAGAAGAAAGTGAAATTGCTTACCACCCTACCTCTAATTTCAATGATCCCAATCATGCAGTCCGTCAGGAAATGGATCGCCGAAGACAAACTGTAGGCGGCGATGATGCTGAAACTATTGAACAAATCAAGGCTGACGAAGTTGCAACGGAAGCAACAGAAAATAAAGATGGAGGTGAAGCGTGATGGGCCACAAGGCAGTTGTACACATTTACACCTCTCACAATAATATTCTCATTACAGCCACCGATTTGACTGGTGCTGAGACTATTTGCAAAGTATCCGGAGGTCAAATTGTATCTAGTGGAGCCGATCAGAGCGGACAATTTGCGTCAACTCGTGCAGCTGAACAGATTGCTGAGATGCTTAATGAGAAGGATTTCGATCAGGTGATTGTGAAGTATAGAGGAGCTGGAGGAAATAGATCCCCATCAGCTCCTGGAGCAACTTCTGCAATTCGTGCTCTTACCCGAGCCGGTATGACCATCACTAGAATCGAAGACGTCACCCCTATTCCTACTGATGGCACCAAGAAGAAGGGTGGACGAAGAGGACGACGAGTTTGATTGAGGAGGATTGAATATGGATAGTGAGATTATTGAAGAAGAAAATCATAGCATTCGAATCTTGTTGAAGGGTACAGATCGTGCCAGTGTCAACGCACTTCGAAGAACCATGATTGGTGATACCCCCAAAATGGCAATTCATAGAATTAGATTCACACAATCAACAACTGAAGAGGACGGGATTATTTGGGAGAGTGTTGGCCCAATTCCTGATGAGATAGTTGCTCATAGACTTGCAATGATTCCGATTCCATCCGAAGGTGCAGAATTTCACCTACCTGAGGAATGCCCTAATTGTGCCGACATGGTTGAATCTCAACGTGGATGTCCAATGTGTGAGATTATCTATCGTTGTATGGTTAGAGGTGAACCTGAAGGACGTGCTGTGAAGGCCAGAGATCTTGAAGTTCTCGGGGATCTCCAGTTCTCTATACCTGAGGAATTCCAAGACATTACCATTACCAAATTATACAAGGGTCAGACGATTGATTTTATCGCTCGTGCAAACAAAGGCCATGGTCGTGATCATGTTAAGTGGCAACCAGTTGCTGGAATTACTTTCTACGCACGTCAGCATGCAGTATTGAATGATAAGAAGGCAGCGAAGATTCTTTGGGGTCTTGGATTATCAATCAAGGAGAAGGATTTTGGAAAGAACGGACGAATTGAAGACATCTCTCTTGTGGATCAAATGAAAATAGATTTACTTCACGTAGGCCCCAGTACAGATCATGGTAGAGATTTTGGAGATGCGATTACTCTAGAGGATGTTCCAGGCGAGTATATTCTTCAATACGAATCAGATGGAGCAATGAAGGCAACAACCATCTTTGAGCATGCAACACAGATACTTTCGTCACGTTTGGACAATATTTCAGCAGACCTTGATATCGTACTTTGAATGAGCATGCCTCAATGGCAGTGACCACCTCGTCTCGTTCAGGAGCACATGTTTCATTGGTTTTCACGGTACATTCTGATTCAGAGGATCCATTGGAACAGGGATCTTACGGGGTAGGACTTTGTCTCGAAGCAGGGATTTCTACATCATGTAGGTCAGATCCAGCACCAACAACAGGTGTTACAGTAATTATCAATGGACGCCCATCTGAAGAAGAATTACATCGTGAAGTTCTTGCTGAATGTATCTTTTTGGATTCAGATTTGACTTTAATGCACCATACCTTCGACGTTCAATCTCAATTGCCATTATCTCAAGGGTTTGGGCTATCTGCAGCAGGAGCACTTTCAGCGGCTAGATGTTTACTGGCCATGTCTTCCTTACCGTTGAAGGATCAAGATAAAGCTGCATGGATGATAGCACATCGGGTAGAAAGAAAACTTAGTGGAGGATTAGGAGATGTAACTGCTTTGCATGCCGGAGGGATCGTTCGGCGAACCAATCCTGGTTCACCCTTTCAAATGACGAATCAACAGTTTGTTTCAGGCCCAGGTAAATCAGAATCGTGGAAGAGCCCCATCCCAGTTCTTGCAGTATGGAGAAAAACACAATCAAGGCATACATCCGAATACATCGATTCACCTGATTGGAGCGACAAAATTCGTAATGCTGGAGTCCAAGCCATGAAATCTTTAGGAGTTAATGATTGGAATGAATCAAGGTGGCCCCAAATCATAGAATTATCTAATGAATTTGCAGAAGAATCAGGATTATTGGATGATGCAAGCCGCAGAGAATTATTGAATGAGGTAAAATGGGCCCTTCGTTCATTTGAACCTAGATTGTCTATTCTTCTTTGTATGCTTGGTGAGAGTGTGGTTGTGTTGCCTAACGACTTGACTGATGATGGATGGATTGAACATGCTGAAATTTTGATTGATCGTTTGACTGATTTGGGTTTTCTTTCTACGATAATTGGTAGGATTTCATGAACGACTTTCGTTGTGTTCAATCAAGACACTGAGGTCCACCGGACCTGCATCTAGTTTCTGTGCACCTCGTAGAGTTAGTCCGCCACAAAACCCGTGCCTGTAGATTATCGCCCCCTGACCATAGGCCTCAGTATAACGATCAACTTGTTTTTGTGTCTTCTTTCTTGGGAAACTTAATGCAGAACCAAAGAAGTGTTTTGCATCTATCCATGCACATGGGATGCCATTGATTCGAAGATCATCGAGGAAGAGTAAATCTGGGGTGCGAATAGGTCGCCCCTCCTCTGCAATCTGTTCTTTTACCAATTCACTTTGACGTCGAAATCGAACCCCCACTGATTCAAAATGATCGCATAGGATCTCTTCGAAAAGATCTGCAGCAAGATGAGTCTCAGTTTGGTCTACATTTGCAACTCTATCCGATTCTTCTGCGATTTGAAATTGTTCTCGATCCCGTTCATTCATTCTTTTGGGTTCTTTTAGCAAATTTTTGATTCTGCTTTTACCAAAATTCCGTGCACTTAGAATCGCTCTAAACACATTTACAGGAGGCCCATCAACTATTTTCGCGAGTTCAAGAATATCAGCCCCGTTGTCATAACGGCGCTTCAATTCCTTTTTTCTATTCATTATTCGATGATGTGAATAAACTGATTTTTCTTGATTGATAGCGGCTCTGAGTGATAGTGCTTGTTCAAGAGTAATGGGATATTCCTTGATAATTTCTGCAATCTCTTCAACCCCTTCATCAGATAAGAAACCGAATTCACCTCGTTTCACTACTCGTTTTCCTACACTCTTCTGAACCTCAATAGGAACTGGATTTACAGGCCACTCAATTTTGATAGTTTGTGGCTCAGGGTCAATGTTTTCAGGAATCCCCATTGCTCTATTTTTGGTCTTAAATCGCCTGATTGCTCTTCGGCACGTATGCCCATCGTCCCCCCAAGCGGAGTCCTCATCAGCCTCTTTACTCACAATAGAGCCTGAATGACGGCCATCTATGAACTCACGGGCTTGATTGTTTCAAAGGAAAGCTAACCCGGGTTGCAACGGTCCAGCAAATCTTGCTTTTCCAGCTATGTCGTCACCCATTCCTGCAGGATACACTTCGACCTCACATACATCGATGGCTTCAGAAATGAAAACCGCCGCATCTGAAATATATTTAGCTTCATCAAATCCAGATGTGACTAGAATCCGCTCCCCTTCGCCTAGTGTGAAAACTCTCCCTCGAGACTTTTTGCTACCGACAGTTAGCGACCTCCAGAATTGCATTAATTCTCCCCTCATCGATTCTTCTTGGAAGAGTGGATGTGATTGTATAAAGGATTGACCTTCTCTCATGAAATCAAAATTTTCTGAACAGAGTTTAATCGCTTCAATCATGAGTTCATTTTTCCATGAAGGCGAAGTTTGAATCACCAATTTTGTTACTGGAGAATCAGTGTACCTTTCTGCTAATCCTTTCACATTTCGAGCATTATTGATTAGATTTCTTAGTGCTGTTTCAGCAGCCAATATTAAGAAATCATCTTCTTGTATATTTTCATTAATCATCATCGTCTCTGCTAACATCTTTTGATTTCCGATATGTTGATTCCATTCTTCTGCTAAGTGTGGGGTAGCTGGATAGAGCATATGGCCCCATTTCTTTAGATGTTCAATAAGTGCAATCCGTCCAACTCCACCTCGCCTCATTGCCCATTGAAGATCACTCAGCATGTCGAAATGACTTATCATCACTCCTTCTCGAATGCGAACATCATCCATCGCATCCCACCATTTAGAATAATTAGAACGACCCTTAGCTGAAAGCCAATCATCCATTGGCCCAGAATCGTCAACTACAGAATCAAGAAAATCAAGAGCTCCAAAAATTTGGTGCATCTGCTTATGATTTGCTTCTACTGCTGAATCAGACCAATCCATTCCAACTTCTGGATTGGAACCGAATAAGATAAACAATCGAACCGTATCTGCTCCGAATTGCTTGATCATTTCTCCAGGGCTAACTGTATTTCCTAGGGACTTGCTCATTTTTGCCGATCGAAATGTCAATTTTTCATTACATTGAGAACAGTCCTCTCCTGCTTTATCGACATGATATTCTATGTTACACGTATTACAGAATGGAGTAGGTGCATTCACCATTCCTTGACATACTAATCTTGAGAATGGTTCAGAAACAGAATTCATCCCAATATCTCGAAGAGCCTTTGTGAAGAAACGAGCATACAGAAGATGCATGACAGCATGTTCGATCCCCCCAATGTAAAGATCAACTCCATTTTCCATCCAATAATCTGCATTGATTTTATCGAATGGAGCTGTTTCATTCTGTGCATCAGCGAATCGCAAGAAATACCATGATGAATCATAGAATGTGTCCATTGTATCAGTTTCACGTTTTGCAACTGAATCACAATTTGGACATTCAGTATTTACAAAACCTTCGTGGTTGGCTAATGGATTTCCAGATTGCCCTTCTGTAAATACAACATCAAGTGGTAATTCAATTGGTAAATCTCCTTCAGGTACGGGAATTACTCCACAATCATTGCAATGGATGAATGGAATGGGAGTACCCCAGAAACGTTGTCGACTGAGTAACCAATCTTTGAGACGATATTGAATTGTTCCTGCGCCCATGCCTTTATTTTCCAACGCTTGAATAACTGCTGATTTCGCATCATCACCATACAGGCCATCAAATCCTAGTTGTCCAGAATTAATCATCCATCCTAGTCCCTCAAATGCACGTCCGGTAATTTTCGGTTCCTTTCCTTCTTCTTCCGAAAGAACCTGGAGAATCGAAATATCGTATTTCTTGGCAAAGTCATGGTCACGTTGATCGTGTCCTGGGACTGCCATTACTGCACCGGTTCCATACGATGCGACAACGAAATTACCTGCATAGATTGGTACTTTTTCTCTCGTCAATGGGTTCTCTGCATAACGGCCTAGGAAAACACCCTTCTTATCTCTCAACATGTTGATACGATCAAATTCAGACATCCTTGCACATTCATTAGCAAGAGCCCTGTAATCCTCTTCAAATTCGGTACCTAAAACCAAGGATTCACAGAGTGGGTGTTCAGGAGCAAGTGTGACAAATGTCACTCCAAAAATAGTATCAGGCCGTGTTGTGAATGCCTTGATTACACCCCCATTTCCCTCGATTGGGAAGTGAATTTCGGCTCCGCGAGAACGCCCAATCCAATTACGTTGCATTGCCTTTACATTTTCAGGAAATTCAATCTGCTCCAATTCATCAAGTAATTCATCGGCATATTCGGTCATCTTTAGGAACCATTGTGCCATGTCCTTTTGACGGACTTCTCCAGCACATCTCCAACAACGATTGTTTTTGACTTGTTCATTTGCTAGAACTGTGTCACAAGGATCGCACCAATTTACTGGGGCAGTTCGTCGTTCAACCAAACCCATCTCATGGAATTTTAGGAAAATCCATTGATTCCAACGATAATAGGTCGAATCACTTGTGGCGAGTTCACGACGCCAATCATATGAGAATCCCATTCGATTTAGGTCAGCTCGAATACTCTCTATATTTGACCAAGTTACATCATGTGGGTGCCCCCCAATCTTTTTTGCAGCATTTTCTGCTGGCATCCCAAACGAATCATAACCCATAGGATAGAGTACATTGAATCCACTTAATCGTTTGAAACGGGCCATGCTATCTCCGATGCTGTAGTTTCTTACATGACCCATATGCATGTGACCAGAGGGGTATGGAAACATTTCAAGACAATAGAATTTAGGCCTATTTTGATCGACATCAGAATTGAAAACTAATTCCTCTTTCCATCGCTTTTGCCAGTTCAGTTCAATCCTTTCTGGATCATAATTGCCCATCTTTCATCCCCCCGGCATCCTATGGATTGAGCCCTCCTTCTTGAAATCGGTGGGACAGATTATCTTTCCAAGGGCAAGTCAGTACTTTCCAGAAGGAAGATTGCTTCACGAGTTAGGCGATATCTGTATCGTAAACCAACTTTATCCCGTTCAATTAGACCATATCCTTCCAATGTCTTCAGATGGTGACTGATTAATTGTTGACTACTTTCTAAGCGGTCAGATAATTCCTTTTGACTGAGATTCACAATTTCGTTTCCTGTAGCATCTAGAAGGTTTAGAATCCTACCCTGTAACGAATTTGGGTCAGGCGTAAGAAGAGGAACAGGGAGGTTTTCACCGTCAAGTCGTTGATCAACAGTTGAGGGATAATATCTCATCATTCTTCCATCTCTTCTTTTCCAAAGAAGGTCTTGATCTTCTAGGACTTTTAGATGGTGTGCAAGTTGCCCATTACTCATATCAAGGGCTCCAAGAAGTGCTCTAAAGTGAACTCCAGGGTTCGCAACCAAATAACCCACTACACGCCCTCGTTGGAAATCACCATCGTAATCTCTTCGACGTACCATTCCAATCAATACAAGTCCTCCATTGAGTACAGAAATACGAATCCATTCTGTGTTTAGAATGAATACTATGCAGAAAGAGAGTAATGAAGTTGTTACAACTACAGTTGTCGCGGGCAAAATAATCCCGACTATATTATCAGGTGTGGACACATCTGTTTCAGTGGCCACACTGGCACCATTTTTCGGAGTCCATTGGTCTATAACTTCTCGAACTATGAAACCGGATTGCCATGAAGAGCAATGATTTGAATTCGATAGGGTTGCCTCAGTTGTCCTATAAGCACCTTGATTGCCTGTTACTGTTTTTAGTGAAGAATCTTCAGAACTGACTAGTACTTTCTCTTCTCCATTTGGAGTGGTAAGAATCCAACATCCCCCTTCATCTGTTCTTACATGGTTCCAAGTACCTTCCAAAAGACTCACTACCAATAATTCTTCTTGGTTATTGGAATTCATCTCTTCTTCAATAATTTCATCATCATTTTCTTGCGACTCTGTTGAATCAATTTCAGGGGAATTAATCGTGTGTGTAATTTCCATTACCATTGATGGATAGGATCGTAGCGTGATTTGAATCAAATGTGAACCAATCAAACTGTCATCAATGGAATGGAGTTCTATTGGAATATTTTCAAAGGATATTGAATCACCAGTTTGCAGTATAGTCGCTGATTCTGTAGTGCCACAACCACTTGTTGATGAATACTCGCCTGCGCCACTGGTTCTCATTACATTTGTTCGAATAACACAATCATCTTCCCACATGAATGTGAAATCATTCTCTCCTAGGTTAGAAACTGATAAATCTGCCAATAGGCCATTTTCTGTCTCTGTAAGTGTGTCTATTATGAAATTAATATCATCGGTAGATTGTAGATTAGTTCTACATTGTTGAGCCACCAAACTATCTTGAATTTCGATGGGGAGGATTGTTGAGAGTCCTTGTCCTGAAATCTGGACAACTGCCATCATTTGATTTCCTTGCCATCCACATCCATTTTCATCCATTGCTGAAATTATACCCTCATGTAGAATGATAGAGGAAGTTGGCTGAACTTTCAGTGTTTCCATCTGATTTGTACAATCTGAATTTGTTAACCTATCATCGTAAACTAATCTTCCATTTTCATCAACAATATGAATTGAAATTGGACATGAAGCATCATACACAATTGTTCTCGCAGCTGCCCCATTATTTCGTAGACGGATTTCGTAATCCATATCTGCCCCAGATGGAGAAATCTGGTCTTGAAGTGCAATGGAACTAATGTGAAGTGAGAGCCCATCCGTTTCTTCATGTTCATCCAAAATATGATTCCAATCAAGAGAAACCGATTCATCTTCGTGCCCCATTAACCAAACAGAGGAGGACAGTTGTCCATTTTCAGCAATATTCAGTGGGTGTGAAATCCACCCTAAGTGAAGTGATTCTCCGGACTCAATGGCTTCCCCATTCCCACATCCTAGATCTGAAAGAGATGCAGATTGACCTGTTACGGACCACATTACATCACAATTTTCCATCCCCGTAATTGTTACTGTTTCAAGGCCTGAATTGTAGATTTTCACTCCAATTAACAGTGTGTCGCTAGATGAACTGGATTCTGAATGCATTGGGAAGGGGGTATAAGTGGCTTCAAAGTGTAAATTAGATGGAAGTGAAATTTGATGTCTTACTTCAATTTGAGTTTCTTCAGCTACAGAATTGATTCCACCAGTAGTTCGAAGAATATAGGTTCCTTCAGGAAGATTTCCATTTTCATCCTTCCAATCATATGTGAGGGCACCCATTTCAATAAATTCACCCGAATCGAGAGTTTCTCCACGCTTTTGATTAGGACAAAGACGATGGTTTTCAAGATCATACACAATCTCGTAATTTTCGTTTAATATTTGGAAAGTAGCCAAACAACTCGGATTTATCTCAATCGATTCCGGCCCGATCCCAGTGTTGAAAATTAAGACGTTGAATGTAGAGGAAGTCCCTGAGAAAAAGTGCATTCCATCATGCGGTTCAAGCCCTTCTGTTTGGGTTATTACCTCATCTTGGCCTTCACCTTGTACGCTGGAAATTGCCGTAATTAACAGAACCAGAGCCAGAATAAGTGAATGCTTACGCTGGCCCATGATAATTGTATGAACCTCGTCATGTATCAACTGATTGGTACATTCAGATTGTATGAAAAACGCATATATCTACCTCACATCCTAATTGTGCCATGCTTGACCCAGGGGAATTCGATTGTCGTATTGATGAGAGTGGAATTGAGGTATGGGTTACTCAAATGGGGAGTTATATGAACATGAATACTGCCTTCATAGACCGAGAAAATGGAATTGTAGCAGTCATCGATCCATTTGATTCTCGTAGGTGGGTAGAAGCACTTGAAGAAGAAGGTCTTCGCCCCACTCACCTTCTATATACTCACACACATCGTGATCACGCTGCGGGTTTCCCTCAAATGAAGCGGCTTGTCCCGGATATTGAGGTATGGGGGCATACTGAATCCAATCACCCAGGATTATTGGGGCATGTTGTGTTTAGGAAGGTAGGATTCACACATTATTGGGATCATCCACCACAGTCGAGTGTTGTTTGGTCAAAGGGCAATATCTCACTCATTGTTACTCATTCTCCAGGACATGCTCCAGGACACGTCACACTTCATGGGCATGGAGTATTCCATGCAGGTGATCTTCTCTTCACATATGCATGTGGTCGTGATGATCTTCCAGGGAGTAATCCCATGGATCTTTTGCGTAGCATAGCATTTGCCCGCAGTCAACTGTTGGAATTACCTGGTGATTGGCGTTTGATTCCCGGTCATCGATATGATTGGATTGATGGAACAACCCCTGATTGGGTCTCAATTGCTGCTTGTCTTGAACACAACTACGCACTTAATTCTCCGAACATTATTGATTTCTAACAATCAAAGATCTTCTAGAGATGGAATAGAAGCAAGTGCCTCAGCAGCTTCTTGTTCTTGATGCATTTGCCATTGTGGCTTTTCTTCCCATCCATATTCTTTTGCCTTTTCTAAATCGCCTTCTTTTGCATAGTGTTCTGCCCATGCTGCTCTTCTTTTATCCTCTTCTTCGAATGCTTCTTCTTGAGCATGCATTCTTCTTTGTTCACTAACATATCGTCGTTTTGCTGCTTGACGTGAAACCATCGCCATCAGAATAGCCGATAGGAGGAGAGCAACAATTCCAACTGCGCCAAGGGTTACAATTTGAACCATATTTGTCCCTTCTTGTTGTGATTCTTCAGAATCATCTACGGTAATTGCACAAGTAGAGCCGAATTCAAATTGATCTGGGTCATAGGGACAAGAATCACTTAGATCAGAAGTTCCATCTCCATCTGAGTCTAGACAACCAAGCCGATCCTTCCATGAAGTACCTGGCTGTGATTTACAATCGTCAGGTTCGAAAGCATCTTTCGTTGTATTATCGCCATACCCATCCCTGTCTATATCGATAGATTGAGAAGGTATTAATGGGAAAGCATCAGATTCTAACCCTGACTCATTATCTCCATATCCATCCCCATCTATATCACTCCATTGCGTAGAATCGTTAGGAAATGCATCACCAAATTGGTCACGATGAATAACTAGCACGACGTCATTTCCATTTGTTTTGTTGACACTTGCTGTGAAATTTGTGAACCCATAATTGTCCCCCACACCATCTAAATCATTATCTAGCCATTGTAGGATATCATTAGGAAAATCATCAATACTGTCTGCATATCCATCTCCATCAGCATCTGGACAACCTAACACACCAGATTCTGTAGAGGCCCCTGGGAAATTAGGGCAATCATCCATATCTGGCCCTATTTGATCAGGAAATCCATCATTATCAACATCTGTCCATGCAAACCCATCATTTGGAAATGGGTCTTCAATATCTGCTGTACCATCATTATCTGAGTCGGGACATCCTCTAACAGTAGGTTCGCTCATTGTACCATATTCGAGAGGGCAGATATCTGCCTCAGTTCCATCTGGATTGTCTCCATATCCATCGGAGTCACTATCTTTCCATTGGGTCGGGTCAGTGGGATACCAGTCCCCATTATCGCCACTTGGAACATCGCCATACCCATCTCCATCAGAATCTACACATTGAACACCATCATCGATGAATAAATCGGGATTGGTACCACTCATGTTTTCTCCACAACCATCTCCATCTCTGTCTGCCCATTGAGTAGGATCATCTGGAAAAGCATCGAATGAATCAGCGTATGTGTCTCCATCCCTATCTGGACATCCAAAATGTTCGATGTTTTCCATTAGACCAGAAGTTACGTTGAAGACTGAAGCCCACAAACTTTTCCCATATTGCCCACATTTATCAGGTTGGAAACCCGTGGCATTGTCTCCATAACCATCTCCATCAGCATCCAACCACTGACTTGCTTCATTAGGAAAAGCGTCCGCAATCCCTGTTGGAGAAGCGGGGAAATCAATAGTTGAATCAGACCATCCATCACCGTCTGAATCTGGGCACCCCAATCGATCCCAGATTGAGGTACCTGGAACTCCTAAACAACCATCTGAATTTGAAGAGAAGGGCTGATCTCCAACCCAATCTCCATCATCATCAGACCAATGTTCTGGATCTAGAGGAAAGATATCTACATCGGCAATTTGTATTGGAGTCATAGTCGTAATTAATTGTCCAGGCCAAGATGTAGGCCTAGTATTGTAAGCAGACCCATGATTTGGGTCATTGTAGTTGTCCCCATATCCATCTCCATCCGAATCGTCCCATTGAGTTGGATTCAGTGGTAGATAGTCTACAGCACCGTATGGTGAAGGAGAACGAGTGTCTGCAGTATTGTCCGGATAACCGTCCCCATCTGCATCAGCCCATTGGTAGAAGTCAGATGGAAATTCATCTCCCGCATCTGACCAACCGTCTGAATCAGTATCTACACATCCGAACAAATCTTGGGTTGATGTCCCAGGGGTGTTAATGCATCCATCTGGCTCATTTCCTGCTTGATTGTCTCCATACCCATCTCCATCAGTATCATCCCACTGAGTTCCATCTTCTGGAAAAGCATCATCTGGGTTTAGAACACCATCGCCATCAATGTCTGGGTCTACAATCCAGTGATATATCCCCTCATCATTTCTCCCATGAGCTGAGATAATGTAATCTCCATCGGGGTGCCAATCAAGACCATAGATAGTTCCGCAATTATTCCCATTACCGCTACTAGTACAACTACCAGGTCGAGGACCACTCAAAGTATCAACGAGAGTCCCCGTTCTTGAATCAAAGATTCTTATTGATGCCCCATCAGATCTGTAGTATGTATGTGAGAATGCTATTTGCGAAGAATCTGGAGACCAGGCTGCATCATTGCATGATGTAGATGTAGTATAAGAGAAAATTTGAGACCCATTTAGAGCATGGTAAACTCTAGCTCTAGCATCACTTCCACCCCATGCTTCGCAGATAGCAATCATATTCCCATCAGGGGACCACGCAACGGCATTCAAGGTACTAAAATTCGGAGTTACAGTTCTGAATAATGTTTGATTGCTAGTATGATAAATGTAGAAATTATCATTCCCTCCAATTACAAAAAATTCTCCATCTGGGCTGAAATCTACCGAATATAGATAATCAGAAGAACCTGGGCTAAAATCTGCAATCTCATTTCCAGTAGTTGAATTGAATACTTGCACTTGTCCATTTCCACTGTTCCCACTTTGATATCCGACGGCTATGATGATGTTACCATCAGGCGAGAATTCTATTTCTCCAGCCACTTCACCATCGGTGTCTATGGTCAAATCTAAACTTCCACTGTATGTATTGTAGATTTTTATTTCTTCAGCATCAGTATGAACTGCAAATCTTTCTCCATCTGGTGACCAAGCAATATCTGCAGTCAGATCACCACTAATAGTGATAGTTCTCACTGTGTTGCGAGTAGCAGTATCCATAACTCGAACTACAGAACTATCTCCATTATTTCCCCAACCTTCATCGTTCATAGCACGGAGATAGAAAGTTCCATTTCCAGGCATAAAAAGAACGGCCACTAGATCATCACTAGAGGCAATATAAGCATCTTGGAGGTACCCACCAGTACCCATAACAATCGGGTCGTTTAGGTCGCTTCTTCCATCACCGTCTGAATCTGGACACCCTTGCCGATCAATTGTACTATTTCCCCATGCGTTTGGGCAGTCATCCAAGCCCTCTACAATGCCATCTCCATCAACATCGGTTTGACCAGATGCTGAGACAATTGGAACAAAGAGAACAGAGAGCATCAAAAGTGAAGCGAGGATAGCAACATACTCTCTTCGCGTCCGAACCATGTTATCGGGTGAGTTAACCTGAATAAACCGTTATGGTTGCTTTGCATCATTTGTTTTGCATAAAACATACACGTATTTCCGAATCTTTCAATTCAATTGCCCCTACACTAGAATCTATGGAGGTCGAGCCGGACAGAGTCAATGTTGCGGTTGAAGATCGAATTTTACTCCATTTGATGGAGCATGATGACCAGGCTGATCGTCATACTGTTAATGCATCAGTCACCCGAAACGGAATCGCAGAGGCATGTGCATTGCACCCCCCTAACGTTAGTAGGGCAATGAGAAATCTTGATCGTCGTGAATTGGTGAATGTATTGACGCGTAATATCCATAGCGACTCTAGAAGACAGAGAACATGGCAACTTACTGAAGATGGGCGCTCAGTCGCTATGCAGAGAATAGTGCGCATGTCTTCAATTCGTGTTTCGATTCGTGATCAAGAAGGAACCATGTTAACCGTTAGAGCAGACCAAGCAGCTGAACGCATCGATGCTCAAATGAGCCTCCTTCAAGTTTTGATGCATGCTCAGCACGAAGGAGTCCTACATTATGGCGATATTAGATTTGGATCTGTCCGCCGTTCTCAGAATAATCCAACTCCAATAACTCTCCTGAAGGGCGCTCATTCTACCTATCATGTTCGTCCTCCAAGTATTAGAAAAATACATGGTAGAGAAGCGGAATTGGAATCTCTTGATGATTGGTTTCAAGGAAGAGCAGCCGGAATGTTGGTACACGGTATTGCAGGAACTGGTAAGACCACACTCATATCTCATTGGACTCAATCTCTTTTGGATAGAATGCCTAGCCTTCGATTGATGTTCTATCCCTGTCATCCATGGGATTCCCCGTTGGGATTGTCTATCAGCCTTCTTCATCGATTGGGCGTTGAGTCTAGAAAAGAAGGACGTTGGGACCCCCATGATTTACTAGAAACTCTTCCCAAATCCCCCGGGGCTACATTCGACATTGATTTATTTCGGCGGAGATTAATTGAATATCTTACGGATCCAATGGCTTTGCGTGAGAGAATTTTCACTGATCATGAAGGGACTTCAGACATTCCTCCTTACATTTTATTGGTCATCGACGATGCCCATCATTTAGCTGAATCAGGACAACATTTGTTTGGGGCTCTTTTACAAGTTGCGGAAGTCACTCCACTTCG
>Ga0208407_1000733_pt1 | contig 15235 bp, 11 predicted proteins | sample ETNtaG_9_FD_185775 | JGI IMG/M metagenome (GOLD analysis project Ga0208407, IMG submission 185775) | Marine microbial and viral communities from oxygen minimum zone, Eastern Pacific Ocean - ETNP201406SV69 (SPAdes) (version 2) | ecosystem: Environmental > Aquatic > Marine > Oceanic ...
ATTCAATAAAATCAAAAAAATTATTTTTATAGGAAGTAGAATCAATTTTTTTTTACCTTCACTGAAATTATACTTATATACACTCAAATTATGCTAATATCGTTTAAAATATATCGATTTAATATTATTATGGTTGCGTGCTTGCTTACACAAGCCGTTTCCCAGCAATCCAATGTGGTTACGGCAGCGGTTATTGACTTTGAGCAATCTGGAATTAGCGAACTTGAAGTGCAAACCCTAACTCAAAGGTTTACAAGCGAGTTGCAAAATACGGCCAAAGCGATCCTCTTTGACCGCGAGGTTCTAAATTCTCAAATCGCATCTGCTGGGTATACAACATCTAACTGTAAGACCCCGGAATGTGTGTTGACAGCAATCGGTGATACGCTAGGTGTACAATATATTATTACAGGATCGGTCAAAAAAAATAAAAAGCGCTATACGCTTAAAGCCGTCTTTACAGATGTTGAAACAGGAGAGGAAGAGCGAATCATCAAGACCAACTATACTGGACCAGTGGATGGTATGGTTGTAGAGCTTGAGATTATGGCTTGGGACATCATGAACCAAGACCCTCCAGAATTACTACTCGCGAAGCGTAAAGGCAAAACAAAAAAGAAAATTAGAAGGCCCAATGTCAAAACTTCTTTAGGGGCATTGGCGCGTGCTAGTATTGTGCCGGGATGGGGACATTATTATCTAGATCAAAACGCAAGAGGTTTACCATTCTATAGCGCAGAACTAGTTACGCTTTCATTGGGGTTTATAGCCTATCTTGATTATCAAAGATCTCATGATAACGTTGAAAAATATTATAAAAGCTACAAGCTGGAAACCGATCAAGAATTATTGCAGTACTATAAGGGAAAAACGTTATCAGCAGAGGATGACATGATTCGAAAAAACAATACCTTAATGACGATGTTTCGTGCAACTGCAGCCATACATGCTCTCAACATGATCGATGCCTATTTGCTTGATATTACGCCAGAACCTTTTGGCAAAAAAACCAAACTAGGAATGGGTTTTGACCCGAACATTGGTCAACCCCAATTGAGGTTATCCATTGCGCTCGATTAATTACATTCTCATCATTTTATTCTCCTTTTTCATTTCTTGTGATCTGGTTGATCCTGATTTTGATAATATTTTAGATACAGAGTATAATAATCCACCGGCACTTTTATTCAGCCCTGAAAATTATTCTTCAAGCGTTGGCCAAGAAGTTGAGGTAAGCCTACATGCTCTCAAAGTTGAAGATATCGCCAGTATGCGTGCACGGATTTTGTATGATAATTCAAAATTAGAAATTGTAGCAGTAAAACCCGGCCCACTCTTCAATAGCGATGCATCTCCGCTCTTTGTTTATGATGATGATGGATCCGGGCAACTTGATATTTACTCCGTATTTATGGGAGCGGAAAAGAAAGTATCTGGCACGGGTGAGATTGCGTTCATCACGTTTAAGGTGAACGGCTTTGGCGATGCGTTTCTTGAGGTCTCTGATGAATCGCAGCTACTGGATACAAATGGAAATGAAATCGCGATTCAAAGCCTAGGCCAGGGAGTGATCAGTGCTAAGTAGGATTTATCAAATATTAGCAATTATTGTATTGGTTTCCCTTACTATTTCTAGCGCTGCATTCTCACAGGTAAGTAAGATCGAGACATCGGTTTCTGGATCTTGGACTAGTATTGATTCAGTAACGACCGCAGAAGATCTTCAGCCGGAAGAAATTCTTGAAGCAGCCAATTTAGATTATAAACTTGAAAAAAATATTAATGGTGAAACTTTAGAGGTTTCGCAACCTTCTATTGAAAATCAATTTGAACATCAGAGCGCAAATAGCGCTATTGCTTCAAGCGTCTCATCAAAGACCCTAAACTTCACCAATGCGGGTGCAACCGGACGTGAGGGGCCAACCCAGGCTCAAATTAATAGCGCTTATTCCGGAACTGATCTAGATGGAAAGGTAACAATTAATACCCAAGGCATTCAAGAATGGACAGTTCCTATTACAACATCCTATACGATCCAGGCTAAAGGAGCTCAGGGTGCTAATGGAGGCGGTCATGGTGCTACAATGACGGGTACTTTTGATTTAACACAAGGTGACGTAATAAAAATAGCTGTTGGACAAGTGGGCGTTTCTAGTACCAATGGTAGCTATGGCGGCGGCGGCGGCGGCGGCGGAACATTTGTTATTAAAGCTCCATACGACTCAGACGCTTCTGTATTGGTGATTGCGGGAGGTGGAGGAGGACTAACCACTAGCGGTGCCTCAGAAACGATTAATGCGGAGATGACAAGCAATGGAGGTCATACACTCAATAATGGAGGTGGAGCCGATGGTAACGGTGGTGATGATGGACAGGAAAATGGCCCTGGTGCTGGCGGCGGCGGATTTTTCTCCGATGGACAGGATGGAGAATATGGCGATGTTAAGCCTGTTGGAGGAAAATCATTTATTAATGGTTTAGTTGGTGGTGTTGATGGATATACTTCTGGATATACTGGTGGGGATGGTGGTTTTGGCGGAGGCGGCGGCGGCGTGAACAATTCTTTAACGCGTTCAGGCGGCGGCGGCGGATATAGTGGAGGACAAGGAGGAAGTTGGAATGGTCAAAAGTCTGGCGGCGGCGGCGGTTCAAAAAATAACGGCTATGCACAAAGTAATATTTCGGGTTTTTTTGGAGAAAGTCATGGAAAAGTATTTATTACTTATACTCCTGGACCAACGGTTACCAATGTAACTTCAACTGTATCCAGCGGTAAATTTGATATAGATGATCAAATTGCGATCACGGTGATATTTTCAGACTTAGTAATTGTTACTGGGTCTCCACAGTTGGCTCTTGAAACAGGTTCTTCTGATGTCTCGGTGAATTACACCTCCGGATCCGGTACGAGTACGTTAACTTTTAATTATACGGTAGCATCTGGGCATGACAACCCCAACCTAGATTATAAAACAACTACTTCGCTTACGCTAAATGGTGGAACCATCAAAAATGATAGCAATCAAGATGCTATTTTAACGCTTCCATCACCCGGCGCATCCGGTTCACTGGGAGCAAATAAAACATTGATCATCGATACAGCGCTACCTGTGATTTCTTCTGTAAATCTAGCCACTAATAATGCCACAATCGCTGTGACTATGAGCGAAGCGGTTTATAGCACTCCTTTTGGTACAGGCAATCTTGAGGCTTCAGATTTTACATTTTCAGTTAGCGGTGGTAGCGCTGAACTTTCCAGTACTACCCCAACAAGTTTTTCAGCCAATGGTAACGTGTATACGCTTGGCATTGGATTGTCTGAGGTTCCAGATGGCACCGAGACATTGACCGTTAATCCCGTGCTAGGTAGCATTATTGATAAAGCATCAAAATCGGCAGAAACCAGTCAAAGCAATAATACCGCAACCTTAAATAGGGTTGCTATTCAGCTTGGAGCAGATATGAACGGTGAAGCAGCGGGTGATTATTTTGGTTCTGCAGTATCATTGAATGCTGCAGGTGATCGTATCGCAGTCGGCGCGCATCTGAATGATGGTGCTGCAGGTGATGCTGGCCATGTCCGTATCTATGAGTACACCAATAACGCTTGGTCACAATTTGGAGCAGATATCGATGCCGAAGCAATAGAAGATCATTTTGGCTGGTCCGTATCGATGAATGCTACGGGTGATCGCGTGGCGATTGGTGCACCTTTAAATGATGGCGCTGGAACCCATGCTGGCCATGTTCGCATTTATCAGTATACCAATAACGCGTGGTCGCAGCTTGGAGCAGATATCGATGGCGAAGCAGCCGGTGATAATTTTGGCCGTTCCGTATCGATGAACTCGGCTGGTGATCGCGTGGCGATCGGCGGGCCTCTAAATGATGGGAATGGAGCCGATGCCGGCCATGTCCGCATTTATCAGTATACCAATAACGCTTGGTCGCAGCTTGGAGCAGATATCAATGATGAAGCAGCGGGTGATAAAACTGGTGTTTCCGTATCGATGAACTCGGCTGGCGACCGTGTGGCGATTGGAGTAGAATCTGGTGGGGCATCCACCACAGGTCAGGTTCGTATTTATCAGTATACCAATAACGAGTGGTCGCAACTTGGAGTAGATATCGATGGCGAAGGAACGGGTGATAAATTTGGTGCTTCTGTATCGATGAACGCTACTGGTGATCGCATAGCGATTGGTGGGCCCGAAAATAATGCCACTGGTCTTGGCGGCGGCGGTCATACCCAAATCTATCAGTTTACCAATAATGCCTGGTCGCAGCTTGGAGCAGATATCGATGGTGATCTCAAAAATGACAGATCTGGAGCATCGGTATCAATGAACTCGACTGGCGACCGCGTTGCGATAAAGGCATCCCATCAAAATAATGGTGAAGTTGGTATTTACGAATATAAAGATAGCGCGTGGTCCAAACTTGTTGATGATATTCATGGCGAGGCAGCAGGGGACCATTTTGGCTGGTCCGTATCGATGAACTCGGCTGGCGACCGTGTGGCGATTGGAGCAGAGCGAAATGATGATAGCGGAGGCGATGCTGGTCATGCCCGCGTATTTAAGCTTATACCAATACCAGATACCACACCACCTACAATTCTTTCGGTATCATCATCTTCGGCAAATGGATCTTATAATGTGGGTGACGAGATTTATATCACGGTTACGTTTAGTGAAAATGTCTTTATTAATTCTGAACTATTTCAGGAGGATGGTACCGGCAGACCGCGCCTTACTCTAGAGACAGGATCCAATGATCAACAGCCATATTATCACAGCGGCAGCGGTGGACCTGTTTTAGTTTGGATTTACGTTGTAGCTGAAGGAGATAATATTAGTGCCCTGGATGTTCAAAGCACTTCAGCGCTTGCTTTAAATGGAGGAGCGATAATAGATGTTGCCGGTAATAATGCAGTTTTAACTTTGCCTGAACCTGGGAGCACTAACTCTTTATCAACCAAAACAGATATTGTCATTGATACCACTAAGCCTACAATGACCATTACAGCTGCTAATAGTAGCGGGACTACAGTTGCTAGCGGCTCTACCACCAATGACCAAACTTTGATTCTTACTTTTACTGCCTCTGAACTCACCACAAATTTTATTATAGATGATGTCACTATTGTTGGGGGTGCACTAAGTAATTTTACAGCTAGCTCATCGACCGTTTACACTGCAACGTTTACCCCTTCCAATAATAGTGTAAGCGCAGTCAACGTATCTGCTAATAAATTTACCGATGCCGCTAGTAATAATAACACTGCATCAAACCAGTTTACTTGGAATCGTGATAATACTGCTCCTTCTATGACCATCACTGCAAGCGATGGAACAAATTCAATTCCAGATGGCGCTACAACCAATGATAAATCAATTATTGTGTTCTTTACTGCATCTGAACCCACCACAAATTTTACAGTGGATGATGTTACTTTGTCTGGCGGAACGCTTGGTAATTTTCTCGCATCTTCGCCCACGCTTTATATCACAAGCTTTACACCAACTTCTAATGGTGCTACCTCAATCGATGTAGCTGCTAATAAATTCACCGATGCTGCAGGCAATAATAATACCGCAGCGACGCAGTTCAATTGGATTTTTGATAATGTTAGCCCAACCGTAACGATAACCGCAGCCAATAGTAGTGGCACTGCTACTGCAAGCGGTGCAACCACAAATGATTCTCAATTAATCTTGACGATTACTGCAAGCGAAGCTGCGACCGGACTTATAATTGATGAAATTAATATTTCTGGAGATGGCTCTTTAAGTGATCTGACCGTGGTAAGTAGTACAGTTTCTACAGTAAAGCTTACCCCAACTGGTAGCGGAGCGATGAGCGTAAACATTCCTGCTGGAAAAATGACAGATATTGCGGCAAATGGTAATGTTGCAAGCAATACATTTACATGGACCTATGATGGCGATTTTCCAACCATCGCCATTACAGCAACCAATGGAGAAGGGGATCAGGTTGCGGATGGAGCTATAAGCAACGATGCATTATTAAATCTAACTTTTACTGCATCCGAGGCAACCAATAATTTTGCAGAAGCAGATATTACCGTAAAAGGTGCAACGCTTAGCAGTTTTACAGCTTCCTCATCTACCGTTTACACCGCAGTATTAACACCAATCGCAGATGGATCTATTACAATCGGCGTTGGTGATAACAAATTTACTGATGCGAGTAGTAACGGCAACATTGCATCAACTGAGTTTAATTGGATCTATGATCAAATATCTCCAACCATCACAGTTGCTGCTGTCAATAGTAGCGGAACACAAGTAGCGAATGGTGCAACAACTAAAGATGATACGCTATTTTTTACCTTTACTTCAAGTGAGGCTACTAGCAATTTTAAAGATTATGATATTACGCATTCTGGCGGTGAGGCTATATCATTTTCAAGCACATCATCAACAGTTTATCAGGTTGTTTTTGTGCCATCAGGTGGAGCGAGCACAATCCAAGTACAGGCCAATAAATTTACCGATGCTGCCGGTAACTTTAACCAAGCAAGCGAGGTATTCAGTTGGACGTACGATGGAGAAGAGCCAACCATGATAATCACCGCAGCTAATAATACAGATGTTACAATTAATAATGGCTCCGGCACCAATGACTTTCCTTTAATTCTTACATTCACCTCAAGCGAGGCAACTTCCAATTTTGCAGCTACAGACGTTACTGTAACCGGTGGTGAGCTTAGTAATTTTACCGCATCTTCAGATACTGTTTATACCGCTAAAATTATACCGGATGGGGATGGACTGAGAACCATTAATGTAAAAGCAAATACCTTTACAGATGCTGCCGGAAATAATAATAGAGCCAGCGCAGAATTTAGGTGGACATTTGATGGAACTGATCCCGGTCTAACGATTACAGTGGTTAATAAGGACAATATTACGGTGTTAGATAGTGCTATCACTAATGACAAAAATCTATACCTCACTTTTACTAGTACGGAGGATGTTACCAGTTTTGCCCTAGAAGATATTGTAGTTACAGGTGGGGTAATCACAGATTTTACAGCCTCCTCAGCAAGAACTTATACCGCAATCTTTACACCCGATCAAGATGGTGAAACAATAATCAATGTTCCAGCAAATGTATTTAATGATATTGTTGGAAATAAGAATCCAACACCAACACAGTTTCATTGGACTTATGATGGTACCGGTCCTACAATGCTTATTGCAGCAGAAAATGCTAATGGTGATAAGATCATCAATGATTCCGCTTCTAGTGATCCATTATTACTACTAAGCTTTAACTCCTCCGAATTAACAACGGATTTTATTGTAGCTGATATTAAAATAAACAATTTTATTATAGATACTATTATAGCACAGATAGATACTACTATTATAGTAAAGGGGGGTGTAATCAGCAATTTTGTAAAAATGACACCGGTTAATTATATAGCTTCCTTTAAGCCAAACAGAAATGGCCCTGTGACCATTGAGGTGCCTGGTGCGTCATTTACAGATACTCCAGGGAATATGAATATTGTTGATCAACCATTTAAATGGTATTTTGATAATGAAGCACCTACAATTGGACAAGTTCTAGAAGGCTACGATCAAGATTTAGATTGGGTAAAGCTTACGTTACCAGTAAGCTGGTCAGGGTTTACAGATATTACCGGAGTTGATTTTTATGAAGTTTCAGTTGGTACATCAATTGGCAGTGATGATTTTATTGAATGGCGCAAAGTTGGAAAAGATTCTTCATATGTATTTGATCAATTAAATCTGGAGAGTAATACTCAATATTATACCAATGTTCGGGCAACCGATGCTGTTGGCAATCGATCAGATATCGCCTCATCCGATGGTTTTCGGGTAGATTTTGTTCCACCTACTATAGCCTCAAGCTCTATAGAGGATGAATCAGTTTTATCATTGACAAAAAACATAACCATCTCTTATGAGCTGTCTGAGCCAATTGATTCTGCTGATATAACTGTCTCATCAGCACAAACAACTAGCGGTGAAGGTTCCGCCGAACCCTATTTGATCAACTCTAGCTTAATAGATTCAAAAACGATAGAAATAAAGATTCAAGCCCCGCTTGTAAGTGGCGACCTACTCAAGGTTACAATCAATAATATGAAGGATGATGCAGGCAACAATTCATTGAAATATGATTATCAATATCCGATCAGTTTGTTAGGTGATTTTAATATGGATGGCGCAATTGATATTACAGATTTTAATTCATTTTCTAATGCCTGGCAGAGTCAAGACCTTAGCTTTGAGCTTGGACCGGTTAGTGGACAGGTTCCATTTTTTAAACCAGAACTCGATGGAATTTTTGATCTAAAGGATGGAATGGCTTTTTATTATATGTGGCACTGGGATAATGATCAGCTTGGAAAGATGCTTGTTAATAAGAATGCAAAGCAGGGTGAAGAAATTGATATATCTCATAATGCTAACCGCTTAAAGATAGAAGCTCCCGATCGTGCTCATGCTGCGGAAATAATCATCAATTATCCTCCATCTGAAATTCAAATCACCGCACCAAGCCCAGTTAAACAGCAAGCAATAAACAACAGGCTTGCAAAAATTGATACGGTATCTGGAAAGATTTTAATTCATCAGATCCTTAACGATGATGCATTAACTTTTGATCTTAATACGTATTCACGGGATGAATCAGTGATCAGTATTTCATATGAATTTATTGATCAACATAATAATATGGTCAGCTCTGGATCTTTGGATTACGAGTTAAATCCAATTCCAGCTTCATTTGCGCTTAAGGATAATTATCCCAATCCATTTAATCCTACTACGACCATACGTTATGACCTACCAACAGCTGCGCTTGTTAATATTGTGATCTATGATATCACTGGACGCGAGGTTGCACGTCTACTGAGCACCACACAGAATGCCGGTTATCATTCAGCTATATGGAATTCTAAAAACTTTAACGGAGAGTCAGTTTCCGCAGGAATCTATTTCTATCAAATTCAAACCAAAGAATTTGTTCAAACTAAAAAGATGTTATTATTGAAATAAATAACATCTTCAATGAAAAATAAAACGAATCACAGCCAAGCTGTTATCTTCGATCTAGATGGTACTCTAGTTGATACCGTCGAAGATATTGCAAATGCAGTCAATGATGTATTAACAAAATTTGGCCACCCAACCCACTCCATCGATTTTTATAAGGAAAATATTGGGGGCGGTATCAATGATCTGATCCAAAGTTCTTTGCCTGACGATCACAATATTTCAACCGAGAGCTATATTGAATCTCTAGATCATTTTTATATTAGACATTTGAATCAAAACACCAAAGTTTATCCCTATATCTATGAGATATTAGACCTACTCCAGGAGAAAGAAATACCGATCGCGATTATATCTAATAAGCGTCATCCATTTACGATGGATTCGGTGGATAGGTTTTTTTCAAAATATATTGATATCACCATTGGGTCTGGTAATGAATTTCCACTAAAACCAGATCCTAAAAGCGCGGAATATGTCTTAAAAAAATTCAATGCAAAGGCTGAGCAAAGTTTTTTTATAGGTGATACAGGGTACGATGTTATGATGGCAAAAAACAGCAACATGATCTCTCTAGGTGTTCTTTGGGGTATGAGCGACAAACAGAAACTATCATCATTTGATCCTGACCACCTTTTTGAAGCGCCGGAAGATCTATTTCATTTCTTCCAGTCCAAATAGCTCCAGTTAGCGTTGTAGATTAATCAGTTTAGATAATAAATTCGATGATGAAAAATAAACCATTACTATTTTTTACACTGATCGCATCGCTTTACGGACAATGAGCACTTTGAAGTAATCCATCCTTGCCAGTTGGCGAGGCAGACAAAGGTATCGGTGCAAAAAAAGGCACAATCTACTATGGAATTCAAGCTCAGTCTTCTTTGGTTGACTGGTGGCATGACCCTCTTAAAAAAGAACCGTATAAGCATAGCGGTCTTTTAAATACCTTTATTATTCGTCCCAGTTTAATATACGGTATTTCTTCAGATTTAAATCTAATGATATCAACCAATCTTGGAGTAAGAACTATGATATGGGATCAAGATCAAAAATCTATACACCATAGATCTGAATCAAGCCATACAGACTATGATAATGCGCATGGAAATGTTCTTGGTGATACAGACATTGTATTTAGATATCTTGCAAGGAACGCTGGCCATGGTGAAGGCTTACGGCTTTTCCTTGGCGGCGGGCTCGTTGTGCCATCCAAAAGCGTTTTGACTTCGGACCCATTTTTTTTAGACAATAAAGAAGAAGAAAAAGAGCATCGCCATTTTAGTTTAAGCAGTGGTGCATATAAGTATGTATTAGAGCAGCAAGTCTTTTTTAAGCGCGAAACAAATCCTGTATTTTTTGGAGGATTCATTCTTTACAAAAACCCAATCAATGAAAGTAAATACGGATTTAAACCGTCCCCGACCTTAAACGTTTCTGCATCCATGACGTTTAAACGGTTTGATCAGCGTGATTCATCCGTAGGTTACGGTTTAGGGCTATTTAAAAGCGGTCAGGCATACTGGAATGGATTGCCAGCTCCAAATTCTAAATCAACGAGTATTATCCCCAGCCTATCATATCTAATAAATTCGCGTTTTGGAGCATTATCGTTCAATATCCAAAAACCATTTTTTATTGATGGATCGTTTTCTAGCAATGAAGGAAATATTGGTCAGGGTAGCGATATTTGGCAGTTTACTGTCTCTTTAAGAAAAATTTAGAAGATTAGAATACTATTTTTATGTTACCAAAGTATTTGCTAGATTTAATTATTAATTAATTAGTAAAGGACATATTTTTATGGACAAAGGAAAAGTAAAGTTCTACAACAGAGATAAAAAATACGGTTTTATTACCGGTGATGATGGAAAAGATTATTTTTTCCATGTATCTGGAGTTTCTGGTGAAGCAGAACTTAACGATGAAGATGCAGTTGAATTTAAAGTAGCTGATGGTGAAAGAGGCCCAAAGGCCGTTGATATAACACCATTGTAGATATTTTAGTCATCTCTACATTTCAAAAGAGAAGAATTTAACAACACTTTTGACTGAAAAAGCCTCCGTATGGAGGCTTTTTCTTTTATAGTAGAAATTATATCAAATAAATTATCATATGTTATTCTGGATAGAAATTACCCTGTTGGCATTTTCAATTTTAGCCAACCCAATTACAAAGACCCCCTTATTAAAAGATCATAAAACTCCCAATAATAACATCCGTCTTTATGGAGGGTATGCATCTAATACGTTGATGCGCTTTGTAGTACTGGGAGACGTTAGGCGTGAATTTCATCATACATCAATTAAGGGAATTGATTTTTCCAGAACTATAAAGAAGAATTATAAAGATTACCCTCTAGATATGAGCTTGAGGTTAAGTATGGTTAGGTATAATGAGATGAATTATCAAAAAGATCACAATCAGGTAAATCTCTTTTTTATGGTTCACCGCAAAGCTAATTATAGAAGAATGCCCATAAGGTTCTTTATTGGAGAAGGAATTTCTTTATCTGAGAATGTGCCCTATGTAGAAGGAAGGGAGACAAGAAGGATAAGTGGCAGAGACTCTAGATTAATGAATTACTTAAATATAGGTTTTGATTTTAGGTTAAGCGATTTAACTGGTTTTGAGAATTTAAATAAAATTAGATTTGGCATTGCCGATTCTCATAGGTCTGGCGCATTTAGTAAAGTTAAATTATTTAATAATACTAGTGGAGGGAGTAATTTTATTACGCTTTTTCTAGAGTATGATTTTTAATTTAACTGACTATTTCTTTAATTTAAATGGAGCGTGAAATGAAGAAGCTATTTTTTTGCATTACTTTCTTATTCAGTATTGTCTTTACACAAACCCTTGATGATGTAATCGCAAGCGATCATCGATCAAAGAAAAATAAAGCAAGGGATCAATATAGACATCCAATTGAAACACTGAATTTTTTTGGAATCAAAAATAATATGACTGTTGTTGAGTTAAATCCTGGTGGGGGATGGTATCAGGAAATACTCGCTCCTTATTTAAAAGATAACGGAAAATACGTTTCAGCTACTTATAGCCCAGATTCAAAAAGCGACTACAGACGCAATTCATACAAGGCTGAAATGAAGAGAATAAAAGGAAATAAAAAACTCTACGGTAACCCACAAATAGTATTACTCGATGGTTCAGTGTATGGAAAAGAAGAATCTGCAGATATGGTTTTAAGTTTTAGAAATTATCATAACTGGGTAGGTGGGACTGAATTTGAAAAACTGCGTGCCGTATACAAGACCTTAAAACCTGGTGGAGTTTTTGGGATTACCGATCATAGAAGTAGTTCTACAATGGATGAAAAAGGATATACCTGTGAACCATGTATGATTCGTGATGCTGAGGCTATTGGATTTATCTATGTGGGTTCTAGTCAAATTAATGCAAATCCAAAAGATACTAAAGACCACCCCGGTGGCGTTTGGAATCTTCCCCCAACACTTCGAGAAAGTGGTTTAAAGAAATCAGAAATAAAAAAGATGCAAACTAGATACAAGCAAATTGGCGAAAGTGATAGGTATACGTTAAAATTTATTAAGCCATAGTTTTTAACTTAAGATTAATGAAAAAAAAGAAATATCTTAGCTCTAAAGAAAAAATTGATTTTATTCAATCACTAGAAGACTTCTTTCATGATTATGAACCCAAATTTGGTGAAAAAATAAAGGTTCGACGTTTTTTAGCCGGACTAAAAAAAATAAAAATAGAATTACAAGATGGAGTTCTTAATAATCGCCTTAAAAAGATCAAGGATACCAATCTCAAGAAAAAAGATATTGAAATATTAAAATCTGTTGATGAGGATATCATCAATGATCATATTCGTAAACTAAAAAGAGACAACAATCTCCCGCTTATAGTAAAATTAATGGAGCGAGTAAATAAACCATCGAAATCAAGCAATAATTGATTTTCAAAATCATTAATTATAGATGAAACTAAACTTCTTGACTTAGGCCTAGTTTTATTTTTACTCTTATCTATGATTATAAGTCCCGCTTCGTTAATTATAAAAAACGTCCAGATTATTATTATTGACACTATTATTAGTAGCTAGCGGGATAGCATAATTTATATTTTATCTGAACCCGTACTTGGCGGGTTTTTTGATTTATAGAAAGAGAGAATTAAATGAAGCAAATTTTATTAATCTTTACATATATGCTGAGCCTTAGCCTTGCGATTGGTCAAGATGAAAAAGAGCAGGTGTGGCGTGTTTGGTATATGAAGCCAGTTCAAGGAAAAGCACAGAATTTGGAAAAAGGCTTAAAAGACCATGTAGCAAGACATCATGGGGAAGACCAGTGGCCAGAGTACTATTACGATGTTCTGAGCGGACCAAATTTTGGATCATTGATGGGTTGGTCAGGACCACACACCTGGAAAGCCTTTGATGAAAGAGTACGTAGCGAAGCTGATGTGGATCATTGGAATAGATATGTTGCACCATATGTAGATAATTCTAGCACTGGAAATGATTTTTTAGTTTTTCATCCAGAATTGAGCCATAGAGATCCAAATAAAGGTGCTTGGCCACCTATTTTCCATCTTTCATGGAACTATACAGGACCTGGGACAGGAACTGATTATATGGAAGTTGCTAAAGCAGGTGCCAACGCCAAAAGAAGGACCAGAAGCGAAAATTATCATCATATATACCATGTAGCAAGTGGCTCAAATCCGGATGCATGGCTATATGAATACCCCGCCAACTCCATGAAAGAGTTAAAAAAGTCAACTGGTGTTGGTGGTGGCGGCGGATGGGAAAAAGTCTATGGTAAAGAAAAGGCAGAAAAAATGCAAAAAACTTATCAACGTGTCGTTCGTTGGAGAATGCGGGAGATTATAAAAGAGCGAAAAGACTTGAGCTCTCCACAGCCTGCAATGGATGAAAATTAAATTAACCAATTAGGAGAAAATAAAATGAAACAAATATTGTTAACTACCTTATTTATATTGAGTACTTTTTCGTACGGACAATATACTGAGGGCAATACAGTGGTAGTTTGGTCATCATATAAATTTAAGGAATCCCTTGAAGGAGTTGAAGGTGCATCAACAAAAGATTGGAAAGAATCTTTTACAGAGTACTATTCAAAGAGAAATAAAAAAGATAAATATGTTAAAAGCTCACTTTTTCTTCGCCATTATTGGACTGGAGCAAGTTATGATTATCATGAAGTAAATGAATTTGCTAATATGGATGATGCAACTAAATGGGCCAGCGGTCAAGGAGCATTGAATCAAAAAGCGTGGCCAAATAAGGATAAAAGGGCAAAGGCAATTCAAGCTGTCAATAAGTATACGCAGAGTAGCTATCATAAAGATACCGAAGTTTGGGAAAATCATCCTCGTTATATGAAAAAAAGAAAGAAGTCTAATTCTCCTGAGCGTACTGTTGTGACAGTTATTACAAACTACTGGAAACCATTAAGCAAAGTTGAAGGAGGAAGTGCGGAAGAAAGAGAAAAATTGATGGATAAATTCTTCAAGCAGGTGACAATGAAAAATGATAAAATTCTAAGTCAGCGTGTAGTAACTCATTATTGGTCAGGATATGTAAAAAATGGACAGTGGCCTTTAACTTATATTAGAGAGTGGGCTTCAATTACAGATGCGGATGATACTGAAACTGAAGCCAAGCTAGTTGAAAAGGCATTTTCTGAAGATGAGCAAAAAGCTTTGGGTAAATACTGGGCTGGAAAGCATGTGGATATAGGTGTCTATGCGAATGATACAGCATTTAATAAATAATCTTTTATATTGTTGAATAAACTAAAAAGCCCTGTTATAGACAGGGCTTTTTAGTTTAAATAAGCGCCTTTCTTATATTTGTATTTTATTATAAATATATTGATTTAAATTTTGACTACTTTGCAATGGAGTTAATAATGAAAAGATATTTTTTATCAGGTTTAGTAATTATTTCATCATCATTTGCATTAAATAATGATCCCCCAGAAGATAAAATCGTATGTGTAGTATCTGGTGATGAAATTAATAAAAGCGAATTAAGTGATCATGAATTTTCATCTTACAGAGAAGGAAAAGTGTATTTTTGCTGTGGTGGCTGCAAAATGGACTTTGATGAATCACCTGCTAAGTTTTCTACCAATGCAAACTTTCAACTTGTGACAACAGG
>Ga0208407_1000740_pt1 | contig 15172 bp, 25 predicted proteins | sample ETNtaG_9_FD_185775 | JGI IMG/M metagenome (GOLD analysis project Ga0208407, IMG submission 185775) | Marine microbial and viral communities from oxygen minimum zone, Eastern Pacific Ocean - ETNP201406SV69 (SPAdes) (version 2) | ecosystem: Environmental > Aquatic > Marine > Oceanic ...
GTATTTTATTCTTATTGTTAACATTAAAAAAACTATTTAATGCATTAATTTCTAATATTATTTTGTTAATAATACGAGATTTGCTCCCTTTACTACGACCAGTTTTATCTATATGATCTACCATTTATTACTTAATCTTACATTACATTTTATTTTTTTTGTTTTGGTGTTAAACGTCGTATCGCCTTTTGTTTTGCTATTGTATTAGAATATTCTTTATTAAGTTTAGGTATAATTTTCAACATCTTTGTAAAATCTTTCTTTTTTGATTTCGCTTGTTGTTCTAGATTAATTAACTTCATTAATACGTTTTCATTTCTCTTCATTGTATTTCGTATTTCTCCTTCTATCCTTTTACGTTTTTCCATGTTTCTTGTTGTTGATGATTGGTATCGTTCTATATTCAAATTCCTAAGTTTTTGTTTTAAATTACTACGTTCGTTCTTAAGTTTATACATATTATTTACGTTTTTTGTAATACTTTTACCAAGATTCATTAATTCTTTTTCATATTTGGCTCTTGTCCATTTATTTGACATTATTACTTAATCTTACATTACATTTTAATTAAATAACCAACATCCACAACACCTCTTTTTTGTACCCTGGTCAACTGGTTTGGTAGGTCTGTTTATTCTTTTATCGATAAGTTTAGGTACGTACAGAAATGGTAACATGTACAACATTCTTAGTATTATTTAGAAAGTAAACTGTGGAAATGTCGGCAAAAATTGACCAATCTAGGGTTAATTTCCGATAACCACTTCTGTCTATCGCGATTGATTTTGTACCCCAAACGCGATTCGTTATACTGTTCGATCAATTGACAATTATCGATATCCAACATCTCCATGTACGTTTGACACTGGACCTCTTCGTAATCACGAACCGTTTTGAATAAACCACGCGCCCTGTTCTTTATTTCCACGATCGTTTTAATACCATTACTATCAGTATGAATTCTATCGATACGACCGACGATCTCGTAATCGGTACCTTCCAGTGAACACACCGGGTACGTATAATACTTTTCATCGACCTCAAAATCGTCGTAATTATCGGCCGTCGTATCCTCGTGACGCGTCCCGTGGTTCGTATAAAGCTTTTTACGTAAATAATCTATCGCGTTCGTCTTATCTTCACCCCGTAATTTGGAATACAAATCGACCTGGTTAGATACCGCTTTAAACTTCTGTTCAACGTCATATGAATTTATAGATTTATACGTTTCAGTTTCCTGTAAAAGATTCTTTGCAAGATCGCATTTCTGAATAGCATCGTATGCCTTTTGATCCTTCGTCTTACCTTCAAACGTTTCGGGTTTATACTTACTCCAAAGATTATCAATGATTTCAGTAGGTTTCTTAAACCGATTCTTACCCGTGATAGCTGCAATATCGGACGCTTTGAGAACAACTCGTTTAACGCCTATATCCTTAAGATTCCATTCCTTATCGCGCATGACGGGATAAACCTTACCACACGCACGCGCATCGTTCAGTGCGTCGTGAGCACCATCGAACTCTTCACCGAAAATGTGGTCGTATAAAGTAATCAGTTTATGGTTTTTTAATGTCGGATAAATCGACCGCGCCATTTCTAGTGTATCCACAAACGTCACGTCTTCAAACGGTTTAGTATCAAAACCTCGACGGTAACACTCCGAAAAGAATACGTTTTCGTCGAAAGCAGAATTGTGTGCGACGAGTAATTTTGTATCTCTCGTAGCTTCCTTTAAAGACGCGTAAAGGTGCCCGAACGGTTGTCCATTTTCTCTCGCGTACTCTTGTGTAATACCGTGTACGTGTGTCGCGGCAACATCGAATGTATCCGGATACACGGTACCGTGATACGAACCAAGTTCACGACCTCTAGAACTGTATTTAACAAATGCCAATGTTAACATTCGACACTGATCAAATTTATGAACGTTTTCTGGGGTTGCCTTTTCACCGTAACGTGTAGTTGGAAGACCTATAGTCTCTGTATCCCAAGCAATATAATTCATTATAGGAAAAATAGTTCGTTTTCTTTAAATATAATCAACTTTCGTATAGTGTTTATCGAAACTTGAATGAGTAGAATATTATTTTTATTAGTTTACATTGTTTACTTAGGTTTTATTTTTTATTATTTAATGTTAAGACTGTTAGCTATTTTTTTCAAACTATTCTTATTTATTTTTGACCTGTTCGCAGCTATTTTACCCTTATTATTTATTTCAGTTCTCTCTTTTTTCATTTTATTAATTTCCTTATCAAATCTTCCAATTTTTTTTTCAAAATCATTTAACCATTTACGCCATTCTTTTTGTTGTTTTGGTGTCATGTTTGTAACATTCGTAGACGTAACCACTTTACGAAACGTATTTTCCATATTTTTTTTTATTTTCATATTTTTTTTCAATTTAATATCAACTTTTTTCCATTCTTTTGCTAAATTTACTACATTTAGTTCAATTGTTTCAGATGTTCGCGCGGGAGTTCTATTTGTAACACCGACCCTAGACATTTATAATACGCTGAGAAAAAAGTCAAAAACTATTTAAAATTTTCTAAAAACCGTCTACATATAACAAACCACGAAACGCTTAAAAAAAATATTTCACCTTCAGTATCCATCTATATTATATTACGGTAAAATAATATCACTCCCGTCTATACACTGATCGAAACTATCGAACGCGTCACTAAACTTTCGTAGATCATCTTCAGGTTTTGCACGACTTCTTAAATCACATGATGCTACCATTTCATACACAACACTCCCGTCAATGATCTCCTCCTCGACGAGTATGTCTTTCAAGTGTTCGAGTTTAACACGGTATTGATTTAACAATTCTTTCACTTCCGTATAACACCCTTCAACTATATCGTGTATTTCAATATCGATATGGTTCGCGGTTACGGGAGATATAAGATCTGGATTAATGTTCATTTTACCTATAGTTTCACTCATACCGTACGTAGTTACCATTTCACGCGCTATGGTAAACGTTTGTTGAAAATCACTAGATGCGCCTGTAGTCACGTGATCTTTTCCATACACAATCTCCTCGGCGGCGTGACCACCAAGTGCGACCTTAATTTGCGATAAAAGATAATCTTTCGTATACATACCCACATCATCCGTCGACGGTTGGAAATATGTTACACCACCTGTATCCCCTCTTGGTAATATACTCACTTTACGAACCTCATCGTAATCTTGCATGAGTACACCAATAATAGCGTGTCCCGCCTCGTGGTATGCAACTCTCGCTTTACGTGCCCCGGAAACGGAACGACTCCCTTTTGCACCAACAACTATTCTTTGGTATACATCTTCAGTTATTTCCGATGTTATTATACCATCTTTACCATCACGAACCGCACGTATAGCGCACTCGTTCATGAGGTTTGCAAGATCAGCTCCCGAAAACCCCATGGTCTGTTTAGCAATGTCACGAAGACTTACACCGGCACCTAAAAGTTTATCTTTAGCGTGTACCTTGAGTATCTCTTCGCGTCCGTGAACATCGGGTAACGAAACCTGGATCTTACGATCGAATCTACCCGGTCGTAATAGAGCATCGTCAAGTATATCGATACGGTTTGTTGCACCTATAACAACAATTTCAGTCTCATTTTCGAAACCGTCCATTTCAGTTAACAATTGATTAATCGTCTGTTCGCGCTCGTCGTTAGCTGCGAACCCATTCATACTTCTTTTTTTACCAATCGCATCTATTTCATCAATAAAAACGATACATGGCTGGTTTTCACGCGCCATTTCGAATACGTCGCGGACCCTTTTTGCACCAACACCAACGAACATTTCAACGAACGATGATCCTGAACACTGAATAAACGGAACGGATGATTCACCTGCAATAGCACGTGCTAAAAGAGTCTTACCTGTACCCGGTTTACCTGTTAAAAGTGCGCCTTTTGGTATTTTAGCACCCGTACCAAAGAATTTTTCTGGTTCTTTGAGAAAATCAACAATCTCTTCGAGTTCATCCTTAGCACTATCTATACCCTGAACATCTTCGAAACGGGTTTTTATCTCACTTTCCACATCTATATCATTTTTCATCATGGAAAATGGATTTTGACCAACACCATTACCACCCGCTAACATTCTAAAAATAGCAAAGAAACCTATAGTAACAAACATAAAAGACACGAATTCGTTGATCCCACCACTCCCCATTGATCCTTTAATCAAATCAAAATCGACGTGACTTTCGGACATGGTTTTCCAAAAATCTTCTGTTGGAATATAATACGAACTACCAAGAGTACCATTCTTTTCTACGAAATATACGGTATCACTATGAGGATTTATTTCAACCTGTGTTATTTCATTTTGCTTAACACCTTTAATAAAATCACTATATATCCTATGTTCATATTCAGGTTTTTTCTGTATTTTAATGGGTGGCGAACTAAATATTCTATTTACAATTGGTAAGGTCACCATTATAATTAAATAAGATATTAAAAATAAGTTAAATGCATTTTTATATATAAACCGTTTTATTTTTTTACGGTTTCTTTTAAAACGTTTACGGAACCGTTTCCGGTTCATCTTGTAGTATATTTTTAAATTAAACTCTCGTATATCTCGCAAAAATCTCCTTTTCGCCCTTATAATATAATTTATACGATTCTATAATACTCGGTACTTTATACTTATCGGGCATACATGCTGGTATTCTCGTTAGACCGTTTTTAAAGTCATTTGTTGGATAATATGTGGTTTCACTTTCTCGGAGTTCGAAATTTGATGGTTTGTTTTTGTACAACCAAAGTATATGTTTCGAACATGCGTGTACTTTACCAAACCGTTTAGTATACTCGAGTGCAAGTGACATACCTATTTCACCGGCGAAATTATAGTTATTTATACTCGATGATATCCATAACGTTGTAGGATGTTTTTTGTGTGAAGCTTTATACCCTCGACGTTTTCTGTTTACAGTGTAAGGTGCATTTGCTTCAACGTATTCCATCTGGTTAGAATAAAACCATGCAGTATACATCATTTGACATATTTCGAGTAGGATCTTGATTACATGTTGATCACAATACATATAAGCAAGCTCTTCAGGGTTCATTGATAAAAAGAAAATATTCATTTTATAAAATTGTATTTTTATTAATAAAAAAGTCTAACTTAAGTTTTAATCGTCCCCACCATCGGAGATATATTCTTCTTCTACATTTTCGATATCATCTTCGTCTTGTTCAATATCGAGACCTTCGTCTTCTTCTGGTTCGTCATCATTTTTTACATTATCATCATCGTCTTCCATAAACGGCTCTTCATTCTTTTCCTTTTCCTTTTCCTTCTCTTTTTCCTTCTTTTTCTTTCTATTCCTCGAACTTACTGAAGGTGTATCAAAAAACTTTTCTAGTTTTTTCCATCTTACTTCAACAAGTTTATGTCTTTTTTTATGTTTATCGTTCATCGAATCTATAAATTCTTTAGAGTACCCAATCTTTTTTAAGGTTGACGATAATGTTTTAATAGGCGGTTGTTTAGCCTTAGAATAATATATTTCGTTAAGATGTGCCATTTCGGGAAAAATCTTAACACGAACTTTACCATTTTTTAAAACGTTTAGTTTTACAATAACCTTATCTAAATACTTAACGTGATCTTCAACGTACAAATCTAGTTTTTCAGGTACAGGTATTTCTTCAACGTTTGGTTTTTTAAACGGAACACCAAGTTTTTTACAGTTTTTTTCTAAACTTTCCAAATAATCTTTTTTGTTTTGAACGTAAAAAGGTTTTTTCTCATGTACGTTACACTTTTTTCCATTAATAATATCATAAACAAAAGAGCCGGGTAAAATTTGTTCCCGAATTGGTTTATTTACACGATTAACTGTATCGTAACTAAAACAACCAGGTGTTTTTATTTTTTGAAATGCGTCGGAGGATTGAGTAGTCATTTTATCTTACTTTATACTTCTATTTTATTACAACTTAGGTCTAATTCACACTCTAAAATGTGGTGGGCTTGAAAATTTTGGAGAGATTCAAATGGACCCCATAATTCAATAACTTTGCGTTCCTTATCGTACCACATGTACGATAAATCAAGGTAACGCGTTAACCAATAAAACTTTTTACCGTTCTTGCCGATAAACTTGAAAATATCATCCTCATTATAACCAGATACATCAAACTGACTGTAGTGAGCACTTGGTGGGTTGTACGGAGCCATGGTCCTTTTGGTTTGTCTTACTCTTATTAAGCGTCTCTTGTTTAAGCCTAATATGTTTTTGCGTATAGAGTCCTTTTTTAGATTTCTTGTCGTTCTTAGTGACACGAGTCTTAAAGGGATCTTTCATATAATACTTTTTATTTTTTATTGGCCGACTTGGGTATATTTGGTCATATTTTTAAATTATACCATAACTCCATAAATTCTTCTCCCTCCTTTTGCGATACAATTCCCTCTGATATTGTCGTTTTGCCTCCTTATCAGCTTCAGTCATCAAAGCCGCCCTTTTTTTCGCCCATTCCCTCTTTCGTTTTCTCATTTTCTCCTTATCGGCTTCAGTCATCGAGTTCACCCTTTTTTTCTGCTTATTGGCTTCAGTCATTGACTCCACCCTTTTGCGATACCATTCCCTCTTGTGTTGTCTTTTTGCCTCCTTATCGGCTTCAGTCATCGAAGCCGTCCTTTTTCTCGCCCATTCCCTCCTTTGTTTTCTTATTTTCTCCCGATTGGCTTCAGTCATTGACTCCCTCTTTTTCTGCTTATTGGCTTCAGTCATTGACTCCCTCTTTTTCTGCTTATTGGCTTCAGTCATTGACTCCATCCTTTTGCGATACGATTCCCTATCGCGTTGTCTTTTTGCCTCCTTATCAGCTTCAGTCATTTTCTCCCTCCTTTTTCTCGCCCATTCCCTCTTTTGTTTTCTTATTTTATCCTTATTGGCTTCAGTCATCGAGTTCGACTTTTTCTCATTCTTAGAAACCGGATTTAAATTTAACAGTGCTTTAACAGCATTAGATTCGTTAATAGCTTCTTTTACTATTTTGTTATAATTTACGGGCGTTTGTGTTGTATTAACACGTCGAGGTGTACTCTTTATACGCTGAGTACGAACTGGTGTAGGGTTCAAACTCGCTCTCACCCTTCTCACGACATCATTCCATTCTTTCTTTCTCTTCGCTTGATTATCACGTCTCCGCTTATTTGCAATCGAATACGCAATAATATTATTTCTAGGAGTTTGAATTCTTGTTGGTCGAGGAGTATGGTATTGTGTATAAAACTGATTATTACTATTATTACTCTCGACCATGGTATTTATAATAGTCTAATATTTTTTCTAATACTATAAATATGATCATAAAAACATTATTTATAGTATTCGGGTTAGGGTTTTTGATTAGTAACAAATCTGAATGTACATCAGACGATTTTAGGTGTCGAGAAAATATACCATCAATGTTACGTATACATCCAGAGAGTGAAGAAAAATAATATTTTATTTATTATTACCGTTATTTAATATCGTGTAATTTTTTGGTGAATATTTTTTATATTGCTTTTTAAATTCACGTGTAAAATTGTCCATGTTTGTATATCTATTCAATTCTTTTAATCGCCGTAAACTTATTTTATTGGGTGTATTGAGTTGACTATTAAATGTTTTTATGATAAGTTCGTGGATTTTAAGACGTTTTTCTAAATCCTGTTTTTCTGATATTATCTGTTCAAGTCTAGCGTTTTTATTTAGTTTGATAGGTGAAAAAGTAGCAGCTATTTTTCTAGAATTATATGTTCTTATAGCGTTTCCATTTTTCTTATTTATACCATTTAAATCTAATTTAAGTCCGAGCATACTTGCTCTCAATTTACTTAATATACGTTCTCTAACTTCCGCATGTTCTCGTACATTACTTTCTTTATTATTCCTTAAAACTTTATTTAAAACGTTTTTCATTTCATTCTTAGAATTCCGTTTTGGTGGTGGTGTTTTTGTTGACGACACTTCTGATGAACTCATCTTAATTATTAAATATATTTTAATTTCAATTCTTCCTGAACTTCTTTCGTGATTTGTCAGCATTAATATTATTAAGATTTTTCAATGTACTTTTACCTTCTTGTATCTGTGACTCTAAATATTCAATTTCTGTATTTATACGATTAAGAATAAATTCATATTTTTTACGTTTTTCGATACCTATTTGAAGTTTTTTCTCTAACCCTGATACTTTATTTTTAATTTGAGCGTACATTTGGTCATTTGTCATGTTATTTCCTGTTGCCTTTTTAAAATTTAATTTTCTTTTCACCGAATTAGACATATACTATCTATAAATAATATAAATACGGTAATTTCGTAATTATATTATTGATTTATTTTTAACGATTTAATTAAAACAATCTCTTTAATGGCTTATTTTCACGTCTGGATTTGGGTTTTTTTGTCGGGGGTGACGTGTTTTGATTTGCTCGTTTTATCGCTTCATTAAGTCTTTTGTTAATTTCTTTATTATTATTAGTAAAATTATTAGGAGTTTTTTTCTTAGTCTTAGGCGATGGCGATCCGAAAGATTTAATAAAATTTACCCATGTTTTCGACGATGTTTTCGACGGTGATGATTCTAATTTAACAGGTCTTATAAGTTTCTTAGCCTTTTGTCGCTTAATAGGTGTATTTCGAGGAGGTTCTGTAACCGTGGCAACAAATTCAGTAGTTTTTCCTTTTTTTGGCATTTCTATTATACCCTGATATTTTTACTTACCGGCACACATTGCACAATATTTTTCCTCTTTTGGTTCTTCTTTAGTATATACATAATACAGTGCTATAAGTATAGCAGATACTACTATAACGTTTCGGTTAACTTTCATTTATTATAAGGTAATATTAAAATTCATCTTCGAGACTTACCTCGGATCCCGAATCATCATCCGTATCACTTGGTAATACGTACTCGTTATCAGATTCGTCTACCATTTCATACAAACCCGTTTTGGTTCTTTCGTATAAACCCGTTTTTTCTAAATCTGTCGTATCGTAGAATCCAGAAACACTTTCTCTCGGTACACACTCTAATTCTTCATCAAAATCCCATAAACCATCACCAATGTGTTCAAGTACAGCAACTTGAAGGTCGTGTCCAAAATCTTTTCTAATCTGTCCTATACATACTATACCGTCCCCAAATTCAATGTCAATTATTTGTTTTTCCATTTTATATATCAAAGTTTTAATTCTTAAAGTATATTAAATGGTCGATATTCTTAAAGATAGAGTTATAAGCGAAAAGGATGCAGTTATGTTCGATATAGACGATACTCTTATTTTTACAAACGGTCAGGCTAATGTACCAATTATAAATTTATTAAAATATGCAATGAATTTAGGGTATAAAATTATTATTATAACAGCTAGACCTAACACGACGTTGACAGGAATATTCACAAAATGGCAATTAAAAAAATACGGTATACCTTACCATTCTCTTATAATAACACCCGCACAAAACAAGGGTAACGTTAAAGTACAAACCGGATTAAATTATATATTATCGGTTGGTGATCAACCAACAGATCTTACACATACAAAATACGCAATTAAGATTTCCATCTAATATTACACGTGTGGCATGTTACAAACACAGTCATAGGTTCATCAGCGCTCCGTGTTTGCATTTGGTAAAAAGTTGTTTTATAACCTCTACATTTACCACATTTAAACAGGCCTTTATAATCTTTATCGTGCATATAATTAGCAGCGTGCTGTTTTTTCATTTCTGTATCTGCTATAATTTCTGACATTTTCGCGTGAGGTCCATCAGGCCATAAACCCTGTGGCGATAAGTTTACTACTGCAGATGTTTTAATAATACCGTTTACAATACGCTCTTTTAAATTAGATGAATTTTTAAGGTTAAAACAAATACTAAGGAATTTATGTTTATATCTCTGAATACATTTATAATATTTATCATCGACTGATCTAAGATAAGCCCAATTCGATGTATGTTTTTCTAAATTTTGAACTATAGCGTGGTCTATAGGTAGACCTAAAATTTCGGAATATTTTTGTCTTGCGTATTCTCTAGTCTCTAACATCTTTTTAATTTATACTTTTTTATTTTCTACTTAGGTGTTCCATTTCAGGTTTTTCACACTCTGAAAATGATTCTGGGTCACACTGGCTAAAAGGATCTGACACACTCGTCAGCTTTTTTTCTTGCTTTTCCTCACTTTTTAGCATAGGTATAGGAATGTTCTTTAGCATTCCAAATTGTTCGAGTATAAGGTATAACACGATTGCAACTATAATAAGTTTAATAACTTTGTTCATTTATTAAAAGCAACTTTTTTTTATTCAGTTAGACTAGATGACGTGTGCTGTTTTAATAAATGAAAAACGTAACGATATACATGAAATAAATATTGATATTTCACCGTATAAAAATGAAATATTTAAGATACTAGGAGGTAAAGCAAGTTTTTTAGGACAATGGCCTGATGAACAAGTTGTTATTATAAAAACAGAGCCTGAAGAAGCATTAACAGAATTAAACTTAAACCAAAATAGATTACCTAGACCGTTTACGAACATGATAGTTTATGGTCGAATACTTCTTTTACGTATGGATGATAACGCAGACCCACAAAATTTTACATTAAAAGAATACCATAAAATGACACAAATAACTCAACCAAGAACACGTTCATCCGCTAGTCTAATTAGTAGACCCTTGAGTAGGAATATGAGCTACTCCTCTGAGGACGGCTTGTGAATATTTCATACATATTTGGAAATGAGATTGAGCCCAATCCATTGGATTATTCATTTTAATACCCATAGGGTTTTCATTCACAGTTTTCATCATATCTAAACTTGCTTTTGCAGAATCTGTAACGTGTTGCATGACTCCATCTATTTTTTGTAACCAGAGAACATGCTCTTCTTTTTTTGGATCAAACTCTTTTACAAACGACATTTATATTATATAATTATACAATCTTTAACCTTGTATCTAACCTCGATTTATAATATTTATCGTCTATTTCACCGTCTATTTTCTGTCCAGATATAGATATTCGTAATAAATCGTCGTTATACTCAAAATAGTGACAATAAAAATAAGAAACACCCGTTCTAGTTGACATTTCATCGAGTTGACTCTTTACCTTTTGTTCCGTGAAAATATATTTCCTTATATTTTCAGATGTTCTTTTTTTAGCATTTTTATCTGGATTTATACGCGAAACTGGATTTTCCAAATTCATATCTGGCCATACACCATAACTTGAACGATATTTAGTCATATAATCTATACATTCTTTAGCTGTATTTTTTTTACTAAAACAAATTATACGAGGTGTACCATCTGGGTCGATTATTGTCGTGTACCCACCTTTTAAAATACCTATAAAATGAAACTTCATACTACAGTATACCAATATAACTTTATACTTCATCCAAAGACCTACTTGGTTCTGGTGTTGCATTAAATGATTTATCCAACTGTTTTCTCGACACTTCCATGTTATGTTTAGTCATTTCTATACCTATATCTAGACCACCTGTCGCATTTGTTTCATATAGCCATTGTCTCATTAAACCATCTCGGTTTGCCATTATTCTATTTGCAAGTTCATGTTTACCTTCGTCATATAAAGCTTCTATAAAAGCATCACCTGAACTTGGTTTATTCTCATTCGCAAAATCACATAACCAATTGAATTCCAATTTCATGAGAGATGTATCCAATGCATAAACTTGACCCATCGTATACTGTACAGATCTAAACGTAAAATATTTCACCAACATAGTATTAACATCTTCAAAAGACTGATCAGAATATCCATAGTTAGGTTCTGCCTTACATCTAGAAATTGTTGTTTTTCTATTACCCATCTTTTTAATGGATAAACCCGTTTTAAAAGTGTTTAAACTGACAAAGCTCATTATATAATTATTTTAGAAAAAAAAACCTTAAGTTATTTTAAACCCATGAACTTCCCTAAAACACCTGGTCAATGTAAATACATGCGGGTATTACAGTCCTCTAAACCTATTATAGTAGCAACAGGACCGGCTGGGACGGGTAAAACTATGCTTGCGTGTCAATTAGCGACCGAAAGTTTAATGAATAGAGATATTAATCGATTAGTATTAACACGTCCAATCGTAGGTGCAGACGAGGATATGGGATACCTTCCAGGTGAAATGGAAAGAAAAATGGAACCGTGGACGAGACCAATGATAGATGTATTTGAAAACTATTTAACGCGGGGACAGCTCGAACATCACGTACACATAGAACCCCTTGGTTTTATGCGTGGAAGAACATTTGATAACGCATATATCATCGCAGATGAAATGCAAAATAGTACACCTAATCAAATGAAAATGTTATTAACAAGACTTGGTAAAAATACAAAATTAGTCGTAACGGGTGATTTAAAACAAAGTGATCTAGGTGAACAAAGCGGTCTCACAGACCTTGTAAATAGAATAGACGGTTTAAACTTAAATTATATCGAACATGTCACCATGGATAATGATGACATCTTGCGACACCCTGCGGTTGCTGAGATTTTGAAATTATATTAAGATTTACTAGTTACACTATTTTTTAAATTTTTAACTCGTTTCTGTACTTCTTTTACCTTTTTTTCGTATTCAATAAATTCATCTTTATAAAGTATTGCCCAATCATTCATCTGTTTAAGTACCTTTTTGTTATGAGAATACCATACTATGACCTCTTTACTTATTTTATCACATGCTGTGTATTCATCCATAACGGACTTTGAACATTCGTCTCGACCCACCTGACAATACTTTAGAATATCTTCGAGTTCAGCCATATTATCAGTATTAGACGTACTAAGACCATCAATGTGTTCTATTTCAGTCCCGAGCATTATATTATTGTGATATTATTTTTTAAAACTAGTAACAATTTCTCTATATCTGTTATACCCATCCATAGGTATAAAACTCTCATCTACAGTTATATCTTTAACATTTTCGTAACCGATATACTCCTTTTTCATATCAATAGTTAGATCATGCTCATTTCTATCTTGATAAACTGTTGGTGGACCATAAACAACTTTAAACCCTTTCTTCTGTAAAATATAAGAACCAAATATATCATCCATGCGTCCAACTCTATCAAACATGTAATAATGTTCGAGTGCGTTTTTAGATAAAATTGTATTTTGACTATTAAACGGTGCTAAATCCGTAGTAGTATACCATGAATTATTAAACTTACATTCAGGTGCATAAATCATTCTACATATAGCATCAATATCTGGATCACCGTCCCATAAATTAGCTTGTATATCAAAATCACCTATAAGTGAACTAACAACCGTTTTTGAACTAACATTATTTTTCTTATGAATATGTTGTAAAGGAAACCCTCTATGCCATAAATGTTTATAATTAGTAACACTTAATGGATCAAAAAACTTAAAATCCGTTGAATAAACCTTTATAGATTTTTCATTGAAAAATTCTCCCCAATTATCGTACGGTATATTATCATCATCAACAGTTGCTACATAATCATATCCATGTTGTAATCCGTATAAAAATCCCATGTTACGTCTTTGGATACACCCCCATCCTATTATATCTGAAAGGGTTTTATCTATTTTTTCTTGATCTTCAGGATGTAAGTAATTATACGATTTATACTCTTCATGTGGCGTTTTAGTATCACCAACAACCAAAAAATCCCATCCTTCTAATTTCGCAAATTTTTTAGTTGCATCAGTCGGTTTATTTATAGTAGTAGTTACTATAAGTTTTTTACTCATATCATATATTAAAGAAATAAAGCAACAATTCTTTAATACAATGATATCCGTTGTTTTATGTGGTAGAAATGATAATTATGGTGGTCACCTCAAAGAAAGATTTTCGTACAGTATAAATGGATTTCTCCAGGTTTTCGATGAAGTTATTTATGTTGACTGGAATACAGATCCCGGTAAAAAAATACTAACAGATGAAGTTGAAATAAAAGACAGAAGTAAACTAAAAGTAATAGAAGTTAACCATGAAAAAGCATCTGAATTTATAAAAGATAAATATTCACAAAAAATGTGTGAAGTTCTAGCACGTAATATAGGTATAAGAAGAGCTAAAGGTGATATAATAGTAAGTAGTAACATTGATATAATACCATTTGAAAGGGAATATTTAGATATAATTATTCAGAGATTACAAAAAGGTGAAATGATGACTTTCACGAGAAATGATATAGAACTTTCAGATATTAAAAAAAATTGTAATCCAGAATCTCTAGAATTATGGAAAATACCAATAATATTTGGTGCACAACCTATATCAACAAAAATAATGAGTCCTTATATATCAATTAATAATGAAATTATTGAAAAATTTCCTATAAATAATCATCTTGCATTATCAAGTATAATATCCGGTTGCGGAGATTTTCAAATGGCATATAAAGAAACGTGGTATAAAATAAAAGGTTTTGAAGAAAATCTAACAAAACGTTTATATAGTGATTCAGGTGTACAATATAAAGTAATAATGTCTGGAGGAATAGTTACAGCGTGTAATTTTCCACCTATTTACCATTTAAATCATGAAAGAACTGAAATTCCAGAATTTTCAAATTCAACAGAAATGTCTAAATATACAAAAAATTCAGAAAATTGGGGTTTTATCAATGAAATTTTTAATTAATTGATCGTATAATTTAATATTTAATATGTAAATGAAAGTATAGGACTTTATAACACAATTTTTAATAGAAAAGAATATACAAAAATGTTTTCCGTTACCGTGATATTATTTTTTTAATAATATTTATTGTCTCTTTTTCGTCAATTTCCCACCATTTACCATAAAACACTTTCTTAAGAAAGTCTGGAACGTGTGTATAATCTATATCAACTTCATTTGAAGGTAATGGTATTATATCAACACCTAATTGTTTGAAAACACCTTGATTATGACTAATTATAGGTTTATTAAAATATTGAGCTTCGAGATGTAATAATCCTACACCCTCGCCACGTGTACATGTAACGCAGTAATCACATAAATTGAATAATGAAGCTAACTTTTCGTCAGAAATACGTTCCGTTATAACGCGAATATTATTAGTTATTGTTAAATTATCAGGTTTATTTGTTTTAA
>Ga0208407_1000745_pt1 | contig 15053 bp, 17 predicted proteins | sample ETNtaG_9_FD_185775 | JGI IMG/M metagenome (GOLD analysis project Ga0208407, IMG submission 185775) | Marine microbial and viral communities from oxygen minimum zone, Eastern Pacific Ocean - ETNP201406SV69 (SPAdes) (version 2) | ecosystem: Environmental > Aquatic > Marine > Oceanic ...
CCCGAGGGTTTGATTCTATAGAGGTCGTTCGCGTTGAAGGACTTACTGACGACCTTGACGGAACTCGCAAAATAATTGCCCGAATTCTGCAACGTGCGGCTCGAAAGGAGGAATGAGGATGTTTACCGGAATCGTTCAGGGTAAAGGGACCCTTCTCTCACGCCAAAAAGGTGAACGTGTTGAGACGCTCACCGTTGAATTACCCAATGCGGCTGGACTTGAGAGAGGAGCAAGTGTAGCCATCAACGGTGTTTGCTTGACAGCAACTAATATTGACGGCCAAAAAGTCGCCTTTGATGTCATTCCCGAAACACTGGAGCGAACCACCTTGGGGGCGACTACTATTGGCGAATCCGTCAATGTCGAACGTTCGCTCAAGATGGGAGATGAACTCGGAGGGCATTTGCTTTCAGGGCACATCATGGCGATGGTGAACGTTGTTCGCCTCACTCCACAAGGAGAAGGAATTGACCTCGCAATGAAAGCGCCTCAACACCTCATGAAATACATTCACGAAAAAGGATACATCGGACTAGATGGAACCTCCCTCACTATTGGTGAGGTTAAGGACGATGTATTCAATATCCATCTTATTCCCGAAACGCTGAGTTTGACCACCTTTGGAGAGACTTCAGTCGGAGACTTGGTTAATGTTGAAATTGATTCCATGACGCAAACGGTAGTGTCAACCGTAGAGAGAATGATGAAACAGGAGAACTGAGGTGGCAATACATGAGCAAAAACATCGGCATAGTCTGTGGGTCCTTCCATCGTGAAGAAGTAGAGAGGATGCTTGGATGGGCGAGTGAAGAAGCTGCTGAGAACAACATGAAGATCACTCAAGTTGTATGGGTTCCCGGTTCAATGGAAGTCCCACTTGCACTTGACCGCATCCTCGAATCTTGCGATGCAGCCGCCTGTTTAGGAATCATTGAGAAAGGTGAAACACAACACGGGCTCGCTATGGGGCAAGCTGTCATCAAAACCATCCTTGAACTACAGTTAAAACACAACAAACCCATTGGTTTGGGAATCATCGGACCAGGTGCTGAACCTCATCACATTGAACCACGCCTTGAACCTCATGCAAGAGCAGCAGTGTTGGCTCTTATTTGAGCGATGAAATATTTCTAAGGGCTTCGTCTTCGGATTTCATCTGAGAAGAAATTCATGACTTTGCTTTCAACACGCTGAATTTGCGCTGAAAGTGTAGATTTGGAAACACCCAAAAGTTCAGCAAGTGTGGTGAGGGTGATCTTTCTTTGAGGGTCGTAAAATCCCTCTCTAATCGCAATATCATAGACTTGACGTTGTCGTTCTGTCAACAACCGGCTCGAGGTGCTTCGAGTGGACACTAATCGGTGTGGAATATTTTCGTGCTTAAATTCTTCAATGAGTTTTCTCATTTTGTGTCTATCGCATTCAATCACCCAATCAACCCATCCATCACGAATTTCAAATGGGGTTCTTGGAATGACGTGCAATTGCAACAAAGGTTTGAGGAAACCCCCTCCTCCAGCATTAATAGTTACATGATAGCGATTGCTTTCAACCATTTCAAAGTCTGCTACTCCAAGGTGAGTCATGATGGTGGTCGACAAATCTTCGGTTGAAGAAATGATACCTGATCCTTGACCTTTGGCCAAGGCCATGTGTTCGTCTATTCGAATAATAGAAGAAGGATGGCTTCTGGAAACATCGCCAGCCCAATGTCCGTTGGGTAAACGTACTTCAATTCTCATTTGGTGCGTTGTTTTGTTCTCTTCTCGTGGTTGTGACTTTATCGCCATGCTAAATCTCCCAAAACCCTCAACTCAATACAGTGGAGTGACAATTGTTCAAAAACAGTCGTCATAAATAGCATTTGGGCGAACATCTCTTTACGAACATGTTCGTGCTGCTCATTAGTCATCCATTGATGAGTTCATTTGTTCCATGGTGATGATGAAAATAGCCGCAAAACCTACTCCCAAAAGGATGGTTGCGATCTCTCCTGAAGTGAATCCATCCGGTCCATCAACAATAACCGCCTTTTTTGATGTGGTTATGCTTGTCGTGTCTTTCGTCCAGTGGTCACCACTTCCAGCTATACCATCGCCATTCACAGCATTACCGTATGTTGTGAAGGTTACAACAGTACCTTTGGAAGGTGCGTTCCATTGAACCGTCCAAGTCCGCTCATCGTTTCCTTCAGAGGTATGTGTTGCCTCTCCATCAAGTATTTGCGTGAATATGTCCATTGAACCAAGGGTTCCAGTTGAAGCCCGAAGATTGAATCCTCCAGTGTTCAATCCGCTCGATTCTGGACCAGTGAGATTCACATAAACAGTGTATGATTCACCGTGAGTCCAATTGAGGGGAACGCCTTCCACTGTCAGAGCAGCCTCATCTGAAATAGCGCCATCTCCATGACATGTACATCCTGAATTAACACCATTTATTCCACTACTATAGCCGTTTGATAGGGGTGCTATGAATATCAATAGAAATGCGCAACTTACTCCAATGAGGTACCTCATGGTGGTGCCTTAACCTTCTATATCACAAAGGTTAGAACGAACATGTAAGCCCAACATCTCAGATGCCTTTTATCGCAAAAATGGGTATTGCTCAACAATTCGAATACGACTCCACCACGAACCGAGCCCCCATGTGTCTCCACAGCGCATGTTCGCCATGCCAAGGCAGAGGATGGCATAGATTAGGTGATGATCGAAAAAAGGATTGTGTTCCTGTGGTATCGCAGATAACCAAATCATGAACAACATGAATGCACCAGAATAACCGCCAATCTGTGTACCCATTCCTGTGATGAATGCTAAGCCTACCATAAGTAGGCCAATCATGAAAAGCCATTCAACAGTAACACTGGTGGAAAGGCTTTGGAACCAATCTGCAAAAGGCCCTTGAGTGCTGTATTTGAGAAAACCTTGGGTTGGGTGACCACCGTTCACCCAGGCCTCCTCGCATCCAAATTTAGCTGATCCACCAACATTGCATGTAGAATCCCCTAGGCCAAACGTTCGGTCCAAAAATGGCCATAAAAATACACAGCCCATTGCAATTCGAATCAGTGACCAATATCGCTCTTGAAGGAAATTAAACATGGTTGTTTCCTGTTCCGATTCTGCTTGAATTGGCGACATTAGGCATCTCCATATGGCGCATATGGAGGATATGTAGAGTATCCTACGCCGAACATGTCCCACTTACATCAGTTTCGTAGACATTCTAACTACCCTCTGACATATTCCCCGCAGTTGCACCTGCCTTGGGTTGAACAGAAAAAACACCGCTCTCAGTATTGGAGGTTTTTCCACAAAAAATCGCACAGTCAACAATCACTGAACCAGCACCAGGGATGTCAATTTGACACATTCCAGTACTCGAAAAGGCATACTCTCCCGGTGCGGGTGCGGTAAAGACCACACTGCTAGGGTGAGTCAAATCAAATGAATATGAGAGATTCAAATCAGGTACAGTGAGTGAATCAGCGATGAAGTGCTGTTCGTCGTATTTCCTAAAATGGAGACGTACACATTCATCTTCCTCAAATTCAATTGATGCGGTTTCAAACGTCATGTCGTAATTGACACAACCGTCATCAATCATCGTTTGATCTTTGCACTCCTCCAAGAAGGAGCCCACCTCTTCATCACAAATGCTGGTTGACTCAGTGAACATCAGATTCGATGAAAATGATATCAGAACCATAATGGCACAAATCAAATGCCCTTTGGCAATTTTCCAATCATTCTCCATCTTCATCGTAAACGGTGGTGTTTTCCGCACCAGTCACAGAAATAATGCCTATGGCTCCTTTGTGGAAGGCACGTGTAAGGGCGTGGTCAACCAAGATGTAGTTCGCAGGAACTTCAAAGACAAGGTCAACAATAACAGCTCCACCTGGGGCAACTATAACGGTTTGAACGCTTTCCAATGGAGCACTTTCGGTGCTTGCTAGATTGTAGGCTCGGTCGAAAATCTCACCAATGACGTGGAATGATGAAATGGTATTTGGACCTCCAACTCCGAAATAAATCCTCATTGATTCTCCGACATTTGCTTTGATGGTATCATCTCCAGTGAAGGTTGCAAATTTGCCATTGAACACGACGTAGGTTGGGCGTTCGTCAAAGAGCGCATCAACATCCATTTCTTGATGACCTTCGGTGCCAGGGCGCCATTTTGTGTACAAATCGCCCTGCATGACGTAAATTTCTTTGTCGACTTCCGGCAGTGGAACTTCGGGTTCAATGTAGATCATTCCGTACATGCCTTTGCTGATGTGAGTTGGGATGTCAGGTGTCGCGCAGTGGTACACATAGAGTCCAGAATGCATGGCAAGGAAGGAGAATGATGTCGATTCTCCTGGAGCGGTCGTCGTTGCTTCAGCTCCGCCTCCTTGTCCAGTTACAGCATGGAAATCCACGTTGTGATGCATCATGCTTTCAGCACGATTGCTGAAATGAACAATTACAGTATCGTTAATTCGTGCTCGGAACATTGGCCCTGGTACGGTTGCGTTGTACGTCCAATATGTGAAGGTCGTACCAGGTTCAAGCTCTGCAGTGACCTCAACAGCCTCAAGATAGATGTGAACCGTGGTTGATGTGTTGCGCCCTGTTGGTCCAGGAATATCGTAAGGGTCCTTGGCGATATTGTCAACATCGACGGTCAATGCTGGGCCGATGTTTTCAATTAGCGTTGTACTTGACTGCCCAGAACCAACAATGAGCGTTCCGACCATTCCACCAGCACGGTGCCCTGCAATGCTACAAAAGTATGCAAATTGGCCCTGAGTATCAGCAACAAAGGTGACAGAATCTTCAGATCCAGATTCAGTCAATTGTTTTGTCGCAACATCATAACCTTCTACGGAAATATCGTGAAGATTCATTTCACCCATTTCCAAGGTTATGGTCACACGATCACCGGTTTGTACCGATAGTTCGGGGTTGACCAGGCCGTCGATGGAACCACCAACACCGATGTAGGACATTTCCTTGCCTTTGAGTGTGAATTCAACGTCATTGTACATGACTACGCATTTACCATCAACCAGCTCTGTATCCTTGCCACAGGTTGTCGTCGTTTCTTCGTCTCCCAAACAGCCAGAGAACCCAGCAGTTATCATCACAAGTATCATTATCATTACATTTATTTTTCTCATCGTAATACCACCTCTAGTGGTTGTTTCGTGGTCTGTGTTGGGTATTATAGCCCCGGCCACGAACATATTAGGCGGAGGTGTACGATTCCTCACTCGCCCTCTTGGGCGAACGGGTGACCAATAGAATGGTCAAAATTATGAGGTGGTGGAGGGGATGAAACTGTCCATTCAAGGGTTGACCCATTCCATGGGTTTGGCCCTGCGATCTCACCGTGTTTCATACTGCGCCAGAAGTTGTAAAAGAACAACAATTGCCCAGCAAAGACCACAAAACCACCAATGGTAGCAATAAGATGAGCGACTTCCCAGCCAGCTGATTCTTGATAGAAATATATTCTTCGGGGCATGTCAGTCAGACCAAACAAGGGAATCCATGTGAGGTTAATTCCAATAAATGTAATCCAGAAATGGTACATTCCCAATTTCTGGTCCATCATTCGACCGAACATCTTCGGGTACCAATAGTAAATTCCACCCAAAGTCATGACTGCAACGGCACCCAGCGTATAGTGGAAATGCGCAACTAGATAATAGGAGCCTCTCAAATTGACATCCATGGCGACACTTGAGAGGTAGACACCAGTAATACCTCCAACAAGGAAAATACCGATGGCTCCGGTCACGAAGACAAGAGGAAGTTTTTTCCAATCTGGCTTTGAGCGATAAAAAGTTGCTAGCAAGGAGAGATAAATCAAACCGAATGGAACGCTAACAAGTTCCGTTCCAATGGTTTCAATTTTCCTGAATGTAGGATTGATTCCAGTGATGAACATATGGTGTGCCCATACCAATACCGATATGATTGAGGCAACAACCAAGGAATAAATGATGATTTTTCGTCCGTAAAGTGAACGACGGACCGTGTTGGGGATAATTTCCATGGCCATTCCCAATCCTGGTAGGAGGACAATGTAGACCTCGGGATGTCCGAAGAACCAGAAAATATGCAACCACCATGTTGTTCCATCGATGCTTGGGTCAAAGAACATGGTTCCAAAGACTCGGTCACCAACAAGCATGAGCACCGCTGCCATGAGTGCAGGGAACACCGCGAGCATCAAAATGACGGTAAAAAGAATGTTCCATGTGAACATGGGCATCTTCATCAATGGCATTCCAGGTGTTTTCATTTGCAAGATTGTGACAAGGAAATTGACCGTGCTAAACGTGACAGAAAGAATCAACAAAACCAGCCCAGCACCCGCCAGACTTATTCCAGCACCAGGGCTGTATTCTATGCTCGTCAAGGGGCTATAGAACGTCCAACCAGCATCCGCAGCGCCACCAAAGAAGAATCCACTTGCGGCAACGAGGCCGCCAAAGAGAATCATCCAAAATGACATTGCATTGAGACGTGGGAAGGCCATGTCCTTGGCTCCAATTTGAAGAGGGACAATGTAATTTGCAAAAGCAAAGGACATTGGAGATACGGCGAACAGAACCATAACGGCACCGTGCATGGTGACCGCTTCGTTGAACAACCCTCCAGTCATGAAATCATTATCCGGTACGATCAATTGGATTCGGATGAGCAAAGAGAGCGCAAGTCCGATAATGGTGAACAAGAGTGTGGTCCAAAGGTAGAGCATTCCGATGTCTTTGTGATTGGTCGTTGTCAACCAATGCATGACTGTTTTTTTGTCCACTGCTGGGTTTCTGACCATAAGTACAACCACTGCTGCAACCAAGCCAAGGATGGTCAAAACAATGAGCCACCAAGCAAGATTTGTGAAATCAATGATTGGTCCGCCGTCGGAATTTAACCCTTCTACCAAGATTTCTTGGCTTGACCAAAGGTCTCCAGCAGAATTCAAACCGTCTCCGTCAACGGCGTTGCCGAATACTTTGAACGAAATGTCGTCGGTGTCATCAAGAGGAGCATTCCATTGAACTGTCCACTCTCTTACATCGTTCCCCTCAAGTGTATGAGTCATCTCAATTCCCTTATTTGGGCCATCAATCACTCGCGTGTGGTTGTCAAGCGAAACAAATTCGCCCCCATCAGCATGCAGGTTGAATCCACCAGAGTTTGCTCCGCTCGCTTCAGGACCCCCAGTGATGTTGATGGTGAGTTCGTAGCTTTCGGAGCCGTTGTAAACGTCTGGTAATCCTGTGATGGTTACTGTCACATCGTTGGATGCACTTCCTCCTCCGTGGCATGTACATCCACTGTCGACATTAGCGATTCCGTTGGAAACACCTTCCATCGTAGGGGCAAATGCAATCAAAACAAGAATTGCCATTGCGAGTAAACGCTTCATTGTGCACCACCTCCAGAATACCATTGGTCAAAATCGGATTTCTCCATAACTTCGAGTTCACCAATCATGACGGCATGGTCTGCCCCACACAATTCATAACAACGAATTGGATAAGTTCCCGTTTCTTCAGCCAAAATCCATCCTATGTTTGGACGACTTGGGAGTGCATCAACCTTAATTCGGTGTTCTGGCAAGGCGAAGGAATGAAACACATCTCCGCCAATGACTTCGAACACGACTGGGGTGTCAACCGGGATTCGTAATGGTTCATCGGTGGCACTGGTGTAATTGATTCCATTGGGGTATTCGTATTCCCAATAATACTGCCATCCCGTGACTTGCACGGTGAACGATTCCTCCTCAAGTTCTGGTGTCTCAAAAAATTTGATTGAATCGAAAGTAACTGAAGAAAGGACGAGAAGAAATACAGTAATGATTACTGTAAGGCTCCATGAAAGTTTGACATTTCCTCGTTCAATAGGCATTTGTCCCAAGAAAGGAGCATCCGAAGGTTCGACTTCCACTTCAGTCGTTACCAACCAAAGGAAGAAACCGTAGACAGTAACGGCTACAATACATCCTAATGTCCAGTAAATCAAGAAGAGGTTGTCGTATACCTTGGCGTGTTCTCCAGTTCCAGGTTCTTGGAACCATTTGATGATTGAGCCAAAGGTCAGCATAAGAATAACAATCGAGAAGAAAATGAGTCCAAATGCCCGTTTATTCTGCATCAGATAACCTCCACATATACAATCAAGAACAGCACCATCCAAACCACATCAACAAAGTGCCAATACCATACAATGGCTTGGAATGAATCCCTTCTTCCGTTGTCATAGTATCCTTTTTTGTGTAAGAAAGCGACCCCCCCTAAGGCAATGATTCCAACCAATACATGGAGTCCATGCAATCCTGTTAAGGCAAAGAAAGCGGTGCCATAAGGATGGTCTTTCCATGTGAACCCTGTATGCATATATTCATACAATTGAATAGCCAAAAAGAGAGCACCAAAAGCGATGGTAATGTACAGATTCTTTCGAGAACGAACCAGTGAACCCCGGTCATGGGCGTGAAGAGAAAGGTGGGCTATGATTCCCGAAGAAAGCAATAATGCAGTGTTGAACATCACCAGCATCATGTTGTGGTGAATCTCTGCTGGTGGCCATGAAGATGAGGCGATTGCTCCATCCCAAGAAACAGTGTGCCATTTCGCCCAAAACCAAAATGCAAAGAATCCCGCAAAAACAATGACTTCTGTGAGGATAATCCATACCATTGCCCACGAAGCATGGCCCATTTTGTGGGTTGAAATCTCACGAAATTGCCAGAGATCAACATCTTCTCTAACCCAAGAGAATATCGACCACACCAACATTGGAATTGCAAGGAAAGCGATGGGCCATATGAGTAAAGAAGCAAGTGTTAAGGTTACTGAAAGTGAAAAGATTAGAGGTACCAAACTGGAATGAACTTCTCCAGGTTCTCCGTGAGCATCCATGTTGATTTTCCAAAGCGATTCATTCGGTAAGTGTTCACCATCCATGGATATTCCAGGGGAGAGAAGAATATACATTGTAACACGAACATGTAGGGGGGACATGCCTTACCAGTGTTGGAGTTCCAAGATTCATGAGGGCTGATACTTCAATTGTACTAAGCCTCTTGATTTTAGGAGCATTTCTTTCGCTTTCCCCACTAATCTTATTTGGCGACTCAGAGCAATTGAATACGGTCACACGAGACGATTTATCCGTTGAACAAATTTCATCATTAAACAATGGGACCTTCGCTAAAAGTCTCAAAGATAATGATGCCATCATCATTACATCGGCGATTATTGTCAAAGATTCCTTGTTCATCGCAGGTGAATTTTCTGGAGAAATTACCATTGGAAATCAATCCTATCTCAGCCAAGGATCTTCGGATCTAATCATGGCAAGGCTTGCACCAAATGGAACATGGATTTGGGTTGAGGTTCTTGGGGGAGCTGGTAATGACCGTGACGTAACATTTGAGTACAAAAATGAACAATTATTCGTAAAGGGCTCAATTTTTGGTGAAATCAATACTACATCGGGTTATACGGTAGGCAGTGGAGAAAAAAATGGCCATGAAAGGATTATTGGAGAAATTTCAGTTGAAAACGGTACCTGGAAGTTGCTTACAGTTGACCCGTTTGGAGACCTAAGTGCGAACCCCTCTCTATGGTGCGGATGGCGATGATGGGCCCTTAGATGTGATCTAGAAGAGCCTCATTGTGAACGAAAGACCATCCATATGCATGGAAGTCCTTTTTGTCAATTTCTTCAATTTCGCAGCCAAGATGCGACCAAATCAATTCGATGTCGCCTCTTACTTCCATTCGATAAGAGATAATGTCCATCCATTTTTTCTTTTGTGTAGTGTCCATCAGCAATATAACTCCGAGGTCTTCGTTAATCTCTTCAAGGGTTGAATGGATTGTTTTTCCTTTGATTTTCAATCCATTCTTTGCTGGATCAACGATGAAATATTCCCAATTATCTTTCTCCAATTTTGTGATGATTGACAACCAAGAGTGGTGGTCAATGTTTGAATCGCCAAGAAGGGCAATTTGCTTCAAACTACGAGCATATTCAATGATCTCATTCGGAAGAAGGTGTTGGTGGGCCATGAGGAGCGATTCTCTTTAGGAGCCTTGTATTTTTCACGAATATGTCCGTCTTATGGGAAATTTTTGTTTTGATTCATGTGCTCAAGAACCGATTGCAATGTGACCAAGCCCAGAATATTTCCATCTTGAATTACTGGCAGGCGCTTTACATTGAATGCAGACATCTGCAAGTAGGCGTCATCAATCGTACACAGAGGCCCAATATGATGCAACGCTCTCAGATTAAATGAATACAAGGGTCGTTTCCAAAAAGCCTTGATTTGAACCTCACGTTCTTCTTGTAAACGAAGCATTTCTGTTGAAGTGATTATGCTCCACGGACGATTATCTTGGTCCAAAATTACAAGAGTGCAAGTTCCAAGCTTGCCGATATAATCAGCGGCATCCAAGAAACATACATCAGATGTGATTAGAGGGGGGGAGCATGACATAAACTCCCCAACCGTCAATTTATTGCTCAACCTTGGCATGGCGTGTGAAATTAAACCTAAGATATAGACTTGAAAGCGAACATGTCCAACTTACAAGGCTTGTTCTCTTGAGAATTAGTTCAATTGACATAATTGACAAGCGGAGAGCGACGGGCGAACCTTCAAACACCCCCTCCCCCCAAACTCTAGATGGAGAATAGCATGTCTAAAGTTCGTAATGTCATCATCATTGGCTCGGGCCCTGCAGGATACACCGCAGGATTGTACACTGGTCGGGCCATGCTTAACCCTCTTATGTTTGCAGGATATATGTCAGGTGGACAATTGATGCTCACTAGCGACATCGAAAATTTCCCTGGCTATCCTAAGGGCATTGGTGGGCCAGAGATGATGTCGGAACTTCGGGAACAGGCCGAACGTTTTGGTTTGGAAGTCCAAGATCGCAATGTTGATTCTGTGGACACCTCTCAGCGCCCTTTCAAGGTTGAAGTTGAAGGTGAGACATTCCTTACTCACTCTATCATTGTCTGCACTGGAGCAGAATCCATTTGGCTCAATGCTCCAGGTGAAGAGGCACAAAAAGGCCGCGGCATTTCCACTTGTGCCACCTGCGATGGTGCCTTTTTCAGAGATGAAGAGGTAATGGTGATTGGTGGAGGCGACTCCGCTTGTGAGGAAGCGACCTTCCTTACCCGATTTGCAAGCAAAGTCACGCTTATTCATCGACGTGATGTATTCAAAGCGTCGACGATTATGTATGATAGGGCAGCAAACCATGAGAAAATTGAGATTCGTACCTTCCGTCAAGTCAAAGAGTGGCTCTCCGATGAAAAAGGCCTTACGGGGGCTGTTTTGGAGAATACTCAAGATGGTTCAACAGAGACCATTAACGTTACAGGAGCATTCATTGCTATTGGTCACAAACCGATTACGGGATTCTTGGCAGGCCAAGTTGAGACCGATGAAGATGGCTATATTGTCAACAAGGAGCACACCATGACTTCAGTACCTGGTATTTTTGCAGCTGGAGATGTAGTTGATACGCGCTATAAGCAAGCCATTACCGCTGCAGGAATGGGTTGTTCGGCTGCTATTGATGTTGAAAAATGGCTTGAAGAGAACGTCCATTGAGGGCGGTGGATTCATCAAAGTGGCACCGTTGGAGGGTTCATGGTTGACCTTGAACGGCATGCTCGCCATCTTTCCTTACCGAATGTAGGGATTGAAGGTCAGAAGAAGTTGGATGCTGCCCGTGTGTTAATCATCGGTGCAGGGGGTTTGGGCTCCCCTGCGGCACTTTATCTCGCCGCCGCGGGAGTTGGACACATTGGTTTGGTAGACAATGACATTGTTGACCTGTCCAATCTTCAGCGTCAAATTTTGCATACGACAAAAAGTGTTGGAACACCTAAAGTTGAATCAGCAAAGGATAGAATTTTAGCACTTGATTCAGGAATCAAAGTGTCAACTTTCAATACTCGATTTAATCCAAAAAATGCAATGGAATTGTTGGAAATGGGTTGGGATTTAGTCATTGACGGAACCGATAACATTCCCACACGATACCTTCTTGATGATGTCTGCAACTTGAATGAAACTCCTTGGGTCTATGGTTCTGTGTTCCAATTTGAGGGACAAGTAACAGTGTTTGGTTATCAAGGAGGCCCATCTTATCGGGATTTGTTCCCCGAACCTCCACCATCCAATGCTGTTCCAAGTTGTGAGGAAGCAGGAGTATTTGGTGTACTTCCTGGTGTTATTGGTTTACTTCAAGCAACTGAAGCCATCAAACTGTTGTTAAGGCTTGAAGTAGCACTTTCAGGACGTTTGCTCATTTACGATGCAACAAAGATGTCGTTCACCTTTCTGTCCTTTGAAATTGACCCTGAGCGTCCAAAGGTAACCGATTTGTCACATTCTGCCCCAATGTTTGATTCTTCCGAATGGTGCTCCCTTGACAACGATTCAAATGATGGTGACATTGAAAAAGAGGAAGCCCACGATTCAACAAATATGTTCAATCACATTTCAATTGCTGAAGTTTTGAAACGAAGGTCAAGTGGATGGAAACCTTTCGTCATTGATGTGCGTTCAGACGCCGAATATCAAGAAGAGCATGCTTCGTCGTGTGACCTTCAAGTTCCTCACGACCAAGTCGTGGCTGCTATTGATAAAATCCCCCCCAATCAAGATATTCTCGTTTACTGCCGTAGTGGAATGAGGTCACAACTTGCTGCAATGAGCATGCTGCAAGAGGGGTTGAATTCTGTAAGAGTGTACAATCTTGATGGTGGCATTATTGCATGGAAGGCTGCTGCACCTGATGAAATCGTCAACTGACGAGCAATGTTTCTCCACAAAACTTGCAATGTTTTGCATTTTTATCATGCCCTTCTTTTGAGCATGAATTACAAGCTCTTCGGTCTACTTCGCCCAATTTTATCAACTCTGATGAGACAATTCCAGTGGGGACGATGATAAGGCTATAACCAAGAACCATGATTGCAACGGCCAAAAATTTGCCCATTGGTGTTGATGGTACGGTATCCCCATATCCAGTACCAGTAATCGTTGTCAGTGACCAATATACGCTTTGAGGAATAGATGTGAAACCATTTGTAGGACCTTCCAAGAGGTACATCATCGCCCCGGATATGAACCCTAGAATAGTTACTGTGAATAGAAAGATGATTATTCGTGTTCTTGACTGTGAAATAGCTTGAATCAATACTTCTCCTTCGTCAATGTATCTACTGAGTTTCAAGACTCTAAACATTCTGAGTAATCGCATTGCTCGAAGGACTAGGAGGCTTTGTGCCCCTGGAATAATTAAACTGAGGTATGTTGGCAAAATTGCAATTAAGTCAATCATTCCAAAAAACGATGTAGCATATTTTTGGGATTTTTTCGTTGAATATAGCCGAAGTAAATATTCCAATGTAAATAGAATTGTGATGATCCATTCAATCATTCTCAATTCGGCGTGATAATTTTTGTCTATGGAATCCACACTTTCAAGAGAAACTGCAACAATTGAGGCTATAATTGCTATGAGCAAAGCAACATCAAAAAATTTCCCAGAGGGAGACTCCGCTTCAAAAATAACTCGATGAATGCGCTCTTTCAATGGCCGTTGTTCACTTTGCATTATTTCGGCCATAATGAGCCTAACTTGGGATTTGTTTAAGGAAGGTTTTGGTAAAGTAAGGTTAAATGGTGAGTTTTGATACCACTCTCAAGAATACGGGTCCCTTTTGAGTTTCAAAGGGTGATATTGAAAGGTGCTCCTCTCTTCCTCAATTTGAGGAGGGGGAGAAGATAGCAAGAATCATCGTTGCGGATGAAAACGAAGGGCGGAGAAACCTTCTCGCCAACACCTTCGATAGGGAAGGCTTTGATGTTACAAGAACACCCTCTTTGAAGCAGACAGAAGCGACTGCAACAGTTGTATTTCCAGATGTTCTTTTACTAGAGAGTGAATGGGCTGAAGGCAGCGTATTAGATGCATGCCAAAGGATGAACGGATTGCCCAAATTCAGAAATAATACTAGGATTGTTATTCTTTCACGTACAACAACACCTGATTTTCTTTCATCTGCCGCTTTAGCAGGAGTGGCTGAAGTGATAGGAAAGCCAGTTGACATGAACCAACTCATCAGCCAAATTCAGCGCCATGCATCAAAACAATTTGTACCTCCTCCTGCAGAGGTCTCATCGAATCAAGGTGGCGGAATTGGGGGTCAACGCTTTGATGTTTCAATGACAATGAATGATAGCCAATGGGCCTTACCGATGCTTCGTAGGCTGGTTGAAGCAGGAAATATTGACGATGATTTTGTTCGTGATATTCAGGCCGAAATGCTTGGAGGTGGCGAGGATGAAGAGGAACCGACTTTGACTTCCGAAGAATTGACAACAATGATTCGTCTTTCTCTAAACCGTCTTGTTGGCTCTAGTGATTTAGAGTCTCAAGAACCTCCTAAAGAAGCCTCTAAAGGTCCATCATTTAGTTCAATAAGCAAAGGAAAATCATTGTCAGGCGGGGCGGGGCAGCCTCTTCCTTCATCTGGAGGCATAGGTGGTTCGATGGAAGATATTCTTGAAAAGCAAGCCCGAGAACTAGCAGAAGAAATAGAGGGGAAAATGGATGAAATCCTTGATGAGGAGCCAGAATATGTCTCTCTTTTGAACTCTGATGAACAGTCTTTTATCGATCCTGAAACACTTACTATGACGCAACTAACTACGGAAGTTGTCCATGACTTGTTGAAATTACTAAATCGACCAGGGGCAGTTTCTGACCTCACTCTTTTGACTCAAATTGAGGATGCTCTTTCTCTCACTGGAGATGTATTGGAAGCATTGCCTGTGAAGGAGGAAGAGGAGGAATGAATAATTCTATAGAAAGAGAGCATGATATTGCTTTTCGTGCTTTAATTTCTGCATTCTTCGTCAACTTTCTTGGTTATGCCTTCATTGTTCCGATCCTTCCATCATGGCAATCCCAATTTGATATTAACGCAACTCAAGCAACG
>Ga0208407_1000746_pt1 | contig 15051 bp, 13 predicted proteins | sample ETNtaG_9_FD_185775 | JGI IMG/M metagenome (GOLD analysis project Ga0208407, IMG submission 185775) | Marine microbial and viral communities from oxygen minimum zone, Eastern Pacific Ocean - ETNP201406SV69 (SPAdes) (version 2) | ecosystem: Environmental > Aquatic > Marine > Oceanic ...
TCTTCCCATTACCTAAGAAGGAATCTTCTACTCGGGTGGATAGGTCTGCACACCACCGATTTCTACTCTTTGTCGACGAAGACGCATGGCAGCTATTTTCCACTCACCTTTTTCACAGCGATAAGTTTCCTCATACCAGCCTGTGCCCCAGAGTTTCCCCATTCCGCTTTCTTTGGAAAACCAGATGTGATCTTCCATTGCCCAAACACCTTGAGCACTGACAGCACTAAGGATTTTGATTTCGTTCATGTGACCGTGGTGGACGGAAATAGCGTCTTTGAGAATCGGTGCCAGCATGTTTACATACTCGTCGCTCCCTACAATTTCGGTTCCAGGTCCGGTATCGTCAGTCGTATCAATTAGCACGTCTTCCGTGAAGACAGAACGGTACCCGTCCCAATCTTTCTGATCCATACATCGGAAATAGCGGGCTTTGAGTTGTTTGATCTGTTCAATAACTCCAAGGTCAGTGGTCATGGTCCTCTTTAAAGTCGTTCAATAATCGTTCCGGTTCCAAGTCCACCACCGCAACACATACTAATCAGGCCTAATCGGCCATTTGATCTGTGGAGCTCATGCACGGTTTTGGTGATAAGGAGAGGACCGGTAGAGCCTAAAGCATGACCAATAGCTATTGCGCCCCCATTGGGATTAACGCGATCGTCTATCTCTATTCCCAGTTCTTTTGCCCAAGCCAACACGACAGCAGCAAACGCTTCATTAATTTCAAAGATGTCTATCTCATCGGTCGTCTTCCCTGAATCCGCTAAGAGTTTTTGGGTAGCAGGTATCGGTCCAGTTAACATCAACGCGGGGTCACTACCTACTAGACATGAACTAACAACTTTTGCGAGTGGAGTGAGGTTGAGTTCCTTTGCTTTTTCCATACTCATGACCAGCAGAGCCGATGATGCATCCGCTAGTTGGGAAGCTGTTCCTGCAGTATGAAATTTTGCTGGTTCATCAAAATATCCAACTCCGGCTATTGGTTTGAGCTTTGTTAGTCCCTCGTATGTCGTTTCACGAAGGCCCTCATCCCGGTTATGGATTTCTGTTCCATCTCCATGAACGTCAAAGGGGATGATTTGCCCATCAAATCTTCCTTCTTCCCATGCGGTCGCTGCACGATTTTGTGAACGTACGCCGAAATGGTCTAATTCTTCTCGATTTAGTTGCCATCGTTCCGCTATACGTTCCGCTCCTTCAAGTTGATTAGTTGGGTCGTAGAGTTCTTTGTAACGATCTGTATATCGCTCACCAAGATAGGCTTCTCCTGCATCATTTATCGGTATTTGTGATGCCATGGGAATATGCGACATTGATTCAACGCCGCATACAACTACAATTTCAGCCATCCCAGATGAAATTAAGGAATGAGCCCATGTGTTGGCATGCTGGCCAGATCCACACTGCGTGGATGTAGTGGAAGCTCCTACATGTACGGGTAACCCTGCAGCTAACCATGAAGTTCTGGTGACATTATTTGCTTGTTCACCTACTTGAGCAATGCATCCCCCTGCTACATGATCAACTGTTCCGGGGTCAACATTGTTTCTATCAAAGAGAGATTGGAGCACGTTACCAAGCAAGTCGGTCACATGGAATCTTGATAGTCGGCTTTTCGGTTTAGCTGTGGCAGAACGTACCGCATCTACAATCACCACATCACGATCGTCATACATCTTTTCCTCCCAATTCCGAAGCCCCTCCATTATATTCTGAAAACAGAATTCATGACTCCTGATCTAGCGGAAGCATGCCCGAATATAAGGGAATGGTTGTTTTGTACTAGGTTAAGAGTTCTAGTGCCTGTGCCTCTATGATTCATTTTCACAACCAAGAGTTCTAGAAGGTCATCTAGGTTAAAGCGGATAAGGTTGCGCCAGTTTCTTGGGCAGAAGCGGAACTCTTATGTCATCTGAAGGTAGATTGATAAAATGATTTCACTATCGAAACCAATCATTGGCGAGGATGAGAAACAAGCGGTCATGCGAGTGCTTGACAGTGGGATGATTGCACAAGGGCCAGAAGTTGAAGCTTTTGAAAACGAGTTTTCTTCTTTAGTTTCTGATCACCATTGTGTTGCTGTAAATTCTGGCACTTCAGCGCTTCACCTTGGTTTGCTCGCCGCAGGAGTTGAGAGCGGAGATGAGGTTATTATCCCTTCATTCACTTTTGCTGCAACTGCGAACGCCGTGAGCCTGTGTGGGGCTACACCGGTTTTTGTGGACATAGACATTGATACGTTCACCGTTAACCCAGAAGCAGTAAATGCTGCCATAACTGGAAAAACGTCAGCTATTATGCCGGTCCATCTTTATGGGCATCCAGCAAGAATGGACTCCATTAGTGAAATATGTGAAAAGAATGGGTTGCTGTTGCTAGAAGATGCTGCACAAGCTCATCTCGCGACATTCCAGTCTAAACCTGTTGGTACTTTTGGCACTACAGCCTTCTCCTTCTACCCGACTAAGAATATGACGAGTGGAGAAGGTGGGATGATCGTTACCTCTGATTCGGATATAGCGAGGAAAGCAAAACTGCTTCGAAACCAAGGTATGGAAAAGCAGTATGAAAATGAAATTGTTGGCTTTAATAACCGTATGACCGATATTCATGCCGCAATTGGACGGGTGCAACTTGCTAACTTGCGTGACCGTACCGCTATGAGAAAAAAGAACGCTGAATACTTCAATAGAGAGTTGGATACAGTCACCACGCCTTTCACACATCATGATGCAAGTCACGTTTATCACCAGTACACAATCAGAACAAACCAAAGAGAATCACTGATTGAGCTTCTCATCAAAGAAAAGATTGGCCATGGAGTTTACTACCCTATACCTGTGCACCAACTTCCCTCTTTCGAAAAAGACCTTGATCTCCCTAGTACTCGTTTAGCTGCAGAACAAGTTCTTTCTTTGCCAGTCCACCCTTTCTTAACACGCGAAGAGAAAGAGACAATCGTAGAGGTGGTTAACTCATGGAGTTAAGAGCGGGACTAGTCGGACTCGGGGCGATGGGGAAGAACCACGCTCGAGTCATTGGAACAACTGACCATACCAAACTTGTAGGGATAGCTGATCCGTTGGGAGATCCAACTGGGACCATAGACAAAGATCTTATTTTCCCGTCTTTAGAGGAACTAATTGAACAAAAAATTGACCTTGCTGTTGTAGCATGCCCCACACTTGAACATGAACAAGTTGCTCTTAAGCTTTGTGAAGCTGGTGTACATACTCTGGTAGAGAAGCCTCTTGCAATAGACACTGATTCGGCTTTGAGGATCGCTCATGCTTTTGAAAAAGCGAATCTCGTTGGAGCTGTCGGGCATATAGAACGATTTAATCCCGCTATACGGAGTATGCGCGAAAGAATCGCTGATGGAGAGCTAGGTGATTTATATCAACTTTCAACTAGACGGATAGGTCCTTTCCCTAACAGGATCCACGATGTAGGAGTAGTAAAAGATTTAGCTACACATGATCTTGATCTTGCCGTTTGGGTCGGTGGTGCACAATTTAAACAACTGTCAGCCCATACCGCCTACAAAGCCGGAAGGTCCCATGAGGATCTTGTAGCGATAAACGGGCTTCTTGAAAACGGGGTAGTTACAAATCATCTTGTTAACTGGCTTTCACCTTTGAAAGAGAGATTTACTATCGCCACGGGTGAGAAAGGATCATTCATTGCTGACACTCTGCTAGCAGACCTAACTCTCTATCGTAATGCTGGCGCACCACCGCCCTGGGAAGGAATTTCTCAATTCCGAGGAGTATCGGAAGGAGATATGATCAGGTTCGCTATAGCTAAACCTGAACCGTTACGTACAGAATTTGAAGGTTTCCGAGATGAAGTCCTCAATGGACAAGGAGAAATAGTGACGATGCATGATGGAGCCCAAGCAGTAAAACACGCCGAAGCGGTTCTCCAATCTGCAGAGACAGGGTCAACTATCACAGTGGGAGATACATGACCACTTGCGTAATAGGATTAGGAAAAATAGGACTTCCCTTAGCAGTCCAAATTGCTGGGAAAGACGAACAAGTCATTGGAGTAGACATCAACGAAGACGTTGTCTCTCTTGTAAATCAAGGAGAGGTGCCCTTCCCCGGAGAAAGGAACCTAAGAGAATTTTTAGCAAAAGTCAAAGAGGAAGGTAGCCTTTTAGCAACCTCAAATACAGCTGAAGCTGTTAGTCAATCAGAGACTGTCATCGTAGTTGTCCCTGTTATTGTTGATGCCAACGCAAATCCGAACTTTTCTAGCATTGACGCCGCCACGTTGGATCTGTCAAAAGGAATACGACCAGGAACCCTTGTCAGCTACGAAACGACGCTTCCGATAGGGACAACACGAAATCGATTCACCCAAATGATACAAAAAGAAACGGGTATGAAATGCGGGGAAGACATCTATATTGCCTATAGTCCTGAACGCGTTTTCAGTGGGAGGATCTTTGATGACCTTCGCCAGTACCCAAAACTTGTAGGCGGAGTGGACGCGAATTCTTCCAAAAAAGCAGTTAACTTCTACAGTAGAGTACTTGATTTCAATGAACGCACTGACCTTGACCGTCCAAACGGAGTCTGGGATCTGGGAAGCGCCGAAGCAGCTGAAATGGCAAAATTGGTTGAAACAACCTATAGGAATGTAAATATTGCTCTTGCAAATGAATTCGCCCTTCATGCTGAATCTATCGGTATAGATATAGTCCCAGTGATTGAAGCTTCTAATAGTCAGCCTTTCAGTCACGTTCATCAACCTGGAATAGCCGTCGGGGGGCATTGCATACCCGTTTACCCAAAATTCTACTTATCAACTCATAATGATGCTTTCATACCAGCAGCCGCTATTGCTGTAAACGAATCAATGCCGCGAAAAGCAGTTATTACCTTGGATCAGGCGCTTGCCGATGGAATTGAAGGTAGAAAAGTTGCGATTCTTGGGGCAGCTTACCGCGGGAATGTAAAAGAAACCGCTTTTTCTGGTGTCTTCGCCTTAGTAGAAGAAATAGAAAAACTCGGAGGCATACCTGTAGTTCATGACCCTCTATATTCTGCTAAGGAACTTAATGAACTAGGTTTCGCTAGATTCGAACTTGGCGATTCTTGTGATGCCGCTATTTTACAAGCTGACCATGACATGTATGGCACTCTCTCTTCTGCCGATCTTCTCGGAGCGGAACTAGTTTTTGATGGGAGAAGAGTTCTAGACGAAGAGCAGCTTAACCCAATCTCTGTTATCAGATTAGGATCAGGAACCCAGTGAAAATTTTAAGCGTCGTTGGAGCACGTCCACAATTCGTCAAGCTTGGTCCCATGCATCGAGCGATCACTAAAGCGGGTCTTTCGCATTTGATAGTCCACACCGGACAACATTACGACGATGAAATGTCAAGTGTTTTCTTTTCCGAATTAGACATACCTAAACCAAACCTAAATTTAGGTGTCGGTTCTGGCCCACATGGACAACAAACAGCTCGCATGATTGAAAGCTTGGAAAAAAAATTCTTAGAGTACAAACCTAATTGGATAGTAATATACGGGGATACAAACTCCACACTCGCAGCCGCTATTGCCGCAACAAAAATAAACATTCCTATTGCCCATGTTGAAGCTGGACTTCGTTCATTTAACCGAGCTATGCCAGAAGAGATTAACCGCATAGTTGCAGATCATTGTTCTGATCTTCTGCTGGCACCAACTGCCGCGGCAATGACTCAACTTTCAAATGAAGGTCTTTCTTCTAAATCTGAGCTTGTAGGGGACGTAATGGTTGACAGCCTGAACTATATTTTGGAATCTTTAAAGAAGAGGCCGGTAGATCTCAAAGAGCAATTTGACCTTCCAAATAAATTCCTCTTAGCGACCATCCACCGAGCTGAGAACACTGACTCTAAAGAACGAATTGAATCCATTATTGATGCTCTTAGTAAATGCACCACACCCATAATAATTCCTGTCCATCCTAGGTTAGGAGATAGATGTTCCTCATTTAACATCAATTTAAATACCGGAAACCTGCGTAGCATCAGACCTCTTAGCTACAGGGAACTCGTACACGCTGCGAAAAGTTCAGAAGCAATCATTACCGATTCAGGGGGCCTCCAAAAAGAGGCGTTTTTGTTGGCGAAACCATGCACAACTATTAGGAGTGAAACCGAATGGGTAGAAACTCTAGAGAATGACTGGAATGTACTACTACCTGACCTTACTGACTTGTCAGAAGTTTCCCTTCGCGAAGTGCCAAAAGAGAAACAACCCCAACCCTTTGGTGATGGCTCAGCTTCAGAAAAGATAGTTGAAATTCTGACGAAGAATAAATAATCGCTTATCTATCTGGGGATTTGCCCCTCACAAAACTAAACGTGCCATGCACGTATCCGTATACGTCACCGGTTTGCCCACAATGCCATTCTGCCCCCACTTCAGTTAACTTCATTCCCGACCTACCAACCCATCCGATTTGTTTCCCAGGGTTACCGACAATTAACGCGAAATCAGGAACATCGCGGATTACTACTGACCCTGAACCGATTAGAGACCACTGTCCAATTTCCACACCGGCAAGAACAACTGTTCTAGCTCCGATCGAAGCCCCTTCACCGATGCTTACTCCTTTAGCTTCCCAGGCTCCATTATTTTTAAGATCCCCATTAGGGGTTATTGCTCGGGGATACACATCATTAGTAAGGACAACCCCCGGACCGATAAATACACCATCAGCTATCACCGCAGGGTCATAGATAAGTGCATAGTTTTGAACTTTGACATTATCTCCTATCACTACCTCCGGTCCGATATACACCCCTCTACCTATCGTGCAATTCTTACCTAGACAAGCCTTTTCTCTGACTTGTGCAAGATGCCATATAGACGTACCGGCTCCTATAGATGCCTCGTTACTCACATCAGCGGATGCTTCAATTTGAATATCCATTATCAGGATCCTAGTCGGATGTTCTAACAACCCTGCAAAGCACATTCTATTTTAGTTATTAGAAAAGTAAGCATGTCCAGTAGTTTAGTATTTTCTCAATTATTGAAGTACTACTTCTATCGCTCGGTTTTGACAAAATGGAATTACAGTTGGTGCGTCTACTAGGTCGAAGACATACACCATTTCGATTTGTGATTGTCCATGAATTTTGTTCATTGCGGCTTCAAGCTGTTCATGGTGTTTCGACCTCCAAACTTCACCTTCAGTATTCGTGTTATAAGTCTGGACTTCGTGATCAATAGGTATCACTTTCAACCGGTTACGTTTACGAAATGACAATATATATTTAATTACTTTCTCAACAAATACACCTAACGATGAACCATTTCGTAGAAGGCGCATAAATCGTCGCATGAATCTACGACGCCGGTACGAAAAATGTAATTGAGCTAGAAGCAACTGATAGTGATACTGAGGAAAATACCCGATCACACTAGAATTTTTACCTACACGGATACCGTCAACCAGTTTTTTGTGATGACAAATCAAGATATACGAGCTATCGCTTGCTTCAAGCACATTTGACAGAAATGCCTCTAACTCCTTCAGTCGGTCGGCCTGCGAAATTACAACGACATTCACTTCAACACCGACGAATAAATTTGATCAAGCTGACTATAGATAGAGTCGGGACTAAACCTTTGTTCCAATTCTCTTGAAGCCTCGGCAAGGTTAAGCGTGATATGGGAATCTCGCCAGCCGCTAATAGCACTTGAGATTTCTTCGAAGCTCAAATCCTCTCGCAAATGCAATCCACATAGCTCCGATAAATCAGCCCAAGTTTCTTTTGACCCACCGTTGTTGAGCGATACAACTGGAAGGCCACTAGCTATTGCTTCCAGCGAAACGAGTCCAAATGTTTCAAAGGGACTGAGATGCACCATGAGGTCCGCATTATAAAAAAAATTTGTAATATCCGCCTGTGATTGGGGTTCACGAATACATACAGCGTTAGCAATATTGTGTTTTTTGGCATACGTGCGTATCCAACGTTCTAATGGCCCCTTACCTACCAAAGTCAGTGTTGCTTTCTCATCACTGTTACTCTTGAAATGGTGAAAAGTCTTTAATAATTTCATGACTCCCTTGCTTTCGAAAAGTGCTCCTACATAAATCCAGGATCTGCAGGAGTTGTCTGAACGTTCAACGAAAGGGAACGAATCAAAATCAACAATGTTCGGAACGACTTTCCATTTGGGGCCGATGTCCACATTAAGCATTTCGGAAATTTGTTTTTGCAAAAAATAAGAAACGCATATAAACGCAGAAGCTACTTCTATGGTTTGACGATACATTTCTGCAACCTCAGGTATCTGGCAATCTTTTCTGACATGTGACGAATGCTCTGTTACGACCAAAGGTTTAGAAGATACTTTAGATAAAGCTGGAGCTATAGGTAAAGCAACGTGAACATGGTTAATATCCGAATCAGACGGCAGTACCTTTCTTTTCATGTAAAGCGCACGTTCAATTGACGAAACTTGCTCCGCCATGGAAGCCCTCTCAGTTGTCAAATAAGGAATAATGAGAGCGCCTTGATTAGTCCGGAATATACTCTCAGGGTTGAGGCTAGCAAGCTTCTCAATTTCCGTAAATAATCCACCAAGAGTTACCTTTTCATAGTGTTTATGGCATTTCGGCACTTCAATGCTGACATCCACTCCATTACTTTGAAGGGCTTTTACCTGTTGGTGTACAAATACTCCACTATATAAATGCCCTAATCCAGCGTCGGGGTACCACGGAGTAAGAATATTTACTTTAACCATGAGAAAACAACACTTTATTGCCAATAGATTCAACTATTACTTTTAGGGAAGTTTCCCGTTCAAATGGAGCAGCGAAATTTCGTATCCTTTTAATGTCTGCCTCTCCCATTCTCAAAGAGCTTGCTGCAGAATCTAGGATGGCTCTTTCAATTGCGTCAATAGAGGGCTCGCACGAGAACACAAGAGGACGACCCTCTAAAGCTCTGCGTGCTCCACCATTTTCTGACTGTACACAAACAATTGGGTTGGGTTGAGCAGCAGCTTCATAGACTTTTCCTGTAGTAACGAGCGGTCCTCCAGATGCGGGAATAATTATGACGCTAGCTGATCTGTAGAAATTACTTACCTCTGATTTCGAGACAGGACCCACATATTCAAAACCACTACTTTCATCTGGAAGAAGTTGCCGGAGGGGCAATTCACTTTGAGCAAAATAGCCCAAATAGCCACCTAATCTCAACAAACTATTAAATGGAAGATATTGGCGTGCTCTGTCCCAAGCTTCAATTATCTCATTGAACGGCCAATGGGGATTCAAAGTACCCAGCATCACAAAAACTAGTGGACTACCGGAATCACCTAATGACGGTAAGGCGACACTCTTCATATCAAAACCATTAGGCGCTACTAAATGCTTACCAGCTGACTTTGGGTATTGTTGCCTACAAACTTCAGCCATAGCATTGTTAACATGAAAGACGTGACTAGCTCGGTCTATGATTCTTCGTTCGAGTTGAAAAATTTCTTTGGGGTGATTTGCCTTTTGTCCAGAATAAACATCAGTTGTCCAAGGGTCACGATAATCGATTGAGAAATCAATATTAGTTTTTTTTTGAATTTGAAATGCAACTTCAAATGCCGCAAACGGGTTGGCAGTCGCTAGAAGATGCGAAGCTGGTTTCTCTTCGTGAATTCGCTCAACCACATCTACAGCTGGTTCGATCCAAGCACCGTATTTGTCAATTCTAGTCGCTGGTCTCTTGCGATCCAATAAGTAAGTTCTGACCAGTCGTCCAACTTTTTGATAGAGCCTAGGAAAATTAGCTTTGAACCAACCAAATAAGTAAGTTCTGACCAGTCGTCCAACTTTTTGATAGAGCCTAGGAAAATTAGCTTTGAACCAACCAGACTTTTGAATAGCTTTTTTATACCCACCTGCATTAAAAGTGAAAGGAACGCGAACTACATCAATCCCAGTTTCAAGATCATTAAATAGTGAGCTGTCATAGGTGCCGATTTCTTCTTCGAAAAATTTTTTCTCTACCGTTACGACTGTGACATCCCATCCTGACTTTTTAAAAACATTTGCAGTCGCGATTGCCCTATAGACACCCGATGCTCGCGATGGAGGAAAGAAAAAAGCAAGATAAATTAAATGCGGTTTTAAGTCTTGATTCATGTTCTAGAGCTCAAGTCACCAACTATTAAATTTCTCCCCCGATTGGGCGTACCAAAGGGAATCATTTTCTATCTATTCCACTTTGCAATTGAGCAGTCTCAGTAGTTTCTCCGGTGAAACTTTCATACGACTCAGTTACTTCAGCAACTGGACCCTGCATCCTGACTTGACCACGATGAAGCCAAACGGCTTCAGTCGCCATATCAGAGACCAGAGCGGAAGAATGCGAAACAACGATTATCGCCTTTGCTGAACTACAAAGGTCCCTAATCCGGCTTACAGCTCTTTTCCTAAAACTTGAATCGCCTGCAGAGAGAGCCTCATCTACCAAAAGGATCTCCGGATCTACGTGAGTTGCAACTGTGAAAGCAAGTCTTCCAAACATTCCAGAAGAATAAGTTGTTGTAGGTAGATCTATGAAGTGGCCTATATCTGCGAATTCTATTATTTCCTCTTGTTTAGATCTAACCTCATCCAATGTCATCCCTGCAGCCAAACCACCCAAAATAACGTTTTCTCGCCCAGATAAAGTCCTATTAAACCCCATTCCTGGTGTCAGGAGGTGAGGTCTACCCCATAAGTGGACTTCACCCACGGAGGGCTTAAGGACTCCTACAATGGTTTTTAGCAAAGTTGATTTTCCAGCACCATTGCCTCCAATAAGGCCAGTGACTTGCCCCGCAGGAAAGTTAATTGATACATCCGATAGCGCCTCAATCTTCCTAATCTTTGTTGACCGGGTTAGCACTGATGATTTCTTTGATTTCGCCTGTTCAACAACCGCAGAATAAGCGACTGATAAATTCTTGACTTCAACCGCATTTTTAATTTCTAATTGCAAACTCATCCTCCCGGGACACAAAAACAAGAAAACCAACAATGGCGATAGGGAATGCCCATAAAGCGAAAACAGATACTTGGTGGGCCAAGGTTGGACCATTCTCTGCTATTGACCCATCTAGCGCCATTGTCCAGGCAGAAAATCCTGAATACGTAGGATTTAGTCGGGCTAATGCATTTACCGTACCACTCTCAAGAACCCGTTCATATTCCCATATCGCTGGTGAGACATACAGCCAAAGTCGCAAAAAATGTGGCAAAAACCTTGATACATCTCGCACATACACATTTAATGTCGCAAACATAAGTGCTATCCCTAGACCAAAGAGACAAGTAAGAAAAATAAGGACAGGAATCCACAAAAATTCAATATGAAAACCCCTATCAGCAACGATATGCAATGGAACATACGCAACTAACGAACGAAGAAACAAGTTGGTAGCTGACACGGTAGAGGCAATAGGTATAACTACTTTAGGCAAGGCCGAATTAGTCAGAACTCCTCCGCCACCATTACGAACTGAACTCACTGACGTCATGATCATCGAACTCAGCAGAGTCCAAACATAAAGATTAAATACCAAAAAAGCCAGACGTTTACTGCTGTTTAACCCACCGCCGGTCAGAATTCCAACAAAGACAAAATAGATCAAACCGAAAAGAAACGGATTTAAGTAATGCCAAAGCCTCCCCAAAGCTGTGTCAAAGTTTCTAGATTTCAATTCCCCCTTAGACCAATGAAAAGCAAAAGTCCTATACCGAAAGGTTTCTAACAAATAATTTCGGAGCGGGGGTAAGCCTGATCTTGTCGCTTTGCGAATAAAAGGTGGTTCCAAATAAACTATTTTTTGATCAGTTGTTCCGGAATCTTCCATAAGTCAAGATTCTAATTCAAAGTATCCCAAAAGATGACCAAGACCACAATTTCTACCGTTGACTAATCAACTATTTTGCGTGGCAAGACAATACGCTTTAAATAATTCATTAGCATTTTCTTTACTTCGCTTTAAGAAAAAGTCTCTCCCGCGCCGTCCTGCAGAACTAAGTTCAGATCTATTGTGAATCAAAGACTCAAAATCGCTATAAGAAAATTCTTCATTCAGGACAAAACCACCGCCAGCTTCATGAATTAAGTTTGCTTGCCCGGGCAGGCTTGAAGCTAAAACAGGTATGCCTAAAGCCCAATATTCCCAGATTTTTGTAGGAATTACATGCTTGAATGCTTTAGTTTCCTCCAATAAGCTCAGCCCAACCGCACATCTTGAAGCAATTCTCCAGGATTCCTTATAAGACTTTCGACCATGCCAAATAACTCTTTCGCTAAGGTCAAAGTCTTCAATCTTCTTCAATAGTTTTTCCGAAGCTACACATGGCCCAACAAGGTCCAGCCTGAGATCAGGAATACTCTTTGCTACAGACAGCATGTCTTGGATTCCTCGGCTCATTCGGATATCGCCAACATAAACTACTCGTAAAGGCTCTGGGCTAGGATCCATTTCTATATCTAATGGATGTGGGATATTCGCCACGAGAATACTCTTTTTCTCACTCAACGATTTATCAGCGACGATGATAACATCTGCACATACTCTGCGCAGAAGAGGCAAAACCCTTAGGACCAAACTGACTAAATATTTAAGAGGGCCTTTGATCCAATCTCGATCTAAAGCTACTAATTTATAATCCTCATGCACATCAACGATTAACGGAAATTTTCCCATTAACAATGGTGCGAGGAAAAGATGCAATTCAGGATCAGGGATAATCACGCATTTAGGTGAAGTTTCGACAATTTCTTTCCTCGCCTTTATCGGCCCAGTCACATACCTCAAAAATCTTGAGTTAAATTCTATTGCCTTTACCTCAACAACAAGTCCCTTGCGCATAAGCGCATTTCTATGACGGACCAATCGCCCATCCTCAGCATGATGGCCTGTAGTGAGAATAAGCACATCTACAGGTCCGCTTCTAGATTCGCTAGTGTAAGAATTTTGTAAAGTCATTGCATGAAACTACAACTCATTAGATTTATAAACTCGGCTAAATTTTATCTGAATCCATGACCCATATTGCGCAGTCCAACATATTAAGCTAGGCGGAGAGAAAAATACACCAGCCATAAGCCAGCTAGACTTTTCAAATTTCTATGAAACTAACCCCGATTCTTTCCGCTGTATCAATAGTTTTTAGCTTATTACTATCTGCAACCCCTGTAATTGCTGATGATCAAGATGACATCACTATAGAGGGTGGAGGGTGGGGGCATGGTGTTGGCATGAGCCAATACGGAGCTTATGGAAGAGCCTTACCTGTAGAACAAGGGGGAGGTGGGCTAAGCGCAACAGAGATACTCAACTTTTACTACCCGACAGCTTCTCTAGTTCAAGATGTTGTACCAGATGACGTTCGCTTGCATCTATTCAGTGGGATTGGGGCTACTTTCACAACTTCAGGTCCTGTCGACTTCCGAAATGGGAATGACGAGATTTTCGCGTCCCTCGCAAACGCGGCAACATTAACTCTCGGATTTAGTCAGGGGGAATTCACTCTCGTAGATGACCTAGGTAACAACCTTTGTCTTGATGAAACAGGTGAAAATGTTATTCACCATTGCCTACAAGAGCCGATTTATATTGAATTGGTTGAAAACGAGCCTATAGAAACTAACGTAATCTCTCAATTCACGGATATTGGAACATCTGGCAATAGCTACCAATGGGGAACATTAGCGGTTCGAGAAAGAACATTCGAAGGTGGCGGAATTTACGTTTTGCTCGAAGATCTACCCATGGATCAATACTTATACGGATTAGCGGAAGTTCCTGCTAGCTGGCCGGACGCCGCTTTACAATCACAGGCTATTGCAGGTAGAACATATGCTTACCAAAGAATTCTCAGCAGAAGAGCAAACAATTCTTGGGGTTTGCCCTGGGATCTCTATTCAACTGTAAATGACCAGCATTACACTGGGTATTCAAATGAAACAGGAGCCTACTCTGCCAACTGGCAAGCAGCAGTTAATGCAACTTCTCAAACTGTTCTACTGATTGGCCAATCACCAATAACTGCCTACTACAGCTCTTCTAATGGAGGAAATACAGCAGCGGGTTCCTACGTTTTTTGCACTTCCTCCAATTACCCCTGCGCTGATATCTCCTACTTAACTGCCCAGCCCGATAGTTACGACAATATTGGTAACCCTTATACTAGATGGGAAAGGTCCTACACGAGAGAAGAACTTGGTAGATGGGTAGCTTCTTCGCTAGGACCGATCGGTGACGTCACTGGATTATCTATTGCAGGTTCACTAGATCCATATGGAAGAACGGATCATGCAGATATAACAATTTATGGAACTAGCGGTAATAAAACAACTAAGGGAGATTCGTTTATGTCGCTCGTAAACAGCGGCCTATCTTCTGAAGGTCGAGATATGAGTGAACAAATTCTTTCTACTTTCTTTTTCGTTCCTAACTTTTCATTACTGGGCAATAGACTCCATCAAGATTATGACGATCTCCTTCCATCAGGTTGGAGCGGATCTGAGGCGGGCGATGCATTTGGTACATCGGTAGTTTCAGCTGATTTCAATGGAGATCATTCTAATGATTTTAGTGTTGGTGTTGCAGGGGAAAATATCGGATCAATCTACGGTGCCGGCTTAATCCACACTATTTATGGAGGGAATGGAGGCATTGGAGTAAACGATGTTGTCTATCAGGGTGAGGATGGTTGGCCTGGTGTTCCTGAGCCTGGTGATGGTTTGGGTACATCGATGGCTGCTGGCGATTTTAATGGTGATGGATTTGATGATTTGATCGTTGGATCTCCTGGTGATGAGATTGGTGGCGCTAATAATGCTGGGATGGTGACTGTTGCTTATGGGTCAGTGTCTGGTTTAGGTGATTATGAGATTTTTCACCAGAATACGTCCGGTATTGCTGGTGAAGCTGCTAGTGGTGACCGGTTCGGTGAGTCTGTAGCTACAGGAGACCTTGATGGGGATGGCTTCGATGACGTTGTTATTGGCGTGCCTGGCGA
>Ga0208407_1000747_pt1 | contig 15043 bp, 22 predicted proteins | sample ETNtaG_9_FD_185775 | JGI IMG/M metagenome (GOLD analysis project Ga0208407, IMG submission 185775) | Marine microbial and viral communities from oxygen minimum zone, Eastern Pacific Ocean - ETNP201406SV69 (SPAdes) (version 2) | ecosystem: Environmental > Aquatic > Marine > Oceanic ...
AAAGTCGGAGTCGTTGATAGATGTCCAATGATTCATCATTCAGCACATACATATAAAAGTGGTAAGAGTGATTTAGATTTAGAAACGTATTGTCGAAATGCTGAACAGGGTATGTTCGGGTATATGAAGTCACGAGGATTGATGGATAAGTTTATGAAATTTAGAGAATTATCTGCAGGTTATAGTTATGAGTAAAAACGTAGTATTCATAGTTTCTATAAAATATTCTTATGAACAACATCTTTCTTATGAACAATATTGTTTGAACACTTGGAAGTGGTGGTGTGATAAAAATGATTGTGAATTATTTGTATTGGAAGATGCTGTAGTAGACCCAAATATTATGAAGCCTAATTGGCAAAAGATGTATGCTTTTGATATATTAGACTTTAATGATATCGATTATAATCAAGTGGCGATAGTTGATGTTGATACTATGATTAAATGGAATACACCAAACTTTTTTAATATGACAGATGGTGAATTTTCTGCTGTTGTAGACGATAGTAATGTTGGTTGGGTTAAACAGAGCATTGATGTTTATAAACAATTTTTTAAGGATGTTGATTTTGATTGGACAGAGTATTTCAATTCAGGATTTATGGTTTTGAGTAAGAAACATAAAGAGATGGTTAAAAACTTATTAGACTTTTGGAATAATAATTTAGAAGAATTAACACATATACAGAATACTATAAAAAAAGGACACGACCAAACACCCATTAATTATATGGTAAGGCAGATGGGATTTGATATAAACTTTTTACCTAAAACATTTAACTTAACTCATTTGAATAGGAAGGAAGTATTAGAAGACGGGATGTTTATTGATTGCGGATATATTTGGCATTATAATGGGTTTGACAAAGGGATAAGAAAAGAATTAATGGAAGAAACTTGGGATAAGATAAAGAAAAACTATGAAAATTAATCAAAAAGGATACTACGAAGAGCATCGTGATGGCAATTTCCATCATCATACTGATATTGGGTTAAAGAACTCATTATTAACAATAATGGATGATATGGAATCTGTAGTAGATTTTGGATGTGGTGATGCATCTTATATAAAACATATTGGGTCTACATTGAATATAAAAGTAAGAGCATTTGATGGCAATCCTAATGTAGTTGACATTACAGATGGTATAGGTGAACAATTAGATTTATCAGAGCCGTTTACTTTAAATGAGACATTTAATGTTGTGATGTCTTTAGAGGTTGCTGAACACATACCAAAAAAATACGAAGAAATTTATGTTAACAATTTAATTAAACATACTGATAAATATTTGGTTATTAGTTGGGCGGTTCCCGGACAATCCCCGATAGAAAAAGGACACGTTAATGAACAGCCGAATGAATATGTATTGAATCTTTTTGAAGGGCTCGGGTTCACTTATTTAGAAGAACATAGTCAATATTTGAGAAGTAGTATAACAAAGTTAAGTTGGTTTAAGAATACTATTTTTGTTTTTGAGAAGTAGATATGGATAATAAGTTTGCAATAGGATGTCTCGTTCAATGGTATGAGATAGAGATGGTACAAGATTATTTAGATAGTGTAAAAAACGCTTTAGATTATGTAGATGATAACAAGAATATAATAGTTGATTTGTATCTTAACTCAGACCAAACTTTAGAAAAAATTGATAATAGTAAAATCAGTACGCCTACTCTTGAAGAGATTGAACATAGATTTAGTCGTATGATAAATACAACATTTGCCGGGTCTAACTATAAAATTGTTGGTGGTCTTAAAAAATTAAATGCTCATAAAAAAAGTCCTTACACTATAGCAGACTATCGCAGAGACTTCAACGATTATTATTGTGAGAAAGTTGATGTTTTAATATGGGGCGAGAGTGATTCTTTAGTACCGAAACAAATGTTTAAAGTTTTAGATATGTTACACTCAAACGTAAAGGATGAAGTATCTTCTAAATACGTAGCTACGTTTGGTATCAATAAGATGTGGGATGATTCTTGGAAACCATTAGAACATATAGATTTTACTGACAAGCCTTTTATTGAAGATGACACGAAGAATTGGTGGAGTATACCATATACAATGAACATAGATGAAATGAATCGTATTAACGATAAAGTAGAAGAGTTGGATATAAGACAAATAAACCCACACAAGTTTAATGGGTGTGGTCTTGTGATAAGTTCAGAGGTTATCAAATCAGGAGTGAACATACCAAAGAGTTGTTTCTTCATAAACGAAGACACAGCATTTATGTTGATGATGAATAAGGTATTAGGTGATGTTCCACAATGGCATTTTAAAAATATATTGATTGTACATAATAGAAAACATCCACAAAAAAGAAATTACATTTTAGGTGAAGACAATGATATTTATATAGACAAGAACCGTACTAATCACGATTGGTATAATATCGCTAATGAGTTTTGTAAAATCAATAATTCTAATTTATTCACAGATGGTGGGAAATCTTATACTTGGGAAGATGTATGGCAACGCATAAAATAACCACTACAATCTCTACAAATAATAATTTAGACTACTTAAAGTTAGCCATTAAGTCAATACGACAAAATGCCTATTATAAAGATATGCCTATAATAGTACACGCTGAAAATTGTAATGATGGCACATTTAATTGGTTAGATTCTAATTACAGAGAGTATGACATAGAATATTACATAGACCAAAACAATGACCCTAAAGGTATTGGTGGTGGTATGAATTTTTGTGTTGATAAAGTCAAAACAGAATTTGTAAATATCATACATTCTGATATGTGGATAGCACCAAATCAAGATTTAGAATTGTTGAAACTATACGATGATATCGAACCAGGTGAGCGATTGATAGCATCATCATTCAGAATACAACCAAAGATATTTCAGAATGACCCTGACTATAGACCAGGAACGGTCTTTGTAGATGTAGAAGAGTTTGGAGCATATGCTGAAGATTTTGACTCTAATTCTTTTGATGAGTGGGCTAAAGAATTTTCTGATATGAATGCTAATGAGGAAGTTCGTAAAGCAGGCGGAGCCGGATTCTTTTGTAAAGTAGAAGACTATAAATGGATAGGCGGAAATGATGATTTATTCAGACCCGCTTCTTGGGAAGACAAAGATTTATTTGTACGTATGCAATTGGAAGATTATAAATTTAGAATGGTACCATCATCAGTTGTATGGCACTTTTCTGCTCGTGGTAGTCACTTCAGAGATGAAGCAAAGGATAAGTTTCATATGAAGTCGGAAAGACAAATAAAAGCAGAACAAGTTAATATGCAGAAGTGGATAACGAAGTGGGGTAGATTACCAAATGAAGACGGAGAAACTTTTGTTGAGCCAATAAAAAATACAGATGTACCGACAAGAATAAAATGGAGAAGTTACTAATGGATATAGGAGTAGTGGGTTGTGGGTTCGTAGGAACCGCAGTTTATGAAGGATTGAAAAAACATCACAATTTAAACAATTATGATAAGGCTATTGACAAGGATTGTACTTGTGGTAGTATGAAAGAATTAGCAGAATGTTCTGATATTATTTTTGTATGTGTTCCGACACCAATGGAATCTGATGGGAGTTGTCACACAGGTATAGTAGAAGATGTCGTTAAAGAATTAGATGAGTGTTCTCAAGATAAAATATTAGTATTAAAATCTACAATCATTCCTGGAACTACACAAAGACTTAATTCTAAGTACAAAAACAATACAATAACATTCAGCCCGGAATTTCTAACAGAAGCTAATTCGATAGATGATTTTAAGAATCAAACACGAATTATATTAGGCGGTGATAGAAAAGGAACTAATAAACTAAGAGTTATGTTTAGTAAAGCATTTCCTACAGCACATATAATCAAAACAGATTCTACATATGCTGAAATGATAAAGTATCTCACTAATAATTTTCTAACGGTCAAAGTAGCATTTGCAAATGAAATGTATAAGATATGTGATAGACTACGTATCGATTATGACAAAGTAGTTGAGTATGCTACACTTGATGAAAGATTAGGACTTTCACATTGGGGAGTTCCTGGACCTGATGGAGACTTTGGTTTTGGTGGTCATTGTTTTCCTAAAGACATAGAAGCTATGATATCTTTGACAGAAGATTTACAGACTCCTAATTTTGTATTAAAGGGTGCTAAAGATACTAATGATGAAATAAGAATGGAAAGAGATTGGGAAGGGATGAAAGGTCGAGCAGTTATAGATGAAGTAAAACATTTCGCTGATGGATTTCACGAAGGTCGTTGGGAAGATGATATAGAAAACAAATATACACACGATGGTGATGGCAAACCATTAGATTCAATACTGCCTAATCTAAATGAGTCGAGGCCGTAAAATGAATTTAATAAGTTTTATAGTACCGAGTAGAAATAATCTAAAATACTTAAAACAAGCATATCGAAGTATCAGAGAAAACTCTGAACATCCACACGAGATATGTATTGCAGATGATGCGAGTACAGATGGAACAACAGAGTGGGTACAGGAAATAATGAAAGAAGATGAGAACGTAAAACTTCATATCAACGAAGGTCCTGGAAGACTTGGTCACACTATTCTATATGATACATTAGTTTATGATTATGCGTCTCACGATAGAGTGATGATATTTCACGCAGATATGTATTTGTGTCCTAATGCAGATGAACAAATAGAAAAATATCTCAAGCCTGGTATAGTTGTATCATTAACAAGAATTGAACCACCATTACATCCTGATGGTCCTGAAAAGATATTGATGGATTTAGGGATAGAGCCTGAGGAGTTTCAAGAAGAAGAATTAATGACTTGGTTATCATCATCACCTGAACATACACATTCAAAGGTACAACCTAATAAAGTTACAGATGGGATATTTGCACCTTGGTGTATAATGAAAGATGATTTCACAAGAATACACGGACACGACCCGTTGTTTGCACCTCAATCAAAAGAAGATTCAGATATATTTAATAGATTTATGTTAGCAGGATATGAGTTTATACAGACGTGGGACGGATTTGTATATCATATGACTTGTAGAGGTAGTAGATTTAAAGATGGTGCTAAACGTAATCCTGACGGTCAAGTATTTATGAAAGGTAGAGAGAGTGATGAGTGGTTAGAACAAAATCAAAGAAGCACTCGAAACTTTATCAGAAAATGGGGAACAATGGTACGACATAATGAATTACTAAAACCTGATGTATGGCCTAAGTATGATATTGGAATGATTGTTAATAATTGTACGTATGAACAATTATACGGACTTGAGCCTTATTGTAATCAAATATATTTAGACCACGATACGTTTTATCAAGATTATCTAAATGAAGAGGGAAAGAATAGTGGATATGATTTAGGTCCTAAATTACTGACACGAGATATAAAACCATTCAATGATGTTTTGATTGAGTTTGATGCTAATGAATTAAATCAGGATAATTTTTATCAAATATTTCTTCAGTTTCCTAAGATATTAGAAGAGAGTGGAGAGCCTGATTCAGATTTCATTTTAGATATTTTTAAAGTAAAGATAAAACTACTTGACAATCAAGTAGATTTGTTAGTAGATTCAGTTATGAAATAATGAGTAAACACGCCGCACAAGCAGACAGAATGTTTTATCTAAAAACTCCTAATATGGAGTATGCGATACAAATGGGTGAAATATCTTGGGGAAAATTCTATTCATACGGCGGGATAATTATGTTAAAAAACCTCTTGACTATTTGTGAAAAAGATAGTAAATTACTATCGCAGATTGAGATAAAGGATGACCAAAATGTATCATATAATCCTGAGGAGTTTCTTGATACATTAACAGGCTTGGAGATAATAGATAATGGCTAATTATAGGGATTGGGAAAAATACGAAGACGATTTGATGGAAGATTCATTTAGAGAAAATATCAAAGTAAAACATAAACCTAAAAAGAAACAAAAGGAAAAGAAGAATGAACAAAAGAAAGAGTTTGGAATTCGTAAGAAGAATAGTTAGTTTATCTATACTATTTTTAGTAGGATGCTCATTACCTACAGAACCTAAATCCACACCTACTTATAATGTAACTATTGAATCAAATCTACCTATTATAGATGGCATTGCTACACTTGATTTAGATAATACCAAATGGCAAACTATTCATATGATTGATATAGAAGTTACTCATTCGGATGGTAATCCTGTAGAATACGCAGACATAGATTTTTCTTCAAATTTATATTGGCAATTAAATAACCATTGGGGATATGTAGAACATAACGGATTAACTGATGAGTTAGTTTGGGTAGCATATGATACAACATTCTTAGTGGATGGTAGTATACACGATTTAGTGCCTACAACTAATTATAGTAGTATGACAGGTTCAGATGGTACTACAAGAAACGCATTAGCACCTGTTCAATCAATGGCAGGAGATACTTTAGTATTGACTATAGATGTTTGGGCACACGGTGAGGGAAATATAATTAAAGAACTGAAAATTAGGTTGGAGGAATAATGGCGAAAGCAAAAGGTGTAGTTGGTGCTGTAGGGAAAGAAACCAAAGCCCGCAAGAAACAGAGACAAGGTAATGGTCGTGGTACTAAACATAGTACACGAGTAGGCTCCAAAAGATTTAAAAAGAAATATCGAGGTCAAGGGAGAGCGTAATGGCTATCATAGAAAGATATGAAGTACAAGAAACCCATATATGGTATAGAGCAGAGATTACAGAAGAACAGAAAGTTGAATATTTAAAGTGGCAAGCAGAAGGCGCACAAAAGAATCAATGGCCACCTGATTGGGTTGACGAGTTAGATTGGGACCATCATTCAGATAGACCAGGACAGGATGATATTATTTCAGAAGAAATAGTCGATGAAGAGATGGAAGAATGAAGTGGGTGTTAGTTAATAGATTTGATGAAATAGTTGATACTTGTGAAATAGCAAGTGGAGTAGGTATATCAGGTGCGAAGACTTATTTCAAAGGAATAAAACAGATGGAAACTGATGAGGACTTTGATAAGTTGTGGAAAGTAATGAGTCGAACACAATATGATAGAATATTTTTTAGTAATTTACAAAATCGACAATTAGAAAACAGAAAATTTCAATGGTGGAAAGATGAAGAGTCGTATCTCGACTTGGAATCACCAATGACAAAATCAGAAGAGGAATAATATGGAATATTATGAAGTAGACGTAATCTTTGAAGAAGAGACATCAACAAAGAGTGGTATCAAAATGAGAAAGATACGAAGAAAGTATTTAGTCAATGCACAGAGTGTAACAGCATCAGAAGCGATGGTATATCAGTTTTTAACAGATAGTCCATACAGCTATGAAGTAGTTTCTTCAAAAAAATCAAAAATAGTGGATGTAGTTTCTGATTAGTTTTATATTTATTGTCAAGACATTGAATCCAACGTAAGGAATTAAAATGAACCAAGCAGATAGAAAAGAGTTTGACTTGATACACAATAAGATAGATGTTATCAAGGAAGACATCGATAAACTTCATAATGCTATGAACAATGCGCATCAGAAGACAGATGAGAACTTGAAGTTTATTAAAGAAAGTTTATTCAATCCACACGAAGGGTTATGGGCAGAAACAAAATTAAATACAACATTCAGACAAGACACGAAGAAATGGAGAACAATGATTACATCAGCGTTTGTCGCAGTTTTTGGCAAATGGGTATACGACATACTCGGTTGACCCAACAGCGATGCGCAACAACGAAAAAAATTCTTATTCAAGGGTTACGGCTATCCTTAGTCACAATAATGTTTTCATTAAATCCACTACACTCCAAGATATCTCAAAACGATTTAATACTCTCATCCGATATTGAATTATCAATAGCCGAGTTAACACAAATCAAGAACAAGATTTTAGACGAGAAGATTGTGGCTCCTTGTTGGATATACATAGAAGATAAAATGTATTTAATCGAAAAAAGAGAAACCATAGTCGATGAGAACGGCTCCAAGGAGAAAGATAGTGTCAATCAAGGACATCAAAAAACAAATCAAGGAAAGGTTAACAAGGATTAATCCGAAACAATCATTAATAGGTGAAATAGAGATAACAAAGGAAGACGTAAAGGAGAGTCTTCTTCAGTTGAAAAGAAGAGTCGGAGGACCTAAAATAAGTTTTAGGAGGAGAACGTAATGAGTGAGTTACAAGAATCAATCGTAAGAAGTCAAGCAATACTAATGATGAGTAGAAACAATACAAAGAACTATATCATTAAGAAGGTACTACAGCGTTTTATGAAGTGTATATCTTGCAAGTAAACGAACAAATAGAATACATAGTAATAGGAATAGCAATAGGAATAATGATAGGCTTTTTAATAGGCTTAGTAGTAGTGAGGTTACAATATGGGTAGATTAGGAGATTGGGATAAGGTCGAAAGAAAGAGAAGACCTATAAAGTTTACACGTTCAGACGAGATATGGGAGTACACTAAGATGGGTATTATGATATTAGGAGCACTTACATACGCATACTTTCTATTCAGGTAATCGCATAATACTGCACCTTTAGGGCTGACGCCCTACTGATGATTAACCAAACCCTTTATAATAGAGTATAAACGTTGATATAATAAAAGTATCAATATTATATAATATATATCTATTTATCTATAGAACTAAGAAAAATACGTACTATAGATAATGACAAAACATAATACCTCCATTCCGCCCGAAAGTCAAGAAAATTCTCAGCCTTTTAATAAGACAGAGGTGTTAAAGATAGCAAAAGACCACCGAATCTTAAAGGTTCCTGTATATAAAGGTCTCCAATTATCTAAATCCAGGATAGAATGGGCTATTCATAACACACAGAGTATGACACAAGCGGCCCGTTTATTAGGAATAGCATACAATACATTCAAGAAATATGCTGAACAATATAACTTATTCCAGCCCGCAGAGAACAAAGGCCCCCATTCAGCACCTCTACATTTCGATTGGAACAAGCGTGCTAACGATATATTAGAAGGAAAACATCCCAATTACCCTGTTCAGAAGCTGCAATGGCTGCTACTGAGAGAAGGTAAGCTGCAAGAACAATGCCAAGAATGCGGGCATTCCAAGTCCCGAGTACGTGATGACAAGACTCCTTTACTGATAGACTTCTTAGATAAGGACCATCATAACCACGAAGTAGAGAATCTCAGGATGTTATGTTATAATTGTTACTTTATATTAGATAGACCAATGCTCAAAATGACTCCTCAAACGACTATGCAGAACTCAATTAACCATTATGCCGACAAATTCGAGGAGATATTAGAAGAAAAGACCGAGGAAATCAACCTAATTCAAGACGAAAAAGAGACAAAAACGGTTGTAAAAGACTTCAATTGGGGCGAAATCAGTATACCTGATAAATTTTAACTGCCCGCCAAACCTTAAATTTACCGATTTTTCCACATATAGGACAACCTTTTTCTTCGAGAGAAGATAATAAAAGAAAACGGTTGACCGCTACTGAGCCTGGAATCCAAGAATAGAGGCGATTCTGATTAGGTGGCACGGCTACAGAGAGCAAAATAAGTAAAGAAAACGGTTGTCCTGTATTGGTTTATTTCGTATATTAAGGTGTCGATTGAGATGATTACTGAAGAGATTCAGATTGGACGTTCAAAGAGTGAGATATCATAGTCTTTGCGTTGCACGATTAGGGTGATTAGTCATTGGAGACAACAAGTTGAGAATACTTGTTTCGGGTTCGATTCCCTTTAATTGCTTGAAGAGTCATCAATCTAAAAGAACGAGGCATCGTTTCGACATAAGAAGACAGAGTAGCTCTCTGTCTTTTTTTATATGAACGGGTTAGTGATACTAACCCTTTGAAAAACATAATATTTGTCGATTGTAATCGAAGAATTATATAGAACTAATAGGCCTGGTCCTAATAATAATATTTAGGTAGTACTACCAATGAGTGGTACTATTACCACGAATAAAGAAATAGGTTGTCCTGTATATAGTATAGGTAGTATATTCAGTATATAAGATAAGAAGAAAACAAAGGAGTTAACTATATAAGCCAATGACACTATAAAGCCTGAACTTTATCAAGGATACCTGAAAGAAAGGTGAAACGAGAGAAAGGGCGTAAACTCTCACAAAACTGCAAAAAACAAGGGTGTATTCGTACACCCTTTTTTTATGGCCATGGTGGACTTTCTCGTGAACTCAGCGGTGATAGGTGTGTCGAGGCCGCTCAAACTCGTTTTCCTATCGCGGGTAATTTTTTCACTATATAGGAAATGATATATGGTTCCCATCAATGATGGTAAAAATAAAACAGCAATTACTCCATTTCCATCATATATATTCCGATGGTAATTTGATATTTATCATTGAATGCTCTTTAACAAAAAACAGGATGAAAATCATGGAACAGATTCTACAAAAGGTTGTAGGAGAATATTCATGGTTACTTATAAGTGGAGTTGCACTACTCCTCTTTCAAAACACTATACGAGAAGTAGTCGATGGTGTAATGATTTTCTTGGGTAATGACTATAACGAGGATGATGTTGTAGAAGTAGATGGTGACCCAGGACGTATAGTTCGTGTAGGAATATGGAAGACCGTATTCTTTATCTATCACGTAAAGAATGGAATGATAGTAGGTGGAAGTAAATTAGTTGTGGCTAATTCTAAACTTAAAGACCTTAAGATAGAGAAGCCCCTGCCTAACTTGGATTTATCTAAGTATCAGGATAATCCGAAGTAAATTCTTTTTTGGTGACCGATGTCTTTCGTGGATGTCAAGTTTATATGTAAAATATATTTATGGTGTCCACGATTATTTCGGTTGTCCTATATACTATTTCGTTGTTAACTTCTTACTATAAAATGAATGTCGTAGAAAAAATTAATCTTAATCGTTCTCGTGCGAAACGCTTACGCACGATACTAACTGATGACCTTTATTTCACGACCACCAACTCGTATAAAGAAACATTAAGTGACCTGTTACGTAAACTACATATGACTATTAGTTCGTTTAAAAAACGTAACGCTGATAAACCTGAGTATCATACGCCACGTGATTTGAGTAAACGTCAATACGAAGTTATCGACAACGCTATTAGTAACTATAATGAATGGTTAGTCAAAGATAGTAGTAACCCTGACTTTATATCTTCACGTAGCCAACAGATGTCTTTAGTCGACAAACTTAATACTCGTTTCTATGATGTATATAGAAGAGTTAAAGATAGACAAGATTTAGAAGTTCCTGATGGTAGTGAGTTCTATGGTAAGACACTTACAGAGACTCCCACTCACATTATAAGTAGTAATAGTATTGAACGTATACCACAACAAGTGATTCCATTAGTTAAGTCTTTAAAGGAACAATTATTTAAACGTAAGATGTTACTGACCAAGAAACAAAAGATATATTGTAATAAACTATTCAAAGAAATAAACGAATTAGAAATAAACTATTTAAAAGAAATCGGTTGACCTGCGCTATAATTATCGGTATATTTAAGTGTTATGAGAGATAAGGAGTTAATTTAATGAATAGATTTTTTACTGACAAAGGTTCAAAATACTCTTCGTTTTGGAGAACTGATTTTGATACTAAGTCAATCTTCGATGACCTTGATTCATCTGAAGATAAACCAAAACGTAAGGGTAAAGATATTGTTGCTCTTGCGGCTCATCGTAGAGCCATTGCGAACTTTGTTCGTATCTGTACCACTCAAGATATTCCTGTGAAATTTACAAGTAAAGGCGATTCTTATACTGATGGTAAGAAGGTTGTTCTAAGTGGTTCTGTTAATGATAAGAACTTTGATTCTACCGTTGGTCTTGCTCTTCACGAAGCATCTCACATTGTTAAAACAGATTTTGATTCTCTCAAATCGTTTCTTTATGATTTACGTCACAATGATGCTTATGATAATGAAGATGTAATGAATATCAAGTCAATTTCTAATTACATCGAGGACAGAAGAATTGATTATTATATGTATCAATCAGCCCCAGGATATATGGGTTACTATGATGCGATGTATGATAAGTATTTTCACTCCAAGCATATCGATAAGGCTCTCAAGACTAATGTTTGGGATGAGCCGACTTATGAAAATTATATGAATCATATGATTAACTTTACTAATGTCAATCGTAATCTTAATTGTCTTCCAGGACTTCGTGAGATTTACAAAATGATTGATATGAGAAATATCTCTCGACTCTCTGACACACAAGAAGTGCTTGAGTTGGCTAAGGAAATTCACGACTACATTGTGAGTCTTCTCCCAACTCAAGAAGCTTCTCAAGATGGTCAAGATAGTGAAGGTCAAGATTCTCCAGGACAAGATGGTGATGACTCTCAGAGTGGTAATGGTGATGGTACTGAAGTTGACACAGGCGATGCAGAAATGACTCCTGGTGATGATGCTAAAGCATCTGATGATTTATCTGACCGTCAAAAGCAAATGATTGAGAATGCTGTTAAGAAGCAAAAAGATTTCATCAATGATGGTCCAAGAAAAACTAAGTTGACCAAGAAGGATGCAAAGGCTGTCAATACAATGGACAAGTCTGAAGCCAAGATTCACGAAGCAGGTGATAAATATCTTTCTGATAGATACTATGGTAAGAATGGTGTTGTAAGGGTGATTGAAATGGATTTCACAAAGCAAGCAGTTGACGCAGGTCTGATTCCTAATGCTTCAAGTTGGGATGGTGGTTATAGAGGCGGTGAAAGAAAAGATTCTGTTGCGACAGGATTGAGAATGGGTCAAATACTTGGTCGTAAATTAAAGATACGTAATGAGGAAACTTCAATCAAGAATACTCGCAGAGATACAGGACGTATCGATAGAAGGCTGATTGCTGAATTAGGGTTTGGTAATGATAGAGTTTTCTCTAATACTTTCAAGACGGAATACTCTGATGCTTTCATTCACATCAGTATTGACGCTTCAGGTTCAATGAGTGGTTCTAAAATGAATAAGTCAATCATAAGTGCTGTAGCAGTTGCGAAAGCGTGTTCAATGATTGAAGGGATTGATGTCAAAATTACTTTCAGGACTACAACAAGTGAACATACCTATGGTCAATGTCTTCCATTCATTTTGAATGCTTATGATTCTCGTAAAGATTCAATCACTAAAATCAAATCTATGTTTTGGATGATTGGAACATCAGGAACTACTCCTGAAGGACTTTGTTTCGAGGCTGTTATGAAGTCGATGATAAATGATTCAAAAGGTAAAGATAGTTACTTCATTAATTATTCAGATGGGATGCCAATGTTCGGGAATGGAGATATTGATTATTATTACGAAGGCGCTCTCAATCATACTGCTTCTCAAGTTGATATGCTTAGGAAAAATGGTATTAAGATTCTTTCTTACTTTATTGCTGATGGTGGTTATAGTCGTGATAGCGAAGAACGTGATTTTAAAAAGATGTATGGTTCTGATGCTCAATACATTAATGTAGAAAATGTTACAGCAATCGCAAGAACTATCAATAAGAAAATGTTGGCTCAGTAAATGATTAAATGGTTATTGTCAAAATGGTATAAACATAGTCCAATCTGTAATTGTGGTTGGGCTATGAAACCATTTGAGGAATATACTGATAGGTATCAATGGAAATGTATTTGGTCAATATGTAGATGGGAAGCATTCCAAGATGACAATGGTAGGTTCCATTGGTGGAAAAGAAATTAAAAAAAGTTTAAGAAACCGGTTGACCTATATAGGTTTTCCTCGTTATATTTAGTTGTTATTCAAGAGATAAAAAAAGGAGTTCGAATGAATAAATTTCCAATGTTAATTAAGGTCGAGAAATCAAATGGCAAGTTGGTTGCTTTTGATTCACTCGGTAATGACCAAACAGATTTGGTCTCTTACAGCACTCGTAAAAAAGCAATCAAGTTCGGTACTGCTTTGCTTAAGGAGAGTGAAGATTCAAAATTCAAACAAGTATCGTTAGAAGAGTTCGATAGAGCATCTAACGTTCCTGTTGCTAATGAACCTGTTGATGTTCCTGACGAACAAGCAGAGGTTATGAATTTCATTAATAATTCATATGAATTAAAGCCTGAGTCACTTGTGATGAAGGAACTGAAGTGGAAGTACTTAATCAGGTCTGCGGTTCGTGGTCGTAACATTATGATGACAGGACCTGCAGGTTGTGGAAAAACAATGGCGGCGAAGTCACTTGTTAATTCACTTGATAGACCTGACTTCTATTTTAATCTTGGAGCGACTCAAGACCCAAGAGCAACTCTGATTGGTAACACTCATTTCGATAAAGAAAAGGGTACTTACTTTTCTGAGGCGCTGTTTGTCAAAGCGATTCAAACGGAGAATGCAGTTATTCTTCTTGACGAGTTGACAAGGGCTCATCCCGATGCCTGGAATATCTTGATGACGGTTCTTGACCAAGGTCAAAGATATCTAAGGCTTGACGAAGCAAAAGGTCAGGCGACTATCGAAGTAGCTGAAGGCGTGACTTTCATTGCGACGGCAAACATCGGTAATGAGTACACAGCGACTCGTACTCTTGACAAAGCGTTAATGGACAGATTCATCATTGTTGAGATGGACTTGTTAAATGATGCTGAAGAGAAAGGTCTTCTTCAATATATGTTTCCTAATGTTAATTCTGATGAATTAGGAAAGGTTGCAGAGATTGCTCACTTGACTCGTGTAGAAGCGTTATCTGAGGCAGGTCGTTTTGCTTCAGGAGTTTCAACAAGGACTTCTGTTGAGATAGCAGGACTCCTGTATGATGGCTTCTCACTTGAAGAGTCGGCTGAAGTATGTATCTACCCTCAGTACTCTTCTGATGGTGGTGCTGACTCTGAGAGAACCTTTGTCAAGCAGTTGGTTCAGAAATATGTCGGTGAAGAAGGTGATGGTAATCTATTCAATGATGTGGATGACGAGGAAGGTAGCGACAACGTAAGAGTCTAAATATTTAGACTCTCTTTAAGGGCCAGGTTTTACTCCTTTTTTCTCCTGGCCCTTTTCCATATATAAAAAAAGACGTTTTTT
>Ga0208407_1000748_pt1 | contig 15043 bp, 16 predicted proteins | sample ETNtaG_9_FD_185775 | JGI IMG/M metagenome (GOLD analysis project Ga0208407, IMG submission 185775) | Marine microbial and viral communities from oxygen minimum zone, Eastern Pacific Ocean - ETNP201406SV69 (SPAdes) (version 2) | ecosystem: Environmental > Aquatic > Marine > Oceanic ...
GGATTGCTAGTATGATTGAGCCCCTCTGAAGCGATCGTGCTGCAAGGTGGAATGTTGATCGGGCCAGGCTCCGGCTCGTCATCCACCGGCTCCGGCTCGTCATCCACCGGCTCCGGCTCGTCATCCACCGGCTCCGGTTCGATTTCTTCCGGTCCGACAATTGTCACTCCCTCCGAGCCAAGGTCCGTGTCGGTGCAACCGGAAAGCGAGCAGATCACCATCAATAGGGAAATCAGACAGGCTTTCTTCATGGTTCCCGGTTGTGCCTTCACTCTATGATTTATCGTAAGCATGGGTAGGGAGGATGATGCTCCCGAGTACCACGGTTACTTTGTGACGTATCCATAATCCTGGGTTCTACCTACAGACCGATTGTTATTCCAATGACAGCCACGATAGAAATCATCAACAAATCAAAAATAAACCTCAATCTAACAATTCCCATGACTCTCGACAAGAGCATCCCTCTATGATGTATCTGACATATTCCATAGAGAATCCACTACCGAGCAGTCATTCTGTGGGAATGCAACAGAGCCCCGCTCATGCGATGCCTCCTTCAACTGACAGCGAGTGCGCGGCTTTATGGAATACAAGATGGTGACTGCGGGAACCCGCGAAGCCGGGGGCCAAGGAGTGATAGAGGACAGCGAGGAGCTGGTGGCAGTGTTGGACGCTAAGGTCAACGACGCCATCAGACTTGGATGGCGACCGGTCGGCGTCGTCGTCACAGGTCCAGATGGTAGGTTGAACCAGACGATGGTCAGAGTGCGCTGAGGTCAAGCCGGCTCACCCCCCAGCGCCCCTCGCTCTCCATGATTTGCTGCCTTTGCTTTGCTTTTCTCCAGAATACTGGATAAATAAATTACTATAGCCTAATCGTGATAGAGTAATTGTGCGACGTGACTCGGGCTCTATCGGTATCGGTGCGATGATTGTCTTCATCGCCCTGATTCTGGTGGCTGCTGTCGCTTCCACTATAATCATCAAGACAGTAGAAGACCTCCAGCAACTTGGGGAGGATGCCTCCATTGATATCAGGCAGGAGCTGTCGAACAAGGTATTGCTCGAATCCGCATACATTACAGCAAATTTTCCTTCTACATGTGAAGCCACTTTGTATGAGCATAACGCAGCAGGTTGGGCCGCGACCTACACGATAGGGGATTACGCGGGAGATGATTTCCTCGATCCCGATAACGACGGGGTCGACGAGGCCACCTACTCGGGGACGTCTATCCAAGTGGACGAGGGTTGTAGGGTGATATTGTACGGTGACTCCGACTTCGGTGGGGGATCTGTCATAGTGGATGGGGGATACTCTACTCAAACCGATTGGGGGCCGAATGCCGACCCAGTCAACTGTGGGGGTACTTGCGATAATTGGGTTTCGTCCATCAAGGTTCTGAGTTTTGAACTCGAGCTCCAGATGAAGCTTTCCGCCGGTTCGAAACCGATCTATGCTAGTGACATCTCATGGTCCGCCAGCTGTGAGACAGGAGGCTTCGCAGGATATGACTCCGAGGGAATCGTTTACGGAGGGTCGTCGCTTCTTGATGGCACTAATACCGCAGGAGTGGAGGCCGACTTCGATGAGACTGATGCCGTCGAAGTAGGGATGTATTTCAAGGCCCAAGCCACGTTCAAGAACTGCTCACCATCATCCGGAACGAACATCCCATTCTACATCCACGTGGATGGGGGCGCTTCGACTTATCACCTGCTATCATTGCGCCAAACAGAAGTGGGGACGGACGTCCTCTTCGACCCATGAGGAAAGAGGCACTGCCCTTTGTTAGATTATGATGCCCCCGAGTACAACGGTTACTTTGTGACGTATGCGTAATTCTTGGTTCTACCTACAGAGCCATTGAATGGGGTAAAATCTTAGAGTTACAGTTAGAAGAGAGTACATGCACCACAACAAGGAAAGCGAGAATTACGTTTTCCACGTCCTTCGCATCGGAAGATCAGACTTCTGCATCGGATGCCTGGCGAATGCCATCTTCCTCTCCGCCTTATTGCCGATTTACATCTTGACCGTGGCAAGCGAGATAGGTCTCCTGTTGACTAGTTTCATTTTCGGATATGTGATTTTGCAGGCATGCCTCGTTGGAGCGACAATCCGCACCGGTCGCAATTTTGGGCCTGTTCTTTCCGGGGTAGTTACCTCAATCTATGTATTTGCAGCGCATTCCATCGTCATATTAGCGCCGATGAAGTTCGAGATTCCCGCGCAAATTCTCATTTCACTAATTCTAATTTCCAGTTTGCCCCAATTCGCAGTATACCTTTGGAAGATAGTCAGAACGGAGGAGTTCAGATTCCCGATACCTAAGCTACTGATTCGGGTCTCATTTGTTCATGGGTACCTCTTCGCACTGCTACTTACCCGGCATGACCCAATAATGGGGATCATGGTGATTGCAGCCTCAGCGGTTCTATTCGTGGCAATGCGGACCCGGAGCTCTCAGAAGGTAGCAAAGGCTTCCGATACATGCGTGAATCCAAATCTAAGTAATTTCAAGATTGGCGACGCCCTCTCTTTGAAGCCTGGAAAAAAGAGGAGATTTGGTGCTGTGATGGCAGTATCGATGGCAAAGTCTGGGAATCGGAGTCTATGTGAACAATTGTGTATTCTTGATACATGTTGTATGTGCATCTCCTGCTGTTCCAGCATGGGATAACTGAATCACACGCTACCCAATATTGCGTATTCGTAATCGAGGTGCCCCTGTGTTCGAGTGCTTCTTTGTATAATATTCAAATAGGTGCTGCAGTCGGGCGGCGCTCGTGGACTTGATTACCCTCTCGCTAGTTATCGTGCCCCTGATTGTGATAGTTGACCCGCCCGCATCGATCGCTCTTTTCCTAGCTATGGGAAGCGATCTAGACAAGAAGGAATTACGGGCAATAGCTACTCGTGCCTGTGCCTTCGCTGCCCTAGTTCTGCTGACCTTCCTTTTTGTAGGTGAGAGTTTGCTAAATCACATTGGAGTGGAAATGTACAGTCTTCGGATTGCCGGTGGGCTGATGCTGGGGATTGTGGGAATGAACATGCTCAAAGAGGGGCAGAAGCCCTCTGGTAAGGTCATCTCGGTGGCATCAGGTGGGGAGATTGCAGTAGACGATACCGTCGATTTTAGCCTAGTCCCTCTCGGGATGCCAATGATTGCAGGACCGGGGTCGATTACACTCGTAATCCTGATGGGCACAATTTATGGTTTCAGTACCGTCTCTCTATCAATCCTAGTAGTGATGTCGATTACGCTGTCTTTGTTTTACCTTGCGTCGAATATGAAGAATGTGATAGGGGAGAACGGAACGAAGGCCATCACTCGCGTTATGGGCCTTCTTATTGTCACAACCGCAGTCCAGTTTTTTCTAGATGGATTGGATATGTGGCAACTCACATTGTAGGGAAGATGATGCCCATCAGGTTGGGGCCCCCTAGCTGATACTACTTCTCGTTGGAGATGTTCTCGCTGATTTGCTGGAGGATATCCCTGATTTCGACCAGGACGTTGTTGGAGTCGTCTGGAGGTACGGACTGTTGGGGGGCGGAAACCAATGCGTCCCTTTGCTGGAGGACGAGGTCGCGGAACTGATTGGAGTTTTTCACCCCGGTGAGGATGAATGGCGCAGCACCAGCCGTCTCGAACTGCATCCTGACAACTCCAAATGCGTTCAGTATTGGGCCCTCGTGGATGGACACGTCTGTGAGTTTATCCAAGGGGATGTTCTGCTGTTTCTTGAACAGCCACCCCATTCGCATGTTGATTGAGCGATCTGTCAGGGCTCCGCTCATGTTATCGTACTGCTTCTGATGAACAATCCACCCGAATAGAATCCAGATTGGCATCAGTATTATTCCGACCATTGTAACGAGAAGGCCTAAATTCGCCATTATCCACCAGTAAATGATGATCTTCCTATCAAATTCTACGGCCATGATATGGCCCTTGTCAGCGTATCCGGGCTCCATCACGGGGGTTCCAGATTGTACTATGGCAATAACTTGGCGGCACTCAGGCGCATCATATTCCCTAGCCCAAGTGAGGGAATAATGGTCCGATAAGGGGTAAAAGAAATTGATGTATGCAGAATATTCGCTATGGAAATTGACAGTCCTGAATATTGCTTCTTTACCGAGGAAATGAATTGCTGAGATATACGAGAATCATTTCTTCGTCTGGGTCCAAGATTTGTTCACAATCCTCGATAGCCGAGCGTGCTTTCATGATGTATCTTTGAGATTTTTCGAACCCCCCTTCGATGAAGGAGATAATGGCCTCGTCTACATGTGTGTAGGCCTCAAAATATGGCCCTCTTTTCGAAAAAGATCCCCGTATACTTCTCAACAGTTTCTCAGATTCACCTATTTCTCCATTTAGGAACATTACTGTCGCCAGGTTCCTGATTTCCTCATTCATTCTGCGGGAGTCGCCCGCCTCGTGCAATATTTCTATGGCGCATTTGTATGCCCTTGCTGAACCTTCAAAGTCTCTGGAAATGCGGAGGCAGTAAGCAAGGGCGTGAAAGGCCAGAGCCTTTGATTGATACTCTCCTTGGGCCGATGTTTCCTGGGCCTTAATCACCAGATCCATAGCACTTGAGAAGTCGCCCCTATCTGTGTTCACTCTGGACAGCATACAGAGGCATGCTGACTCTACTTGCAAGTCACCCGCCTTTTCCGACATCGCCAAAGCATCTCCGAGATAGCCCTCTGCTATTCCTGCCCTGCCTTGCTTCAGGTGTAGTATCCCTAGCCAAAGAAGATCTTTCGAATTTGGTTTGATAATCGATTCAAATACGTGAATACCTTCGTTTAGTTTACCATTTTGGAGATACCATCGTCCAGGCAACCTCGATGAATCCATCATGTAGCCACTGTGTTTCAATATATGACGAATGCGTCATTTAGCGTACCCACTGGAATTTCATTCTTCCCAGTTGTTCCTCTCCCCGACCTCAGTGAGCTTCTGGGAGATTCTGGTGTAAAGCCACCATGACATTATCGAGATTCCGATTACAGACACAGTTAGGGAGACCAGGAAGCTGGACATCCCGAATTCACCGGTCCTCCCACCGAGTCCATCTTCCAGTCTGCTTGTTGAACCTCAATCCGGCCTTCTTCATCCACTTGTTGAACTTCGTAGCTCCTGCTCCGGTGGCGATGATGAATTCCTCCCTGTCCTCCTGTGCCTGGATGTATCCCTTGGCGGCGATCGTCTGGTCTATCCACTCGTCGATGCTCATTAGGACCCCTGAGAGCGTGCTCGCTTCCAATGCCGCTTCCAGTTCCTCCGCCGAGGCGCCTGCTGACTCCAGGTCCCTCATCATCAGATCCGTGATTGAGGAGGACTTGTCCTTCCTTGGGGGTTTGATGACTGGCAGGCGCGGCTTCATCTTCGTATCGATTGTTATCCTGGACCCGTTGCTGAGCCTGCCTTCGACTGACTGGGCCATCGCAGCGTGGAACTCCTCCTCGCAGTCCCAGCAGATGAACGAGAAGTCGGAGGGGCTCTCCATGACGTTGCTCCCCCTTGGGTCCATCTCCTCTCCGCAGTGGGGGCAGGCATGGAGGCAGAGGACCGGTGCGATCTTCCTCCGGAAGTCGACGATATCCTGTGGGGTCCCGGAGAGCTCGAGCATTTCGTGGTCTCTCGCCGCCTCTAGTCCTCGGGTCTCGAGTTGATCCCTGATCTTGGATCTCTGCTCGTCCTTGGATTCGTCATCGAGGTTGTTCTCCAGCTTGACGATCAACTCGATCGTCTTTCCTAGCCTGTTCATCACGAGCTTCTTGTTTCTGAAGTCCTCGACCCTTGCGAGACGGAGTTGTTCCTTCTTCTCCTGCAATTCCGCATAGATGTCTTTCTGCTCGCGCTTGAAGCGAGTCTCCTCGATCTTGTCTACCTTCTTCTTGTCATCAGAGAGGACGTCGGCGAGGAACCGCTGTCTTCCCGAGGATCGTGGGCCCGCCTTTACTGCGTCGAGAACCGACTTTGCTACCTCTTTCTTGATGCCGTAGTTGTTTACTAGGGTCTCAGAGTCTAGATTCTTGAGGTCCCCAATCTTGATTCCTCCGTCGGAGAGGATCTGAGCAGTGGTCTCATCGATTCCCCTCCTCAACAGGGCGAGATAGGTGTCCTTCTTTGCCACTAAATCCCTCCCATTGGCTCAGGTAACATCTCCACCTAGGCTGACCCTCGGAAGGGGGGGGCCTCTATCAAGTCGATGTCAAATTGTCCAGAATTACTCATATGAGGAGATTGCCGCAACAATCGTGACCCAGTCTATTGGCTCTAGGTTCTCCGGCCTTAGATCCACCCAACCATCTTCCAACTCTGGGTGATTGGAAGAGAGTAGTTTTGATGCTGATATCTTCCATCTGTCCCGGTGCCATCCAGATACTCTGGAGATTCTGGATGGTGGTTTGGAAAGAAGGGTCCTCATCTTCCTCCTTCGATTCGAGAAGCAGTGCCTGGTGATAATCCTGAACAGTTGCTTGTTCGTCCCTTCTGCCTCCGGTCTGCTTGCTGGCTTCAGGACCACGAGCCTGGATTGCACGCGTGGGGATGGGCTGAATGAGCTTGGAGAGACCTTCATATCCATAGAGACATCGAAGTCTAGCCATAGATTCAATCCCAGTGGGCCGATGTCATATGGGGCGGAGAACATCGCCATCCTCTGGGCGAACTCCTCCTGGACAAGGAGAACGGAGAGTTGGATTGGGTCTGCGGAGTGGTATTTCGTGATCCTGTCAACTATTGGGCTCGAGATTTGATAGGGGAGGTTTGAGATAACGTGGGTAATTCCTTTTGGCCATCTTTCTGAGACTGCATCTGCTTCCTCGAGAGTCAGGGATTCTTTGCTTTCTCGGAATACTCGCTTCAGGTGTTCCACAGACCCCTTATCGATCTCTATTGCTGTGACATTGGAGTCACTTCGAAGTAGTGCTAGTGTTAGTGACCCCGGCCCTGGACCAACCTCTAGTACGTGGGAATCATCCGAAAGAGGAGAGTTGAATTCTTCAGTGAGACGAATGGTCCTCTCGATTACCTCATCATCGACCAAGTAATGCTGACCGAGCGATTTGCTGGGGTTAATTCGATCTCTGAGGAGGTCGACTAGGAGGCGAGTATCGAGACCCGCCAACGACTCCATGTCACTGCTCTGTGCGGACTAGCAAATCAAGTAAGCGGGGAGTCTGTGCAACATCCTCCATCTCCTTGACGTATCGTTCTGCTAGGAGTCTGATCGACTCAATGCCACATGCCTCGTCGACGTCTTCGAATGTTTGCCAGCCCGCGATACCCCTCTTCTGGACCATCTGAATGGCCTTTGAGTTTCCAATACCAGATAATAACTGGAACGAGTGGAATTTCAGGGACATTGGTCCCGCACTGTTGTAAAATGAGATATGCCTTTCTGGATCTGCTTGAATTGAATTGGAAAGGCCGTTGATTAACTCTTGTTGCGAGGTCCCGCTGAGATCCTTGAGTCGCACTTCTGAGAGGGATCCGATGCTTTCCACGGAAGTTTCGATTGTCCCTCCCACGGATATTCCTTCTTTGTTGCTTACTCTTGCTCTTAGCAGGAACAAAGATGGTTCGCTAATGCATTGAATCTCGTGGCCTACTGGTCTTCTTTCTTGTATGTCAAGAATCCTTAGTCTAGCCTCTCCGTGGAAGGGGTCTTGGACCTCCTCGTCGGGGTCTTTGGAATCCTCGGGCTGCATAATCTCCAATCCCCCAGAATGGTTCTCCCTCATGAATGAGTTGTTTGAAAGTGGTTTGAACACTATAGGACATGTTGTCGGATCACAGTGATGACTTCTTCTATTTCCGAGGTGTCCATTGCGATTCTCTTGCTGGCGATGATCACTCTTAGATCAGAAACTGTGAGAGGTGAGAGCTCGGCTATCTTCGACGATACTTCGGGGTACTGCTTCAATTTCTCGTTTTCCATCAAGGCGACGAATAGCGAAGAGTAGACGGCTGGATCGGTCTTGATGTCCCCCGATGGGTGCCCACTGGCACTGGCCTTCCATTCCGCATGTTGTAGTGCCATCGTCTGCTCGTAGGAAATTTCTCCCCTTCTCTCGATTGCCTCCAAAAGCCTGTCTCTAACAGTAGCAAAGTCAACAAATTCTTTCTCAGTCATTTTTTCACCTACTCAATCGGTCTGAGGTGTTCAGGTCGAGCCACTACGGTCTTCATCATATTGCCATCGGCGACCCTAACCACATACGCTCTTCCCTGAGAGCCTGAGATAACTCCGGTCCTTCCTTGGAAGCGCCTGTGTGGCATGCCTTTCTGCTGGGCGCCATCGAGAACGATTGCAACCTTGTCGCCTTCCTGGTAAGTATGCATAGACCTGCTGATAAACAGTCTCCTACGCTCCCTCTTGTCCTTCCTGAGGATGCTTCTAGTGCCCTGTCTAGTTCCCTTTGTCCTCGTGACCATGCTCTCACTGCTCCATTATCGCGAATTCGGGCGACCTGTGGGGCGTTCTTAAGGACTCGGATGTCATTTTCCCACTCAATCCGAGTGAATCTCGAGGACATCGAGCCAAATGACCTCGCAATCTGTTCCTAGGACGCTTTGAACTGAGGGTGTGGTCCTTCCCTCATCGGAGTGCACCAGTTCCTTGATGTATGTTCCAGCTTCGCATCTCATGGTTACTTCTACCTCATCCCCTTCGAATCTTACTTCGTCGATGGAAGTGATCTTTCTCCTTCTCGTCTTTGCAGCTCTCCTGTGAGATACCCGCTGTGGCGTTTCCTGATCGATCACTTGTCCATCTAGCGAGAGGATTGACTTTTCTGCGGCCTTGGTGTCCTCTAGCCCCTCGGCTCTGAACCTAATGGTGTAGGTCTTCTCCGACCTGGACTGTTTTACCTCGTTGACTTTCTTCCTTGTGCACCAAGTCAGGCTGTCGACCTCGACTTTGCCCGGAGCATTTTCTTTCACCAACTCGACGAGGTCTTCGACTGGGAGTTTCCTCTTTGACGGCTTCTTCACTTCCAGGACAAATGGGCGGCCTGCCCCGAGGCATCTGACATCGATATCCTCCCGGCCCATCCCATGGAATGATGTGTCTTCTGCTCCAAGGGCCTCCCTAATCGGTTCACCGATGAGGTCTTGTACCGAATCGATGTACTGGAGTCCTGTTTCTTCACAAGATTCGCAGCCTGTTGCCCTGCCTCTGCAGGCCCTGCAGGGCCAACGTGTTTGCGGGATCCCCCGTGAGACTTTCCTATATCTGCCATAGAGGAAGATTGGTCGCACGTCTACGTCGACCCTCAGCGTCAAACCATCAACAAGAACCATCACGTCTGGCTTCTCCTTGACGAAATCTACTTCCTTGTTGAGATTCCTGATTCTCTCGTGGATTGACTCAACGATGGCGCCTTTGAGATGGTACGAGCCGGGTGCTCCGTACTTGCTTCTGATTCGATCCTCCTCTTGTACGAGGTCCTTGGGCAGGTGAATTCCAAATTGCATCGTCGTGAATTCAGTGTTGGAAAGGGTTTCGAACACTCTGTCCACGATATTTTCGATATCGTCGAAAAGGTTCTCACATAGCGGGCAATATTCCTGGATTATCTTTGACTCCAATCCTGCATCCCTGAGAAATGCCTCTTCCCTGATTGATGAGCCGGAATCCTGACCGGTTCCTCTGGAGTGGAATCCTGAAATTCGAGCTAGGCAATGGTCGCAAACTCCGATCTTGATTACATGGGCTATTCCCAAAGGAGCGGGGCAAGGGGGGGAGTCCCAATTCACTGTGTTGCCTTCGAATTCTAAGTCATCGCCATCGAACCATGCCTCCTCCGAGCCGTCTTCTTCTGATTCCGTGTCTTCGGATTCTAGTTCGGATGAGGCGTATCCTGCTGAGGCATAGAGTTGCCACTCATCCTGCTCTTCCAGCTTATCTCCAGCACCCTCAGGTTCCCTATCTCGCATGTTAATCGCCACCGAAACGCCGGGGAGGACCCTCTGCTTCGACGAGGTTCGGTATGGAAGTGAGGATTTGATTCCTTCGTATTGGAGGCTAAGCATCAGGAGTGCCGTGTAATTCGCAAACCTCTCTTAGATGTTTGAAGGAGTGGATGCCACTTGAGCACCCCGTGGGCCACTCCAATTGTATCCCATATCGCCCGACTGGGCTTGCCTTGGGCTTCTCTACCCTCAAACGCAATATCTCCTCCTCCAACTCTATCTTTCTCTGCTCGTTCTCCTGGCGTGGTTTGCATTTTGCGCACTGGCAATTAGAGCGAATCTTCAGGTAGCTGATCCTGAATGCGTTTCCATCTGCAAATCTCATTATGCAATGCTCATCGCTTCTCTCCAATTCGATGAGTGAATCTCTTGACACGCCATTACCTCGTTAATCGGTCTAACAAAGACGCCTCTATGATTGTATTTCAAATTGGAGCGACAAATAAATTGAGCCTAGCCAATCGTGACGAGGGCATGAGGGAAATCGGCGAGGTCATTTCCTTCTCGGACTGGCCTGATTTCCAACCCAACATGACGCCTAGGGAGATTTTCCTCGAGGGGAGTTTTGGTGGGTCTTACTGGAGGTCGATTTTCTCTTCGGTCGTTTCTAAGAGCCTGAGTGACCAGCATCTGGAATTCGAAGAATGGTGGGGAGGCATAGATGACCAGATGCTGACTAGTCCCGAATACGATAGGAAGAGGAACAGGTTCGGGGTGAATTGCGGGACACCACTGGAGATGTGGGAGTCCAAGGGTTGGATGCGAGAGCAGGACCCGTATGGATGGGTTCAGTGGTATTGCAGGTTCTCCAAAGGGAGGAGGAGCCCTGATGATGAGAGGCAGATTGGCAGATGGAAGTCTTTCGCAGGACCCAAGGGGAGATTCAGGATACAGCTGATGAATCGAATCATCTCCGAGGAAGGGACCCATGACGACGAGGGTATCAGCCCGGTAATTAGGCAGTCCCTCCAGCACTGGGCATACAGGTTGACAATTTCGGATTTTGAAGAGTATGCATTTGAGAAGTGGAAGGGAAGTATTTCCTAGGGATGAAATCCCCATATCTGAAGAATGAAATAGGGCGATTTCCAGCAACGCCTGTCTGACACTGGGGAGTTAGTATGTACAACTACAATCACGAGACCATCGTTGAGGCTGATGCTGAGTCTACCTTCGCTTGGTTCGAGCATGAGGGGTCATTTCGCAGGCTCATGCCTCCGTGGGAGGTAGCCGAGGAGGTTCGTGCCGATGAGTCACTCGAGGTTGGTTCCCAGAGGGTCTTCAGATTCCCCATGGGGCCGATAAAGATGACGTGGGTAGCGGAGCATACTGGTTACGAGCCCCCGCACTTCTTCGCGGATAAGATGGTGAAGGGCCCCTTCTGGTCGTGGAGTCATGATCACCACCTCATCGAAGAGGGAGGTGTGACGAAGGTTTTCGACGAGGTGACGTACCAAGTCCCATTCGGGCCATTGGGCAACCTGGCCGACAGGATTCTTGGAGGTAGGCTCGTCAGGCGGAGGCTGGCACAGATGTTCACTGCTAGGGAGTTGAGATTGCAGAGGGACATGGCCCAGCACGCCAAGTTCTCAGAGGTGGGTAGGAAGCGGATTCTCGTTGCTGGTTCCTCTGGCATGATCGGCACCCAACTGGTCGCCTTCCTGGATACCGGGGATCATGATGTCTGGAGATTGGTCAGAAGGCCGGTGAAGGACAATGCGAAGGAGCTGCAGTGGGACCCTTCGACAGGGGACCTGGATGGGAGCATACTGGAGGGATTCGATGCGATCATCCACCTTGGAGGAGCGGGGATCGGTGACAAGAGGTGGAGCAAGAAGCGGAAGAAGATGATCAGGGACTCCCGTGTAGACAGCACCAGCCTCCTGAGCTCGGCAATTAGCAAATTGAGCAAGAAGCCGGAGGTCTTCATCCTAGCCAGTGCCATAGGTTGGTACGGGGACAGGGTGGATGAGGAACTGGACGAGGAGAGCGGTCATGGGGAGGGTTTCCTTCCCAGCATCTGCGAGGAGTGGGAGGCTGCTGCGGCACCTGCTGGAGACTCTGGGGTAAGGACGGTGTTCCTCCGAAGTGGGATCGTTCTCTCTGGTACGGGAGGCGCCCTGGGGAAGATGCTGCTTCCGTTCAAGATGGGAGCAGGCGGGCCGATGGCAGGTGGCAAGCAGTGGATGTCTTGGATCTCCCTGGATGATGAGATATACGCGATCCACCACCTCCTGATGAACAGTGGTTCCAAGGGCGTGTACAACCTAACAGCGCCCAATCCCTCCCGTCAGAAGGGCTTCGCGAAGACATTGGGCAGGGTATTGGGGCGACCGGCGTTCGCCCCGCTCCCTGGCTTCGTAGTCAGGATCCTCTTCGGGGAGATGGGAGTGACGCTCACCTTGGAGAGTCAGAGGGTTTTGCCCAACAGGCTGTTGGAAGAGGGCTTCGAATTCCTACATCCGGAAATAGAAGGTGCTCTAACCGATACTCTCGGTGCCTGGAGAGATCTGAAGATATAATCAGAGGGCACCCTCTACTCTTAATCCGGGTAATTGTTTTTCTCCATAGCGCCTATTGAGTAACTATGGGCGACCCTCCCGCTAGACATAGGTTCGGCACTTACGCGCTAATTTTTGCCCTTTTAGCCATAGCATTTTCTGGCCTTTCCAAGGGGGCTGTGTGGGCAACGTCAGACGGGGAAGTATCCACAACAATTCAGGATGATTTTGGGGACGATGTTGTCATCGATGTTGCGATTGAGAATGATTTGCATTTACGTGAAATGGAAACCGAGATTGAAGGGTCCGTAACCTCCATCGGCTTCTTCGGAGAATTTGAAGAAGAACTGGGATTCTCTGAGACTAAGACGTACGATCAGTTGGCACAAAATTCCAGCAGATTAGGGAGCTCTACATTCGAGGACATGGATACTGCAGGGACCGTGGCTGAGTGGATGATTTGGATCGGGATTGGAGCAGCATTCATCACTGCAATTCTGAGTCTTTGTTCTCTTGCACAAATTGCTCCAAGTAGGCCTACAATTTTATCTGGTGGAATTTCAAGCGCACTGCTCTTTTTCACCCCAGTTGTATGGTTTATCTTACTTCCTTCGGATGGCACATATTCCAATATCAACGTACTTGGAAGTGCCTCACTATTCATCTCTGAAGATCCAAATTTGCCAATTGATCTTTCGCCCACCCCCTCTACTGGTGTGTTCTTGTCAATCCTCGGGGGGTTTTGCGCTGCTTCCATGATGGTGATGATTGTCCTCTACAATCGCTCTGAATTGACAAAAGAGAAGCCAAGTTGGATGATTGCGGAAGACTCCACCGTATTGCCTGAACCCATTCTATTGAATCTGATTTCAAGTGATGGCGAATCGATCAGCCTCAATTTTTCCGAGTTGAAATCCCAACCTAAAAGAATGGTTATGCCGGTCGTCCAAGTACTCATCATAATCCTCTTTTCATTTGCAGTGTCAGGCACATGGGCGAGCTATGCGGTTGATTTTGGCGATCTTGGTCTCGGTGATGGGAGTCTAGGCGTTTCATTTTCAGAAGAATGGGTCATGGTGAGCGAGGGCGGTGAGTCAGTCATGCTCTCTTATGGTGAGGACATTGACAACTCCTGGGAAGAAATGGGCGATGCCATTGGTCAGTCGTCCACCATTGGTTCAATCTCAATATGGATGCTGATTCTGAGTCTGATTTGGCGCTTTGCAGTCTCAACCGGAAGCGCACAGAAAATGCCGGCCCTTTGTCAGCACCATCGCATTATTGACACATCACTGTTGACAGGCGGCTCCCTACTTGCCTTCGTGTCTCTGCTGTTTTTCACCATGCAATCTCCATCTAAAGCCGAGTTATTCGGTGATGGCATGCCCGATGAACTCATTGACGGTGGTACTTCATTCCTCATCCTATTCCTGATGGCATTGTTTGTCCCATTTTCCATCATTGTCTTTACTATGGGTGAACACGGTGCACCAGTTCGCAGATTCCTACGTCATTACGACATTCCAATACCTATGGAAGAAGGAGGGGGCGCCACAGTTGCTTCGGGCTCAGAAAGTGGAACTACCTCCTTGCATAATCCATTGAACAATCTATCAATTAGTGGCATTCCATGGGTGACAATTGGTGTCGTCACTCTTGTACTATTATCGCTAAGTGGAGGAGGTTATCTCGCTTACAAAATAGTTGGTAGCAGCGATGATTCAGAAGGTTTACAGACCAATATTTTGTATAACCTGAGTTATTCCACTTCCACTGGTTCTAGTTCTGATAGTGTCAATGTAGCAGATGGTCAAGAGATATTTTGGACATTCAACCAAGGTTCCGCACCTAATGGCTCCTCGCTATTTAGAATCTCCATCACCTTCGACTATGATGAGACGGATGCCGATCCGTTCTGTGATATATTGGATGTTGAGCTCCGCAGTAGCCCCGGCTTGTTCGACAGTCCGAATTCAACATCTCAGGGTTCGGCCAATGACTGCGGAGCAGTCAATTTGGAATTGTTCATCGAACGTGGATTGGAATGTTCCAACCTACACGGTTCGACCTTTTCGCTAGATTCCGAACAAGCCGATTGGATGAGCGCTTATTGCAACGAACATGATGGCGGTGTTGGGAATTGGGAGTTTTCAATCAGCATTGAGGATGTCGGCGGCCCGCTTGAGAATGGTGAAGAAGTCACGATAACCGTAGAGCATATGTTTGGAACGTTGTCACTCGTCGAATCTATCTGAAAATATAGACACCCTATAGGAAAAACCCTCTGATCGGAACAGAGATCAAAGGGGCTAGGCAACCACCCCTCTGAGCATAGCGCACCCTCAATGGGTTGCTAGGGAAAACCCACTGGCCACAATACGAATCACAGATACCGACTGACTGCGATACCGCTCACACGCTACCTACTGAGTCGTTGCCGGTGCGCCGTCCCTGTACGCCAGCCCCAAAGCTGCCGGTGCGAGGACCAGGCTCGCGACTAGTGACAGGCCGATCATGATGGCGCAGAAGAGTCCG
>Ga0208407_1000754_pt1 | contig 15018 bp, 17 predicted proteins | sample ETNtaG_9_FD_185775 | JGI IMG/M metagenome (GOLD analysis project Ga0208407, IMG submission 185775) | Marine microbial and viral communities from oxygen minimum zone, Eastern Pacific Ocean - ETNP201406SV69 (SPAdes) (version 2) | ecosystem: Environmental > Aquatic > Marine > Oceanic ...
CTTTCATTAACTCTTTTCCTTGTATTGAATTAAAAGGATTGTCCGAATAGCCCATCTTAACGCCCCCTCATTACTGCATCCATATCATCCGATATATCTTCAAGGAATCGTTCACCTGCGGCACGATTGAGCGACCTTTCGCCATAAGGAATGATGCTTGAATATGCCATCGCCCATTCAAAAGCAAACATTTGAATTAGGAGATATACCCATGTCCCTCTTGATTCCGCACTTGCTTCCATTTGCTCTCTTGAAACATAACCCCACCAATTATCCCAAATTGATTTACACGGATTCCCACATTGGGGGCAACATGATTCTGTATGTCGAGCCGCTACCCATGAACCGTCAATCTTGAACTCGGCAATAGGCTCAAACTCTCCGCTATTCTTTCTTCCATCGTAGGTTTTGGTGTCTTCAACAACATATCTTTTGCCCTTTTTCAAACTTCCGACTGATTTGAGCATCTTAACCGTTTTCCAATTATCACCCATACCCTCCTTCACAGCGAAATTGATAGGTGGGTAATACTGTTCACCCCGTCCATGACCCATGTGCTTTTGATAAAATGGTGTTTTACCCGATGGCTTGTATTTATCATCGGCGGAAGGGAAATCATATTGTCCCACCAATCCACCTTGAGGCTGATAACGATTATCTTTCAATTTCTTCTCTTTCAACAATCTATCGTGAGCGAGAAATCCTTCTTTCGTGCTACAACTGCGAACAAATTGACTTGCTCTCCAACCATCAGTCATTTGCCTCCGAATAGTTTTCTTTTGAGTTTCTTGAAGCACACCCGTTCCTGTAATAACTGTCCAATTAACGAGAATATCCGATACACAATTTAGCCATCTTCCTTTTTGATAGGCTTCAACAGGCAATTCCCTCATCCCTTCAATCCAATATACGGCATCTTTTCCGGGATGGGCGATAATATGTCCAAATTCGTGTCCTAAAACGAAGAATGGGGAGGAATCGGTGTATTTATCGGGGACACCGTGATAATTTTCCTTCAAACATAGCATCATTTGGTCTTTTCCGACCTCAATTCGCACCATGTCTGTCTTTCCACCGTGCTGTTCTGTGCCAAGAACAAGAGGGATATTTTCTTCACCGTATAATTGTTGAAGTTGCCTATATGCGTCCCTCATATTTTTGGGTGCATGGGCCTCTTGAAGAATATCCATGAATAGAGATGCCCCTAACGACTATTTGAATCCTTCCATCAAAGGGTTTCATCGCTGACGGCTTTTAACCCCAATCGGGTGAATACTCGGTAATCCCTTTTGGTCATATTTCCTATATCTTGATACTGATATTGTCCCCATTCATCGGGAGTTCCCGAATAGTAATTGCGGTTGTAAGTTTCATCTGCGGTGAATGGCAATACTTCCCATTGAGTAGGGTTTCCGTCACTATCTAATTGCATCTTGCCATCTTTGCCTCTTGTTGGGCGCATACAGGAGGAAGTAATACCAACGAATAAGGAAATCATAGCCTCGCCGCCCTCTAAACTGTTTGTTCCTTGAATACAACGAAGGCTCAACCATAATCGCAAATCATCATCACCAATAATGTCGGACTCTTTACCATTGGATAATTTAACCTTCATAGAATCTGCAACACCTGTGTCCAAATGACTCAAACGGAAACAAGCGTTGTAGCCACTCGTCATGTTAGCATTCACTTCTGTTTGTTTTGTAGCCGTTTGAGAAAGCCATTCGTTAAGGAATACACCTGCTTTAGCCTCATATTCGGACAAATCATTGAATTGTTCTGCAATTCCCGTCACACCCGGACTTATTTCGTTAATCAAAACGCCATTAGAAGTATGTGTTGCGAAAGCATTGAATACTGCCCTCATTCGAGAATCGAACTTTTCATTGATTACGGATTCTCCCTTTGTCGGAATCACGAATTGAGAAGTGACGCTGATAGTTTGGTTGGCTTCATAATCCGCACCGCCAACATCAAGAAGGTTAGAATCTCCCGAACTACCCAATCGAGCAATCTTACCTTGAATGTTTGCACCTTTTGTGACCATATTGCCCCATGCACCCATTCCATCACCATAGGATTTCCACTTGAATGATGTAGCACTTGGGCCACTTATTTTCCCATCGAAAGAAGCAAAGGTTTCTCCACCACTCATCGAGTATGCTGTCCCCTCCGTTGGTGCAATTGCCATGAAATTCGATGTTTCGGGATTCAAAGTCGCCTTTAGGGTTATTCCACACATCGAATCTATCTTGGAATCAACAAGTGAAAGTAGTTTCGCTCGGTCATCGGAGAACAAAAATGTATCACCTGCGATAGTCCCTCTTAACTTGAAGTATTCGGAAGCAGAAGTATTCGCAAGAAGTTGTGCCTTTTGGATGTTTTCGGGCGTAAGTTTTCCTCGTCCCTTCTTGGATTGAGGGCGTTGAATCCTTTCAAGATAACTACTGTATCGTGATTTGTATTCGCTCTTTCGCCTTTCGTTTTCAACAATCATGGTAGCAATTGACCAATGCACAGGTGTAATGCCTGTTCCACCGTTTCGCACCTTGCTTTTAATGTCCATTAGAACTCCCTTTTCATACTTCCAATAAGCATCTGTTGAATCAAGATGAGTCATGCAATTCTTCAAGAATGAATCCCATAAGTCAAACAAGGATGGCTTACCCGCAGGGTTGCCCATTCCCGAAGTCGTATCACGAAGAACATATCCGTTAAGAATAATATCACGAATAAACTCTTGCTCATTTGTTAGACGCATAGCATCACGAAGGATTCCAATATCACGACCCTTCGGGTCTTCGCCTTCTCTTGCAGGGCCGAGTCGGTGTCCTACACAATAAGGGAGTGCATCAATAACTTCTTGGCGAGTCACATGGTCTTTTCCACGAAGGAAGGCTAATGCCCTCGTCATCTTAATAAGCGAATTGCTGAAACGGAAACCAAGCATACGAGTAATCAATACAGGGGCTTGATATGGCACACCATTTCCACCACTTCCATATTTATCTATGGCTTCTTGGTGCTGTGCTTCATACTGTGAGTTAGTCGTTGTTGAAATATCAACAAGTGGTGAAGCGTAAATGTCCGAATCATTCTTGAAAATGTGAGGCATACCATAGATTTCATCTTGCTTTTCTTGAACCATGAATCTTTGTGTAAAGAGGACAGAAATCATGGAAATATCGAGAAGTGCGCCTTGTTTGTCTTCTGCCGCACCCGAAGCGTTGAATGGAAGGTCTATAATGGTTTTCCAAACATTTGATAGTCCTAATGCACCATTTGTGTCTTTGAAACGCATAGGGGTGATGAATCGTGTTGCATCTTGCTCTAACATTCGGTCAATCAATTGGAATTCGGGGCGTGAACCCTTAGAGGCCGCACCACCGTATCTTTCATTAAGGGTCTTCATTCGACCACCGAGAGTCAATGTTCCGAAATACAATTCCATATCAATTCTGTCCACGAAAGCCAAATCGTTTCCTTTTTGGTGAGGGTTTGTGTCCATCCATGCTACGAAAGATGGTGATGTAAAGGTTTGACCCCTATATTCCACCGTCTTTTCAGCAATTAGACCAAGAATCGCATCTTCCACACCACTTCCGCTACGGTTTGCTTCGTTGAAAAACTTAACAGGTTGGGTGACGACCTTTCTTGGGGTCGGGTCGAATTGATAAGCGGCTACTTCTTTTTCCTCTCCGCCGATTCTTTGTTTATCAGTAATTTGACGGATTTCAATACCATAAAGGATTTCTTCTGCCCTCTTATCGTAGTCAATCTTAGCCACACCACATTCATTCAACATTTCTGCGGAGATTTGTGCCATTCCATCGCTCTTATCGTCAAGACGGTCATCATAGAAGTGTTCTAACAACATTTCACGGAGGTTATACCCTTCATTAGCCCCACCATCATTGTATAGGGGTGAATTGAGGTAATATGCGAAACCATCACGGTCACTCACATTAGAAGGCAGACCCTTTGTTCCAAACAATTCTCTTATTTTGCTGATACTCATAGCAGTAGCACGAATCATATTTGTGTTCAATCCGTTTTCATCTCTAATTGGGGTTGCCAATAACACACTTGCGAAATCTTCGGGCTTCATTGGGATTTTTGCATAACCCGAATCCGAAGTTTGTTGAAGGAAACGGAAGTCATAAAGATAAGCACCCGAAGTTGCCGAAATTGCTTTCCATTCATTGAATCGCCATTGTTCCCAAGCACGATAAACGCTCTTGGAGTTTTTATCTCCGTAATTCACATCGTAGCCCTGTCCCGATGGGAAAAGGACATATTCATGCTCTTGACCTGCTATAACAGGATTTCGTGCAAGGTATCTCTTACCTTCGTTGAATCCATAAGAGTTTGCTAACAAGGTCGCCGCAGAATTGATTACGGTTGTTTTACCTGTTCCGGGAATACCTGTTAAACGACAGGTGGAATCTTTCATCAACCAAGCCGCAAAGAAGGCTTCTAATTGGTTAGGGTCATCGAAACCGAATACTCTTGAAAGAGCATCCATGTGTCCACGAATGGCTCGCAATTGCTCAACAGTAATTTCACGATTGTCGGAGGTATTCATCTCATTGATAAACTCGGCAAAGGAGTTATACAATACTTGACCCATATTTTGTGCTGTATAGGGAGTGAAATTGCCTTCAAGACCCATCGGCCCAAAGTTAGAACCCGAAAAGATTTGTCCAATCTCCATTTCTGTTCCTTCATTACCAATCAATTTAACAGGCCCACTAACACCATTTACAATCTTGAATGAATCCATATCAAGGTCTGCGATTTTGACTCCACTACGAAGCCCTAATTGATTCAAGGCTTCAACAGTTTTACCACCAATAAGTGCAATAAGTGGGTCATCATCCGTAGGCGAAGGCATTGGAGGTGCATGGTCTTCGGGTGAAGAAGGTGTGGAAGATGAATCCATGACTGAATCCTTATCCGACATATCGGGAGTTGGATTGTCTTCACTTGCGATTGATTCGCCCGATGTATCGGGGTTCATATCGGAATCGGGTGTGGACTCAACAGGTTGCTTAGGCAACAAGTTGTTCATACCAATTTTTCGCCATTTGCGCCCATCCACAGCATAAATCATTGATTTAGGCACTTCCACCACATTCATATCACCGTCTTTGTCGTAAGATAATTCGACCTTAACAGGTGCAGTTTTTCCTCTTGCCCCACTTTGGATTTGTCGGACGAATAGCCACTTGCCTTCTTCTTGACCACCATGTTTAATGTATTCATCAATAAACTCATGCAAAAATGCTTCTCCACCTGTAAAACGAGTGCTATTGGCTTCTTCCCTTGCCTTAGCATCATCACCTGCGTTTAGCAAGTCAATGATTAGTTCGACAGTAGGATTTTTCGGGTCGGCAGAAACCATAGTCCTCTTTTCAAAGACCTTATCTTTCTTCGCAGGGGTGATTCTTGTTAAAGATGTTGCTTGTTGCTTTCGGGACACCCAATCGCTCATCGAACCCGTCATCTCATCTAATTCATCGAAATTATCTGCCATACTTCATGCCTCCTTGAGTGGAATAGTAATCAATTTTGACCCTTTTTCAGTAGGGACAATCACCTTTAGGGTGGTCTTGGTGCGCCATGCAATCGCTGATGTGGCGGCTTTTCCTTCTATCATTGTTGATAAGTGTTGATTTGTATTCCTTTCAATACGGTTAGCGAACTCTTGAGCATAAGATTCTTTCCATGAACCTTCTGCAATAATGAGATTTTCAACCTTACCTTGTAATTCTTGGCCTGTTTCTTTATCAGTAGCGGTAAATAACCCATTTTCTGCATCGGGGAAGATACAAAATGAGCCATCGTGGAAATCCATTCTCACTTGACTAACAGTTGTGCCACCGCCGACAGGAGTGATACTTTTCAAAACACGACCTTCCGCCGATTCTAAACCACAAGCGGTTTCTGTCCCTTCATCACTTGTCCCCATAGGGGCAAGTAAGGCTTCATCACCCGGAAATTGGAGAGTGGACATAAGAATACCCGACTCGCTTGAATCAATGCCTGTATAATTGTCTGTGCGAAGACCGTTTTCGATAATACAATTGAAACGAATGAACTTGTCCGATGTGTCCAATTTATCCTGTTTTGAGAAATCCACCGTAGGAGGTAGTAAAAACTCCTTGTCTAAGGCAGAATCGAAAGTAAATGATTGTGGAGAGAGATATACTTTTGCGCTATCAGCGTTCCACATATAGATTCCCTCCCCGTTTTTATTCATATTTTGAATTGTTGGAATGAGTTCAGTAGGGCCTGTTTTTATGGCTGTTGAATAAGCCGTGACCGTGCCTTGATTGTAAGGGGCTACCGCCGCTAAAGTGGCAGGGAATGTGGAAACAGGCTTTTGATACATGAAACCTTCTGTTGCCGTTTCGTTAGACATATCCATCCTAAACTTGTTTTTACTAATTTCAATGTTTTCCTGATTCGACAAGTAAATGATAACATTTCCTTTAGGAAGAATATCCACCATTGATACCAAGATGTTATTAGCCATCAAATTGTATTGGGGTGCATCCGAACCAAAGTAAAAGGAATACATGGGTGTTTTTCCGACAGTAAATTGGAAATATGTTGTAGGGGTTCTTTGTTTATCTTGCACCCCTCCATTTATCCCTGCGTGTTCGACACCTATTGCACCTTCAAGAGAAACGAATAGGGTGAAATCTTCGGTATCAACCCTCATAGATTCAGTATTATAACGGCTTTTGAATTGTCTATCATCATTGGTAGCAGGTAAATTAACGCCTGTGTTAATTGGTTTGAGGGAGGAATACACTTCCCCTTCACCGAGAGTCGTTGGAAGTCCCTGCAACGAAGCGAAGACGCTTTCTTTAGCCATGATAGGATATGGATTAACCGACTATCTAATACCTATCGTGTAAAAAGGGGCTTATCAAACCGCTTTTATCAGATATTACGGCCTTCTTCCCTTAAAAACTTGATTATGTCTGCCCTACCGAAAGCATAAACTCGTTCAAACCAAGATAAATTGGAATCCATGAAGTCGCAAATAACCTGTATTTCGGGGAATCTTTGCCCATAAGGTCGCATCTCATCCACTAACTCACCGACAGTCGAATTAGCCCATACTTGAAGCCCTTTATCGGATAATCCAAGTAAGAATTGCTCATCCCACAACATATCTTTTACAAGGGCGACATCGGAATCGGTGGTATCACGCTTCGGAATGTAGCCGGGAGTAAGAGCGATGAAACGATTCATTACATCTATGTGTGATGGAAGGTGAACATTACGACACCATCGAAGCCACTTCTCTATCATCTCCGATACATACCTACGCCAAACGAGGTTCGTCACAATCAATCCTCCGAAGTGTTTTCCTCATCGTTTATCTCAAAATCGGGTATGTCGAAATCTTGAATGTGTAAAGGGTCATAATCTTCAAGGGATTGTGGAACTTCCATGTCTTCATAGACCATAGGCTCATCTTCGGGAATAAACTCGGAAACATCAATTGGTTCGGAAACCCATTCCTCTTGAGCCTCATTGTTAATCTTTCTTTGTGAATCGCCTTCCATTATCTCATTCATGGATAATCCTTGATGTTCTGCTAAATCGGACACATCAACAATAGCAAATGCGTCTGTATTCATGCCTTTGACTTCTGCAAATGTGGATGGCACACCTGCATTTGGATTTCCGAGTTCCATATTTTGATAGTCGGTTCGGACATTCAAATCGAGATTGCCTCCAAGACCTTTTGACTTATTAACTTGCTCACGGACTACTACACCTTCTTTTTTAGCCCATGCTTCCACAGCATTATGTTGTGCATCAAGAGCCGCCGTCAAATCATTATTAACAATATCATATTTCTTTTCTTGAGGAACCATCGCCCCTTCGGTAGCAAAAAAGTTTCCCCAATCTTTTGAATCAAAAGAGTTCAAGTCAAGAGGTTCGGGTTGAGGTTCAACAGGTGCTTGAACAATTTCTTCCTCGACTATGGTTTCGCCAACCATAAATAAGTCGTCCTCATCATCGTCAAATAGTGAAGCATCAGCAATACCCTGTGCCTCTTTAATCTGTTCAAGGAATGCAAGGTCTGTGGATTCTAATTCTGCTCTCCTTCCCGAAATAAACTCCGCCGCACCTTTGACGACAGGTGCTACATCACGAATAATTTCAAAAGCATTAGAAGCCGACTCGACTCTCGGTGATGCCGTAAGATTTTCTCCGACTCCGTATTTGTCGAGTAATGATAAAAGAGGGACAAGCATCTTTTCTGCCATTTCGGGGTCAAGATTCAATTTACGAGCAAAGTCGCCAATTTCCTCTCCGCCTGTAAGCAATTCCACGATGTTTTTACCCTTCTTGGCTTTCTCATCTTTCTTTTCTTCCTTGACCACAGGTTTTTCCTTTTGAATCAAGTCCGAATAATCGGAACGAGCATCGGGTCTAAAATGGTCTTCAAAAGTCCGTGACCTATACCCGTCTTGGTTATCGTCATCCATACGACTCACTTGTTGTCCCTTGTATCTAATCGTTCTCTCAATTCGCCTATCCAAATCTTGTGGAAGTCATCATTTTTCCTATCTATGTCCAAATCATGTAGGGATTGGACGCTATCTTGAACTAATTGTGCAAATTTTCGGACTGTTAAGCGATGGCCTTCTGTATTCGCACTTCCCGCAGAAATAACGAAATCGCAGAAATGATTGGTAATTCTTTTCAAATCTCGCTCTCTTTTCTTGGGAGATGCACCCAATAATTCAAAGAGGAAACGGTGGGAAAGTAATTTATCCATATCGCCTTGTGAATACTTGTCTATGGCCTTAAACAAACTCTTGTAGGACTTCTCTAATCTCTTAGTAGGGTTGATGTCCATAAGTGTAATCAAAGTATTAAACTGCTCATAAGCAAGATTGTCTTTGGTGTTCGACAAAAGATTTCGATAGGAGGCAAGTAATTTACTGTCTATATTCATAATCCATCACTTCAATACTGTGGGCCGTGATTCCCATTGAAGTTAGATAAGAAGGACGCATCCAAGTTCAAACGGCTATCAAATTGTTTAACGGCTTCTGCCGCTTTCTTTTCCTTTTCTCGTTCATTTGCTTCCTTCTTGAGTGTTTTCTCCGTTTCTGCAAGGGAGGTTTCAAGTGCGCCAAACCGTTCATCCATTTCTGCCATTTTTGTTTGATAATGTTTCGCAGTAGCAAGTGAACCCCCTACTGCACCTACAAGACAACCTGTAAAGAATCCTGTTTTCCCATCCAATAATCCCGAACTCTTTTCGGCCTCCTTTGTTTGTATGGCTTCCGAATATCCTTCCGAAGACATTCCTCGATTCTTGACTTCTGTAATGAGGGCTTTGATGTCTTTTGTAAATGCTTCAAACTCTTCTGCGCTTGAAACCTTTTTATCGGCAAGTGATTCCATAACACCTAACAATTCACCATCGTCTAAATCCTTTGTAGCGACATTTTTCTTGACCGCTATGTTAGTGTCGCTTTGAAACTCTTCTGCCGCAAACACCAATAATTCGGAGAGTGAAGGGTTATTTGTCCGATTAGTGCTATCAGGGACTCGGACATCTCGCTGTATTTCGACAATGTGTTCATTGACTTTTTTCATACCACGAATGCCTTTTCCTCTTTGAAACAACACATACTTTCCTTCGCCATTGGCTTCACAGGTTTCAGTAAAGTCGGATAGATTGGGACAATCCTCCCATTCAGCGAGATTGATTGTTCCCGATTTAGCCGCCCCTGTTCGGTAGCATCTAACGAAGAACATAAACAATCATTATCGGTCTTGTTATCTAAAGGTTCACCGATTTAGGCAAGTTCTTATGCCAATCATTTTTGTCCACATTGTAAAATAAAACCTGCATTCCTAATGTTCCATAATACCCTTTGATACCATAGAAAGATTTTTGAGGGCATTGGAGTTGTTTCCACTTCATCTCGCCATCTTCTTTGCGCCATGAAATAATTCTTTTTACTTCGGGGTTGAGTCGTCTTTCACTCGTCATCCTATCGTGTTTGAGATTCATAGTGTATTCCACTACGATACGGCGTAAATTGTCCCTCCCCATAACCACTTGTGCATTTTCCGACTATAAAAAGGCTTCTAAGACCAAACAGAAGATATTGCTTCATAAACAACATCAACGGTGTCGGGATTTAATTCCTCAAGAGCCGTAATCGTGTTGGCAATTTGCGCCATCTTTAGTTTGAGAACCTTTTCGGGTAAATCCCAAGATTCAGCCTTAGTAGGAAGGTCTTTGTTTCGGGAGTTTTTCAAATATCTGTCCCATCCGAGTAAATCAAGTCGCCATTTTTTACCTGCTCGTCTTTCATTAGATTGAGCATGACCGAACATTGGCCTATTACGAAGGATGCCTACGACTTCCCGACTTGTGTATCTGCGAGGATAATTTGATACCACAAACTCGGAAATCTGTGTTGAGAACCCGTAGCCATCGTGGTCAAGCATATAATCCACTATGATGAAAACTAATGTTTCCGTCATATCGAGAGGGCGTGAAGCGGTCAATTTTGCCGCCTCATTCTTCTTCGCTGTTTGCATCACTTTCCGCCGCCAATGCCAATTGTGCTTCTCTTTCAACCGCAATTGCCGCCGCTTTCTCACGATATTCTGTTTCTTGTTCGGTTTCTTCGGGAAGTCCGAGTGCTTGACGAACCATTACATCCATTTCTGCTTGGAAGCGGTCTTTAGCATCTTGCTTTTCCATTCCATCTTCCTTAATCCATTTCTTGATTAGAGGAACACGGCTTTCTTCAAACTTAATTACTTCTAACATCAGTTTAATTTCATCGGATGGTGCAGGAGATTCTAAGGCGGGATTGTCGAATAATTCTTGAACCTCCACAGCCAACGCTTCGGGAGATAGAGTAGGTGCATGAACGAACTCTTCTAAATCATCATCAGCATAGGTATGCCGTCCACCGACTTTTCCAATATAGGCTTCTGCATCTGCTCTCGATACGATAATTCCAAGACGGGGCCAATAACGCATTTCTGTTTCGCTCATAGATAGTGTATAGGTGAAACTTGTATCTAAATCTTATCGTTCCTTCGGGATGGAATATACCTTCCGACCATCAATCATAGCCTTTACAACCTTCATGCCGTCAAGGGTTTCACCCTCGCCTTCTATCATCCAAATTGTTTTTTCTTGGATGGCTTGAAACTCAAGAATCTTCGCAAACTCTTTCTGCTCTAATTCACTCAACATATTTTACCCACTCTCCCGCCGTATTTTCATTTTTGTATTGAAATAATTGAGCCGTAATGCCTCCACTTTTGAGCCTCGCTTTATCACCCTTCAATCGCCAAACATCTTCTAATCCAAAATCAACCATCTCTTGTCTGTAATTCAACGCATCCTCATCATCTATCTCCACAGGTGCGGGGTTCTTCATATTCTTTGGGGAGATTAGGGCGTGAATCCCTGTCTTCGATGCTGAAAGACGATAATAGACATCATATTTAGGAAAATCTTTCGATAACTTCGCCAATCCTTCTTGAACAAGTTTGTCTTCAAGACCCACCGAATCCCAATCGAAAGTTAGTCGCATCATTCTTCTTCATTGTCGGACTCACTATTTGAATAGTGCGCTGTTAATAATTCTTGAACAGATGTATTCCATCGCCATAAAATCCATCTAACGAAATACACAATAGCCGCCGATTCCATAATGAAAAGGATAGTGAGAACCGAAATCCAAGTGGTCAGTATATCCATCATATCATCCCCTTAGAACCCCAAACAATTGTGGAGAGTTTTTCCAAAGCAGGTATTCCCATCGGTTCAAAGGGAACAAGAGTGATACCCACCAATCTAACTTGATGGTCTGCGGCAAGATTACGATAACGAGTAAGGTAAGGCTGTTGAATCTTGTATCTTCGATGAGTCATAGCGGCGGCGGGATTGTCTTCCGCCGTAGCCCAAACATCTTCGCCATAATCGGGGATGATGTTATTCACAAGAATGTGTTTTACAGGTAAGACAATTGTGTTCATAAACTTGATGGTGCGAGCGCACTCTTGATAACCTGCTTCCGAAGGAATGGAAACAAGATTGATTGAGCAATCATCCTTTCTAAGCAATTTCTTGAATACTTCGATACGCTCACAAATGTCCTCTAATTCTTTGACGATTTTTGCTGTTTCGGATTTTTTACGGAAGATAAATCCCTTTAGGTTCTCAATCTTCGCTTTCATTCGGAGGATTCGGAGAATAAATGCACGAATGGAATCGGGCGCAGTTAGCATCTTCAAGGTATGTCCTGTTGGCGCAGTATCGAATACTACGACATCATAATCTGCATCAGTAAGAAGGTTGTAAATCATTTCCATGCCAAAGTATTCTTCCATACCCGGAAATCCCGCCATCTCTCCTAAGATTTCAGGGTCAAATCCCGGAATGTTAGCAGTTAATTTCATCATACCTTCATTGATTCTTTCAAGGAAGTCCTTAGCCTGTTTTTCTGCATTGATATTCATAGCCCATAGATTCTCGTTAATTTGAGTGGGTGAAAACCCAACTTTTTGTCCGATAACATCATCTGTGGAATGAGCAGGGTCGGACGATACAAGGATTGTCTTCTTTCCTTGAGAGGCATGATACACCGCAGTAGTGGCCGACATGGTGGATTTACCCACGCCGCCCTTCCCTGTAAAAAGGATAAGCATAGGGATATAATAGGGGTGTTCGCTATCTAATTGTTCCGTTTTGGAGGGAATGTCCATTTATCTTCCCATTTTTGCTTCATCTCTTTCTCCAATTTCTTCTTTTCTCGCCATCTCCGAATACTTTGAAAAACCCCATTGATAATGACTAACATGAAAATCCACCACAAACATTCTGCAAATAATATGATTGGCAATAATTCACCATTTTCTTCTTTCAAACAGCCCCATGTTTCTCTCAAGGTATCTCGATTACACAATTCCATTATTCCCACTCATCAGTAAATGAGGATTTGAACCCATCCCCTTCATTCATTTTCTCATGTCCCCTTATCACGACTCGAACAGGGTCTATCGGTTCTCCAACTAAAGTGTGTAAAGTCGAACAATTTGTCCTAAATAATAATTTGTAATCGCCTCTTGGTTCTAATTCTGTTATCTGCATTACAAATCCGTGTTTTCCAATCGGGCCATCATAAACCGTTTCACTTCCAAACAAAACAGTTATCGAACATAGGTGTGAAAGTGGACTATCACTTGCATTTATCTCAATATCTTTCAAAATAAAATCATAAGGTATTGCTATCTCCATCGGGATGCACAAGTCATCTAAGCACATCGGGAGGTCATACTCGGTTTTAATTTCACACCGCATTTACTAACTATTTCTCGTTATCACTATCTAAGATTTTGGGTAAAATGCTCATCCAAACCCCTAAAAACGGAAATATGAAACCCGGAAAGGGAATTTTGTGCCAAATTTTGAAGACATCACATCAATAAAAATCCGAGAACCGCAACTGCTACGACACCAACACCAATTATCATTCCTGTGTTTGAATCTTCTTCTTCTTCTTCTTCGCCCTCTTCTTCGGCAGGGTCGGCGTAAGTGATTGAAAAGTGGGAAATATCATCGTTAAAATCATAAGGTGAGGTAGCCAAACATTCGATAGCAAGTGGGCCTTCCCATATTTCTTGCTTAGGGTCGGGGCTTTCAGTATCTTCTTTACCATGACGATAAGCGACTACTGTATAACCTGCGGGAATCCAAAGTGCGGAAGTATCATCATTAACGAAATCATCACCATGATACTCTCCTTCGCCCCATTCCTTTACCCAACCATCGGAGAAGTTTTCATCAGTCATACAATGCTGAAATACTTTGACCTTATCTCCTGTAAAATTGTCTGCTGTCCCTACGGCACGGAAAATGTGATTTCCGACCCCATAGCCGTTAATACCAAATACATTATGTCCGAAAGTCATTATATCACTTCAATAATAAGATTGCCGCTACTATTCCAATTCCTGCAATAGCCCAAGTAGGAGGCATTGAACTGCTTCCGCCATTACTGCCTCCATTTCCGCTTCCGCCTCCGCCTCCGCCCGCAGGTGGTGGTGAGTCGGGGTCAATATAGACACCTTCTAAAGTCACATAAACTTCATCATCTATGGAATCGTTAGAAGTGGTTATGTCTAATCCTTGAACCTTGAGGTAAAATCGTGCTGTTCCCGACCAATCGGAATCAATATCAACGGATAATTGGTCGCCACCTTGCAGTAATGCCGTAAATGAATCTGCCGTAGTTTCAAGAATACCGGGAGAATCAGTAGTAATGTCGGTAAAGGAATCTTCCATGAATCCATATCCACCTTCGGTTTCAAAACGAACATTCAGTTTTACTTGATAACCTTCACGAATATGAATCTCACACGCACCCGACTTGTCGCTTCCGCCATCATGGTTTGTAAGCCCTAACTGATTAGCATTGACCCACCACCAACGACCATCATCCATCGCTTGTCCTTGCGTTCCACGAATCGTGAACTCTTCAAAAGGTGTTCCATCACATTTTTCACTTTCTCCAATATCGGGACAGTTAGCATTGATACCTTGTAGTGTCCATCCTTCGGGGTCTTCTTCCCAACCCTCTAACAATGTCGTTGCATCGTCTTCGCTTGAGTATGCGACTTGAACGCCTCCTACTCCTTCGGTTGGAGAGGACTTCGGTGATTGGGGGCCGACAGGGACACGAACAAGAGTTTCCGAAGGTAATCCCGATGTATATTTTGGATTCGCTGTTATCGTCCCATCGGGATTGTTAATCAAAACCCATCCATTTTCCCAAGCGGCAAGTGATTGAGTGGTTCCCGAATCCATAGATTCCCACATTTCACCGCTTGTAAGGAACGAAGGCGCATCACCCGAATAATTGATGGTGAAGTTAGAACCTAAGTCCTTCCAAAAACCACTACGGTTTTCAAAATCCTCGAACATACATAATGTTTCTCGTT
>Ga0208407_1000755_pt1 | contig 15016 bp, 12 predicted proteins | sample ETNtaG_9_FD_185775 | JGI IMG/M metagenome (GOLD analysis project Ga0208407, IMG submission 185775) | Marine microbial and viral communities from oxygen minimum zone, Eastern Pacific Ocean - ETNP201406SV69 (SPAdes) (version 2) | ecosystem: Environmental > Aquatic > Marine > Oceanic ...
CTTCGCATATCATACGTCAGGAGTAGGGGTGGTTTGAATGAATCCGACATAATTTTGGAGAAACCCCGATTCTTTGAGGAACGCTACTTGCCATCATCTGGGTAGGAAAACCCAAAACATGAGGGGGTTGCCCATGTAACGATGGGGAAGGACGACCGACTCAAACGAGATTCGCTTGAATACCACGAATCACATCCTCCCGGCAAGTTGACCGTAATCCCAACAAAACCACATTCTACACAAAGAGAATTATCCTTAGCATACTCACCTGGTGTAGCATTTCCCTGTCTAGAAATAGAAAAAGATCCTTCAAAGGCATACAAGTATACGGCCAAAGGAAATCTGGTTGCAGTAATAAGTAACGGTACCGCTGTTCTAGGGCTTGGAAATATTGGTGCACTTGCTGGAAAACCAGTGATGGAAGGCAAAGGTCTGCTGTTCAAAGCATTCGCAGATATTGATGTATTCGATATTGAATTGGATGTGGAGGATATTGATGAATTCGTTAGAACCGTCAAAAACATCGCTCCGACCTTTGGGGGAATAAATCTAGAAGACCTCAAAGCACCAGAATGTTTTGAAATTGAACGGCGATTAATCGATGAGTTGGATATTCCAGTAATGCATGATGATCAACATGGAACTGCTATTATTTCTGGTGCAGCATTATTGAATGGACTTGAGGTCGTAAACAAGAAAATTTCAGAAGTCAAAATTGTTGTTTTGGGGGCAGGTGCTAGTGCTATTTCTTGTGCTAGCCACTACATTCGCTTGGGGGTCAATCCCAAGAATCTGATTATGTGTGATTCGGGGGGAATCATGACCAAAAAAAGAGAAAAATCGGGTGAATTAAATGAATACAAGGCCCGCTTTGCGTTGGATGTTCCTGAAGGCACAATAGGAGATGCTATCAAGGATGCTGATGTTTTTCTGGGCCTTTCCAAAGGAGGGTTGGTTTCCAAATCAATGATTGCTAGTATGGGCAAAGATCCATTGGTATTCGCTCTTGCAAATCCAACTCCAGAAATCATGCCTGAAGATGTTGCATCAGTAAGATCGGATGCAATTATGGCAACTGGGCGTTCTGACTATCCTAATCAAATCAACAACGTTCTAGGTTTTCCCTATATCTTCAGAGGTGCTCTTGATGTTCGAGCAAAGGAAATCACTGAGAATATGAAGATGGCTGCAACACACGCAATTGCATCATTAGCAAAGGAAACTGTTCCAGATCACGTTGCTGCAGCCTATGGTGGCCAAAGTCTGCAATTTGGTCCGGATTATCTAATCCCGAAACCATTCGATGAAAGAGTTCTCATTTGGGAAGCAAGTGCTGTTGCCGAAGCAGCGGTTAAGGAAGGGATTGCTGAAATTTCGAAAGATGAATTCAATTTAGAGGATTATCGACGTACTCTGGAAGGGCGATTGGGGCTTACACGAAGCCTAATGCGAGGCGTGATGAATCAAGCAAAGTCAGATATCAAACGAATCGTGTTCACAGAAGGAGATCATCCGACTGTTGTGAAAGCTGCTGCAGAATGTATTCGAGAAGGGATTTGTGATCCAGTTCTTCTTGGTCGAGAAAGTACAATAGAAGAACACAAAGAATCTCTTGGACTTCAATTTGAATGTGAAATAATAGATGTGAGGGACGATCCTCGAAGAAAGGGAATTTATTCTGATGTTCTTAGTGAACAACGTGCAAGAAAAGGAGTTACTCGGGCCGACGCAGTGCGAATGTTGAGATCAAGGACTTACTTCGGTTCCATGATGGTTGCATTGGATGATGCAGATGGTCTTATTGGGGGAATTGATAGGCATTATCCAGACATTCTTCGGCCTTGTCTACATACGATTGGAACTGCACCAGAAGTGGAACGATTGGTTGGCATGTACATGATGACAATCAAAGGACAATTGTTGTTCATCGGTGATGCTACCATTAACATCTATCCGGATTCTCAAACACTTGCAGAGATTGCAATAGAGACTGCTAAAATGGCTCGACGGTTTGGTGTCAAGCCAATTGTTGCGATGCTCTCATTCTCTAATTTCGGATCATCAAAGGAATATCGAAGTACAAGAATAGAAGATGCAATCAAAATAGTCAAAGAACGGGATCCTAGTATCATTATTGATGGGCCAATGCAAGCAGATACTGCGTTGGTAGGAGATATCCAGAATGAATATCCATTCATGACATTCAACGGTCCTGCGAATGTTCTAATTTGTCCAAATTTAGCCGCTGCCAATATTGGATACAAACTATTGCAACGTCTTGGTGGAGCAGAAGCAACCGGTCCAATTCTTGAAGGAATGGCGAAACCAGTTCAGGTTCTACAACGTGGAGATGGAGTTAGTGACGTGGTACGAATGGCTGCGATTTGTGCAGTTGATGCGCAACGGCATCAAAGGGCTAGACTTGGTTGAAGCAACGCATTGCGATGGATTCATGTGAATAAGTCAGGTCGAATGTTCAAGCAGGGGTACCCGAGTTGGTCAAAGGGGCTAGGATGAGGTCCTAGTGCGTAGTGCTTCGCAGGTTCAAATCCTGTCCTCTGCACTCAAACATCCCATTGACTAAGATTGAAGGGGGATTGCTCCTCCCATGGAATGATTGCAATGAGAGTTGCCTCTGCTGTGTTACTCACACTATTGATGGTGGGTGGAAGTTTGAGTGGTTGTTTTGGGGATGATGAAGAAATCCCTGAGGAAGAACCATCGCCCTTTGATTTCGGTAAAGAAATTCCTGGAACAACATGGTACCATTACTCTGGAGGAATTGATGCACTCAATAATTCGGCGATCGAATCTGCAAATCTAACAGTAAATCTAACTGGTGAAAATACGCCATTTTGGACTCAAGGATCATACTATGGGATTGGATTGAGTACATTCGAACCAACAATTGGAATTACTTCAGATAATAATTTGTACATGACTAGTTGGGGCAATGGACCTGCAGGATCAACAGCTATTGTCCAATGTAGTGGGTTGATTGGAATGGCAAATCTATCCGATTATTCGTGTGAAAATGCTTACGATCCGCTTTTCCCAGTTCCCAACAGCAATGATCCCTACGTCTATGTCGACAAATGGACTGATCGAATTATGAAATTCGACATGCATGCTCTTCTCGGGATGACTGTAGAATGGTCAGATAATGAAGGGGCTTCTTGGTCACCTCCTACGCCTGCAACTTCGTATTCTGTTCAAGACCATCAAACGATTTCTTCCTCACCATACCCTGCTGCGTTACATCCGACAACTTGGGTATTCTGCATTAATGGAAATTGGGAAGCTCCTCTATGCTCTACTAGTTTTGATGGCGGCAATACATGGAGTCCAGAGGTCCCAGGTGCACCGTTGGGTTGTGGTAGTGGAGGATTGAGTGCGCACATCGAAGGTGGAGCGAATGGCAATTTCTACCGAGGGAATGCTGGTTGTAGTGGCAGTGGTTACTCAATTTATCGAAGTACAGATGGCGGATTTACCTGGACTGAACATCCTCTTCCGACTGAAGATTCTGGAACTGCAGATACATGGAATGCGGAAGAAGCACAAGTTGCAATCGATGATGATGATAATGTGCATGCAATGTGGATGGGGGCAGATGATATGCCCTACTATGCATATTCTCGTGATGAAGGGGAAACGTGGAGTGAGGCAATGATGATCGCCCCCCCAGCGGGAATTGTTGGAACTGGATTCCCTGTAGTGACGGCTGGTGCTGCAGGAAAGGTAGCATTCGGTTATGTGGGGGATACTGGAAATGATACGTGGAACGGTTACATGACTGTGATTACTGATGCATTCAATGAAAACCCACTAATGACTACTGTTCAAATCAATGAACCTGGAAACCCACTAGATACAGAACCAGGATGTGGATACAATCGTTGTGGAGGGTTGGGGGATTTCCTAGATATGGCAGTTGATCAGTACGGTAGACCTTGGTTTGGATTATCTCATAACTTAGCAGATATCGGAATCTTCGCTACATTAACCGAAGGACCTGCTCTTAGAGGAATGGATGGAAATCTCACTGTAATGCCCCTTGGTGGCGAAGAGACTCTCTAACGGCATGCTTTCAGTCCGTCTTGACTACTCAATGGCATGATTTGGGTTGAATTGGTCCTCAAGGGTTTGATTTCAGGGGGCTTGATAGTTGGTGCTTCTGAGTTAGCAAAACGATCAGTAATTTTCGGGGCAATGGTAATTTCATTACCTCTAATGAGCATTATTTCACTTATTATACTGCATCGAGATGGAGTTGGTTCAGAAGAAATAATTGCTTTTTCAGAAAGTATTCTCTATCTTGTTCTTCCATCGTTAACATTGTTCGTTGTTTTCCCTCAACTAATGAGGAGGGGTTGGGATTTTTGGCCTGCATTGGGTGCAGGGGTTTTGGCAACCATTGCTTTGTATGGAATTGGGGTTGCTATTGCTACAAAATTTGTTACAAGCGGACAAGCATGAATAGCGGCTTCGTTTGGTTCAATCATTGGGGGTCTTGATACATGCCAGGTGTGTTTGATCGATCTAGAAAAAAGGCCCTTGTACGAAACATTTCTGAAAATTTCGACATTGCTGTTTCTACATTCTTTGGTGAGAGGGCTCCAAATGTAAATATGGCAAAAATACAACATGCTGGTTATGTCGAAGCTCTTCGAAAATCAGGCGTAAATATAGAAATTCTAAGTGAATTAGAGGGGCATCCTGATTGCTGCTTTGTCGAAGATACTGCAGTTATCTTTGATGGCCTTGCAGTCATATGTCGACCTGGCCATCCTTCAAGAGCAAATGAGGTCCATTCAATTACAGAACGATTGGCAATTGATTTTGAAATTAAATTATTATCTCCTGAAGCAAAAATGGATGGTGGAGATATTGTATTCACGGGCGAGGAATTTTTAATCGGTCGGTCAACCAGAACCAATGATATTGGTATTCAAGAATTAACTGATATCGCTAAATCATTCGGTTATTCATCTCAAATCATCGATGTTCCTGATTCTACTTTGCACCTTACCACAGTCTGTTCCGTTCCAAGAAATGGTGTATTAATTGCTGCTGAAGGTCATCTGAAACCAGAACAAATTGAGGGTTTTGATGAAATCATTTGGATCCCAAAAAACGAAACTTATGCTTCCAATACAATAGCGATGGAAAATGGGATGATGCTAGTAAGTGCTGGATTTCCGATCACCAAACAAAGAATTGAAGCTGCTGGATTTGAACCAATTCTTGTTGAAATGGAGGAAATTATGCAAGCAGATGGAAGTTTGACTTGCTTATCTCTCTTCGTTGAATGAGGTTTTTCATGGAAAGTAATTGGAATTATCAACGGGAGTTTCTCTATGCATCCACTATTGTTGTTGGATTGCCAATATCCTATTATTTCTCTGAATGGCCAGTTAATTTTTGGTGCATTGGACTATTTATTTTCCTCTTCAATAAAGGAGAAAAAAAAGAACGAGTTGAAATGTTAACGGTGTTAGCTTTTGCAACTCCAATGGAGTTGTTCTTCAGTGAAATTTGGTTGATTTACGAATACCAAAGACAATTGATGCCTTTCTATGTCCCAGTAGGTCACTGGTTTTTATTCGATTTGGGGAGAAGAATTGCATCTAGGTTACCAAAGGGAAGAAAGATTGCAAGTTGGGTAATACTCCCATTCATTCCACTCACCGTTTTGATGGCTTACAACGGAATTGATACCTCGGGGATATTCTTGCTAATCATCATGTTTGGATTTGTTCGATGGGGGCCAGCTCCAATGTTGTATGCTGTGATGGGGTGGCTTGCTTTGGGGATGGAGTTGTGGGGAACATGGCTAGGAACTTGGGTATGGGCATCAAATGTACCTTGGACTGGATTAACTGCTTGGAATCCTCCATTACTGTGTGGGGCATTCTATGCTCTGGGTGATTTATTGGTGAATCTCTCTACCAAAAAAATCGAAGCACTTCAAAACCGCTGAATTGAACTGCTATTGTGGGTTCGGACTGGTATGCCACCCCGAACCGGTGCGACGATGCTCATCATCATCCTGATGATGTTCGCGCCTTTGTCGGGTTGTTTTGGTAACGATGATGATGGCCCTTCTTCAGATGATTTGGGTGTCGGTGTGCTAAATCTACAAGGCGGGGTTTTCCAAAATGTGCTTTTTACTGCCAATTCTGAAATGTCTGTATACATTCCTTACTTAATTCAAGACCAAGCAACTGGTTTTATTCAAAACTCTACTGTAATAGATCTAGAAAATGGGGAAAGTAAAGAAATTCGTTTATTGGCACCACCTCGAACAAATCTAGGTCTTTTCATGATTGGAGATTTAGGGAGACAAGAATGGCCCGTTCGTGAAATGAATGAATCCTGGGCAACATGGTATAACCGAGGTGGAGACTTAGGTGGTGGAAATGGAATCACACGTATCGCTGTTGATGGAAATGGGAGTTTTGATTCTGTAAATCATAGTGCATCGGATGGTGGGGTTGTTTCTGTTCAAACAATTTCAATTGTTAGACAGCAAATGGCTTCTTACGAGGTTTCAGAGGGGGCAATGCATTCAACTGGGTTAGTTTCTGGAAGGGGGTCCTACAATTTCCTTCATACCATCACAGATGGGACTGCAGAATCATCTAGTTGGGATGGTGTTTCTGGGTTTTATGATCGATGGGCAGGACAAGGGAATCTAGCTTACGAAGAAGCGGCACAATGGATACATTTGACATTAGAATCATATGGTCTTGAAGTAATGAATCATCGTTTTGAGTTTACTGATATCTTTGACATTCAGAATCCTGAATCCTACAATGTATGTGGATATTCTTGGGGCACAGTTTACCCTGATGAATGGTTGGTTTTCGGCGCTCATTTTGATATTGCTCCGCCTGCAAATGCTGCTATGCCATTCCTTGATCCACATGTCATCGGGGAACGAACATATGGGACTCGGGTTGGTGCTTATGACAATACAGCTGGCACCTCAATGGTCTTGGAAACTGCTCGTGCTCTAGTTGAATTCGATACTAGGCGAACAATGGTTTTCTGTTTATGGTCTGGTGAAGAGGGAGGCAAGCGTGGGTCCACTTATTGGACTGAAGAGTATGTTGTCGAAGATAATCCAGATGTGACAATTGTGGATTACATCAATCTAGACATGGCAGGAGTAAATTGGCCCGGCGGCGGTGGTGCACCTCATGGAGACCCTGAACCTGAAATTGACTCTGATGGCTATCCAAAAGATAGTGAAATTTGGCCTATGCGAGTTTACATCGGACCATCTGCAAATCATGAAACATTTGACCAGGCTGAAATGATTGGTTTAGCAAATTGGATCGGTTCAGATGCTATGGGTTTGGAAGAACAGATGGGGAATCTAATTGGGACTGGATTAGATGAAGAAACTTGGAAAACTGATGCATGGCTAGAAACAGACAGGCCTGAAATTATTGTTTACGAAGACACTACTGCACGTTCAGATCATGCAAGTTTCCAAGCTATTGGAACGACTACTATCGGATTTGGAGGATTAGTAGATGGGTATTGGTGTTATCACCAGACATGTGATACCTTAGAAGAGATGGAAAGTTGGATGGATACTACTGGGAAAAATTACGGGGAGGAAAATACAGGTACTGCTAATTTAGTAAACAGTTTGGATATGATTACTTGGTGGGCGGCATACTCATTTTTCCATATGGATGAGAAGCCCGTTCTAAATCCAATATAATTCTCATCCATTTTTTAGTACTCTTCTAAAGATAGAGGGAAGGGGAGATTCAACATGCATCTCCTCGCCAGATGGGTGGATAAATGAAAGCGAAGATGCGTGAAGACATAAACGACGAGCGGAATTTTTGCCTTTACCGTACATTGTATCTCCAGAAACTGGAGCACCTAGAGCACTCATCTGTAATCGAATTTGGGCCCTTCGACCTGTCTTGATTGAAAGGGCTGCTAATGACCGCCCATTGACTACCTTTTCCACTTTCCAATGAGTTATCGCTTCTCTTGCCCCCTTGGCATTTGAATTCGAAACGATTCGGACCCTCAAATCCTTACTTTCCTGAATCCAATCTTGAGAAATTCCAGTATCCTCTGGTAATTCTCCTTCAAGAACGGCATGGTATATTCTCTCAATGCTTCTGTCAGAGAATTGATTTTGAAGTTTCTCTTTCGTGATTGGATCCTTAGCAAATAACATACATCCTGAAGTCTCCCTATCTAGTCGATGTACAATAAAAATTCGTCCACGTTCACGGCCTTTGACCCAATCAAAAGCTCTAGAATGCATGGTATCTTTTTCATTACCCGATTCTGTTGATACAGATAGTAACCCCATGGGTTTGTTCACAACTAATATTCGATTGTCTTCATAAATAATATCTGGATCATGTGCTAATTCTCTTCTGAGTTGTCGGGGGGGGTCTCCTTCTTTCTTTGGAAGAATGGAAACTTTTTGGCCGGATGTCACTTGAGTTTTTGCCTTTCTACAAATTTCATCGTTTAACAAAACTCTACCGGAATCAATCATTTTTCTAAGTGAGTTTTTTGATGCGTCGGGGTGGATTTTTCCAATTATAGATAGAAGATCGTTGTCTTCAGATACTGTTCGATCTATTCGAGCCATAATCACAACCACTGAGCTAATTCAGATGCGTTCTTGGCTACTCCGACACCCAACGTTTCCTCCAATGCTCTAGCAAGTAATGTGAAATCTGAGTCGCGTGTTGCAACAATTACTGAGCCAATACTTGGAAATGATGAGGCTGCAAGATGGGTGGCAGTTCGCATGATGTCCAAATCTCCTTTTTCGGGGTAGATGCTTTCACCTTCGAATGTGCTTCTCTTATCTGCTGCACCTCTTTGCGCTTTGAAATCGGTGACTCGTTGATAGATTTCGCTATGAGATTGGATGAAATTTTCAACTGCAACTTGTTGATCTTCAACTTCTTTGATGAATTCGGATGTATCAGAAGGTTCCCAATCATGGAAAGATTCGAGGATTTGAGTATACATTTCCTCCAAAACTTCTGGAGTAATTGCTTCATTATAAGCATCTAAATTGATGTGTTGATTATTATTTGAAAACAAGGACAGAGCCCGGTTAGGATCGAATTGTCCAGTATCATTTCGAGTAATTTTAGAATGGAATTCGTTCTTCGCAGTCAATGGGATAAATGTGTGGATCCCATTATCTGAACGAGCATGGCGAAGAATATGGTGGAATCGTAGTGAAGAATTTGGGTTTATTAGTGCATTCCGATCCATTGCCATTTTCCGAAGAATCTCTGCCGAAAGAGCATCAAGGAGAAGATTGGTGTCAATTACAACCAATGGTGCAAGATTAACTGAATTGAATATTCTTCGGGATTTGATGGGGATGTTGTTTTCATGCTGGCGATATAATGCCGTCATGGCAGCAACTAATCTTGCCTTCTCCATTCTACCTAAGTAGGTACATGCAGAAACTGCATGTTCTAACATTCCGAGGGCTCTTACAGGGTCTTCACCTGCAACCTCATTTGCAATTCTCAATAACTCCAATTGATCTTCTTGATCTTTAATTGCTTCACGGAAGCGATTTTCGACCCTAGTTCTACTAGATTTGTTCTGATCCCTCACATGATTTAATGCAGCTCGAACACGGCCAACAAAGGGTTCTTCGGGTAAATTTCGTTTACTTGGATAAGACATTAATGATTCAATTAAATCCTCCTTTCTTCGATTCCTCTCTCTTCGTTTGGAATTATCAGAATCTTCCTCGTCTCTAGAAACAAATGGAATTTTTTTATCGGTGAACTCATGAATCATCTTTCGTGGGATGTCTCGACTAGAAGATCTTCGGGAACGACGGTCTTGTTGTTGTTCAAATGAATGAGATACTTGGAGATATAATTTGAAGCGAGAAGTGATTGTTGTCGCAAGTTCTGCATGACTTTCCAACAAATCTACTGCTTCTGACCATCGAGTTGCTTGAGCAAAACCAATCAATGATTTTCGATATAATTGGGTAGCAATCTCAAAATCACGATGGGGGGGTGCTTGGAATCTCGGGGCAGCCTGCTTGTAAAGGCGGGCGGCTTCCAGATGACGGTTCAATCCTACATTGATTGCTGCATTAGCAACTGGTGCCCATTCTGAGCCCGGTCTATTCTCTTGGAGCCAACTAACAAATGCAGGCGATGTTACTTCATGTTCAAGCAATAGCGATTGTACCTGATCTAAGAAAATAGCAGAAAATGAATTTTCAATTATTCCATTAAGTAATTCAGAGGCATGTGTTTTTCTATTTTCATCACTCATTTGAATTTCATTATTTACCCTATTCATCCTTAGTAAATTCACAATTGCTTGAAACAATGCGGACTCTAATGTTGAAAGGTTCGCCTCAATTATTGATTCTTCGAGGGTATCGATTCGTTTCTCACTAACAAGTCCATCGCCATCATCCATCAATGCTCTTCGAGCTTCTCCCAAAACCTCTGAACCTGATTCTGGTAGTCTGCCGAGAATCTCATCAAGATTAGAACGAGTTCCGTCCAATAATCGAATTAATGCGGCTTCATGGGTGCTCAAAAAATGAGGGGGTTCTTTCGATTCTATGGAATCGTGGGCATGTGGCCTCTCGGCAAGTAGCCAATCAATCGCTTCCGAACCGATATTTGCTGGAGCGAGTGCACTGCAAAGTAATACTGAATATGGGTTTATTGTTCCTTTAATCATAGAATTAGAAAGAACAAGGGCAAGTGAGTAAATATCCACTTGAATGGAAAGAAGGGAAATTAGTGGCCCTAATACCTCTTCTGGAATTGGGCATCTTTCGTTTGCAATAAGTTTGGCACATTCAAATTGAATTTGTTTGGGGTGGATGGAATCCATTACAATTTCTGACCATGTGAGCAATGAACAAGTATGGGCTGTCTCGATTAAACGGGAAATCAGTAATTCATTCTCTCCAGCCAATGCTGAAGCTTGTATGAAGGATACATCATCATCAATGCTAGTCTCAAGGACAAGTTCAGTTGCCAAGGATAAATTTCCTGATTCAGCAACTTGCTTTACCAACATCCATCTTAGAGTGTCTGAAACTGGTTCTCCCTGTAATTCTAAATGCATTATTCCTGATTCTATTCTATCTGCCTCAATTGAATGATTTAACGGAGGTGATTTCCATGCTTCAGTTCTCATTACTATGGAAAGAGAATCTGATCCTTTACAATCTGCACAATGATTCCATTTTTCTGAATCTCCTAACCGAAGGGACGTTAAAGCAATTACATCCCCTATTGATTCCATCAAAACATCGTTTTCTGATTTGATTGATTGGAGAAGTTCGAGCCCCTTTTCGGCTTTACCTGAAGCAATCAAAAGATATCCGCCAATCATCATATGTTCAGGTAACTCAGAAGTAAGAAGTTCGGCTGGAATTCTAATTTGATTAATTCTCATTTTAGAAATTCCTTTGGCTAAAATTTGAATTGCAAGGATGCCGCTTGATCCTAAGTTCAAATTCGAAGAGATTTGAAGCCAATTCCCCATTGAAGATAAATCGGTGGGATCTATTCTAGATTGTTCTACCCAGGTAGAATCTATTTCGGACTTTTGGCTTTCTTCTTCTAACGAAGGGAAGGCCCCTAATTGGGCTATCAACGGACATTCTCTAGCTGCGATGGCCCAAACTGGATGAATGCCCGAAATGCATTCATTTCTTAATGCATCAATTTTCATATCAAAATCAGAATCCCAATTTTTGGGATTTCTGCCTTTATGGATCAACAAGGTTGCAAGCTTGAAAGCAACTGATTCATTGGAAGAAATTGCTTGTGATGGAGACAGTAGTGAATCTTCTATTCCAGAAGATCCTTTTACTCCTCGGCGGCGGCCCCCTCGCCTTCGAGTTGCCTTGACTTTGACTTCTTCGTCTGGATTTACTGGCTCCTCTTTTTTAAGAATTGAAAAAGCAATCGGCTTCCATGGTTTGTCTAATAATTTGAAAGATGCGTTGTTGAGAACTGCCTTAATCCTTGTATTGGAATCATCACCAGAACGGATGGCGAATTCAAGGGCTTCTTTGAGGAGATTCTCCATCCATCGCCCTCCAACGAAGAAGTGCGCTCGTTGGGCATACATCAACGATTCGCCATATAAAGGACAATCTGACCCTCAGAATGATGGTGGATAAGAGAATGAGCAGCCATGGATGTAGTCGGTGCAATCGCAATCATGTTGCATCCAATTTTGGGTTTTTCTCTTGCAATTTGGCTCTACAAACAATGGAGTATCATCAAAGCACTGAGGCTGAAAAGAGGGGCGGTGTGGTCAAAAATACAAAATCAAGATAGAAGCGAAATTGTTGGAATTCATGAAAGGAAAGGGAGGAAATCATTGCTTTTCATCTGTATTGTAATCGCATTCGCAATTCTTGCAAACTCGTATCGTTACTTTGAATTAAAAACAAATTTGACATCGCTAATTAGTTTACATGGTTGGTTGGGTTTGATTCTATTCACCATTGTTTTCCAAATGTATAGAACTGGAACACGAATGGTAACAGAAAGAGAAAATGGAGACAATATCAAACAGACAAGAGGGATTCATCAACGGGCAGGAGATCTCCTAATTTGGTTACTTGCCGCTGTAGTATTCTTAGGATTCCTGCGACTACTTGATGTTCTTCAACAACTTTCTTGATTCTTATTCCATATTCGAATCCATTGAGAAATGTTACGTTCAATATCTGTTGATGTAGGCTGTCTATCCTCTATTTTCCCTTCAGAATCCAAAGATTGGATTCTGCATCCGCAAGCGTTTGAATGGCCTCCACCATCTGGATCAAAAGCAGTAGCAAGAAGAGTTAGGTCGACCAAACCACCGTCTGGATGCAAAAATGAATTCGTGTAAAAGGACGCGCCCAAGGGGGGAATCGGGCCAGATATTTCTCCTCCTTCTTCCCCATGAATAATCATACAAGCATCACAGTCATTCCCAACCATTGCTGTAATTCGATACCCCCCCGTTCTAGTACCAGAACCATCAAATCTAACAATTGCTAATCGATTCTCAATTCGTAGAGTACGATTGATGATTTGCTCAATCAATTGGGATTCTGCTCTGCGATTCTGCACAGATTTGTCTACACAGGGTTCTTTGAGAATTTCAGTGATTTTCAACCCCTTCGAAATAGCCTGTGCTATCCAAAGTGCTGTTTTAGGTGAATCTCTAGCATCAATACTTCTACCTAATACCACTACTGGATGATCTGAAAGAAATTCATCTTTAGAAACACCACCCCCATCTAATCGATCTACCCAATCGATGAATTCGTCTAAATCATCCAAATTCAATTCAGTCCTTACAATCGAGTGTGCTATTCTAGCTGCAGACATAGTTGGTCTCCAAAAATCAAGTACTTCTGATTCAGATTTTTTGTTCGTCAAATGATGGTCGATAACTGCCCCTGCATTGGGATGGAATGGTAAATCACAAATTATTGTAGATCGATCAATAACATCATCAAAAACTCCAGATCGGATTCCTGGTGGATTCGCAAACACCACATCTGCATCGGGAAATGCTCGAAGAAGAATGGCTGCAGAAGCAATCCCATCAAGATCTCCGTCTGTTACAATTCGAGAGGGAGAAATCTTCCGCAAGGATTCCCATGCCTCTTCATCCGTAACCAAGCCGGTTCGGTCCATATTACGCTCCGAGAATAGACTGTTAAGAGCGATTCGGACGAACTGTCAAAGATTAGTACCTATTCGGCGTTTCATGGAAACATCATGTGGGGTAGTTCTTGCAAATGGTGATCTTATCCTATTGCTTCGTTACCCTCAAGGGCATTGGGGATTTCCTAAAGGCCATGTTGAAGATGATGACTTCGACCATCAAGCTACAGCAATCCGTGAATTAGAAGAAGAAACGGGAATAATTGATGTCAAAATAATTGGATCTTGGTATGCAACTACATCGTACACCTATTCGCGGCGAGGAAGCGAAAGAGAGAAACAAGTTCATTGGTTTCCTGCAAGAACAAATCAAATGGATGTAAAACTCTCAGAAGAACATACCGACCACATTTGGATTGATGTAAATGATGCTGAAAATATGATTACGTTTGCAGAAGAAGTTGAAGTTCTACGAGATGCAAGAAAAATTCTACGAATTTAATTTTCACGTGATGAAAGTGGTTCCCAAAGAATCTCTTCTTCTCCCAAAGTAAACGAAGAATGACGGCATGCTACAAACAACCAATCTGAAAGGCGATTTAAGTATGCAAGCACTACTGGCCTGACTGATCCTTCTCCTTCAATTTGCACCAATCTGACTGCACATCTTTCTGCCCTTCGAGCAACAGTTCTTGCTACATGTAATGCTACAATTACAGGGGAACCAGCAGGGAGAATGAATGAATCAAGGGGCGGTGTGTTCTCCGTCCAAGAATCCATCTCTGAAACCAAACGATTTGCGTGCTTCATTTCAATCAATACCATCTCTACTGGAAGATTATCTGGATTTCCTGCACATTCCCCCCCTACATCGAACAATTCCTGTTGAATAAGAGCTAATCTTGGTTCAAGATCTGATTCTAGGCGTATTGCTGTGGCCCGTACACCGCCGTCTGCTGCTTCCTTTGGGAGACGTGATAACTCCATTCTAGCCCATCCAATTGATGAGTTCAATTCATCTATAGTTCCAAACAATTCAACGCGAACCATTGACTTAGGAACTCGTTCACCAGTCAATAGACTGGTCTCACCTCCATCGCCTGCGCCAGTGTGTACTCTCGTGATGCGAACCATCGTCTCTCAAGGCTTACACATATTCGGCGGCTCTTGAATCCGTTTGATGTTCATTATTTGCCAATATCCGAATGGATGTGCGCCGAATTGCATACATTAGTAACAGGGTCCAAAGAATAATTTCCACTATTGCAATAACCCAAGCAAATGGCCCGAATGCATCAAACAAAACGTTCGCATCAAGAGGAGTTCCATACGTACCC
>Ga0208407_1000757_pt1 | contig 15008 bp, 13 predicted proteins | sample ETNtaG_9_FD_185775 | JGI IMG/M metagenome (GOLD analysis project Ga0208407, IMG submission 185775) | Marine microbial and viral communities from oxygen minimum zone, Eastern Pacific Ocean - ETNP201406SV69 (SPAdes) (version 2) | ecosystem: Environmental > Aquatic > Marine > Oceanic ...
TGGTTTATAATCGCTTTTCCCAATTTATTGGGTCTGTAGCTCAGCTTGGTTAGAGCGCACCCCTGATAAGGGTGAGGTCGGTGGTTCGAGTCCACCCAGACCCACCATTTATAGATAAAACTTTTACTTTCATCAGCATTTGTAATACTTTGTTTGAATGAAAAATAAAGATAATTCAGAATCAAACATGCAAAAGGTCGCTTTGACCGCATTAGCTGGAACCAGCATAGAGTGGTATGATTTTTTTCTATATGGAGCAGCAGCAGCCCTAATATTTCCTACTGCTTTTTTTGGCGAAGCAACTCCTTCAACTGCCTTAATTTTATCTCTATTAACTTTTGCAGCAGGCTTCATTGCCAGGCCAATTGGCGGAATTATTTTTGGTCACTATGGTGATAGAGTTGGCCGAAAAAAAACTTTAGTCTTAGCATTAATTTTGATGGGCGTCTCCTCTACATTAATTGGGCTTTTGCCAACCTATGCAATGATTGGAATAACCGCACCAATTTTGCTGACCTCCCTGAGATTTGCTCAAGGACTTGCAATTGGCGGTCAGTGGGGGGGAGCCATGTTATTGGTTACTGAGAGCGCCCCACCAAATCAAAGAGGGTATTACGGAGCTTTTGCCCAAGCAGGCGCACCAGTAGGTGTTATTTTAGCCAATCTTGCATTCATCATTACAAGCTCGCTCGTTTCTGAAGAATCATTTTATTCCTGGGGATGGCGAATTCCATTTATTGCAAGCGCCATTTTGATCGGTATTAGTATGTATATTCAATTAAATCTAGAGGATACAAAAGCCTTTAAAGAGCTTCAAGCTATGAAAAGAGATGATGAAGGTAGCAATAAATCAATCAGACGTTCGCCTATAATAGAAGCCATTAAAAAATATCCAAGTCGAATATCCTTAGCAGCCGGAGCTTTTCTTTCAATTCAAGTTACCTTTTATATACTGATAGCTTTTTTACTGGCGTATGGTGTTTCAAGTGCAGAAATCTCTAGAGATGATATGTTGGCCGCAGTATTAATTGCTTCAGCAATTATGGTTCCGTGTCAGTTTATCTTTTCTTCGTACTCTGATAGAAATGGGAGAAAGGGTATATTTATGGCCGGAGCTATACTCACCGGCTTATGGGCTTTTGTAATATTCCCGCTTGTCGATACTGGTAATTTTTGGTTGATAGTTTTAGCTATCACCATGGGATTAATATTCGTGGGTATGATGTATGGACCCCAAGCTGCATTTTTTACAGAATTGTTTACCACAGAAGTTAGGTATTCAGGAGCAACTTTGGGTTATCAGTTTGGAGCAATTTTAGGTGGGGCATTTGCACCAACGATCGCAGCTTTTTTATGGAACAACTATGGAATATTTTGGGTATCTGTATATATAGCATTCGCGTCACTATTAACATTATTTTCCGTGATGGGATTAACAGAGACTTTTAAAACTGATCTAAATCAGAAATAATTTTAGATGATGGGCTGATGATCAATTATTCATGTTTGCCCATGAAAAAAATTCGCTATTATTAAAATCTTTTCCCCTTAGCTGAATATTAATATTCATCAATTTTCCATCAAAGGCCATTGAGTTATTCAGGTCTACCAAATCTTGTTTTGTTGAGTTAGCTATATATTTTTTGACTTGTTCTCGGGTATCAAATAAGTAATTGCCTTGTTGCCAATCATAAACATAGCCACCAGACTCAACATAAATATTTTCTGGCTTTTGATTCATATCATCTAAAATTGCCTTTTTTGTACCTTCAATAGTTTTCTCACTTACTTTTTCAAGAGCAATAGCAAACCCATACTGAAAATTAATAATTTTTTCTTTAAGACTTTGTAAATCTGTGTTGTCACTGATAATCATCATTGATATTGCTGGATAGTCTCTTATTCTGCTTTCAAAACTGTTGACCACATATCCAACTTGTTGGTCAGTACGCAAGCTGTTAAAAAAAGTAGGAGCTAGTAGCTTATTAATAATTCTAAATTGGCTAAATACTTTTAAAGATTTTTCGGGATAAATACTTATGTCTACCATTCCAATGCCATCTCTCGGAATGCTAACTTTTTTCATCTTAGAGGTGCCTATCTTTACCTTGAAATTATCATCAAGATGCCATGGATCAGTTGCAGTGGTTCCGCCTAAAATATTTCTTGATTCTGAAGCGAAGAGGCTAAATTCTTTTGGTGAAAAAAGACCATGGCCATATATATCAAGAAAAATAGACTTATTGAGAGCCTTCTGGAATTTTTCAATGTCGGCAAGATTAAGTTTTTGTAACGCATCGAGAATTTGTTTTTTTGAATATATATTTGGAGGTCGCCTGATTGTATTATCTGTGTACCAATCTAATTGGTCAGAAATATCCTGCTCATCAAAGCCTTCATAATAATCTCGCACAATTTTAGTTGCATTTTTAAACGTTCTTTCATCTGGAACAAACTCCGAATATTTTTGTATTAGCTGTTTCGCAAACTGAATCTGTCTGCTGCTTCTGCCATAAAATCTAAATATCATATTACCCTGATCATCTGGAGAGGGATCCAAAGATATGCCACGTCTAAAGGCCCTTTGATAAAATCTTCTATTTTTTTGGATAAACATGAAAGTCAATAAACCAGAAGCCATATAGTTTTCTAGATTTATGATAGGTAATTCAGAGATTAGACCAATTTGCAACATGCTTTCTTTGCCGCTGAAGTTTTGAGTATGAGATAAATAAGCTTGAACACCTTCTGATGAAAATACTTTTTGAGGAGTCTCAAACCCAGCAAGCATTTCATTAGAAGTAGTATCATCATCTTCAATTAACTCAGCATCAGGTATAGCAAGAGCATATTGAGATTTTTCCCAATTTATAAAATCTAACTCATTGATATCCTCTACTCTATATCCCCCATCTGCAAATTGAAGCTGCTGATTAATTTCTTCATTTGGGCCAACATGATAGATTCTGACGTTTTCTGGTTTCATTTGGCTCAAAACACTGAGGATGAGATCTGCATCAAAATCCTCAGTTACATATTCATATTCAATTAAATGAACTGGTTCTAATTCAAAAATACGATCAGTTAAGGTCAATGCAGCTTGCAACGGAGGCAGGCTTGTATAATTTTCATATGCTATGTTGTTAGTTGCTTTAAGTTCATTGAAATGAGCAGTTGTTACTCCGTTTTCACTAATTACATTTAAGTAATTAAAAATCATAGAAATAATGCCATCCTTATTTTTTTCACCAAACTCGGTAAGGTTTAGATCAATAAACATAGAGCCATCGAAACCCCAGGCATCTGGTAAAAATGATGCCTGACCACCCTGAATATAGCCCTCATCATCTAACTTCCCCATTAAAGAATTTTTTTCTTGAGCATTTAAAATTTTTGCTAGATATTGATTAGGTTTTTTCTTCCAATCACCTAGATTATTTTTTATTGGAAATTCAATTCCTATACCGGACGATTTTTCCTTGCTTTTTATGTATATATTTTTCTTAAGATTAGTGGGTAAATATGCTGGAATATTAATTTTTTGCCTATCAATTTTTTTATTCTTGATACTGGCAAAATATTTTTTTGCAAGGCGTTTTAGCTTCTGTGGAGATTCATTCCCAACAAGAACTAATTTCATAATATTTGAAGAATAGTATTTATTATAAAAATCTTTTAATTCTTTTAATAAAGTATCTCTTTTTGCTGATAGCGTTTCTTTATTCCCAACACCCAACAGAATACGAGGGTGATTGAGGTTGCCTGTCATTGCAGCTGCCCTTGATCTTATGAATGGTTCAGATTGCCTTCTGAGTAGCCACTCAGAGTTAACCGCATTAATTTCTTTTTCGACCATGTCCCCATTAAATAAGGGCGCCTTAATTGCTGAGCTTAATCTATCAAGAGCATCAGGAAATTTATCGCTGTTGATAGAGAAAAGGTAAGTTGTCTGTTGCGCAGCTGTATAGGCATTTGTTTGCCCGCCATTTTCACTTATAAATTGCATATATTCATTAGGCGATTTATATTTTTCAGAGCCCATAAAAATCATATGCTCAAGAAAATGGGCTATCCCTTGTGCATTTTTTGGGTCCTGAAATTGACCTACCCCTACGCTAAGCGTTGCTGCAGAAGTAGCAAGGCTGGGATCGCTAACTGTGATAACTTCTATTCCATTTTTTAAGGTAAAAGTTTCATATTCTCTTGGATCAGCAGGGCTCTTATTAACAGTTCCAGCGTGTGCCAGCAGAGGTATAAGAAAACAAAATATGCCTATTTTCTTTAATTTATTATTCATAATTTTTTAGCTATTTAGGAGTTAATCGAGATTTTTTTAGCGCGTTACCTAATAATACAAGCCATTAAAATTTCCTTTATAGTTTTATAAAAACACATTTTTTCAAGAAATTATAGGGCTATAGATTTTAAATAAATAACTCTATATCATTTTCTATATTGCAAAGGGGTGGCTTTGGTGCCTGAGATCAATATTGGAACCCTTTGAACCTGATCCATACAATAATGGCGGAGGAATTGCATGCATATCAAAAAAAATATTTTTTTACCTTTTTTCTTTATCCTAATAAGCTCAGGTTTGTTTTCTAAGGATATCGAAGAGATAATTGTTAAGGGTAATTGGCGTGATTCCAAGGTGCTTGAAGAAAGCTCAAGCATCGTCATTCTCAACACAAAATTACTCAAGTCTCAGCCCATAAAGCATTTTGAAAATATCTCATACTTGGTTCCAAATCTTAATTTTGCTGCAAGCGATTCTAGGGCGAGACATTTTCAAATCAGAGGTATTGGCGAGAGATCTGGGTATGAGAGAACACAAAATTCCGCAGTAGGATTTTTAATCGACGATATTGATTATTCTGGCCAGGGAGGTATCGCAACAACTTTTGATATAGAGCAAATTGAAGTTCATAGAGGCCCTCAAGGATCAAGAATAGGTTCGAATGCTTTAGCTGGCTTAATTTATATAAAAACAAAAGAACCAACTAAACAATTTGAGGGAATCAGTGAGGTGACCACAGGCACTTTCGGGACATTTAATGCTGGGCTTGCATTTGGAGGCCCAGTTGCATTCAGCGAAAACCTTTCATATAGGCTGACCTTAAGAAATGATAATTCAGATGGATTTAGGAAAAATTTATATTCAGGCAAATCTGATACTTCAAAAAAAGATGAAAGCACTTATCGGCTAAAAATAGATTGGAAGATCTTTGAAAAAACATCACTCAAATTACTTATTTCACAGATAGACTTAAATGATCCAGCGGATATATGGACAATTGATGGGAGTTTAAATACTCTTTCAGATAGGCCGGGGATGGACTCTCAAAGAACAAATACTTATGGAGTTAAAGTATTTCACCAATTTGATGCATTTGAGTTTCAAAGTTTAAGCAGCATTACTGATACAGATGTTGAGATTAGCTATGATTCAGATTGGGGTAATCCAGAGTCCCATGCTCCTTATATTTATGATTATTTTTCAGAAACTATTAGAGATAGAAAGACTTTGAGCCAAGAGTTTAGATTGGTTTCTGATATAGCCAATCTAAATTCTCAACACAAAACCAAGTGGGTTATTGGTATTAACTATTTTAATGTTACGGAGCAAAATATAAAAAATGATGACGGAGCATATGGAGATCCATCGGATCCCTTTGGCCCTTACTTCAGTCAATCCTCTTATTCAAGCAAATTTTCTTCGGACAATTTATCGCTTTTTGGGAATATAGATTATTTTTTAGATGAGTCTTTAAAACTTTCCCTTGGAGCAAGATGGGAAAATTATGAATCACAATATGCTGATTCATTTGGAGAGTCTTTCAATCCTTCGGATCGTATGTCGGGAGGAAAGGTATCTCTCAATAAAACTTTAAGCAATAGCTCTAATATATTTTTCAGTGTTGCTAGGGGTTTTAATCAAGGTGGATTTAATCTTAATCTTGGGCTAGCACCAGATTCAAAAAATAGTAATTTATATTATGACCCAGAATTTTTAACTAACTATGAAATTGGATTTAACTCACAATTATTTAATGAGATGATGAATATTGCAGCTGTAATTTTTTATTCTGATAGAGAGGATCAGCAGGTACTCATTTCAACTCAAGTGGATCCAACCGATCCAAACACTTTTTCTTTTTTAACTCAAAATGCTGCCGAGGGCACCAACAAGGGACTAGAGCTAAATATTGATTTGAAGCTTACAGAGTCTCTAGATTTCTTTTCAAAACTTGGTTTATTAAAAACTGAGATAAATAATTGGAAATCTAGACCTGATCTTGAGGGCAGGGCTCAAGCGCATGCTCCTAAGAGAAGTTATGCGCTTGGATTAAGTTGGTCCATGACAGATAGGGCATCTTTATCGTTAGATTTAGTTGGTAAAAGCAGCTTTTATTATTCTGATTCTCACGACAATCAATCTAAGTCATATGCACTAACAAACTTAAGCTATAACTATTCAATTGGAAGTTGGACTTATTCAATTTGGGCTAGAAATATTTTTGATGAATATTATTCAGTCCGGGGATTTTATTTTGGCAATGAGGCTCCTGATTTTAAAGAAACATTATATGAGCGACATGGTGATCCAAGACACATGGGCATGACAGCGAGATATGATTTTTAACTATGTTGCTCAAAATTGGATCGAGATAACAGCAGTTATTTTTGCAATCTGTTATCTTGTCTTAGCAGTGAAACAAAATATTTTGTGTTGGATCTGTGGAATTATTAGCTCTGCCCTATATTTTTTTATCATGCGTTCAGCGGGTTTATATATGGAGGCCTATTTGCAAATATTTTATGTATTTATGGGGCTTTATGGTTGGTCTCAATGGAGAGTGGATGCGAGCAGCACGGCGCACTTGGTGGTAAATACTTGGAGTCAATCAAGGCATTTTTCTGCAATTTCCCTAATCTTAAGCCTTTCTTTTATATCAGCATTATTGCTTAAATCATTTTCTGATGCAGTTCTACCATTTTTTGATGCTCTGGTTACTTGGGGCGCAGTCGTAGCAACATATATGGTTGCAAAAAAATTATTAGAAAATTGGATATATTGGTTAGTCATTGATTCAATTTCAATATTGCTATTTATCTCAAGAGATCTTTGGCCGACAGCATTTTTATTTGGGGTCTACTTAGTAATAATAACTTTTGGCTACCGTTCGTGGAGTAAAGCCCTGAAAGAGAATAATGCATTCAGAGCTTGATAAAATTAAATTAGTCCCTGGAAGCTGTATTTTGCGGGATGAATTATCTTCAAGCTCAATCTCAAAAATCTATTTATGTGATTTTAATGAAATGAAAGCAGTTATAAGATTTGATCATGCAATCGCTTCAAAGCTTGCTATAGATAGGCAGAATGAAATAAATATGCTCCAAGGCATTACTCATTTAGATCTTGCACCTGAAGTTCTTTATTCTGACATTAAAGCAGGCATTATGATTTGGAAGTACATTTCAGGAATAGAGCCATATTTTGTTGAGGACAATGAGAAGCCTTATACTTTATATGACTTAGGTGCTTGTCTTTATTCGCTGCATAGTTTTCCAATTCCAGAACATTCTATAGATATTTTTTCTAATTCCATGGCTTTATATCAAGGTTTAATTGATAACCCGTCTGACAAACTAATGTTTAATAAAGCTTTATCTTTATATAACGAATTAAACAAAGACGGAGCAAGTAAAGTTCTGTCACACAATGATTTACATCGGAGTAATTTGCTCTGGAACCAGAAATATTATTTTTTAGATTGGGAATATTCGGGATTGAATCACCCCTGTTTTGACATAGCTTCTTTAGTTAAAAGTTTTCAATTCAATCAAAGCCAAATAACCGAGTTTTCCCTTGGATACAAAGGTAATAATGGACTTTTTAGTATAGATATATTAAAACAATGGATTGAGTTTATTGATTATTTAGAAGAGATCTGGAGACTTTCTGTTACAAAAATCTTGGAGACCTCAAAGTTTAAAGATGCCTAAGCCAGATTTTTGGCATAATTAAAATATGAAAAATATATTTATCTTTTTGTCTATAACAATTTTAATTTCTGCATGCGAACGGCAAATAAATATAGAAATGAATTTACAAGACAGCGAATTCTTTCTTGAGCAGAACTTATTAAATTCTGAGGTTATTGAAGTTGAACCGGGCCTTCAATACATAATTTTAGAATCCTTTCAAAGGGATGCATCCAGACCAAAACTTTCAGATACAATCACTGCAGATTTTCATGGCACATTAATGGATGGATCAGTTTTTTGGAGCTCCATTAATATTGGTGAGCCCCTCACCATTCAACTTTCACAATTAATTCCCGGATGTCAAAAGCTAATCGCTCTTATGCAAGAAGGTGATTTTTGGAGAGTTTTTATTCATCCGGATATGGCATATGGAGAAGAGGGAAGGCCTGAAATACCCCCCAATTCACTTTTAATATTTGATATCAAGCTACATAAGATTACTCAGAGCGCACCATAAAAAAGTGATAAAATATCATTTTTATAGTTCATAATGTATGTTGAATGATATTAGAAAAAATTTTCGACCACGTTTCTAACTGGAATAAATTTTGGTTTGGCCTAATTTTTCTAGGAAGTGTCATAAATGCAATCCTGAAAAAATTTAGTTTGGTTGGTGATTCGCCTTATGTTTTATTATTTTCTCTTGGAGCGGGCGCTTTAATTGGAATTATTGCCAAAATTAGAGGAGTTTGGTTATGAGCGAAATACTAGAAACTCCTCCAGAGTTTTCATTTGAAAAAGAAAAAGCCATAGCTAAAAGCTTTTCACAGCGATTTCAGTGGGAGATGATTCTTATTGGTTTGGGCCAAGCAGCCATTTGGCTTTCGCTATGGCCATTAGTGCTAAATGGTTTTCTGGATCTTTGGGCAGGTTTTTTAATTGCTATTCTATGTGCATGTTTTGCTTATTTGCCTTCACATGAAGCTCAACATGGTAATTACTCTAGAGGCAATCCCAAACTTAGATGGCTAGATGGGTTTGTGGGCCATATTTCTCTTATTACTCTTAAGTTTCCTTATCATATTTTAAGGATTACTCACATGAAACATCATGCATATACCAATGATCCAGAGAAAGACCCTGACTATCTTAATGCCCACCCCAAATCTGTGTTAACGGTTATAAAAAATGTTCTAGATGGCACAACATTACAATTTGGGAAGTACGTTGATGTTTTTGCGAGCGATAAGGCTTTTGTAAATTCATTTCAAAAAGCAATACCGATTGCTATGTTTTATAAATTCTTACCTATGGTTCTAGTTGTTATCTTCCCATTGGAAACCCTTTTGTTGTGGTGGCTACCTGCCAAGATAGGGTCAGTTTATACCACAGTATTTTTTTCTTATTACCCCCATCTTGGGACCTCAACAGGCCGATATAAGGATACTAGATTTTGGTCTCATTGGATGCCGCGGTTCATCAATCATTCTATGCAGCTACATTTTATTCATCATCTTCATCCAAGCATTGGTCATTATGATGAGCCAAAAGCTATTGAAGAACTCAAGCCCTTTCTAATTGCAAGAAAAGTTCCTGGGGCTGATCAGATTCCTGATAGGATAACTCTCAACCCTTTGATTAAAATATAAGGAGTTTTTATTGGAAAAATCAGTATTTAAGGCTTACTGGAAAGCCAATATTAAAATATTAATTTCTTTATTAATAATTTGGTTTTTAGCTTCATTTGGATTTGGAATTTTATGGTCAGATGAATTAGACCAAATTCAAATTGGAGGATTTAAACTAGGTTTCTGGTTTGCTCAGCAAGGCAGCATTTACATCTTTGTCGTGTTGATATTTTTGTACGTTCATTTGATGGATAAACTTGATCAAAAATACAAAAAGCAAATTTCAAAAGAGCTAAATAGAGAATGAGCACTCAAGAGCTAACATACCTTTTTGTTGGTCTTTCTTTTGCTCTTTATATAGGTATTGCCTTCTGGTCTAGGGCTAAGTCTACGACTGATTTTTATGTTGCTGGGAAAGGGGTGAATCCAGTTGCAAATGGTATGGCAACAGCTGCTGACTGGATGTCTGCAGCTTCATTTATCTCTATGGCCGGATTAATTGCATTTATGGGTAAAGATGGTTCTGTTTATTTAATGGGTTGGACAGGAGGGTATGTTTTACTGGCATTATTGCTTGCTCCATATTTAAGAAAGTTTGGTCAATTCACTGTTCCTGATTTTATTGGTACCAGATATTACTCTAGAACAGCAAGATTGGTAGCAGTCTTATGCCTTATCTTTGTCTCATTTACCTATGTTGCAGGGCAGATGAGGGGAGTGGGGATAGTTTTCTCAAGGTTTTTAGAAGTTGATATTAATCAGGGCGTGATTATTGGGATGATCATTGTTTTCTTCTATGCTGTTTTAGGTGGAATGAAAGGAATTACTTATACTCAGGTTGCTCAATACTGTGTTTTAATTTTTGCGTATCTAGTTCCTGCAATCTTTATTTCTATTTTAATGACAGGAAATCCTATTCCTCAGCTCGGATTTGGAGATACATTAATTGATAGCCCCACATATCTATTAGACAAACTAGATCAGGTAACACAGGAGCTAGGATTCTCAGCTTATACTGAAAACATTAAGAGCAATATTGATATTTTTTGCATTACTGCAGCTTTGATGTTTGGAACTGCTGGATTGCCTCATGTGATTGTGAGATTTTTTACAGTACCAAAGGTTAGCGATGCAAGAAAATCTGCTGGCTATGCTTTGGTATTTATAGCGCTCTTATATACAACTGCACCCGCCGTCGGTGCATTTGCTCGAGTTAATTTTATTGATTCTGTTCAAGATACTAAATATGTAGATGCGCCTTCATGGTTTAAGAATTGGGAGGATATTGGACTAATTTCTTGGAATGATAAAAATAACGATGGCATTATCCGCTATGAAGCTGGTAATGCTTTTAGTGACGGACGGCCTAAATTTATTGATGAGTATGGGAAATCTGGTGAGCGAATGACCGCTAATATCTCTGATACATCCAATCAAAATGAAGTCTATATTGATAGAGATATTATGGTGCTGGCCAATCCTGAGATAGCAAATTTACCAGGCTGGGTGATAGCACTAGTAGCAGCAGGAGGTCTTGCTGCGGCTCTCTCTACTGCAGCAGGTCTACTGCTGGTTATATCAGCAGCTATTTCTCATGATTTAATGCGAAAGACATTCAAACCGGATATCACTGATAAGCAAGAACTTTTTTATGCCAGGTTAGCAGCTGCATTTGCAATATTTATCGCGGGTCTTTTTGGAATATATCCTCCAGGATTTGTTGCGCAGGTTGTTGCTTTTGCGTTTGGTTTGGCTGCGGCAACAATTTTTCCAGCCCTGTTTCTGGGAATCTTCTCAAAGACTATTAACAAGGAAGGAGCGATTTCAGGAATGTTGGCGGGACTAATTTTTACTTTTTCTTACATAGCATATTTTAAGTTCATCAACCCATCATTCAATCAAGAAGAAAGCTGGTTTTTTGGTATTTCGCCAGAGGGGATTGGGTTTTTGGGAATGATTCTTAATTTTTTTACAGCCATAATTGTAAGCAGATTCTATCTCCCTCCGCCGCCTGATGTTAAGCAGATGGTTGAGACTATTAGACAGCCATAGAAAAATACTTTTAAGAACTAGCTAGTCATTTAATTTTGCTTCAAGTGCATTTACTCTTTTCTCAAGAGCCTCCAATTCAGATTTTTTTACGAATCCAGATTCCTTCATAAATTTTTCTAAAGCAGGTTTAAGCATCTTCTCCATGCCTTTAATATCTCCTGCCATTTTTAGTGGGTTAAACATATTATTCTCCAATTTGTTTAATTATGGAGATTGCATTAATTTTTACAATTATTATCTCTTCATCAGATACAATTATTTAAAATAGGAGGTTGTATGAGTATTTCAAGTTATTTAGATAGTGTTGTTAAACCTTTTCAGGGACTGGCCCCATGGATTCTGAGATCTGTATTGGGCGTTTCATTCATATTACATGGCTTAGGAAAATTTCCATTGCCGCCAGAAAAAATGCTTACTTGGTTCGAAAATATGGGAATAGTTGCTCCTGAGATTGTTGCAAGCCTAGTTGCCTTAGGAGAGGTTGGTGCCGGAGCTGCAGTAATTTTAGGTGGTTTTTTTGGTAGTGCTGGACATCTAATAACTCGGCTTGGTGGCGGAGCAGTTCTTGTCATCATGGTCGGAGCATTTTATTTAGCACATTCTGACTGGTTTATCACACAAAAATTGTTTATGAGTGAGCAAATCTTTTTATTTGCACTGGGACTATATTTCGCAATTAAAGGAAATAATTAAAAAAGCTTGAAAATCTAAATGAGAATGATTATCATTAACATTCTCAAGTAGATCTATTATCTTCTTGAGCATTTTTCAAGGAGATTGAAATGGAAAATTGGCCTAATACACATACAAAGATAAATTTTTTAATTATGGGGTTATTAACAATCCTATTCTTTGCCCCTGCATTTGCAGTTGAGTACAACGTCGAAACAATTGAGTCAGTTAGCATCATTGGAACAAAAGTAGATGCAAGAAGGATCGCAGGCTCAGGAACAGTTATTTCAAATGAAGATTTGAAAAAGACAATTGATACTGATATTCACAAAATTTTATCAGCTGTACCGGGCGTATTTTTTAGAACAGAAGACGGTTATGGGCTGAGACCAAATATCTCTATTAGGGGAACCAGCCTTGATAGATCATCAAAAATTACTATTATGGAAGATGGTGTCTTGGTTGCACCGGCTCCTTACACATCTGCATCAGCATATTACTTTCCAACTACTGGCAGAATTCATGCAGTAGAAGTCCTGAAAGGGCCTTCAGCCATTACTCAAGGTCCTAGCACCATTGGTGGAGCATTAAATTTAATTAGCACACCGATTCCAACAGAGGGCAAAGGAAAGTTCGTTCAAGAGCTAGGTGATAATGGAATGATGAGAACCCATGCAGTGCTGGGTGGAGATAATGGTACATTTGGAGCTATGGTTGAAGTTCATGAGCATTCAACAGATGGATTTGATTCGATCGCAAATGTTGGTGGTGATACAGGCTTCGATAAGTCGGATTTACTAGCAAAATTTAGGTATACATCAGGTAATCATGAGGTTACCTTGAAGATGCTTGACTTGGATGAAAGCTCTGATCAAACCTACGTTGGTCTATCTCAGTCAAGCTTTAATAAGAATCCAAGAATGCGTTATGGTATGACCCAATATGATCAAATGAATAATGATGGCGAACAACAATCAATCACTTATAAAGGTTCATTTGGTAATGTTGATGTTATAGCAACTTCATGGAGCAACGATTATCACAGAGACTGGTTTAAAGTTGATAAGGCCAACAATGGCAAAGCTTTTGGTATCAGCAATGGAATTAATAATGTAATTGATGCAGCTAATAATGGAAATGCTGACGCCCAAGGCATTCTTGATGGCACAAGAGCTGTAGAAGTTAAGCTTAAGCATAACAATAGATTTTATGGCAATGAAGGCATCCAATTTCAATTATCAACAGATATTGGAAATCATTCTGTAACATTCGGTTATAGAGACATGGAAGACTATGAAAGTAGATTACAAAACTATGAGTGTTTTGATCAAAGTGCTGATGGGAAGAATTCTGCTCTTTCTCCATGCAGCACTGGATGGACAGGAAGCAACAACAGACTCAGAGAAACAGACGCTACTTCATATTTTGTGCAAGATACCATCAACATGGATAAGTTGACATTAACAATTGGTTATAGATCTGAGGATTATGACAAAGTTGAAAATAGATGGAGCGATGCAAAGCCAACAAGAACTATAAAAGATGCTAAATATAACAATAAAAAATCAAGCGGAGATTACTCAACCACAGGTTTTGGTGCAACATATGATGTAAGTGAAAATCTTAAGCTTGTTGCAGGCTTTCATCAAGGAATGTCACCTGTTTTTAATGGAGATGCTGAAGAGGCAGATAATATGGAGCTAGGTTTCAGGTATAACAAAGAAACAACTTCTGTTGAAGTGATTTACTTCGCAAGTGATTATGCAAACTTAGTTGCAGAGTGTAAAAACTCATCAGGCGGTGATTGTGATGCAGGCGATACTTTTAGTGGCGGTGAGGTTGATGTATCGGGTTTAGAAGTTGATGCATCATGGGTCTTACAAAGAAATGCTGTAAATTATCCAATTGCAATTACATACACATCAACAGACGCAACTTTTGATAATAGCTTTGATAGTGATTACTTTGGAGTTGTAGCATCTGGCGATGATTTGCCATACATCCCGAGTTCTGTTTTGGCCATCAGTGCAGGATTTATAACTGACAGTGGTTGGGGTGGATACATGAGAATGGCAGATCATGGCAGCTCATGTTCTACAGCAGCCTGTGGTACCTATGAAAACATTGAGGCTTACAGTTATATCGATTTATCTCTAAGGAAGAGGGTTCATGAGAACTTAGATGTTTATGGTGTTTTAGAAAATGCTACTGATAATGAAGATATAGCAGCTAGGGCTCCAAAAAATGGCGCTAGATCGCAGAAACCTCAAACATTTAAAATAGGATTTAGCTATAAGTTTTAATAAATTTCTCAATGGGGGCTACCGTAAAAAAGTTGTGGTAGCTTTACTCCCCGAACCCTTCACACATGTTCCCTAAGACGAACACAGGGTTTAAGGTAGCCTCCTTTGAGGAGCCAGACTCAAGAGGGATTGGTAATTAAAAACATGGTAATTTTCCCTCCCCAAGATACCAAGTTTGGATTTATTATTACCCCTTAGGTTTAATATATTTCAAGTTCTGGTGTTTATCAATCCCTTGCGAGCTATGGGCTTTTTTTCAAAGATAGCTTGTTGCACTGAAAAAGATATCTTGTACAATTGTTCCCTCGTGTGGGGCTATAGCTCAGCTGGGAGAGCACCTGCTTTGCAAGCAGGGGGTCCGCGG
>Ga0208407_1000767_pt1 | contig 14947 bp, 14 predicted proteins | sample ETNtaG_9_FD_185775 | JGI IMG/M metagenome (GOLD analysis project Ga0208407, IMG submission 185775) | Marine microbial and viral communities from oxygen minimum zone, Eastern Pacific Ocean - ETNP201406SV69 (SPAdes) (version 2) | ecosystem: Environmental > Aquatic > Marine > Oceanic ...
TTGAATTTATAAGTGTGACATTTTTATTAACTAATTGTGCTAAATCTTTATCTCCAGATGAAATTATTACTTCCACGTTTTTTTGTTTGTTATGTGCTAGCGTAGCTATGACATCATCAGCCTCAACATCTGGAATTTGAAGTATTTTAATCCCTAAACTTCTTATAAAATCCATAATGGGTTGTACCTGTTCTGATAACTCAACTGGCATAGGTTTTCTATTGCTTTTATAGCTCTTATATAGGGTGTGTCTAAAATTTTTACCCTTGGCATCAAAGACCATACATAGATGTTGGGGGTTATATGTTTTCAAAAGCTTCAATAACATATTGGTCACACCAAAAATTGCGCCAGTATTTTGACCTTTAGAGTTCTTTAGATGTGGTAGTGCATAATATGCTCTGTATAAATATGAGGAACCATCCACAATAATAAAATTTTTTTTACTTTTATCAACCAAAATAGTTTAACCTATGATATGTTTACTCATTCAAAGTTATAACTTAAATAATTTAAAATATCTATGTCTGTATATACTAAAATAAGCGAAGAAGGGATTATTATCCACCTTAAAAAATATGTAATTGGCGACCTTGTTAGCCTGTCTGGTATTGCTGATGGCATAGAAAATACAAACTACGCTCTAACCACAACTCATGGCAGCTATATTTTTACAATTTTTGAAAATATAGACAAAAATGAAATAAAACAATATTTATTACTCATGAATCATCTGCATGAACAAGGACTTATGTGCCCAAAAGTAGAAAAAACGAATGATAAAAAATTATTTGAAATTATAAGCAACAAACCTTCCGCTATTATTCAAAAGTTAGAGGGTAAATCACTTAATCAAACCAACATACATAACTGTGAACTCGTTGGCAATTTACTTGGTGAGTTTCATAATTACAGTGATAAATTTACAACAAGAATTAATAATACTAGAAATTTAGAATGGCGAGAAAAATCAAATAAAAAATTATTAAATTCTATTTCTAAATATGAGTCTGATTTAATTACAAGCGCCATATCTATTCAAACAGAGTTTGAAGAACAAAAATTTCCCAAAGGAATTATACACGCAGATTTATTTAGAGATAATGTTTTATTCGATAAAGGAAAAATTTCTGGCATGATTGATTTTTATTATTCGTGTTATGATTTTTTACTTTATGATTTAGCTGTAACTGCTAATGATTGGTGTTGTAATTCTAACGGAGAGCTAGTTCAAGAGAAAGCAAACGCCCTTACCAAATCTTATAATTTAAAAAGAAAAATTACAGAGGATGAGCAAGTTTTCTGGGGTCATGCTTTAGTATCTGCTGCATTAAGGTTTTACTTGTCAAGATTATTAGATTTACATTTTCCTAAAATTGGTGAAATGACACACATAAAAGATCCTAAAGTTTTTGAGAATATTTTGATAGATCGTATTAATCATAAAGACAAGTTTAAACTATGAATAATTTCCAATTATTAATTGAACAAATTATGAATATAATTAGCAAATTACTTGTATATATTTTACTTTCAATGATTGGGCTAGTTATTTTGACAATTTTTTTAAGATATTTTTTCTCAATTGGCAGTATTTCTATACAAGAATTAATTATGTATTTTCATGCTTCTATTTTTATGTTAGGTATAAGTTATACTTACAAAGAAAATTCACACGTAAAAATAGATATCTTCTATAATAAATTATCTGAAAAAAATAAAACAATACTTTCATTAATAGGTGGTATTTTACTTATTATCCCTTTTGGTATTTTCATAATATTCATTAGTTTTGATATGGTCAGTAGTTCTTGGAGTATTTTTGAAGGCTCTAGTGAGGCAGGAGGTCTAGATTTAGTTTTTATTCTTAAGTCATTAATACCATTATCTGGGTTTCTTATTTTACTTCAGGCATTATCTGAATTATTTAAAAATTTACAGATTTTAAAAAATGAATATTGAAATTTTTGCAATAATATATATTTTATTTACTTTTCTTTTTTTACTGACAGGTTTACCGGTTGGGTTTGTTCTATCTGGTATAGCATTGATATTTTCTAGCATGGGAATGTTATTTGGTTTTTTTGATTATACTTATCTGATAGCAATTCCAAATAGAATATTTGGTATTATGACTAATCAAAACCTATTAGCTGTTCCATTATTTATTTTCATGGGGTTAATTTTAGAAAAAACTAAAATAGCAGAAAATTTACTAGTTTCTATGAATGATATCTACAAAAATTCTAATGGTGGGTTTGCTATTTCTGTTATTATTGTTGGAACACTGATGGGGGCTAGCACTGGCATTGTTGGGGCTAGTGTTGTAACTTTAGGTCTTTTATCACTTCCTGTAATGATTAAACATAATTATCCTAATAGTCTGGCTTGTGGGGTTATATGCGCGTCTGGAACTTTGGGTCAAATTATTCCGCCTTCATTAGTTTTAATTTTATTAGCGGACGTTCTTTCATCCGCTTATCAACAAGCACAATTAAATATGGGAATATTTTCACCAGAAACTGTAACAATAGCAGATCTTTTTGCAGGCGCAATTTTACCTGGTATTGCATTACCTATTTTTTATATTTTGTATATAAAATCAATTAATATAAAAAAAATTGATACTATAAATAATATAAAAAAAATTGATACTATAAATACTCAGTCTGATGAGATTAAAGAAATAAATTTTTTAAAATCATTTTTCCCTCCAATCTTATTAATTATTGTAGTATTGGGTTCAATAATTTTTGGAATAGCTACACCATCAGAAGCAGCTGCGTTAGGTGTGCTAGGCGCTGTCTTTATTTCTACTACACAAAAAAGAATAACTTTTAATATTATTGACGTTTGCTCCAAAGAAACTATCAAACTTACGAGTATGGTTTTTATGATACTGATCGGAGCTACATTTTTTTCACTAGTATTTAGGGGGTTAGAAGGTGAAGTATTAATACACAGTTTTCTTGGTAATAATATAGAAGATAAACATATGACTCTTGGTTTAGTTTTATTGATGATGTTTTTTCTTGGTTTTATTCTAGACTTTATTGAGATTATTTTTATAATAATTCCTCTATTCGGCCCTGTTTTATTTACCTTAGGATTTGATCCTATATGGGTGGGTATTTTAATTGCTATGGTCTTACAAACATCTTTTCTAACACCACCTTTTGGTTTTTCATTGTTTTATTTAAGAGGGGTTGCTCCAAAAAATATAAATACAATAGAAATATACAAAGGTGTATACCCTTTTATAATAATTCAAGTATTAGTGATTGGAATTATTTTTTTATTCCCCAGTATTGCAACTTTTTTACCGAATCTGATATCTAATTAAAAATTATCTTATATTTAAAAAAGATTTATCAGATATTTCTGTCCATGGGCTAACATTTTTTTGAAAATTATTATATGAAACATAAATTTCTTTTGTAATAGAATCATGATTGCTGATTTCTTTCATAACTTGTTTTGATATATCTCTTAATTTATTCATTATTTCTCTCGGGAATTCTTTTATAACTATATTCTTTGATTTTAAATATTGTAACGCTAAATTATTTTTAGCTGTATAGTCAGAAAGCATATCAATGTTTATAGCTTTGCATGCAGTATCTACGATAAATTGTAAATCTTGAGGCAAAATATTATAAGCTGTTTTATTAATTAAGCATTCAATAGTGGGGCCGGGCTCATGCCAGCCTGGAAAATAATAATATTTTGCAGCTTTATATAAACCAAATGCTCTATCATTATAAGGTCCAACCCATTCTGTGGCATCAATAGTTCCTGTTTGTAATGCGGTAAAAATTTCTGAACCAGCTAATGTTACAGGCACGCCTCCTGCTCTAGACAACACTTCTCCTCCAAGACCAGGTATTCTCATTTTTAAACCCTGTAAATCAGAAAGTGATTTTATTTCTTTGTTAAACCAACCGCCCATTTGAGCTCCTGTATTACCAGCTGGCCTAGGTATCAAATTAAACGTGCCATACAGTTTTTCCCAAAGTTTTAATCCTCCACCATAATAAAGCCATGCATTCATTTCTTGTGCATTCAACCCAAACGGAACTGATGAAAAAAATTGACAGCCTGGGTTTTTGCCTTTCCAATAATATGCTCCTGAATGACCTAATTCTGCGCCTCCTTTTGATACAAAATCAAAAACCTCCAGTGGAGGTATTAGTTCATTGGACCCAAAAACTTTAATCTTAATTCTATTGTTAGATAAAATATTAATTAAATTAGCAAGGTTTTCTGCGCCAACACCTAGGCCAGGGAAATTTTTAGGCCATGACGTAACCATTTTCCATTTAAATTGAGTTTTTTCTTCCGCATTAGATGATTTAATGTTTAATATCGATGCTAATGCAAAAGAACTTCCTAATGATTTTATAAAATTTCTTCTTTTCATATACTAATTTATAAATTCTAATTGAGCGTAAGATAAAACCAACCATTTTTTACCGTAACGTTCAAAATTAATATGTAATTTTAAATCTTCTTTTTCACCAGTATAGCTGAGTATTACTCCATGCCCAAATTTCATGTGATTAACTTTTTGCCCTGGTTTTATAAAAGGATAATTTTGTTCTTGTGAGAAATTATCATTAAAATTATCTTGTGAATATACATCATCGTTATTAAATGATTTAGGATGAATTGATGGTTTTCTATAATTTGTAAATGCTTTGCTATTAACTTTGGTTTTTATGGTTTCTAATAAATGTTCTGGGATTTCTTCAATAAATCTCGAAGGCTCAGGTAAAACAGGTGTACCATGAGCATTTCTGTCTCTAGAATAAGTTAAGTATAATGTTTTCATCGCACGTGTTATTGCAACATAACAAAGCCTTCTCTCTTCTTCTAGAAAACCTGATTTAATATTACGATTCTCGTTAGGGAAAATACCCTCTTCTAAAGCTGTGATAAAAACTATTGGAAATTCTAGACCTTTAGATGAGTGGATTGTCATAAGTTGGACAGGGTCTTCATGGGGTTTTGACTGATATTCACCTGCTTCAAGTGCGACATTATCAAGAAAATCTTCAACTATATTTTCACTATGAGTATTATAATTAGAAAATTCCTTAGCAGTAGAAATTAATTCTTCTAGATTCTCCAGCCTAGACAATGATTCCTCTGTTTTTTTTGATTCATAGTATTTATTTAATTCTGACACTTCTATAATCTTTTGTATCAAATCTTTTAAATCTACATTATTTATTAATTCTTTTATTTGATTAATTATATCTATATATGATTTCAAAGAAGATTTAGCGCGAGAACTGTTGATTTCTATGTTTTCTAATTGGTTAATGCTTTCCCATAAAGATAGTGAGTGTAATTTAGCATAGTCTCTTATTATTTGTATTGTTTTATCTCCTATTCCTCTGGTTGGGTTATTTATAGTTCTTTCAAAAGAAATATCATCACTAACGTTAGTTGCTATTCTTAAATAAGCAATTACATCTTTAATTTCTGCTCTCTCAAAGAATCTAAAGCCCCCATAAATTTGATAAGGAATACTTCTTGAGTTAAGTGCTTTTTCAAGTTTTCTTGACAAAAAATTAGATCTATATAACAAAGCAATTTCAGATCTTTTATATCCATTGCTAACTAATTCTTCGATCTTATCAATTATAAAATCACGCTCCTCATATTCATTTATAGCTTCATATATATATACAGGATTACCTTTTGTGGCATCTGTCCATAGGTTCTTGCCCATTCTTGAAGTATTTTTTTCTATCAAACTATTGGCTACAGATAAAATTTCATTAGTTGAGCGATAGTTTTGTTCTAACTTAAAAATTTCAACATTTTTAAATGTATCAGCAAAATCCTTAATATTTTTACTTCTAGCTCCTCTCCAACCATAAATAGACTGATCATCATCCCCAACTACATATAATGAACCGGAATTACCATTTATCAATTTTAATAAATTAAATTGTAATGCATTTGTATCTTGAAACTCATCAACCATAATATTTTTAAATCTATTGGAATAATAATTTAATATGTGATTATTTTTTTTAAACATTTCATATGTTAAAAGTATTAAATCTGCAAAATCCACTGAATTTATCTGTCTGCACACTGAATCATATTGTTTGAATATATTAATATACGTTTCATCATCATGTACGCTTGTGTCATATCTTCTTCCTTTATCTTTCTGAGTATTTATAAATGACTGAAGTGATTTTGGGTCATAAAAATTTTCATCTAGATTCTGAGATTTAATTATACGTTTAATCATTCTTAATTGATCTTGAGAATCCAAAATATTGAAGTGATCCTTAATTCCTGCTTCTTTCCAATGTATCTTCAATATTCTTCGACAAATGCCATGAAAGGTTCCAAACCATAAGCCTTGTGATGAAATTTTCAGAAGTTTTTCTAACCTCTGTTTCATTTCATTTGAGGCTTTATTTGTAAATGTTAAAGCAAGTATATTGCTAGGTTTTACCCCAAATGAATCTATAAGCTTGGCAACTCTATAAATTAAAACTCTTGTTTTGCCACTTCCAGCTCCAGCAAGTATAAGTTTATTTCCTAATGAACAGTTTACAGCTAATAATTGTTGTTCGTTAAGCCCACCGTAAATATCATTATTTGTCATTTCCTTTCCTTTTTGGTCTCAATGATATTATTAATACAAATATTATAAGCATGTACCAAAAAATATATTCACTATAGAGATTAATAGAAACTAAGTAAGTAATAATGAAAAAGAATATAGAAAAAATTAAAACAGAAATTAACCAATAATTTCTTCTGCTATTTTTATCAATAATATTTTCTATTTCAGATAATTTTTTTAAATTATTATCTAAGTTCAATTGATCATTATTAATTAAATTTACAATCTTTCTTAGGCTGGTTGGCAATTCTGGCAAAATCTCAAATAAATCAGATGAGTTATCTTTCATTTTTTTCAATAATGAAGAGATGCCTTTCTGTTTTTTCATCCACTTTTCTAATATAGGCTTTGATGTTTTCCATAAATCTAATTCTGGATAAAATTCTCTTCCCAATCCTTCGGTATACAATAATGTTTTTTGCATTAATATTAATTGTGGTTGAACTTCAAGTTTAAAACGCCTTGCCGTATCAAATAAACCAATAATAATATCACTTAAGGAAACATCTTTTATGGGTTTATCTAACATTGATTCACAATTTTCTCTAATAGCTTTCTCAAGCAGAGAAATATTCGTATCTTTAGGGACCCATTCACACTCAACATGAAGACGAGCTACTTTCCCATAATCTCTGTTAAAAAAAGCAACAAAATTCTCTGCTAAATATTTTTTATCAAAATTACTTAAGGATCCCATAATCCCAAAATCTACTAAAACAAACTGAATATTATTATTGTTTTTTTGTATAAAAATATTTCCTGGGTGCATATCTGCATGAAAAAAATTATGTTCAAAAACTTGTACAAAAAATATTTCCACAGCATTTGTAGCAAGCTCTTTAAAATCAATATTATTTTCTTCTAATTGTTTTCTGTTGTTTATGGGTATCGCAAAAGTTCTTTCCATAACTAGTACATCTTTAGTTACATACTCCCAATATATTTCTGGAATATAAACTAATTTAGAGTCTTTAAAATTTTTTTTAATTTTTTTTGCGTTTGATGATTCTTTAATTAAATCCGTTTCATCATAAACTAAAAGCTCATAATCATTCACTACTTCAATTAAATGCATTCTTTTAAACTCGTCAGATATGGAAGTTAAATATTTGGCTATTTTTTTCATAAGCTTAATATCTTTTTTAATTTCTTGTTTTACATTTGGCCTAACAACTTTTACAATTACATCTTTCCCATCTTTTAATTTTGCTTCATGTACTTGTGCTATAGAAGCAGATGCTATTGGATTAGGATTAAAAGATTCAAAAATTTGCTCTATATTTTTACCTAATTGATTTTGTATTATATTTTTTGAAATTTCACTTGGGAATGGCTTTACATGATCTTGTAATTTTGATAATTCTTTTGCTATATCTTCTGATAATAAATCTTTTCTAGTTGAAATTACTTGTCCCAACTTAACAAAGATTGGCCCAAGATCTTCTAACATCATTCTAATTTTCTTTGGTCCGTCAATTGCAGCTTTAACTCTAAACCAATTCCAAGGTAATAAATAAAAATAGGTTTTATTATGAACAAGGCTTGAATCTACCAACATTTTATCTAAATCATATTTAATAAATAGATAGATAATTTGTATTATTCTTATAAGATTTTTAATCATTACTATATTTTTGAAATAATTTTTCTGTTCTACTTTTTAGATCATCAACATCATTAATATATTTATCTATTTCTTTTTTAGAAGGCAATATATTCAAATCATATATAAGCAAATCTTTTAAATCATACTCTAGGTTTTTAACTAAATCATTAACAATTGATTGAGTATTATTTAAAATTGACTCTATTCTAATAAATATCCTTTCTCCAACAATATTAGATATAATTTCTCTCAATTTATCAGAGTCACTAATAAAAGAATTAAATTTATTTGCTGTTTCTATATCTCCATTAATCTTTATCTTGCTTGCAAATTTATCTGATCCTTTTGTGATAATAAATAATATAAAATCTATTAATGATGCTGCAATCTCTACATCATAATTATCTGAGCTCTCAGAAAGAGTAATTGTATTACAATCTATATTAACAAAAACCTCATGGGTTATATCTAAAAGTCTAATTTTGATAATTTTTTTATCTACATTAAGTAAAAAATCTTTTGGTATAGAATCAACAAATTTTTTATGATGTAAAATTTTATTGAGGTAATTTATTATAGATATCTTTTTACTCAAAATTTATAACCTATATGTATTGTAACTATATCTCCAGGAAGGGTTTCGTAACGAGTATTCGTAAATCCACTATCACAGAATAATTCACTTACTTCATCTGGCTTATAATATGTTTTGATTGAATCTGATAAATATTTATAACTATCATAGTCATTTACTACAAACTTTCCAATATTTGGGATTATATTATCAGTATATATATCATATAAGTTTCTTATACTTTTGTTAGATGGGGTTTTAAAATCCATGATGAGTAATCTGCCGCCTGGTTTAAGTGCATTATATAAATTATCAAGAGCTTTTTTATGGTCTGTAAAATTCCTAAATCCAAAAGCTATTGTGGCAAGTGTAAATTTTTCTTTATAATCTAAAAAATCCTCAATCGAAGTTATTATAAATTTAGTATTTTTAATATACCCAGAGTCTACCAATCTATCTTTACATATACCTAACATATTAGAATTTTCGTCTAAACAAGTAACCTCTATTGTGGGTTGTCTTGATAAAATTTTGACGACTAAATCGCCAGTACCTGATGCAACATCAAGCACACTATCAGTTTTTTTAAGTTTTGCTAATTTACACATATGATTTTTCCATAATCTATGTAGACCAAAAGACATTAAATCATTCATTAAGTCATATTTATTTGATACAGATGAGAAAATTTTTGATACCAATCGTGTTTTATCAGATTTTTTAATTTTTGATAAACCAAAATTTACTTTATCGTTCATTAGCTTTTTTTCCTTTCAACATTTAGTACATTCTTATTTTTTTTCAATTTATTTATTAATTTATCCAGTAATTTACAATCTGATATAGTTACTACAAACACCATTATATTATGACCTGTCTCTTTTGTATCATCATATGTGACACTTACAATATTGGATTCATTTTGGGCTATCTGAGACGATATAGACGCTAAAACACCTCTGATATTTTCAACTTCCACTTTAATGCAAGCATCAAAAGTATCCTCTATATCTGTACCCCATGTTAAATCTAGTGTTTCTTCCATAGATTTTTTAACTTGTTTGATGCTTCTACATGTTTGCCTATGAACTACGATTCCTTTTTCTTGGCTAATATAGCCTATTATAGTGTCACCAGGTATAGGGTAACAACATTTTGCGTATGACAAAACTAAACCTTCTGTACCTCTAATTTGTATGCCACCAGATACATTTGAGTTTATATTAGATATGCTTGTAGGCGCTATTCTCATTGCAACTAATTTTGCAATTCTATTACCTAGACCAATTTCACAATATAAATCTTCTACAGTTACACATGAATACTCCTGCAAAACAATTTTTAATGTTTTTTTAGGTATTTCGTTTAGTTTTATACCAAAGTCAGATAAAGAATAATTAAGTAATTTTTCACCTAATTTTATAGCATCATTTTTTTTAATTAATTTAAGCGAAACTCTTATGGAGTGTCTTGCTTTTTCGGTAACAACAAAATTAAGCCATCCTGGATCTGGTCTCAAATTTGATCTTGTTATTATTTCTACCCGTTGACCATTTTTTAAAACTGTATTCGGCGACACAGGTTTATCATCGACTTTAGCAGAAGAATAATTATTTCCTAAATCTGTATGTATTGCATATGCATAATCAATTATCGTAGATCTTTTTGGAAGTTCTAAGATTTTTCCTTTTGGAGTAAAAATATATACTTTGCCTGGGTGTAAGTCAGCTTTTATGCTTTGTAAATATTCTTGTGGATTTCCAGAATCTCTCTGAATGCTTAGTAAATTAGTAATCCATTGCTGTTCCTGTGTGTAGTGTTTAAGCGATGGAAGGGATTTTGTTTTATAAAACCAATGAGATGCGATACCTGATTGGGCTAATATATCCATCTCTTGGGTTCTAATTTGAATTTCAATTGGAAGGCCATGCGGACCAAGGATAGAAGTATGCAAGGATTGATATCCATTTGATTTTGGTATTGCTATGTAATCTTTAAATCTACCTGGAACTGGGGTATAGAGATTATGAATAACACCTAATGATCTATAGCAATCATCTGTACTAGAACATATCACTCTAACACCAAAAATATCGTTAATTTCAGAAAATTTAATTTCTCTTTGTTTCATTTTTTTATATATACCATGCACATGCTTCTCTCTTGCTATAACATCACTTGATAAACTCTCATTTTTAAGTTTTTGTGATAAAACCTTTCCAATTTTTCCCATAAGCTCTGTTCTATTACCGCTGGATTTTTTTATTTCATTTTTAATTATTTTATATCTAAGCGGATATATCGCCTCGAAAGCCAAATCTTCTAATTCAATGTTTAATGAATGTATGCCAAGTCTAAGCGCTATTGGAGCAAAAATTTCAAGAGTTTCCTTGCCTATCTTCCTTTTTTGAAGAGATGTTAATGCTCCTATTGTCTCTAAGTTATGCTTTCTATCTGCTAACTTTATTAATATTACACGTATATCTTGACTCATAGCTAAAATCATTTTTCTAAGGTTTGCTGCATCAGCTTCCTCGTTAGTAGAAAAATTAATTTTATCAAGCTTACTAACACCATCAACAAGTTCCGATACTTTCACTCCGAAAGTTTTTTGCAAATAACCTTTTTCTAAAGATGTGTCTTCAATTACATCATGAAGAATTGCAGCCATTATAGCCTCATGATCTAACTGAAAATCTGCTAATAATGATGCCGCTGACAAGGGGTGTACTATATAATCTTCTCCTGTTTTTCTTAATTGCCCTTGATGTGCTTGTGATGCTAACAAGAATGCTTTCTCAATTTTTTTTATTTGATATGTATTAAGGTATTTTTGAAGTTTTTTTTTAAACTCTATATATGTTTTATTAGAAGTATTAAATTTTTCAGTATTGTCTTTTCTTTTTTGGATATCCATTATATGAATTAATGGTGTGACTATTCTGGTTTTGTATTATTTATAGATGTGTTTGTTATTTCGTCAGTTGCTTCTTCAATATCTGGTGACTTATCATCAGCGCCAACAGGCTCTGCTGTGACAGATGTGTTTGTTATTTCGTCAGTTGCTTCTTCAATATCTGGTGACTTATCATCAGCGCCAACAGGCTCTGCTGTGACAGAAGTGTTTGTTATTTCGTCAGTTGCTTCTTCAATATCTGGTGACTTATCATCAGCGCCAACAGGCTCTGCTGTGACAGAAGTATTACTACTATTATCCAGCTGTTGACCTAACTCCTCAATAACCTCTTCTTCACTTATACCGCTGTGTAATTGACCTTCTCTTACTTCTATATTACTTATATCGAAGTAACTCATATTAATTTTTTTTTCAGCTATTTCTCTAAGCGCTATTACAGTAGGTTTATCTTTGCAATCCACCATCGGTTCTGCGCCAGAGGCTATATCTTTTGCCCTTTTGCCTGCCAACGAACAAATATCAAAAGTATTATCAATCTCTTTCAAACAGTCTTCAATAGTAACTCTTGCCATAACATCACCTATATATTAATGGTGATATTGTAGCAGATTAATCTATTTAAACAATCTAGTTATTTTGCGCAGAGATAGATTTTAGCCAGTTGGTAATTTGAGGTGATTTCAATTTTCCGAATAATATTATTGCAGTAATATTTCTTAAAGCATCACTAAATACATCATTGATAATGATATAGTCAGCAAATTTAGCATAAGAAAGCTCTCTTTCGGAAGATTCCATTCTTAAGTCTACGGTCTTAGATTTGTCTTGACCCCTTAAATCCAGCCTTTTCTTAAGTGTTTCAATATTTGGCGGCAATATATATATGGAAACAGATTGTGGCAATATTTTTTTTACCATCAACATTCCTTTGTAATCTATTTCTAGGATAGCGTCATATCCTTTGTTTACAATTTCCAACGTATAATCTATTGATGTTCCATATAGGTTTCCATACACATTTTGATATTCAAGAAATTCTCCTTTATCAATTTTTTGATGGAATTCTTTTTCTGAAATAAAAAAATAATCATTGCCTTCAATTTCTGAGTCTCTTTTTTTTCTTGTAGTATATGATACTGATGGCCTTATGGAGGTGTTATTTTCACAAACAGCCTTTACTAAACTAGTTTTCCCAGCTCCTGATGGAGCACTAATTATGTATATTTGCCCTATATTATCGAATTTTTGAATATCCATGATTATAAATTTGAATTATAATACAAAAATATGTATAAGGAGCATAATTATGGGAGATACATGGAAATCGATTACTGTTGAGGGTGTAAATGCATTTGTAAATGCAGCATTTGCTACAATTTTAATCTGGATCTCGATAGAAAGCCCTCTATCAACTTATTTAGGATTACCAAAAATACTTATATTAGCTGCTGCTATTATTGCATCTATATTGATAGTTAAGAAAAAATCGGGTGGTTTTGACCCAATAGAAAAAAGAGCAACTATGCAAGGAATAGCAACTACTCTTATAGTTTGGTTCTCGACAATAGGGTATTTAAATTTTATACCAGAAACCCTTATACAGATTGGAATTTTTTCAAATCTTGCATACTCTTTATTGGTTGGGAGCGTTGTTTTTATCTTATTTATAACTATATTTCATGGGTTACATGGAAAGTATTTTACAACTTTAATGTTAGAGCATATGCCATGGGTAATTAAACCAGATAAATTTCTATTCTTTTTTTGGTTTTGGATTAATTTAATAACAGCAGGTCTACTTAATATATTTGAAGTTAACATGTGGTGGTACTTTGTTGATTTATTTTTTTATGCTTTATTCCCTTCTTTATTTTTTGGTGTCAGGGTTCAAGAAATCCATGGCTCACATATTAAAAGCAAAGATGATTATTTTGATGAAGATGGTGGTTTTAAATAATTAATCATCAAAAGTCTTTTTTGGAAGTATGTCAATATTAAATATTTTTCCAAGCTTTACGAGAAAAGCAATAGCGAGAATACCTCCAGGTAAAGCGAATACCCCAAAAGCCCCAACGCCTTTTAATACATCTTTTAATTGATTATTTGCCTTTGACAATTCATCTTTATCAATTCTTTCTCCAGAAACATATTTATAATAAATATCTAACATTTGTTTTGTCTCTTTTGATTCAACTTCCAAAGCTTTTTTTAAAGTTAAAAGAGAAGAAGAAATTTTTTCTTTTTCAAATCTATATTTACTAATTAATTTTTTAAAAATTTTATTATCTTCAATGTTCATAGATTTTAAATTAAATTTATCTTGGGGTGTTCTAATCTAATTATGTTATAATATCATAAGATTTTCTATCAAGTACATCTATTAGGTAACCATGAATGACTAAAAAAACAGATAATATAAAAGTCTCGGTTAATACAACATATCTACAGCAAGAATCTGACCCAGAAAATAACAAATATTATTTTTTGTATACTGTGTCAATTATTAATAGAGGCGATGTAGGTGCAAAACTTTTGTCGCGTCACTGGGTTATTGAAGACGCAAATGGGAAAGTTCAAAATGTTAAAGGTGATGGTGTGGTAGGTGATCAACCATATATTAACCCAGGTGATGAGTATCAATATACAAGTGGGACTGTGCTTGAAACATCTTTAGGGACAATGAAAGGTAGTTATCAAATGATAAATGATTTAGACAAATATTTTGATGCAGAAATACCAGAATTTGTTTTGTCAATACCAAGGGTTATTCACTAAATCGTAAATATATTTTTGTAGAATATTGTATTTTTGTTTCGGTATTAATAATATCTTCAGATTTTATAATTTTCCAATCATTAAAGTTTAATTTAGGAAACCATGCGTCTCCTTCAAAAACTTCGTTTATGTGGGTTATATATAATTTGTTAGTAAAAGGCAAAGCAATTTTATAAATTTCTGATCCTCCTATAATCATAACTTCTTTGCAATGTTTGTAATTAATAATAATATCATTAAAGTTATGAAAAACTTTTATGCCAGTCTTGAAGTAAGATTTGTTATGAGATAATACTATATTCTCTCTACCATCTAATATTTTCCCAATAGACTCATGCGTCTTCCTACCCATTACTATAGGTTTATTCATAGTTATATCTCTAAACCTTTTTAATTCTCCTGGTATAAACCAAGGTATTT
>Ga0208407_1000778_pt1 | contig 14829 bp, 9 predicted proteins | sample ETNtaG_9_FD_185775 | JGI IMG/M metagenome (GOLD analysis project Ga0208407, IMG submission 185775) | Marine microbial and viral communities from oxygen minimum zone, Eastern Pacific Ocean - ETNP201406SV69 (SPAdes) (version 2) | ecosystem: Environmental > Aquatic > Marine > Oceanic ...
AGTTTTTTATTTTTTAGTTCCTTTTTCTGACAAATATTATTATGGCTGAGTCAAGTCCTAGAAGAAAACTTGCAGTAATTCTAGCCACAGATGTTGTGGGTTACAGTACGAAGATGGAAGAAAACGAGGATCAGACACTCAAGAATCTTAAGGTTTGCCGAAGTATCATTGATGGATTAGTAGAAGAATATCACGGGCGTATATTTAACACCGCTGGAGACTCAGTCCTTGTAGAGTTCCAAAGTGCGGTCGAAGCAGTAATATGTGGTTCAGAGTTTCAAAACACTATAAAAGAGCGTAACAATTCCGTCCCGGAAGAGGAACAGATGGAGTTCCGAATTGGTATCAATATGGGGGATGTCGTAATCGAAGGTGATAATCTTTATGGTGAGGGAGTCAATGTCGCTGCACGGTTGGAGGCACTTGCGCAGCCAGGAGGAGTATGTCTGGCAAAAAATGTTCACGAGATAGTTAATAAGAAGACAGACTTTCAATTTCACGATTTAGGAGAGCAGACTGTTAAAAATACAGTTGTCCATGCAGTTGATGTTACACTTGATGGTACATTTCAAAGAAAACTTCAAGAATCCACAAAGGGACAACAACCTTCGACCGAAAAACCTCCTGCAATTGCAGTTTTACCTTTCACAAACATGGGCGGTGATCCGGAGCAGGAGTACTTCGCTGATGGCATCACGGAGGACATTATCACCAACCTCTCGCTATGGCGTACCTTCCCGGTGATTTCCCGCAACTCCAGTTTCACCTTTCGGGGGCAGTCACACAACCTCAAGCAAGTTGCAAGCGAACTTGGCGCGCGCTACATCGTAGAGGGCAGCGTACGCAAAGGAGGGAACCGAGTGCGCATCACCGCGCAGCTCATTGATGCAGAGGAGGACCACCACCTCTGGTCAGAAAAGTGGGACCACACTCTGGAGGATATCTTTGATGTGCAGGACGAAGTTTCCGAGGCTATTGCCCGCAGGGTTTCGCCATCGGTGACAGGTCATGAACTGAAAAGACTGAGCCGCAGTAGGCCTCAAAGCATGAATGCTTGGGAAGAATATTTACAAGGGTTGAAATTGTATAATGATAGAAATTATTCAGATCTTGATAATCAAGGGCTTACAGAAGCTCGCCTCCACTTTGAAAAGGCCATTGATCTAGATGATACTCTTTCCGATGCTTATGCCTATTTGGCACTTTGCGGATTTTGGGATTTGGTGCACTTCACAACGGATGATTCCAAAGTAACCTTGGAGATGATGAAGGTCCATGGACGTAAAGCTGAAACATTAAATCCTGAAAATCCTATGGCATTAATCGGCCTAGCGGCCCATTATTTTTTCAGTGGTGATTTCCCCAATGCATTAAATTATGCAGAACGAGCAGTCAAGTTTAATCCCAGTTTTACATTGAGTAATTGGTGGTTGGGCTTGATTCAAGCTCATGCTGGAAGATTCCTGGAATCAGAAATTTCTATCTTGAAAGCTTTTGAATTGAGTCCTGTTGACCCTGAATTGGAACGAATATATGGTGCCTTGTATTGTTCATATCTCGGACAGAAGAGGTACCAAGAGGCTCTGGATGCAAGTGACAAGGCTTTGCAATATCATCCCGATCAAGGACATATGTTAGGCTGGCGAGCGGCAGCTCTTGGTCATCTTGGTGTTGTTGAGGAAGCCAAATCCGCCTTAAATCTATACCTTTCACTTCGACCAAATCTAAAGACAAGGGAAAATTTCCGACAAATCTTTGTTCCGAATTCGATGCTGACAGATCCAATTATCGAAGGTCTGGTTAAAGCAGGATGGGAACCAGAGACTTAGTTTGGCGTGTTTAGTGCCGAAAAGGATCAATATGAACACGAAGAAAGAAAGGGAAGAGCAATGAGCGAACATCACAAGTTGGATTTAATCTATTTCAACCTGAGAGCACTGGCTGAATCACCGCAGATGATGATGCGTTATGCCGGGGTTGAGTACCGTTATGAAATGGCCTGGGATTATTATGGCAAGCCCTGGTCTGAGGCGAAGCTGGAGGTAGCCTTCGGCCAACTGCCGGTACTGGTGGTGAACGAAACGGTTCATATCTGGCAGAGCGGAGCTATCGTGCGTTATTTGGCAAAGTTGACAGGAACCATGCCGGAGGACCACCTGCTGGCAGCTAGGGTGGATGCCGTTTTCGATCAGTCTCAGGAACTTTTTGCACCCCTGAACCCTACAGTCAACGTCAAAATCGGGGAGGAACATTTGAAATTCAAAGAGATGTTTCTAAGTAGTTTCCCCGGAATTCTGAAAAACTTCGCTAGACAACTGGAACACAGTAATGAGGGACCCTTCTTTTTTGGATCACAACCTTATTACTGCGATTTTTCAGTCTATCATCACTTTTCATTAGCAACTATTCTGCAGCAGGATATTCTGGATGCTTACCCATCGGTACTGGATTTTATGGTGGCAGTGAAAAATCTTTCTGGAGTGAAAGAATACTTGGCCAGTCGTCCGGAAATCATTGATGTCGGTACCGATCCTAAACTGATCATAGACGGGATCGCCCAGCCCACAGGTACAAAACCAAGTTGATGAAAATTATTTACTATAAGAGGTAGTCGCCCTCACAATTAGCAAGGAAGTTTTTTTCTCGAAGGCTTGGTTAAGGCAAGAATGTCAAATGAATAGATAAGATAGACAAGAGTTTTTTCCTAATGAATTGATCAAAACTAACCCAATCTTCTGGGGTGCGTATCCTTCCCCATACTTTACTCCATGGGAACGTTTACCGTCGGTCAGAAGTTTTTCCTTACTGAAAAATGTGACCCTGTACATATATTGTTAGTCTTATGTACACCAAATCAGGCCCTGAGCAGCCTGTTTAGTCTGCAGTATCATTCGCAAGTAATGGTTGTTTTATAACCAATAGTGAAATTATCCACACTTACATTATCCCCTCCAAGAGAGAATGAACTGTTGTCTGAAGACCAAAACTTAAACGAGTCAAGGTTACCTAATCCCAGATCGTTTCCACTAACTCCACTGGCACTAGTATCCTCACCAGTGCTTGTAGAATGTGTAGGAGATAGTGCTGATTTTCCACCAAGATCTACGAAAATTCTGTAAGCAGTCCCTGAAAATGGACCTATAACACCTCCATCTGATTTTTTCGTAGCATATCTATATCGACCCGTATAAGTGCTTGCGAAAAGTCCGCTACTTTCACTCTGTGATTCCTGATTAGTTTCCCAGGGGGTATTATTATCATCACTTACGGTAACGTTGTCTGAGGATGTATTGCTTGCAGTGAATACATCTAAATGTACGGAATTTGCGTTTGGAGAGAATGCAGCTCCACCTTTCCCGAACATCCAAAACAAGTAGGTATTACTGGTATTATCATATTGATTATAGAAGAACATGTTACCTTTGGTGGCTGAAGGCGTAGGCCCAATATTCAAGTTTTCAGAACTTGCGATTGGAGAGTGGTATTGATAGTTATTTTCAGCAGTACAATCTAAATTATTGCCATTACCGCAGTTATCGGACGCATTATCAGTATAGGCAATGATGTTACCAAGTAATTTAGTACTATCAGTTGAAGTGCGTTGGTCTCCGCTCCAAATTGACAGTACATTTCCTGAAACACATGTTCCCGTCACAGTAAGATCATAAGACTCAGTTAAGACATACCCGCTTGCTGTTGTGAGTGTAATTGTAATATTGTCATGTGTTTTAATATCAGAAGCATTATCAGGAGTCCATGTGACAAGGCCTGAAGAAGAGATGGTCATATTATCAGGCGCATTACTCAGAGAATATGTGACCGAGTCTGAATAAGTACCGCCAGTATCCACCTGGTACAGATAGGTACTACCAATACCTACAGAAGAGTTGTCGGAAGCTGAACTTGAAATCGAGATGGATTCAGCAGTAGTGAACCCATTTGTAGTTTCATACTGGCTACTCAAAGCATTTCCTGCAGTATCCTTTACTCCAGTTGTAACTCTGGTCAAATAAGTTAGACCAAATGTGAGATTGTCATTTGGGTCCAGTGTAAATGTCTTGTTTGAATTTGAACTTACTGGTTCTGAGGACATTCTTACGCAATTACTGAAGTTGTCAGAAGACACCCTTATAGTTCCTGCACAGTTTGTGTCGGATGTGCTGGTTGTGACATAAGTGGTATCCATCGCCTCAGAGAACGTCACAGTGATGTTATCAGTAAGTGATACTATACTTTGATTATCTGCTGTGGTAGAAACTGAGGTTACTGTTGGTGCCGTTGTATCTGTAGTAGTGGAATTATCTGTAGAAGTGGATTCTTCTAGATCAACTTCATCTTTTTTACTGCAAGAGTAGATACCCAAACAAAAACATAATATTAGAATTGTAGAAATAAGTTTTTTCATTTTGACCTAAAAATTATTTATAGAGACTCTTAGTATGTAATCTAGTTTTACTGAATTAGCAATAGAGCCTGTTATTTTAATCCAAACAACCATATTCAGGATTATCTAAAATGTCAACAATTAATTTTGAAAAGTATGCCGCTCCATAGAACATATCTGAAGCCCTAGAAGCACTTAATCTCATTCTTGACACTTTTTGATTATTCTATGATTATATAACTATTGCCCATTCTAGATTGATTAAAAAATGGGGGCGGTATAATAATGCAATAAATACGAAAGGGGAAAATATGATAGATGAATTTAATGGAATTACCTACTTAGTTATATTTATAATTCATTTCGCAGGATATGCTTTTTATGCTTTCAGATGTGTATTATCGACAAAAGCATTTGTAGATCAATACGGTATGGGTGATGGAGCTGCAATAATTACAAGATTTTTTGGAGGCATCTTTGTTGGTTCTGTTCTAATGGCTTTAAATATAATGTTTATAAGATCAGAAGGGCTAGAAGGATCTTGGGCGTTTTTTAATTTAATATTTCTTCAAAATCTAGGTGTTTTTTTAGTTAGTCTATTTGCAAATAGACAAGGAAGCTTAGGAACTAATGAAAAAACTTCAATTGAAGGATATATTGCTCCAGGAGTTCTAACACTACTAAGTGCACTTCTTTGTTACGGATTAGCAGATAAGATTTATTGAAATTTAATACTATGTAAGTAGCTGAGACTGGTGCGGGCGGAGAGACTCGAACTCCCAACATTCAGATTCGAAGTTTCATGTGTTGGAATAGTAAAGATAAATAAGGATAATAATATCAATATACTATAACAGGGGTCTCTTCCTGTCTTTTCCCAGTTTTTCCTAGTTATTTCCGTCTCAGTGGAACGAGATTGAAACGAGGAATTTTTGTTTGATCATCGGTCAAAGTCGTTCTCCATCTCTAATCTTTTTTACATATTCGGGATATATATAATTCTTAATTGTGATATTAGGACTAATCTCCCATTGTTCTTTTTTGTTGTTGTATTTTTTGTGTCCTAGATCTTTTGCGATTTGTAAAAATAATTTATCAGGGTCTTGAATTTCAATTTTACCCTCTAAAAAATCCAAACATTTAGAATCGGCATGGTGTGATCTGATAATGTGTGGGTAGAAATGTTCTTGGGTTATTTTATAGAAAATTGAGCTAAAATCCTCAGAATGTAAAGGCTTTCCCTTTAAACCAGTAAACACAAATTCCTCATTTTTTCTTGAAGATAATACTTTTTTTAACTTTACGATATACTCCTCAGGAAATTCTTTTTTAATTTGATGAGGTACACCATCTTTCCCAATAAAATCAAATAATATTTTTTCTCCTTCAACTGAAATATCTCTTTTAAGAAGTGTTGTAAGACCTTTGTGGGAGTTTTTTAAGTAATAGTCATAATTTCCTACTCTGATGAATGTTTTGAGTAAAGTATAGAGAGCCAGATATTCTATTTTTTCTAAATTATTCTCGACATTTGAAATTATTTTGTCATAGTTTTCAGAGAATTTTTGAACTAATTTAAATTTCTTTTCCTGTTCTAAGTGGATTTTTTCTTCAGAATAAAGATATGTTTTTAGTCCTGAAGTATTTTCATAGCATACGTCCCATTCATGATTAGGATCCTTATTAAATCTTAGATTCTTAGCAAAGATAGAGAATCCTGCTCTTGCTATTTGAGTTCCTTCAGGCAATAGTTTGATCCTTTCTCCCGAAACTTTATTTTCAGGAGAAAGACTTCCCTTAAGAAATTCTGGATGTTTCTCATCAATTAAATAATGCAAAGTATTGTTTTTGGTATATTGAGAAATGATACTATTTAGATCTTCTGAAAGTTCATCTACGTAATCCCAAGAAGTAGAAGTCTTGATGCACAGTTTGAGAGATGCAGAATTTATCCTTTTAGTTCCGATATCAATGTCTTTTATCATAAGAAAAATATTAGAAACAAGTTTCGCTTATCTTTAGCAAGTTGTTGTAACAATGTGTGTGCTTCTTCTTCAAATTCAAGAAGTCTTTATGTTTTAAATTTTGTGAATTATATCATTAAATAATAGAAAAATCTTTCTGAAGTTTCTAACTTTGTTGGATTGTTTCTTAAAATTCCATTAATTCAAGTAAAAATACAGAATCTGAAGGAAAAGATTTGTATTAATTTATAATAATTTATTTACTAGTGGAACGAGAATGGAACGAAGTTGAAAGGAATTGACTTTATAAATTATGTAATCCATTGTTATTGCTGGTGCGGGCGGAGAGACTCGAACTCCCAACATTCAGATTCGAAGTCTGACGCTCTATCCAGTTGAACTACGCCCGCAAGCAGAAAATTTAGGTAGGGAATTTTGAAAATTTGTCAGCAGAAAAAACTGGGGCGAGCGAAGGGGTTCGAACCCTCGACCACTGGAATCACAATCCAGAGCTCTACCAGCTGAGCTACGCCCGCCATTAAGGTTTTGAATTTCTTCTAATGGGATTTAAGTGGCTTTGCGAAATTTCTGCAGCCTGACAAAACGAACTCAAAGCGGAGATTGTGAACAACCCTGATATCACCAGTTTGTTCAACAGTTTGCAAGTCCTTGTATTATTTATCCCATCCCGTAATGATAGCCTTGAACCAGTTTATTTGCAATAAAAATAATTTTTCAGGACAAGACTTCAACCGCCATCGCGGTTGCTTCACCGCCACCGATGCAGAGACTGGCCACCCCGCGGGTTTTACCGTATTTTTGTAAAGCAGAGATCAAGGTCACCAGGATCCTTGTTCCGGAAGCACCTACAGGATGTCCGAGTGCACATGCACCGCCGTGTACATTAACTTTGTCAGCAGGCAAATCAAGATCTTTCATGGCTGCCATTGTGACTACCGCGAAAGCTTCGTTGATTTCAAATAAGTCTACGTCATCCGCATTCCAGCCGAGAGTTTCGAGCAGATTCCTAATTGCGCTGACTGGTGCAGTTGTGAACCATGCAGGATCCTGTGCAAAACTGCTTTGACCCAGAAAACGCGCGATTGGTTTTAATCCTCTTTTTTTTGCAGTCGATTCACTCATCATCACCAAAGCCGCGGCACCGTCAGAAATAGAAGAAGAATTTGCCGCAGTGACTGTCCCGTCCTTATCAAAGGCAGGCCGTAATTTTGGTATTTTTTCCAAATTTGCTGTTAGTGGTTGTTCATCCTGCTCAACTGTGACTTCTCCCTGACGATTTTTGTATGTCACCGGAGTTACTTCTGCATCGAAACTTCCGTCCTCGATTGCTTTTTTGGCACGTGTTAAAGAACGGATTGCAAATTCATCTTGAGCCTCTCTGCTAAATCCGTATTTTTTAGCGGTTCTTTCCGCGAAAACACCCATCAGTGTACCTTTATCGAAGGCATCTTCGAGTCCGTCAAGAAACATGTGGTCCATCATTTGACCATGACCAAGACGTTGACCTGAACGGGCTTTGGGCAAAATATAGGGTGCATTAGACATGCTTTCGAGTCCTCCGGCAACCATGACCTCGTTTGTTCCAGCTTTCAGCAAATCATGTGCGAGCATAGTTGTTTTCATTCCTGAACCACACATCTTGTTTACGGTGGTGCAACCTGTTGCGTCAGGAATTCCAGCTCCGAGAGAAGCTTGACGTGCAGGAGCCTGTCCCATACCAGCAGGTAGTACGCATCCCATCAGGACTTCATCAACATCTTCCGCAGGAACTCCGCCACGATCAAGAGCAGCACGAATGGCGAAACTTCCTAATTCAGGTGCGGAAACATCTTTCAAAACTCCTTGAAATCCGCCCATTGGAGTACGGCTCATTCCTACAATAACGATTGGATCACTTGTACTCATTGCTTTCCTTTTTTAAAATATTAGCAAATTAAAGTTGTGAAAAGATAAAGTCTTGGTGAAAAATTTCAGCTTGATTTGATTATAGCAGAGTTGATTATACACTAAAAAGTTAAAAACTCTGAAAAAGGTATTTTACTACCGATTAATTCAGCTTAGATATAATAATCATATAAAACAGCTCTCTGGGATAGCAATAATAGCTAATTCTAATTTTCCAACTGTAGATGTGGTAAAAATATTTGAAAGACTGCTCCAGCAGAATTACCGGGAGAGTAACGTAATAAGCCTTTATGAGCCTGAATCAGTCGGTGAGAAATTGATAAACCAAGACCGTGGCCTTTTTCCTTAGTGCTAAACAGCGGTTTAAATAATTGATTACGCAGTGCGAGAGAAACTCCTGAACCTTCATCTTCTACTGAAATCAACATATAATTCAGTTCAGGATTCAAATTCGTTCCGGCCAGTTCCCATTTCCCGCAAAATCGTGTACGAACTGTAACGGTGGCTGCGGAGGGTGATGCCTCAACCGCATTTCGGATCAAATTCAATAATACTTGATGCAGTTTGTCACGGTCAGCCTGTAAGTCCGGAAGTGAGGTGTCAAAACTGCGTATAAAACGAATGTTCGAAACTGTGTTTTGCTCAAAAAGAATAACCGTGTTCAACAGTTCATGCACGTCAAATTTAGTTATCTCCAGAGGCATTGGTTGTGAATGGAGCAACAGTTGCTTCAACAAACGCTCGACACGATCCAGTTCTGCCAGCATCATCCCGGTGGAAGTGTTTTTGATCTTTGCCTTGTTTAGATCACGTTCCAGTAACTGGAGCATACCTTTTACGCCGCCTAGCGGATTTTGAATTTCATGCGCCAGTGACGCAGCCAGTGTTCCCAGCGAGCGTGCCAGTTGCTCTTCCTGTTCTCTGGCTTGGGACTCTTGCAGATTGGTGCTTTCCAGCAAAGTGATGATAGCCTGTTTAACGTGGCCGTATTTGTTAAGCACCGGAGCAATCACAATTTCGGCACCTCTCTCCTGTAAAGGAGGTGTCTGCAGAACATATCCTCCCATCCTGAAAACTTTACCGGTTTCAAGCACACCGCTGATTTTTTCCTTAATCAGAGGATCCTCATGAAACAACGCACTGCTTTGTTTGCCGAGTAGACGCGCAGAATCTTTTTGCCAGAATTGCGCGGCAGAATCGTTACTATAAACGACCTCACCCTTCTGGTCAATTACCAGCACCGCCTGCTGCAGATGGTCCGTTAATGAGCTTTTGAGCGCCTTGGAAAGCATGAATGGTTGAGTTTGAAAAGTAGAAATATGCTGGAAAAACAAGCGTCCAGCTTAAGTTTAAAGCAGAAGAAGGACAAGTTTTTATCAGCTCCGACAATTTTTGAAAAGTTGAAATGTCCAGCCGCTTAGCTTAAGATACAGAATACTGTTGCTGATACTAAAATTCTAATGTCTGAAACACATAATTCTACCTCAGTTTATATTGAAAAGCAGTCTGATCTGTTCCTCGCTGAACTTGAAGGTTCGGTTCAATCGGACATTTCGGGCACAGTTTTCAATGCAGACAATGACAGACTAGCGGTGATCGAGGCTTCTGCCGGAACCGGAAAGACATTTGCTCTAGTTGAACTGGTGCTTGAATTGTTGCTGGAGCAGGAAATTCCACTCAAAAGCATTCTGCTCGTTACCTTCACTGAAAAAGCGACTGCCGAATTGCGTCTGCGTCTGCGTACAAAACTCCGGGATTTATTGGCAGCTTGTGAACAAAACGACGCTCCTTTCACAACTGTTACAGGAGTACCATCTTGGGAAATTAATACTGCCCGCAAAAAACAATTAAAAGCGGCTTTGCTGGATTTTGATTCTGCGCCGGTATACACAATTCACGGGTTCTGCAAACGAATTTTACGTGAATTTGCTTTTGAAAACAGGCAATTATTTGAACAGCAATTGTGTGATACTGAGCTGCTTTTCCCGGAAGTTTTCCGCGGGTATATCCGACGGAAACTACTCTCACAAAATACTCCTGTTGCCGAGCTTTTTGCTCTTTACGTTAAATATGCAGAAGGAAATTTAGTATCACTGGAAAAAGACATTGTTTTTTTACTTTCTAAGGTTGGAGAATTCAGACCGAATTTGCCCGATTTTGACGTTTTTAAAACAGAATTTTCGACATGCTGGCAGCTTTTAGTTTCACTAGATTTGAGTTTACGTAAGCAGAATTTTCTTCAGCATCCACTCCGTAGTGCCTTCGAAATAACTGCGCTCAACGAAACTTCGAGCAGGAAAACGATGAGCAACCTGGATTTGCTGCTGGAAAGTTTAGCTGCCGCTCATGCAGGCGCATCCGTTGTTGAAATATTACCCAACTTTTTAGCAATTGATATTAGCGCGGTTACAACGCCAAGATGCAGAAAAAATTTAAAGTCCGGAGAACAGTGGCTCAGTACAAAAGATTTTCCGCCTGAAGAACTAGCCTGGATTGACGCAGTTGCGGAGTGTGAGAAATTGCTGCAGAATTATAATTTATCTGGAAGTTCAAAAAAAATCCTGAAAGCCTGGGTCACACAGCAGGTTCTTGAAGATGTGCGTAGAGAACTAGCTCAGGCCAAACTGGAACAGGGTGCGTTTGATTTTGACGACTTGCTGCGGATTGTTGAAGAACAGGTGATTCCGCAAAACGTGGAAAATTCAATCCCTACCGCTCTCACAAAAGCGGTGCGTAAAAAATATGTCTGTGCAATCGTCGATGAGTTTCAGGATACTGACCGCAGGCAATGGAATATTTTTCAGCAGTTGTTTCTGGAAAGTCCGGAGCATCGTTTAATCGTGATTGGCGATCCAAAACAAGCAATATATTCTTTCCGTGGCGCAGATATCTTTACCTATCTGCAGGCGCGAAAAACCTTTCAGCAAAAAACCTCCCGTATTGCGTTTGCGTTGAAAAAGAATTTCCGTTCGTCTGAAGAAATGCTGCGAGGTCTGAATCAGATTTTCAGCGGAGGCACATGGTTTCCGGAAAAACGTGGAATTCTCTATCAGCAGGTTGGCTGCGGGAAACCCGAACTGAAACTGAAGGACGATACCCCAAATCGAAACGCCATCCATTTGTTGGAAATGCAAGCTCAGTTTACAATTTCAGGAAAAAAAATAGCAGAGCAGAAAAAGGTAAAAAACCCCAAAATATCTTTAACTTTATTGGCAGAGTTAGCAGCTTTAAGCGGAAATAAATATTATGGAAATGAGTCCTTTTTGGAAGCTGTACAGGCAGAGTTGGGTAAAGAAATTAGTGTAGAAAATCAAAGTGCGCTGCTGAATTTATTCCTGGATGAACAGGCGGAAAACGCGACTATCCGTTTTGCGGAGGAAATTGCGCTGGAAATAAAAGCACTGCTGAGGATAGGCTCAACTGAAAATCAACGCCCGCTCTGGCAGGATGATCAAGGAGAACGTGCTTTAAAAGAACAGGATATTTGTGTGCTGTTTCGTAAAAGTAACGAAGGTGAAATATTGGGGAAAGCCCTGCGCCGGCACGGCATCGATTTTTCTTTTTACAAACAGAAAGGTTTGTTTGACGGACGTGAAGCTCTGGAAATACTCGATCTTCTGGAAGCAGTTGCGCATCCAGTAGATCACTCACGAACAGCTAAACTATGGCTGACCAGATTTTTTGGCGCGAACATTAATGAACTTGCACAGGCGTCTACCTGGGATGCGGATTTTATACATCAACTTCAGGAATGGAATTCTCTGGCGGAGGCTCGGCGTTTCCGCAGGCTTTTTGATCAAATTCTTCAGCGCACAAAACTGATTGAACGTGAATTGCTGCTTGGTGGAGATGAGAGAAGCGTCACCAATTATGTGCATTTGTTTGAAGTGCTTAACCGTAAAGCCATTGAACGGCATCTTGATTTGTTTGAACTGATTCAATTGTTGCGGCGTTTCATTGAGGGTAAGGAAGATCCGGGAGAAAATGAAAACTTGTTGCGTCTGGAAAGTGAACGTGATGCCGTGCAGTTGATGACAATGCATGCTGCAAAAGGCTTGGAATTTCCTGTAGTGTTTTTGTTCGGAGGGCTTACAGGCAGCCTGAAAAACACGATTCAGTTTTATCATGATGCGGCAGAAAAACCGATCATTGATCTACTCAATTCAAAGATCCCTGAGGAACACGAGTGGCAGGTGGAAGCAGAACAGCAACGCTTGCTTTACGTCGCCATGACACGTGCCTGCGGCCGTCTATATTTACCCTACATTGGTTATTTGCAGGGAAATTCAGGAAAGCGTATCTGCAAAGTTGGCAGCGGATATTCGATGCTCAATGAACAGTTGTCAATGATCAGTGAACAAATATTTGCTGAAAAACACAATTCTACCTTCAGCAGCAGTTTAGTTGGAACTTCTGCAGTAAATCTTGAGCTAATAATTAATGCAACTGAGCAGGAAAAGTTGAGAGAGTGGAAACCTACGGAACTGCCTGAAGTTCCGGAAATTTTGACTGAAACAGAAAATCCAAACAGACTCTTCAGTCAACTCCGTTTTAAAAAAAGAGGTTTTGTGCTCAGTTCCTTCAGCAGGATGAACAGGAAAAATGAAGAACAAAATGCAGCCCAAAAATGGACAAATAGTAAAGAAATTGCTCCTGTTGAAATCCGGACAGCAGCGGAATTGGGTCTGCGTAGAGAAAATGATGAAGGTGAAACCACGCAATTTGCGGAATTCCAGAGTCTAGACTCTGCTGCGGAATCACAGTTTATTGTAAATAAGATCCGGAAAGATCCGCTTCCCGGAGGTGCTCAAACCGGGAATCTACTACATGAACTGCTGGAGCGCATTGATTTTTCTGCAATCCGGGAAAGTAAATCTGCAGAAGACTGGTTTGCACTTCCAGCTGTTAGACGCATGATAAGCTCAATTAACGAGCGTTACGGACGTTCGTCTGAAACGGAAAGCAGAATCGTAGAAATAATTTGGAACACTTTGCGTACCCCGCTCAGGCTCGGAAAAACTCCGGATGCGCCAGAACTCGAATTGGCCGATGTTAAAAAAGATTTGCGTGAAGCTGACTTTTATTTCCCAATTCCGAATAAAGCAGGGAAAGCGGAAGTAATTAAAGAAACCAAAGACAGGTACATTCCCGGCCGCTATTCAGCAAGCAGCGTTGAAGGCTGGACAATCGAAAAAGGATTTTTACGCGGTTCGATTGATTTTTTGTTTGAACATGAAGCTAAAATATATTTGCTCGACTGGAAAAGTAATTTGCTGAAAAACTATGCTCCGGAATCGGTGGAACATGAAGTAATGGAAAACTATGAACTGCAGCTGCAAATTTATACTCTTGCCACTTCTTACTGGTTTAACCTGGACAGCGAGGAAAAATATAATGAAAAATTCGGCGGGGTACTCTATCTCTTTTTACGCGGAATTGGGGAAAAATCCGCAATCTCCGGAGACTCAGCAAATTCTGCTAATGAAGGTGTTTATTTCAAACGGCCGAGTTGGACCGAATTGAAGGCATACGAAACACGGTTGAGCCTCGAAAAATATTGAGTAGTTAACAAACTGACGAAAAAATATTGAGATAAAAAAACGGACAGAAAAGTCCGCTTTCTTTGTTTTATCTCGCTAAAATTCCTGGCAGCTTCAGTCCTTTTTCCTTTGCGACGTCTTTCGCGATCTCATAACCTGCGTCAGCGTGGCGCATCACACCGGTTGCGGGATCATTCCATAAAACACGCTCAATTCGCTTCGCCGCAGCCGGTGTGCCGTCACAGCAAATAACCAATCCTGCATGTTGACTGAAACCGATTCCTACTCCACCGCCGTGATGAAAACTGACCCAGGTTGCGCCCGACGCGCAGTTGAGCAGGGCGTTCAGCAAAGGCCAGTCTGAAACTGCGTCTGATCCATCCTGCATGGATTCCGTTTCACGATTAGGAGAAGCAACTGAACCGGAATCCAGATGATCACGCCCAATGACAACCGGTGCTTTGAGTTCTCCATTTGCAACCATTTCGTTGAAGGCGAGTCCAAGTCTGTGACGCTCACCGAGGCCAACCCAGCAAATCCTGGCTGGAAGTCCTTGAAAGGCGATTCGTTCCTGCGCCATGTCTATCCAGTTGTGAAGGTGCGGATCATCCGGAATAAGCTCTTTGACTTTTGCGTCGGTTCTGTAAATGTCTTCCGGATCTCCTGAAAGCGCTACCCAGCGTTTCCAGGATCAAGTCAAAATCTTTACATGTTCTTGCTGCTTTTCCGATCCCACCGTAGACAATCAATTCGTCAGAATTTTCCGCGAACGGCATGTAAGTTCTGTACCCCTTAGTGCACGGATGGTTCTGGACGTGTTTGTGTTAGACATGATTTTCTTAAATTCAGGTTAAGCTTGTAATAGTTTGTTCCAGACAGCTTAGCAGTTTTTTTAAATGAACCCGCAATTTTGCCGCTTTTTCCTCATGATAAAGCCATGGAGCAGACTCATCCATGTATGTTTGCTGCGCTAGTTCCAGTTGAATCACGTGAATCCCTTTTTCGGGCTTTCCGT
>Ga0208407_1000782_pt1 | contig 14813 bp, 16 predicted proteins | sample ETNtaG_9_FD_185775 | JGI IMG/M metagenome (GOLD analysis project Ga0208407, IMG submission 185775) | Marine microbial and viral communities from oxygen minimum zone, Eastern Pacific Ocean - ETNP201406SV69 (SPAdes) (version 2) | ecosystem: Environmental > Aquatic > Marine > Oceanic ...
TTGCTTTTTGGGCCTTGGCCCTTTGTGTTTGTCGTTTGTTTATCAAGTTCTCCGCGCGACGAGTTAATACTTTCTGTTTATTGTTATAAGCTTTTAAACTCGACCTTGCTACATTCATTTTGTTAGCTTCGGTTTTTGCCTTGGGTTTTGTATTAACTTTTCGTGCGATATTTTCGCGGATGTTTGGTGGTAAACGAGGTAAATTTTTTCGTTTAACAGTTACAGTGGACAATTGGTTCGTATAATATTTATAATTTATAAATTTAGTACTATAGTTTTTCTTAATATTTAATTCTCTCTTTCTAAGTTCTGACGATATACCTTTAAGTCTTGGGTTATTATACAATTCAAGTATTCTGAGTTTGGGAAGGTCTTCGATCTCTTTTGGTAACGAGGTTAAATTATTCCATGACAAACCAAGATATTTAAGTTTTTTACAAAGACCAATCTCTTTTGGTATCGAGGTTAATTTATTCTCGTACAAACCAAGAAATTCAAGATTTTTAAGGTCGCCTATCTCTTTTGGTATCGAGGTTAATTTACTACGAGCTAAATAAAGATCTTTAAGGTTTGTACAAAGACCGATCTCTTTTGGTAACGAGGTTAAATTTTGAACAGATCCTATATCAGCCCTTATGTAAATTTTTTCGAGTTTTTTAAGGTCACCGATCTCTTTTGGTAACGATTCCATGATATTTTCATCCAACACAATTCTCTTAAGGTTTTTACAAAGACCGATCTCTTTTGGTAAAGTACGTAGCTTATTACCATTTAATTCAAGTTCTTCGAGTTTTTTAAGGTTACCGATCTCTTTTGGTAACGATTCTAAGTTACAAAACATCACTTCAAGTCTTTTAAGGTTTGTACAAAGACCGATCTCTTTTGGTAACGAGGTAAGTCTATGCCCCGTTAAACTAAGTGATTCGAGTCGTGTAAATGAACCAATTTCTCTTGGTAAATTAGTATATTCCGAGGGGAAGTTGTTATTAACACTTCTGTGGTGTATATACATATGCTTAGTATTTTTACTGTAATTAGTAAGGTTTAAAGGAACATTAAGTCTTCGCCTGACTCGTCGATTGTTGTTACTCATATACCTTTTCCTAATATTTTGTTTCATGTATTATAAAAAATATAAGAGTATTATAACAATGACATTTAATATTAGGAATTTATTGATCAATAATAATAAATCAAATAATACGTCATTAATAGTTGTTTTTGTAATAATTACTTTTTTTACCGTATTTACGAGTTGGTACTTATTATCAGGAGATGATGATATTACGGAAATAGATTATGAAAATGACGATGATGATACCACACCAGAGTCAAATTCTAAACAGGATAATACTGATTCGACAAATACATGCGATGCGTCTATAGCACCAACGAACGGTGGTGTAGGTGATTGTACATCAACACTCGCGAGTGGTTCAACATGTATACCTACGTGTGATACTGGGTATACAGCATGGTCACCCGATGGTTCAAACACGACTTCGTGTCATCTCGGTAACTTAACATCAGCGTTGTGTTTACCCAATGCTTGTAATGCGTCTACGCCACCAGATTATGGTGGTGTAGGTGATTGTACATCTGAACTCGCGAGTGGTTCAACATGTACACCTGCATGTAATCCTGGGTATAAACTCTCGGGAAAGACATCGTGTTCTTTCGGTGTTTTAACACCGTCAACGTGTAAACCCAAAAGTTGTAATGCGAGACACCCACAACCAGTTTCTGATAATCCTGGCACGGACACGGCTGAAGGTAAATTGTCCGGTAGGTGGTGGAGTGGTATTGGCAATTGTGGATATGATCTCCCGAGTGGTGAATCATGTACACAGACTTGTCCTAGTGGGTATACAATGCCAGGGAAGTCAACGTGTTTGAATGGGGAAATGACATATTCAATATGTAAACCTAGTTCTTGTACTATAGATCCGAATGACAAGGACACAGCACGAGTGGGGGTTGACTATACCAATTGTGATGCGGAACTCGCCCATGGAGGGACGTGTACACCTACGTGTTTAGATGGATATACACTCTCAAAAGATAGAAAAACTGTATCGTGTTCTTATGGTCAGTTAACAATAGATACAGAGTGTATATCTGATTCGTGTGATCCACCGTCGAAACCGGATAATGGTAAATTAGGCACTTGTGCTAATATAACAACAACAAAAATGAATTCAGGCGTTACGTGTGACTTTGAGTGTGATAATGGATATACACTCACAGCACCAGCCACAGAATCAATCACAGGACAAACAAAGTGTTACTTAGGAGTCTTGGCCAAACAAACATGTGAACCCTCATCCTGTGACGCGTCTACGCCACCAGATAACGGCGTTGTAGGTAATTGTACATCTGAACTCGCCCACAATGATGCGTGTACACCTATATGTAACGATGGATATACACTCTCAACTACGAAAAGTACTACATCGTGTTCTTTAGGTGTTTTAACAAAGGCAGAGTGTTTACCCGATCCTTGTACTATGAAGGATCCAACGCACGGTGATGCGGGTACTGATTGCCCAACTGAACTCGCCCACGATGGTACGTGTACACCTACGTGTGATGATGGATATACACTCTCAGGAAAAACATCGTGTTCGGCGGGAACATTGACCCTTGCGTCGTGTGAACCAAGTACTTGTGATGCGTCTTCGGCAACAAAGAATACTTCTGTAAATTGCCCACCTGAACTCGCGAGCGATGATTCATGTACACCTACGTGTGCAAGTGGATATACACGCTCGGGAATAACAAAGTGTTATCTCGGTGATTTAATAAAAGTTGCAACTTGTTTTCTTTACCAATACGAATTTATCATGAAAATACAAACGTCGGTAGTTGGTCCACGTATTGAATATATAGAAATTGATGGTGAATTATTAACAAAGGACCAGACTTTTCTACACAAAACACCTAATAATTCGGATAACATGTTTAATAGAGATACAGATTATTCATCGTGGAACACATCGTACGATGTAGATGATAAGATATTTACTATAGGATCCGATAAACAAATCGAAAAAATAAAAATAGTATATTACCAACCTCAATATGTACCTGGTTGGATAATAAAAGAAAATGGTACCACAAAGATTACAGACGAATTTAATGGAGGTGATGTAAAATACCCTGAACATGTAGAATACACGTATGATATTACAAATGGAACTTCCACAACGGACACACCACCGTCACGTTGGATTTTACATGAAAAAACGAAATTTAAAAACGATGTAACCAATATTTGGATTGATGCTGGGTTACCAACAAATGCTAACCCAAAAATAGACCGTAGCAATAAATTTAACACGGTCACTGACAACTCAGCAACAGCGAGAACTACATTATGGGAGATCAACACTTGTAAAACTCAATGTGATATTATGGATAAATGTAAATCTATAATTTATTCTCCTGAAAACAATCGTACTTGTTCTTTTTCAGGTGTTGAAGCAAATTCTGATAATATTGAAGAAAACAAAAATACAAACTATCTTCGAAAAACACATATATATGAAATAGAACGTCCTAAAGGCGAATCTTGTGATGCGTCTGCGGTACCAACTAATGCTATAGATGCGGGTACTTGTACATCTGTACTCGAAGACCGTGATACGTGTACACCTACGTGTGATACTGGATATACACTTTGGGGGGATACCTCGTGCGATGATGGTACTTTAACCCAGGGAAGGTGCTATAAGAAATCGGAATATGGTGATAAATTTGGTATTGTAGATAAATTATATGTAAATAGTGAAACTGGTGAAACAGAAGCTACAAAATCTGAATCTAAGGTGATTGGTACTGTAACTGATTGTAAAAATGTATGTGATAGTTGGGAAAATTGTGTTGGATTTAGTAGGGATCAACAAACAAACACGACTATGTGTTTTTTGAGTAGTGGTGTTTTAACAGATATAAGTGAGAGTAGTTGGCAAAAATATTACTATAAAAAGGACAAAATTGATCTAGAAGTAGATCCAAACGATGTGACTTACACGAAACACGAATACAGAGAAATCAATAAAAATTATTCGTTGGATAAGGATACTGGGTACGTCGGGTATTCGTCTCGGCACAATTCAGAAGTGGACGTCAGAAATCGGGAAGTAGGCTGTATGTGGGAATGCTCGATAAGACCAGAGTGCGAAGCAGTTGATTGGAACTATAAAAAATCAGAATGTAATTTGTATGGGCTGGGATCATCATCCGGTATAGATTGGGAAGGTGACCATTACGCTTACACAAAAAATTAAATTTAGTAAAATTGTTATGATACATTTTTATGTATGTTTATGATAAGATGATACTCGCGTTACTCCTTCTTATCATAAATATACGCATATTCATCAATACAAAAGAACCAAAAGAATTAACAGAGGTTCGCGAAAAGTATCGAATTCTCAGGGAACACCTCATAGAAACCGATAATAAAAAGTTTGAAATGTTACAATCAGAAGTACCTATAACAGCACATTACAATATTGCTAGAGGAGCCGTAGGCTATAATACAGATAAGGGTAACGAAATAGGTTTGTGTATAGACGGTGATTCGAACGAAATTTTCCACGTTCTTTTACATGAACTTGCACACTCTACAGTAGATGAATATTCACATAGTAAAGAGTATTGGAAAAATTTTAAAGAATTAAGGAAAATGTGTATACAATTAGGTATATACGAAGAAATTTCAAAGAAAACTAAGTTTTGTAATAAGTATGTACAGGATAAATAATCTTTGTTACTATTAAATAATAATGTCCGAAAACGGAATAACGTATAAAGGTCTTGGTACATCTGTCTTTCTTTGGACCCTTCTCATGGGTATGAACACTTCCCCATTACTCTTCGATAACTATTGGTTTAACATGACACTCCTACATTTAATCGCGCCCATTTTCATTAATAGGTTAATGAAAGGTGGTGCATTTTTCGGGTACGCGTCACTTGACTTCCAGGGTCTTGTCGTGATATCGTTCTTAGCGTACCTTTTTGCTATACTTGTTACACAAGTTTTCGATAAGAAAATACAAGAACACTATAAGAATTACGGGAAAGATGCGAGAAGTACAGGTATTGTCTATTCACTTCGCGTAACTGGGTTTGTAATTGGTATGCTTCTTGCTTATCCTATCTTAACAAGAGATAAAGGATTAGAAGGATTTTTTGCAAATTCTATTAATACATCTGGTTAAGTGTATTTCTTAATAATATAAAATACAGCTGCGGCAGCTACACCAGTTGACGCTAAACCAACCATACTTCGGTTCCCTTGGTCGTTAAGAAACGATGGTACGAAGTTCGCAAGTTTTTCTTGAACTGGCTTACTAATTGCTATCGCAGTACAAACCGCGACGACGAGAACTTGAAACTGTTCATCCGTTAAATTAAATGGATTACTGTTACCGTTACTTTCATTTGATTGCGCTTGTGGTTGCACTTGTGGTTGCGCTTGTGCTTGCATCATTGGTGCTTGCATTTGCATTTGTGTCATGCGAGGATCCTGTGCCATCATAGGTGGTTCGAGTGGTGCTTCTGGTTGTCCCATTATATCGGAAATTGATGTAGAATCCATTATCTGTTTATTTTCACTTAGATTTTTTTCAAGGGGAATACTCGGCATTTGTTGTTGTTGAGGAGGAGAAAATGTAGGTGGGGGTAAAGAATTTGTTTCGTCATTCGCAATAAAATTAGTCGATTTGTTATTATTTAAATTAACCATACCGTCCGAATTTTCAGAAAGATTCATTGTATAAACGTCCGTCATATATTATACATGGGTTTTTCGTTTGTTTGTGTTTACGCATTTTACCCTGGGTTATTGTCGTAAGGTATAATTCGGGTATAAACACCCGAACGTTTTAATAATTCTAGGTAAATCGTTTAGTTCGTCGTAACTAGACATGTCGTGATCTATATAAACTGTTTGTGTTTCATGACACACATCAATCAATACACGATACCCATCGTCATCGTTCATATTCGTTTTTTCTTTATAATGCTCTGTATAAATTTCACTTTGTTTATTTTTGGATTTATACGGAGGTATAAGAGCCGGTGCTGGCATTGGAAATATGTTTAACGCTGAACTTAATCGTCTAGAAAAAAGTCGTATCATTTCTTCTTAATAACTTTTAATGCAGTCGTCTTTTTAACTGCATTACGATCACCTACTTTCATATTACCATGTCTTGGATTAAACATCTTTTTATGTGTTTGCCAATACTGAGGTGCACCGACCTTAAAGTTTTTACGTAAAGTTGCCTTGTACCAAAAAACACAATCTTCTATTCTATTACTCTTTGATGTATTATCTAAAACTAAACACTCGTAATTCTCCGTACACGAGTCCATTACCTTGTTAAACATCTCAAACGTTGGAAAAATACCGAAAAAGGATTTATACAACTTCTCACGGTTTTGAATTATATTTTCACGAAGAATAAACACGTAATCGACGTTTGCCCTAAGAGCAGGTGGTAGATCCATACAATATTGCATAGTTAACATGAAAAATATCTTCCAGTGACGACCATTCATAAAGCATTGGCGAATACACGTATCTTTCATGAATTTTGAATCGTACATACAATCGTCTAATAACAGAAACGCGCCACAATTTGTTTTACCTGCACCTACAAGCTTCTTTTGTCTATCCATAACACGTTCTATAGCTTCTCTATCGTAATCACCGTATATGAAAAGGTCGGGTATATATTGTTGATAATAATGATTGCCTTCCTCAGTTGCTGATAAAACTATTCCTGCTGGTAAATGTTTTTTATGATACAGGATATCAGTAACAAGTGTTGATTTACCCGTATTACGTTTTCCTATAAATACACACACCTTATCATCGGCCATGTTTTCGGGTTTGAATTTCCGAAGTTGAAGATTCATCTACTCTAACGCCTCGTTTTATTTTATAAAATTTTACTCACATAGAGTAAGAATGTCTGGTAGAATAAACCTTGCTGTCACAGGTATCCAGGACCAATGGCTTACGGGGGAACCCGAATTTTCGTATTTCCTGGTAAATTTTAAAAGACACACTAAATTCGCCATAGAAGCTGTAGAAACGCCTTTTGATGGTGAACCTAACTTTGATACGTCGCTAGAGTGTCGTATACCAGCTAATAAAGGTGATCTTATCCGAAGTATGATGCTTAAATTTACTTTACCTCAACCCACGGGGACTGTATCTAGTGGTAAAGATATTAGATACAATAAATCTATAGGTTCTCGTATAATAGAATACGCCGATTTACGTATAGGAGGTCAAACTATTGAACGTATAACGGGTGATTATATTTACATGTATAACCAAATACACAATAATCACGATGATACCGACCAAAGTCTTTATTTTTTATCTGGTCACGATGATTATATATCTGTTTCTTACGATTGGGATTATAGTGTAATGTTACCGTTTTACTTTTTTAGACATCCAAGTTTAGCTTTACCTGTATGTGCTCTAACAAAACAACTCGTTGAAATTGAAATAAAGTTTAGAAAACTGGAGGATATAACTGTAACGTACACTACTTCATCCGGAGCTATAGAAGATCCACCTTCAGACGTATCATCTTCAATTAAAAAAGTTTCATTGGTAACAGATTTCTTTTATATAACCGAAAACGAAAAGAATTTCTTATTATCGCGACCAATCGAATATGTTATAACACAACTTCAAATGTCACAATTCAAAATGAAAGCTGGAGAAACAAAAAAGTCTGGTATGCTTAACTTTAAAAATCCCGTTAAGGAAATGTTTTTTATAGCTAAAAGCGACGATGTATTTAAATACAACCCAATTAAACATGTTATAATGAAATTTAACAATAATACAATTATAGACGCCGATAATTTGATGCTAAGCTATGAACAACCTCTAAAATACTACACGGGAACTACGGAAAATAACTTCGGTGTATACAGTTTTTCACTAAAACCAGAAACGTACTACCCAACAGGACAAGTTAACATGAGTAGAATTGCACACAATTTTATAGAAATAGAACTCGATAGTCCAGATTCAAGTTTTGAACACAAAGTTTACGTGTATGCAGTTAACTATAATGTTTTACACGTTGAAAGCGGACTTGGTGGTTTAAAATTTTAGTCATCTATAATAGTAATGGCTGGTCGTGTTCAATTAGAAACATCTGGTCCACAGGACGCTTTTTTTACCGATGATCCAGAGTATACCTATTTCATAAAGAATTTTCAAAAACACTCTAATTTTGCACCATTCTTTGTCGATTTAGACGTTGAAAGCGAAGTTGAATTCGGTAATACCATAAGGTGTACCATCCCCCAAAACCAAGGTGACCTTTTAAAAACAGTAAGCTTAAAATTCGAATTATCGGAAATACAACAAAACTTATTAGGTGGTATAGCAGGTATTGGGTATGTTGAGTCTATAGGACATGCTATAATAGAATACGCAGAACTTATCATAGGTGGAGAAGTTGTACAACATATACCAAGTGATTTCTTAGCTATATACTCCGATAATTATGTTACACAAACAAAACAGAATAACTTATCAAAACTTATTGGAAAACCACCTTTAGAATTATCAGGTACACCTGTATGCGATAACATAATTTCTGGGTATTTAGGATTTGCAACACAAAAACAGAAATTTTTAGTTGATATACCCTTTTATTTCTATAATAACCCCGAACTTGCTATTCCCATTTGTGCAATAAAAAAACAGGAAATTGAAATTGTTATTAAACTTAGAAAACGTGGTGATTGTGTATTTGGCCACCATTCTAGCACTCCAGCTGATGATACTAATGTAGTTTACTTAGGAGACTATGTAACAACAAAGGGACTCATACAAAATACAAAAATAAATGTAGAAATGATTTCTCTAAATGAACAGGAAAAAGAACAGTTCATAAATACCAGTAAAGATTATATTATTACGCAAATACAAGAAAGTAAACAAGTAATACCACAAGATCCTAATATAGATTCTATAGTTGATGTTAAACATAACCTTAATTTTAAAAATCCCATAAAAGAGTTATTTTTTATAATTCAAAGAATTAGAAAGGTTATTGATGGTCACTTTGTTACCAATTTTGATTACGATTCTCAGTTTCAATTGTATGACGGAGAATATATTAATTATGAACATTTAACAAGTTTAGAACTAATACTCGATGATAATACAATTTTAAACGAAAAAACAGGTAATGTTATAAATTTACGCGCTATACAAAGTGGTATACATCATTCACGAACACAACTTTTTAGAAGGTATTATTCATACAGTTTTGCACTCGAACCTGAACGTTGGTACCCAACAGGTCAGAAAAATTTTAGTATGATTAAAGATCAAATATTAAAACTTAAAGTAATACCTGATCATACAGCACAAAGAGAACTTAGAGTTTTAGCGCATAGTTATAACATACTCCGAGTGGAGAACGGTATTGCTAAAACATTATTTTAATACAATGAATCAACAAGAAAAAGACGCTACAACACAACTCGTTGAACAGTTTCAACAAACGGCTCTAAATGTTGTACAACCCGTCATGGAACAGGCCATTGTTTTTGCGGCCGAATACGCAAAAGCGTGTGGTCGTGATACTTTACTCGCTAAAGATATGGAATATGCTATGAAGTATTGTGCAATGAACGAAGTTGGTAAGAAAACGGGTTCACATTTCCCAGAAATTTACGATGATTCAGATAGCGAAGACGAAGAATTGGATATAGTAGACGAAGACGACATTGAATTTGAAAGGTATTCTGGTCGAGAATACAAATTCGTTAAAATGAACATTGCGTATGATAATTGGGATACGTGGGTGCCGAAAAATCCAACAGAACAGATGTTAAAAAATGCTATAGATAGTAATGGAGACATCTGATTTAGAAGGATTTGACAAGGATATTGGATATTTCAAAATATCAAACTGTGATGATAGTTCAGATAAAGACTCTGATTCCGAAACCGAAACCGAAACCGAATCTGAAACCGAATCCGAATCCTCAGGGTATTCTTCTTCTAAGGAAAAACCTATTAAAAATATGAAAGGGTACTTTAAAAATACGAAAAAATATAAGAAAATTTTATTCGAGGAAAATTTCCTCCCAGAATAAAATCTACATTTATAGTATAAAAAATGTCTGCTGCCAAAGAAACTATCACGCTCGTTGCCTCGGAACTCGAGTCGCAATCTCTCAACGCTATTGTCGCGGGGTTTTCCTTCGCCGCCGCCCTTTCTTGGGTTGACTTGGTCAGGTGGTTGGTTAACCAAGTGATCAAGGTTAACAAGAACGGTGGTATGAACTACACACTTACCGCTTTGTTTACCACTCTCTTGTCCATCTTTGTGTTTATGATCACTTCCAGAGTGTCTTCCAAGGTTAACAAGCCAGCGCAACCAGTGTTCGCTGTTACTAAGTAAGTTCAGGTCGTTTAGGTTTTTTTATAATTAAAAGTAAAAATAAACCTGCTGCGACTACCATAAATATAGGTATAAAAGCATCCCAGTTATGTACATCCTCACTAAAATCATTGGGGATTTCCATAGGTGTAGGTAAACTTTCCCCTCGTTTAGATCTAGGTATATTTTCCATTTTATCTGTAGAACATGTCACAGCAAGTTTTAATATATGATTCGCATTTCTAAAATCGTACGGTATGAGACGATTATTACTACTATAATAGAATTGAACACGTAAACTTGATATTGTTTTTTGTGCACCACTATCAAAATTATGTTCGACAGCATCGTCTACACCAGAATAGTTAATTACGTCTCCACACATAAGTATTCGTCCAGTATAAAAAGGTGTATCCGAAAATATAGTCTTATTAAATTCATCAGACCCGCTACTCAGTTTTACTATAATGGCATCCGCACCCTGTAAATTAATACTACCAGTCGTCAATGAAGAACCACTAGATGAAATATCAGATGCTGGTAAACCAAGTATATCGTGTGGTGTAGTATACCCTATAGCGTTTGTATTGTACCCATTCGTACCTGAATAGAATTTGAATGTAAAATCACTCGAGCCTGTAAAAGTTATTGCATTCGTATCTTTATCAAAAGTAGCACCGGTTATAACAGTACATGCAGTTTTTACAGCGTCAGCAAGTTCTTGACCGCTATAATTTCCAATGGGTATAGTTACAGTCTGAGTACTCCCACCATTTGTTAACACTTGCATTTGATTATTTCGAGAATGTATGAGAAACTGACTGTTATGAATACGTGCTGATATTAATGAAATTTTTGTGACTTCATAAACAGGTGTTTTTAATTTAACAACATAGTCTGCAGGATTCGAATAAGAAACGGGATCTCTTTCTCCACTATCTATGTCTAAGGTATGTACCCTCATTAAAATATAGGAGCATTATTTTAATGAGTGATTTACTTATTTTATTATACGTTTAAGAAAAACTGTGTGCCAATGGGTTTCTGGAAAGTTGATTTTTAGCTATATCTAAACCACTTTGAGAAGAATTTGGATTTTCGTTACCTTTGTATGCATTGAATTGGTGATAATCGTTATGTCTGTAATTTTGTGTCCAAGCACCGTCTGCAGAATTTACTCGTCCATCAATACGGGATGTATCCGAACGAACTCCTGTTAACATACCACCCTGGTTTAGGGGATCGGCACGAACATTCATTCGACCAGCACCCGCAGGTCGGCCAGCTTTACCTCTTCTATCTGATGGTCGCAATCCGTGCTTAAATAATTCTTGGGCTGTATAAGAATCACCATAAACTCTACTTTCACCAATCTTTGTCGATGGAGAATTCAAGTACCCGTGTGAATATTTATTGATATTTGGTGCTGGCATATTTGCATACTGATACGCTTCTATGTTACCATCCTTCTTGTTACGTGTTGGTTCTGCTGCACGCGTTAAAGCTGAAACTACTCTCTTTGGCGCTGCTGTAGAAAGGGTGTCAGTTCTAAGTCCAGTTTCAGAACGATTTGTTGTTCTTTTAGTTTTTTCGTGTTCGCCTCTTGGTGTTAAACCCGAGAACCCTTGCGAACGCCCACCAACGTTTGGAAGACGATCTGGTAAAAACGAAGTTTTTTCCGGTCTATTATTACCAAGATCACCCATAACTCCTCTACGACCACCTCCACTATCAAATGCGGGACCACTTCTTCCTGGTAAAGTAGTCAATTTATAAGCACCTACATTAATAGGATTCACACGGAAAAGTTGTTGATGACCACCAACTGATGGAACATTTGGATCAACGCCCAAACCTGGACCAACGTTTTGGCGTTCTATTGGTGAAAGATTATTCATTCTACCACCGTCGTACATGAACCTATCTCTCATTTCCAAAACTTCACCTCCAGAAGATCTCTGTGACGCCGCAATATCACCAAAATTACCCATTTCTTGTTTATGAAAATTTGTTTGTTCGACCAATGGTGATGCTTCACCTAAATATGTATCGTTTATATTAATATTTCTATCATTAAATTCTATATTTTCCTGTACATTTTCCTGTTCTATAGGAGCGCCTTCAGACGTATACGTTTCAGTTGGTTTACTTAATTTACGACCAGCGTAGACAAGTCCTGCTATAGCCATTATAGATATTGGATCAGCCATTCTTATTTCTTACTGACATTTTTATTAAGGTATCTTTGCTGAAATAAACCATTTTGAAGTTCGGCTCGTGTACTGGATGGTTCATAACTTCGAGTTCTGAGTGGAACTTTACACGATACATCTTGGAGTGGGTGTAAATTTTGTTCGTATGTTCTCGCTAAAACTTTATTAAATTGGGATGTGGATTGTGGTCGAAGAGCATCACTCGTTTCAATATGTTCAGCTGGTGAACCTTTACCGGCCATGTATGGCGCGGTACCATATAACATGGTATTAGGTCTCGAAGAGCCATAGTTTAATGTACTGGGCTGAGGATAAATAAATACTTCTTCATTTGCACAAACTGTTGGAACAGCATTATCAGTGACTAATTTAATTCCTGGTTGGAGTTGGTACGCCATTTACTATTACAAAACATTTTGTTTAAGCAAATCGAGTATCGACTAATTATATTTAAAATATGAAATTATCTCCTATCCCCATCTGGATTCAATCCGGCGAACGCTTCGAGCTGAACACCTCTAGCATCTGGATCACATAAGCGTGGATCTTGTCTACAAGTTTTTTGTCCCTGTTCACCGTGTATAAATTGATAATATGGATCATTTCCTAAGGAAGTATTGGCTGTACTTACAAATTGTCTAGAACACGCATTTCTTTGATATTCTGGTAAAGATGACCTAGATCTAGATGGTCCGTATTCTATACCTTTTGTAACATAATGATCACTCGATTTCTTAACCGTTGGATAAGAACAGGCACTTGGTCTATCTGGTCTATCTACAAAATCTGTCATCAAAACATTACCCATTGGATTATCCTGAGTAGGTGAAGTACATGGTCGTGGTGGTAGTCCGTGTGCTGTTTTAGCTAACCCTAATTTTATCATATCAGATTTTTCCATTATATATAAAACACCTAACGCTGTTCCTCCTAATACAAATATACGTATATCACGGTTTATAAGATATATAATACACGTTGCATAAATAATAAATCTCGCTGTGGCATTAACACGCTCTTCTGGAGTAAGTGTTTGTGAAGGCCAGAATTCTAATACTTTGTCTGTTCGAATGAGTTGTTTTGGATCTTCGAACCAAGAAGTCATTTATATATAGTGAGTTTATTTTTTACCACCTAACATGCCACCCAACATGCCCTGCATGGTTTTCATAAGAGCGGCTTCATCTAAACCACCTTCACCATCAGAACCCATTTTATCGGCACACTCTTTTGCTACATTTTCAATCATGGATAACGTATCTTCTGGAATTGATTTGATTGTCGTACCTAACATGTAAAGCGTTTGTACGTACTGCCAAATAGCGTTTTTTGTATTCTCTGAACACGAACTCCAATGTTTTTCTAAATTAACACCTTTCATGAAATCCAAATTCTTAGACTCTTTTATGAAAAAAGATTCATCTTTCGTCGAAATTTTTTCAGCGTATGGTGTTACACCATTCATGAAACCGTCTACTACCAATCTCGGGTTGGCTTCTTTCATTAAATCAAATGCAGATAAACACTTTTTCAATCCCTTTTCTTCTGGGAATGTCCTGTGTAATTCGGTAAGAAATTGACCCATCATTTCATTGAATGCAGAAACTGATGCCATTGTTGTATATAATATAATACTAATAATATCTTTAAGTTTATAAATTAAAACGGTTCTGAACTAATAGTTTCTTTCTTACCCAAACCGTTTGAAACGATAAAAAATACTAAAATTGCAACAAGTGCAGCTGGTTTTGTGTATGAGCTCAAATCAAGTTTACCTTCATTATTAAGTTTAGCTTTAAAGTGTATATAGCCTGCAGTTATAAATCCAGCGATTAAACCTGCCCAAGCTGGATCTCTTAAATAATCTTCAAACTCCATTTATTTATACATGATGTTTTTTTGTCGAGATTCAGCAGCATCTGGGAAAAATACACCATCAGATTCACCGTGTTCACTACCCATACTTTGATGCGCCTGAGGAGATGTATTTATAGTTTTGAATTCGTTATTCATAAAAGAACTTGTAGGCTCTTCTACACCCATAGAAGGTTCTTCTCCCATAGAAGGTTCTTCTCCCATAGAAGGTTCTTCTCCCATAGAAGGTTCTCCCCCCATAGAAGGTTCTCCCCCCATAGAAGGTTCTCCCCCCACA
>Ga0208407_1000787_pt1 | contig 14780 bp, 14 predicted proteins | sample ETNtaG_9_FD_185775 | JGI IMG/M metagenome (GOLD analysis project Ga0208407, IMG submission 185775) | Marine microbial and viral communities from oxygen minimum zone, Eastern Pacific Ocean - ETNP201406SV69 (SPAdes) (version 2) | ecosystem: Environmental > Aquatic > Marine > Oceanic ...
AACACGAGCACTGCCTGAAGAAAACGGGCCAAGCAAGTATCCAAAATTAAATCGTGAACATCTTGTTGAGCACGATCCAGAAATATTTAAAATTGTAAAAGAAAAATGGGGGCATTTGATCTAAATGAGTAAATCAGACATGAAAGCATTTGAGAACGGCGATATTTTTGTAGGCGCAACCCTACTCAATAATCCAGAGGACGATCACGCAGGACCTGGAAGAATCATTCAATTTGATGGTGATCTTAACCTTAAAGGAATCCTGTGGACTGAGAATACAACGCATCTTGTGGGAGGCTTAAAATTTGATTCAAACAAAGATCTTTGGGCTTTTGATAGCCAAAACTGCTCCGCCATTAAAGTGAATGCATCCGGCAATCAAGTCGATCAGTCAAATTTTGGCGATCGCTCATTTTCCAATGTCAATTTTCTGAGCAATGGAGAGATTTTACTGGGTGAGCACCTCACGGGTGACGAGAGCAATAATAAAGCACTTGAAGGCCCTAGAAAGTTAGGTACGGTTCTTCCTTTCATGCCAGGCACAGAGAGATATGGCGATGGAAACATTCATAAGTTCTCTAAAGATGGTGAGCCCATTGAAACGTATGAAACAGAAACAAACGGGGGCATGCCCGGATTTCTGGGTGTTACCGCCTCTGCCCTTGCGCCAGATGAATCAAAAATAATCTATATCTCAGAGTTGGGGAACCGCATATTTCAGTTCGATATTGTAAACAACAAACAAATGAATGATCTCATCACTTATGAGCCTGATAGTGGAAATATGGTGATTGCAATTGGATTCTCAAATACAGGGGATTTCTATTCCATCAAAGCCAATTTCAGAGAAGGTTTCTCGCTTTGTCGTCATGACGTTGAATCGGGATCTATTCTTGATGAGAAAATGCTGCCCGGGCCTGGATGGGCAACATTGTGCCTTTGTGAAGACGGCATGCATGCCATCCTTGGTAACTTCTTCAATGGTCAAATTGCTAAAATTGATTTAGCTTCGGGTCAGATGATCGCGAGCGCTGAAACGGAGGTTGAGAGATCAGTCGCAGGGATTGCAGAATTCTGAGATAAACTTTTAAGAAGATGATCAATTCAATAAAAAAATTAATCTTATCGGTCTTGATGGGGTTTTGTTGGCTGTACTATATGAGTGGCGTGGTGAGTTTATTTGCTATATTTATAGGAATTTATCTCAGTGTATTTTTCCCAAATATGCCATACGTGTCGAATGTATTACCCAATCTGATTGACTTACTAAAGACGCTTGGTGAAAACGGTATGATAGGCTTGATCACTCTCGTAATTCTTATTGGTCAGTATTTTTTAGCCTACAATCTATTTAACTTTTTTAAAAAATCGAGAGACAATCTTCAGTCTGCTTGAATCTATTGCTTATCTTTACCAGTCGATCGTTTTACCGTTGTAGTTTAAATATGCAGCCGTATTATCAAGTGTAATATCCTCAATGTTATCAATCATGTCCTCTACGGCTTCCTCAGTGGATCTTAAAGGGAACGGTATGCCTCGCATAAAATCTGTATCTGTTGGCCCAGGATTAACAAGTCCTACTGCTATCCCTCTGCTTTTAAGCTGAAAAGCCAAATTCACCATGACCATATTTAGGGCTGATTTACTTGATCGATAAAAGTACATCCGACCAGATTCATCATCGTATGCTCCACCGATCGATCCTTCACTGCTCGAAACACTCACAATCTTCTTTAAATTACTGCTTTTGATGTGCGGGTAGAATGCTTCTGCCATTTTAAGTGGTGCAATGGTATTGACTGCCAATACCTGCTCAAAAGATTCATAGTCTAGACGACCAAATATCTGATCAGGGATATACCCGGAAACACCTGCGTTGTTCAATAGCAAGTCAATGGCCTGCCCCTCCAGTTCTTTTGCCAATGCATCAATCCTGTCATGATCGGTTACATCGAGTTGATGGATTGATAGATGATTTGGGTATTGATTCTTAAATTGTTTGAGCCCTTCTGCCTTTTCAGGTTTTCGGGCAGTTGCAATCACGGTCCAGCCCTCTTCTAAATACTGCTTGGTGAACTCTAATCCAATGCCTCGATTGGCGCCTGTGATGAATACTGTTCCAATGTCTTCTTCTGCAAATGAGGTCATTGACAAACCCATAGCAAATGCAGCAACTGAAATAATGAGATTCTCTTTAAATGACTTCATTCTGATTGGGTTAACTAAGAGGTATCTTGTCTATAACCCAGCCTTTCTGCTTCTTTCTAAGCGGTGAAGGAATGGCATATGCTGTTTTGCCTTCTGCCTGAGTTACTGCATCCGAATCAATCTTCCAGCCTTTTTTCTCCCACCCGCTCAATAATTTCCTGTATTTGATACAAGGTTCATCGGCTGGAACGAGAAACTCTTTTGTATTGCTTACAGGGGTAAAAGTTGGATTAACTTTCTCCAAAACATCTATATCCTGCTGTGCAACCACCATGCAACGATCCGCTATGGGCTTATCCATGGCTGGATCAAGCATCATTTTTCTCATATTGACTAAAAATATTTTTACCAAATTTTCATCAACTGGGCATTCAAACATGTATTGTCTGAATTCAGACTTCTCATTGAAAACGATATAAGTCCACATTTGATTGGGTCCGACTATTCCAGAGCCTGCCCATCTTTGCTCGCTCGCTTCTTTGAGTTGAGGGCCTTCCTTCTTTGAAGCAGGTGATTTGAATGGATGCCAAAAACCGAATCCCCATTTTTTCTTTATTCCGAACCTGCTGTCCTCAAACTTTATGTCATTGACTTTGTAATCATCATCCTCGCCTTCATGGCCATGCGTTGGATGAACAAATTCATTGTGTGCTGGGTCAAGCCCATTCTCTATAGAGCGCTCATAATTAATATTTGCTTGATAGGTTAAATAATTGGCCCTCCAATTTTCTTCATCTTCCAATTCATCAACTGGCATGATCGGTGGTCTTTGTGTTTCTGAAAGATCTCCAAGGAATGCAAAAACAATTCCGTATTTCTCCTCAGTGGGATACGCATCCACTCTGGCGCGTTTAGGAATTTTTGCATCCTTTCCCAAGGAGGGTATTTTCTTGCAAATGCCGGCCCCATTAAATTGCCAACCATGATATGGACATTGAATACAATCTTTCTTAATCAAGCCTTCAGACAGAGAAGCGCCACGGTGTATGCAAATATCATGCAATGTATTTGGATTGCCCTCAGAGTCCCTAAAAACCACGAAATTTTGACCCAGCATCTTAACTTTTACTGGTTCGTCCTTAAGTTCTTCGCCTAAAATTACTGGATACCAAAAATTTATATACACACTGAACTCCCTAAATCATATTCTGATTCTAACTAAAGACCGTAAACAATATTAGAATACGAATATTATAAGGTAAAGGATTCTTAAAATATGCATCATCGTTGATGTATATTAAATATAGAATTTATAAAGAGGAGCTGAAAATGGCAATGATGCAAGGAAGCAATAAACCTAAAAAAGAAGGGAAACCTATGGGCGGTCCACCCGTTGAAATGATGAAACCTGAAGTGCTTGCACCTCCCACAGGGATGGAAGGGCGTGAGGCTGATTTAGCACAAGCAATGCAAGTTCTAGTCAGAACCATTCAGATTCAAATCCCTTATCCCCATGATACGAATGATGCCCTACTTAAAGCACATCTAAACGCAATTCAATTTGCTAAGGATAATGGAATGCTTGAACAATATGTAGAGCATGACCTTAAAACTATGCAACCGTTACTGGATCGTACAAAAAACATGATCGATAAAACAGGCAATAGAGAATTGGCACTGGTGATGATTTATGAAAGAACGGGTTGCTTTTTTCAAATGTGCTTGGATGCAAAAATCGAACCCGGTAAGAGAACTTTCACCTTTCCATTTAAAAAAGTCCTCGATGCTGCAACAAGACTAGGGCAATTTGATCTCACTGAGAAAGAACTGTTCGATAAATGGTGGAGACCCAGGTATGAAGGCTATGGAAAAGCAATCGGTGTAGAGTTCAAGATCTCTGATATGGATGAAAATGGCAAAGTCACGGTAGAGCTTGCTGACTAATTAGAGATGGTACTGGAAAGAAATAAAGAACCAAGTTACATCCCAACTCGGAAAGAGATCACACAACTTGCAAAGGATTTAATCCCTGAACTGAGAGAAAGAGCCCAGCAAGCTGAAGATCTTCGGATGATGCCAGAGGAAAATATGGATGCACTCAAAGCAGCCGGAATCCATAAAATCTTCACTCCAAAAAGGTATGGCGGATATGAAATGGATTGGGGAACACAAGTTGACGTTGCTAGAGAGCTAGGCAAAGGTTGTGCTTCAACATCCTGGATGTCTTCTGTAGTAATGTCTCATACATGGAACCTTGGAAGGTTTCCAGCGGAGGCACAAGAAGAGTTTTGGCCAAATTGTCCAGATGCAGTCATTGCAACCGCTTTCGCTGGTGGAGGTGAAATGAGGGAAGGAGATGGTGGCTTTATACTTAATGGCCAATGGAAGTTCGCTAGTGGCGTGGATCATTCTGATGCTTCAATTGTTGCAGGCCAATTTAAGAATGCAAATTCTAAGTCTGGTACTGCACTTGATTATAGAATGGCACTAATCATGCCAGATCAATATGAAATCATCGATACATGGGATGCAGAAGGCCTCAAAGGAACAGGCAGTAAGGATATCAAGGTTGTCAATGCATTCGTGCCTGAATACCGAACGATTAAATCAATTGAAATGAGTGGTCATAACCCTCCTGGATCAGCATTACATGAGAGTTATATCTATAGAGTTGAGATGGGCATGTATTTTAATACTCTACTCTCAGGTCCCGCACTTGGTTCAACACACGGTTTAATGCTTGAGTATTTAGAGCAAACACGGTCAAGATTTGGCACGATGTTGGGTGAAAAAGTTTCTGAGCAAGAATCTGTTCAACAAAAGATTGGGGAGTCCTATGAGGAACTTAGAATCGCCGATATGATTATCGATCAGTTGTGTGACTTTCTTCATGAAAAAGGGGCAGTAGATGAAACCATAACTGGCAGTGACCGACTAAAGGTAAGAAGAGAGACATCGATGGCATCAAAACTATGTATGTCTGCCGGGAATCGACTATCAGGAATGATGGGGGTTTCATCTCAGGCGGGAAGAAATGCTGCACAAAGGCACTTTAGAGATTTGAGAACCATGTCGATGCATGGTGGCGTCCACTGGGAAAATGCCACTACACCGACTGGAAGATTTCTCCTTGGCATAGAAACCGGTGATAAGCTCATTGATCAAGCAAGCCCTTATCTTCAAGAAAATAAATAAGATGGAAGGACACTGTGAGTGCAAAAAGGTCTCTTTTGAAATCAAACAAAAGATCACATACTTTTCACATTGTCATTGTTCGCAGTGCAGGCGAATGCATGGCGCAGCATATGGAAGCTTTATACAAGTAAATCGGCCCTCCTTTACATATAAATTGGGTGAGGACAGCATCAAAACTTATGCTTCATCAAAAAATAGTCAGCGAATGTTTTGTAAAAACTGCGGCTCCAATATTATGGTCATTGTTAATGACCTTCCCGATAGCTTCTTTGTTGCCCTTGGTTTGGTAAACGGTGATCCAGAATTGCCCGAGGCTCACCACATTTATGTGGGATCCAAGGCGCCTTGGCATGACATCAATGATGATCTAAAACAGTATGACGAAGAACCTCTTGAATATGACAATCCTTAGAATGAAGTTTTTGGTGATATTTCTCTGCATTTGGTTCTCTTCATTAAACCCTGTTTATGCCAACGACCAAAAGATCAATGCCGAGAACTTTGCAAGATTGGCCCTCGATTGTGCTCACATGGAATATCCAAATCATATATCTCATACCATGCAAAGCGATGAAGATGTCCTTCCTCCAAGAGAGCTGACACCGTCTTTTTATGGTTGCTATGATTGGCACTCTTCTGTTCATGGACATTGGTTGCTGACTCGGCTTGCAAGACTCAAACCCGATAGTGAGCTTGCGCCTGATGCCATCTCAGCACTCAGACAGAGTCTATCTAAAGAAAATCTTCTGCAAGAAAGCATCTACGTAGCTGGGAAGGGTAGAAAATCATTTGAAAGGCCCTATGGGATCGCATGGTTACTTCAACTGGCTGCTGAACTAGAAGACTGGAATCATCCCTCCGCGAAGGCCTGGAGGGAGAATATTAGACCTTTGGAAGAAGCATTGGTTGACAGAGTTGCCGAATGGCTGCCTAAGCTGACCTACCCAGTGAGAAGCGGTCAACATTCACAAACGGCCTTTGCTTTAGGGCTAATGCTCGATTGGTCGCGAACAACAAGCAATAGAGATGTAGAGACACTGATCAGAAATAGAATATTAGATTTCTACGCTGAGGATAAAAATTGCCCAATCCATTATGAACCATCCGGTTCTGACTTTCTCTCCCCCTGCTTGGCTGAAGCAGATCTCATGAGAAGAGTGATGAGCCCCTCTGAGTTTGCGATTTGGCTGAATGATTTCCTTGATGTACCCAATTCAAATACCGATTGGCTAGAACCGGCCATAGTCAGTGATAGATCGGATCCGAAACTTGCACACATTGATGGATTGAATCTGAGTAGAGCTTGGATGCTTGAAGGCATTGCAAGTGGGCTACCCCCAAAAGATTTAAGGATTAAAGTTCTCAATGCTGCCGCAGCAGAGCATCAAGCATCAGGACTGATTGGTGTTAATAGTGAGTTTTATGAAGGCGGACATTGGTTGGGTAGTTTTGCAACATATTTAGTGACCAAGAGAGGAATAAATATTCAATGAGGAAGTTCGCCATTCTCTCTGCTCTTTTGTTGAGTCTAAACGTTTTTTCCTTAAATGAGGATAGTTCTCAGAACTTTGAGATAACTACAACCTGGATAACTATGTCAGATGGAGTCAGGTTAGCGGCAGACTTATACTGGCCCTCAAATGCGAATGATGAAAGCAAATATCCAATACTGCTTGAATATCTCCCTTATCGAAAAGATGAATCAAGAGCAAGAAGCTACGCCCTCTATTCTTATTTTCTAGAAAATGGCTATATTGTTGCTCGAGTTGATATCAGAGGAACAGGGAACAGCGAAGGTACAACTGTGCCTTATGAATATTCAGACATTGAATTAGATGATGGTGAGGAAGTAATTGAATGGCTTTCCAGACAACAGTGGTCAACCGGAAATATTGGAATGTTTGGTATCTCATGGGGAGGATTCAACTCAATACAAATGGCGATGCGAAATCCCCCTGCTCTGAAGGCATTTATTTCTGTTATGGCGACAGAATATCTATATCAAGAAGATGTCCATTATATGGATGGGATCATGGTCGCAGGAGACTCTTGGATGATGAGACATGACCTCGATAATAGTATTCCTGGAGCTCCAGATTTTAAAATGGATGATGAGTGGATTGAAAAGCGTTTTGATGTTAGTCCAAGTGTTTTTAGTTATATGCGACAACAACGTGATGGAACATTTTGGGATCGGGCATCAGCAAAGGGTCAGTATCATAGAATAAAGATACCCGGCTATCATATAGGTGGATGGTATGATGGCTATCGAAACAGCTTGCTTCGAATGTTAGAGAATGTTGAGGCTCCTGTTAAAGCGATGATTGGTCCCTGGGATCATTATTTTCCTCATAACGCCTGGCCAGAGCCACAAGTAGAATGGAGATATGAAGCAGTTCGCTGGTTCGATCAGTGGCTGAAAGAAATTGATACTGGGATTCTAGAAGAGCCAAAATTTGCTGTCTTCGTAAGAAATTACCACCCTCCTGATTCTTCACTAAAAGAAATTGATGGATTCTGGAGATGGGAGGATGATTGGCCTTTAAAGAGAATAGAAAATCACATTTGGCATGCACATCCAGATCACAGCTTATCTAGAAATCCTGGAAACGAAGATAGGCATCACCTCAAGTACAAAGCATCAACAGGGCTCGAAGGTGGTGGTCCTACAATGTGGTGGGGCAGTATTCCGCCTGATCAAAAGCCTATGGATGAGTTGAGTCTGGTTTATGATAGCGAGGTCTTAGATTCGCCGTTCGAAATCTTGGGAAGACCAATTGCTAGACTTCGAGTATCAGCCAGTGCAAAAAGAGCAAATTGGGTTGTAAGAATTTCAGACATCGCACCAGATGGACAAGTTACTCAGGTGGCTGCGGCAGCCTTTAATGGAACCCACAGGAATTCTTCACGTGATCCCGATGATATTATCCCAGGAGAGGAATTTGACTTAAACATTAATCTTCATTTTACTTCTTGGGTTTTTCCAAAAGGTCACCGAATTCGTGTTGCGGTCAATAATGCCATCTGGCCAATGCTCTGGCCCACACCTTTTCCAATGGAGACAAAACTATTGATAGGTGGCAATCATGGATTAAAAATAGAATTTCCTGTCGTTCCATTCAAAAATAAAAAATCACCTAATTTCAAAGAACCATCGGGTAACCCCATGCTTCCTGGTTATGAATCGTTAGACTCTGGAAACATCACTGGGTATGCAGCTATCGACTCAATTGAGATTGATCCTGAAACCGGAGAAGCATTTGGTATTGCTCGTAATGGTCTTGCTACAAAATATCCTTGGGGTGTTGAACACTATAAAGAGGAAATAGAACATCGAACTTCTGATACTAATCCTGCGCTCACTTCCGTAGTTGGAAAATATAAAATTTCACATGAGCTAAAAGATCGTACCCTTGATTTTCATCAAAATGTAGAGTTCAAAAGTGATGAAGAAAACTTTTATCTAATATTTCATCGTTGGGTGTCTGTCAACGGTAAATTAATCAGGGAGAAAGTTTGGGAGGAAACTATACCTAGAGATTATCAATAAATAAGGAGTATATTAAAAAAAAATCTATACACTGTGAGCCTCTCACAGGGGTATTCAATGTCTTTTAAAAATCTTGGTCTCTCAGATGAATTGCTAAATACAATTCAAAAAGAAGGCTATTCAGAAGCAACGCCGGTACAAGAAAGAGCAATACCTCTTATCAATAAGGGCATTGATATACTCGCTGGCGCACAAACAGGCACAGGTAAAACGGCAGCATTTGCTCTGCCCATTCTCAATCGCTTACAACAATCCAAATCAAAGAGAAAAAAGGTGAGTGCATTAATTTTGACACCAACCAGAGAATTGGCAGCACAAGTCAACAATAGTTTTCGTACCTATGGCACTGCATTGCCATTCAAGACCATAGAGATATTTGGAGGTGTCAGCATGAGGCCTCAGAAAAGTAAACTAAAAAAGGGCGTCGATATCGTGGTCGCCACACCAGGAAGGCTATTGGATCATTTGAGTCAGAAAACCATAGATCTCTCTGAGGTGAAGGTTTTTGTTCTGGATGAAGCGGACAGAATGCTCGATATGGGCTTCAAGAGAGACATAGAAAAAGTGATCAAGCAGCTCCCTGAAAAAAGGCAAAATCTACTCTTTTCAGCCACTTTTCCAAGGGAAATAAAAAGACTGGCCTCGAGACTTCTTGACTCGCCTAAAAAAATACAAGTGGCCACTGAAAATTCAACTGTCGAAAAAGTGAAACAGCAAGTCTATCCAGTTGATCACTCCAGGAAGAGAGAACTGCTTATCCATTGCATTAAAGAAAATAACTGGTTTCAGGTTCTGGTTTTTATCAAAACAAAAAGAGCTGCTGATAAATTATCAAGGCAGCTAAATAAAAAAAACATTCAATCCAATGCCATTCATGGAAATAAGACACAAGCTGCCAGAACAAGAGCATTAGAAAGCTTTAAAAAAGGGGAAATCCAAGTTCTTGTTGCGACCGATGTTGCCGCAAGAGGGCTTGATATTGATTTGCTTCCGGTTGTGATTAATTTCAACCTACCCATGGTCGCAGAAGATTACATTCATCGAATTGGAAGAACAGCAAGAGCTGGAAATGAAGGCAAGGCCATTTCTTTAGTGTGTGCGGAAGAATTTAATCTTTTGAGTGAGATAGAGCGTTTACTAAAATTTAGAATCCCGAGGGAAGACATTGAAGGTTTTGAAACCACCCAACATCTCAATACAACGAATCTAAAACAGAAAAATAATCAGAATAAAAAATCAAACCATCAGAAATCCAGAAGAAGAAAACGAACAGACAATAAGAAGCCTCATTGGCATAAGAAAAGAAAATCATCTAAGAAAAAAGAAAGTAATAAAGATCGCAATAAAAACAATGGTCCCACTAAAAGTAAGCGATCATTTAATAAAAATAAGTTTAAAAAGAAATAATCATTAAAGATCGAATATGAACTCATAGAGTACGCTTAATCATTCAATCATTTGATATCATCATCTCTGTGACTTTAAAGGTAATCGGTGCAGGCTTTGGAAGAACGGGAACTCTCTCGCTTAAAGAAGCATTGGAAAAAATTGGTTATGGCCCCTGCCATCATATGAAAGAGGTGATGCTAAATTCCGAACAAGCTGAATATTTCTATCTTGCATCAATGGGTGAAAAGGTAGATTGGGATGAAGTGTTCAAAGATTACAACTCAGCTGTTGATTGGCCTGCTGCTGCATACTACAAAGAGCTTTCGGATAAATATCCAAATGCAAAAGTAATTCTCGGAATGAGAGATGCCAGTTCCTGGTATGACAGTGCAAGCAAGACAATTTATAAAATGTCTCAAAACTTTCCAAAGTGGATCAGATTCATCCTTCCAAGGGCAGACAAACTCTTCAAGATGATCGATAAAACAGTATTTGGAGAGCCATTTTCATATCGATTTGAGGACAGAGAATCTGCAATGCAAGCTTTCAATGACCATGTTGAACAAGTGAGGAACAATATTCCTGAAGAAAGGCTTCTCATGCATTCTGTAAAAGATGGATGGGAGCCGCTTTGTGCATTCTTGGATGTGCCAATACCGGAAGAGCCTTATCCATGGGTGAATGACTCGAAGGTATTTGCCAGAAGGCTCATGTTTATTAAGTTTCTTAACTGGCTTCCACTGATTATTTTGCTTTCAGGGTTAGGCTTCCTTCTCTCGTCAAGATTCTAAAAACTCTTTAATACTGGATCCAAAATTATCATGATCAACCAAGAAGGAGTCATGGCCATACTGAAGACAGTGACGATGAATGGTTATCCCAACAGTAAAACTTGGTAAAGAGTTTTTTAAATTTCTTTTTTAAAAATTAAAATGAATCGGCTTGTTTGATCACGAATCGACTTCTCAAAAACCATTTGGTCGAGCGGATCATTGGGACTCTCAAGCAGGCCTGAATCGTCATCAAAATAAAAACCTGCCTTCGAAACTTCCTCAATGACAAATGATTTTTCAATGCGATGAATGGAGTGACAATCATCAATGCCATGCCCATCTTTTGCATGATGATCAATGATGCAGTAAGAGCCGCCTTTCTTCAGAGACTCAAAAATACTCTCATTCATTTTCATTCGATCAGCCTTCGTCCACACAGTGTCATGGTAGGTCATGCAATTAATGATCATATCTAGATCTTCAGGAAAATTAGGATTCTCCATTTCCCCTACAATCGGAATCAAATTTTTCTGAGGATACTCTTCTAAACGTTTCTCTATGGGGTTGCCTTTCCATCTTTTCACGCTTTGAGGGGCAGTGTGGGCATATACTTCACCACTCTCTTCTAGGGCATAAGCTGTGATTGCACTCAGATAACCTCTTCCTGAATTCATTTCTCCGATCTTTTGCCCCTCTTGAATCCCAAAAAAATGCAATACATCTGCAGGCTTTCTGTTTCTATCTCTTTCAATATCTGTTTCTGGGCGATTCTGCTTTAATGCCTGTTCTATTTTCGATATTTCCATCAGTCTAATCTTTTATCTTCCTTCAATAAAATCTTCCCCGGTCTGGCATTTGTAAATTCTCCATCGTCCAATACTCTCATTCCATTCACCCAAACTGAGTGTATGCCATCCGATAGTTTTTTTGGTTCTAGAAAAGTGGAATTATCTTTGATCAGCTTGAGATCGATCAATAAAAAATCTGCATAGTTTCCAGGCTCTATCAGCCCTCGATTTTCAATACCTACTGTTTTTGCTGACAAGCCAGTCATTTTATAAATAATTCTCTCAATACTGCCTATGCCCTCAATGCCTTGATACTCGCTCAAAACTTTGGGGAAAGTTCCACAACCCCTCGGGTGACCACAAATAAGTTCGCCATCACTGCACACATTGGCAAATGGCCAATTCAGTAATTCTCTCACGTCACGATCGACCATTCCTTTTGCGACAACCATTTCTATTGAGTTGCCTGCTTGACTCAATCGATAACTTTCCTCGCTCAGGTTTGATAAGGCCTGAACTTCAGATATTCCCTTCATAGTGGCTATATCAGCAACTGTTTTATTTATGTATTCAGGATGGATTTCATGGTGGCTAAATCGAATGTCCTCTGCCGCAGACAATTTTTCCAAAATATAATTGGTTTCCTCTTCGTCGGTGAAGTTTCTCTCTGGATACAATGTTGTGATACTGCTCGACCATGCTTCATAGGGGTAAACATCAGCAGTAATATTTACTCCTGCCTCTCTGGCTTGATTCAGAATATCGAGCACCTCTTTCGTCCGTCCCCAATTAAAAACTCCGTTGAGCTTAAAATGATCAATATTTACAGGCACACCCGTTTCTTTTGCAATATGAATGATTTCATCGATTGCCTCCCAATACTCTCTATCTTCGCTTCTGATATGGCTCTTATATCTGCCATCAAAATCAGCGATCGCCTTTGTCAGCCTTACGACTTCTTCGGATGCAGAGTAGATGCCAGGATCATACTCAAGACCGGTGCTAAGACCGTATGCGCCCTCTTCCATGTCATCGTTAACCAGCTTTTCCATCAGCTTTATCTCATCATTGGTTGCTTCTCGTCTGAAGTCTTTACCCATCACTTGATAACGAATACTGTTGTGTGCTGAAAAACTTGCCATATTAATGGCAACCGGAATCCCGGAGAAATATTCTTTGAATTGTTTGAGCGAGAAGTAATTATTGCTTAAAGAAATGTATGTTTTAGATGCGGGACTATCTGAAAACCCATCCACCCCCCTCACAATTGTTGTAATCCCTTGCGTTACAGCTGATACAGCAAGTGGTTGCTCATCAATCCCAATATCATGATGGCTGTGGGTATCGATAAAACCTGGAACCAATGCCAATCCTCCTCCATCAATGATGGATTGATATTGCTTTGATGCCGCTTGACCCCTATAAACTTTAACAATTGATTCATTTTGGAACTCTACTGAACCATTAAAAGGAGGGTTGCCTGCTCCATCATAAATGATGACATTTGTGATAAGTCTAGAATCCTTTCCAAGGTCTTCCAAAGCGTCAGAACTGTTGGATAAAAAAATCAAAATTACAAAAGCCAATGAAACTGAAAAGCAAAGATGTCTATTAATTATTCTCATTAATTCTTTTAGTTATTTATATAATGTTCAATCTTATGTTGAATCATCCAGAAGAACAAATTGGATAAAGAACTATTAAAATCATTCAAAGCACTTCGACCTCAGCCTTTAATGGCTGATGATGTCATTGCTCCGCCCTATGATGTCATTAATTCTGAAGAAGCATCTGACTTGGCTAAGGATCGCCCAAATAGTTTCTTACATATTTCAAAACCAGAAATAGATCTGGGAGATGATATTGCCTATAACGACCCCAAGGTTTATGAAAAGGGAAAAGCAAATCTTGATCAAATGATCAAAGATGCTGTATTGATTGAAGATTCCGAGGATATGCTTTACCTCTATGAAATGATTGACAATGATATTCATCAACTGGGTATTGCAGCTGTGGGCTCTATAGATGCTTATGAAAAGGAGGCAATCAAGCGACATGAGCTTACCAAGCCAGACAAAGAACTCGACAGAGTCAATAATATCTCATCTTTGAATGCACAAACTGGTCCAGTGTTACTGACATATCCCGATAATGAAGGGCTTTCTATTCTAATGGAGAAAATCGTTGGCAGAGAAACGCCGATCTATAATGTCAAAGCGATTGATGGAGTGATTCATCGAGTTTATCAAGTGAGTCAATCCAATGAGCAAGAACAGATTCTGTCATGCATTAATAAAATGAATGCGCTTTTCATAGCTGACGGTCATCATCGTTCTGCAGCTGCTGGTATTGTTAAGAAAAAAAGAGAACTAGAGAATACAAATCACACAGGCCAAGAGAGTTATAACTATTTTTTAACGGTCTCTTTTCCAGAAAGCGAAATGAATATCCTCGACTACAATCGTCTAATCAGGAACTCAATAAAAATCACAATGGATGAAGTGATGAGAAAACTGGACGAGCACTTCGAGGTTGCATTGGTTCAGGATGCATACAAACCTTCTGCAAAGAATCATTTTGGGATGTATACCAATCATCAGTGGTACTCATTAAGACTTAGGGATCCAAAAACCAAAGAAGATCCCGTCAAAGCATTGGATGTGAGCATGCTTCATAATCTAATCCTAGAGCCTGTGTTTGGGATTGAGGATGAGAGAACCGATCCAAACATTGATTTTGTAGGGGGAGCTAGAGGAATGGAAGGTCTTGAACTTAGAGTAGACAGCAAAGAGATGGATTTTGCTTTCTCTCTTTATCCAACGCCCATCAAGGCATTAATTGATGTTGCAAATGCTGGAATGATCATGCCGCCGAAATCCACTTGGTTTGAGCCAAAACTACTGGATGGACTCCTATCTCATCGGATTGATTAAGCTA
>Ga0208407_1000789_pt1 | contig 14772 bp, 10 predicted proteins | sample ETNtaG_9_FD_185775 | JGI IMG/M metagenome (GOLD analysis project Ga0208407, IMG submission 185775) | Marine microbial and viral communities from oxygen minimum zone, Eastern Pacific Ocean - ETNP201406SV69 (SPAdes) (version 2) | ecosystem: Environmental > Aquatic > Marine > Oceanic ...
CCCTATGGGATATTAAGAGAGCCTTGGTATAATATTAAACGGGCGGATGTGATTGTGGTAACAAAGAAAAAACCAGACCCACTATTACAAAGAAAGCTCAAGGAAACCTCTCTCCCAATATTCGAAACAAGGGTCACCCCCATAATTAGGTATTCTAGTCCTACATCAACAAAAAAAGTCATGGGGAATGATAATGTTTACCTAGCATCAGGACTTGGAAATCCAGAGTTTTTTAGAACAACAGTAGAACATATGGGTTTTAATGTATGTGGTGTAAAAAATTTTCCAGATCATTATTTTTACAAAAAAAATGATCTCCTTAATATAGAAAAAAAAGCTAAAGAAAAAGGTGCCTCACATATTCTAACAACAGAAAAAGACTGGTTAAAAATAAAAGAATTGAGCCCAACATTTCCTTTTGGTATTGTCGATATGAAAATCAGAATATTAAATGAGGAGACACTCTTGCAAATGATTGGTCTAAAGAGTTATTTAGATCTGAGCCACTCCCCAAGCGAAGACCACTCCTACGAAAGTTAGCATAAGAGGCCAACCAGTGTTGACCAACTGCTTGGTGCTGGGATCATGAAAAACGTGTACCTGAAATTCATGTGTTGATGTCGCACCATGCTCATCAACTGCCATTAATATGAAGTCATTCATTCCCAACTGGTTTTTTCGCGGTGTCCATTCTACAATAGCTTTCTTTTTATCAAAACGTGCATATTTTGGTAGCCTTACAGCCCTATATGCAACCTTATCTCCGTTTAAATCCTCAGTTGAAATTTTATAACGCCAAGAGTGCCCTGTTAGGCCCACGGGTTTTGGATTAGACATAATAGTGGGGGCATTATTAATAAATATTTTTCCAAGTTGAGTATCTGTTTCATAACCATCACTAACAGCTACTTCAAATGAATTATTATTGATCTGTGCGGCTTTAGGTACCCAGAGGATCTTACCGTAACGATCCATCTGCATTCCGTGTGGACCTTTTAGAAGAGTATATTCAAGTTTAGAGTTCTCGTTTTTGTCATCAACTCTAACTTGATATTTAAACAATTCGCCCACAAGTCCCATATGCGGCGGATTTGAGACTATTGTTGGACGATGGTTGGTGTATACCTCATAGTTTTGTTCGTTTTTACTATATCCATCAGATGCAACAACAGTAATACGGTGAACGTCTGCCTGATCTACGGTTGGTGTCCATCGTAATGTTCCCGATGATCCCTCTACAACCATGCCTTCTGGAAAGTCCAACAAACGAAAACGGAATGGATTAACTCTCTCGACTACAACCCTAGGAGGTTTTCCCTTTGCCCCATGAAAAAACTCCCAAAGAAAATCTTTGATTTTAATAGTTCTTCCATCTCTGGTGTTCAATAAGACCCACAACCTATCATCTTCAAAAAACACTGAATGGGTATATCGTTTTAGGTTTAGCCTCGAGACAAGCGAGTCAGCGGGATATTTTGGGTCAACATAGTATATAGCCTCTGCATTGTGCCAATCACCTAAATACCTGTCAATATTTGAAATTGTCACATCGTCTGTGATATTAATTGAATACATCCTAATCGTTGAAACATCATCAACCTTCACCACTCGTTTAAATGGAAGGAGTGCCCCTTTATTCTTGTCATCAATCATAAGCCTATAGGAATATTCCTCACCAACAGTTGCTGACATAATGGGCACAGATACAATATTAACAGGAGAGTTGACAAAAAATTCCGCTTCTATCATTCTTGACTCATGGCCATCAGAAATCTCTATCTGCAATTCATGAAAGTCTAGGTCATTCATTGTGGGTTCCCACCGCAAGTAACCAGTATGAGGGTCCATTCTCATGCCTTGTGGTAATTTATGTGCAGTGAAAACCAATCTATCATTCTTATTGGGATCTTCAATTTTTAATTCAAAATCCCATGAAAGACCAACCATTACAGTATTCATGGTCATCGGTGCCGATCTGATTATGGGTGGGTGATTAACAAAAAGATTGACAAACTGAGTATCAGTTGCAACGCCATGGCTTGCAATTATAGCATATTCAATACTGTCTACCTGTACTGGATTCGGAGTCCATGAGATGGTACCATCTGGTTGTAAGGACATTCCATCTGGGCCATAAAATAATTTATAATTGATCTTTTGATCAGCCTTTTGTCTCCAAACTTTTACTGGATAAGTATATGGTGACCCAACGCTCGCACTGACTGGAGCCCGAGAGAGTATTTTAACTCCTGCTCTAGAAAAGAGTTGAAAATTTTGAGCGGTACGTTCAAAACCATCGGTGGCAACGATTCTAACATCATATACCTCAACATGGGCACTGTCAGTCTTCCAGACAACAATTCCATTATCAATCGTCATTCCTTCCGGTGCAACCTCTAATTCAAAACGAATAGATGCATCTTTATTCCTATCTTGCACAACTGGCTCATAGCGAAAGGTTGATCCAGCTATAAACTCAGTTATTGTTGGCTTCGTTAAAAATCTTGGAGGATCATTGACATAAATCCAAAGTCCCTCTTCTCTACTCTCTAGAACTGGAGTAGCTTTAAATACTTGTTCCTGTTCAACGGTGCCAGTTGTAGCCTCCATAAGCTCATCGACCTTCATTCTTACCATATATGAAATTGGGAATGCATCTAGCTGCTTATCCGTTGGAACCCAATTAATGGATTTACTCTCATATAAAAAATACATGCCCTTAGGTGGTTGATTATCCCATCTAAAACTATAAAACTCATCTGTACTATCCTTTGGTATCTCATAAAGAAACGGCTGACCTGGTCTTAGAACATACCTTGGAAGAATATGCTTGGGAAGGCGCTGGCCAAGCGACTCCTTTGGCCTAGGCATTTTAGGTGCCTCAAGGGTTCTGACGACCTTTTTTGGAATAGAAACCCGTGGTTGCTCCCTTAATACCTTTCCCTCTCGCTGCTCTAGGAATAAGGTATTGGGGATATAGCTACTTGGAGATTGGCCTAGGTCTGTAATGATTCTCTCCTGCCGCTGTGGTTCTAGAGGCTTCTTATCATCTGGCAAAACCTCAACATAAACCTCAGATACCTCAGGCTTCACATCCTGAACATTCGACAAAAGATCTGGCAACCTCTTTTGTATAAAGTCTGAAGTTATAAGATAGCCTTGGTCTAATCTATCTGACCTATTTCCAAGTTTAACAACGTATGTGGAGTTTTCAGTGCCGTTCCATCCAGACACAAGAACATTGCCACTATATAGACCTGCTTTTGTCATAGGGACCATTGAAAACACCTGCATCTCAGTTGGAATATGCCTCATTGCATTCTCTACGCCTTGCAACCCGCCATCTTTACCAGACACAAGAGTCAATGCGTTGATATCGGACGATAATGTCAAGATGTCTTCATAGCCATCCTGATTTATATCTTCTAAAACTACCTGCGTCAGTGGTCCTGTTGTTATAGGAACATCTTCAATGACCAGCGTTGCGGGTGTTAGGGTAAAGGCAACAATATCTCCAGAACTAAATGGTGCTAAAACATCAAAAAAACCATCGGAATCCCAGTCTGTGAGTTCAATCGAATGGGGTAATATACCATTCAACCCATCTATCTTTTTTCGTACTAAGTGCCCAGAGTCAAATACGCCACCAATATTATAGAACGGTTGTGCCTTAATCGTGTTTCCATCTGGACTTAATGCCAAAACATCGTCATAGCCATCCCCATCATAGTCCACAACTCCAACATAGAGCAGTCCAGACCCTACTAATAATTGGTCTGGTCTGACCTTTTTTGTTAATGATAGACCATTTGGTGAAGAATCAACTATCGCGAAACCACGGAAAGGACTACCAAGGGCCAAAACTAGTTCTTGGTCCCCATCTGCATCCTGATCCAATAATTCAAAGTTATTACATCGAAGTGAACGATTTTCCTTGCCCACATCTAGGGTTGCAGAGGGTATTTCAGAAAAATGTGTTCCGTCCCATGTGTATGCAGCAACAAATACATGTGGTGTTGAATTATCACCAAATCTAGTAAGATTCATGACCAATATTAAATCCGGTGACCCATCTCCATCTATATCACCAATCTTTGCATCAACAAAATCCCCCTCTAAAGCAACAGGGGGTAGAAATTCCCAGATAAGAGTCTGATAGCCATCGGCGTCTATCTCATAGAATCTTACTGCAGTTGGAAACACCTCTAGGTCTGGGTCTATCTCTAATGCCAAAAATTCCAACATATTATCGCCATCCAAATCATAGGTCCCATTCATATGGACTATCTTCTCCGCAAAAGAGAAAGAAAGAAATAATATCAATAATAAAGGTTTAAATATGGTTGTGGTGTTTTTCATTGATGAAAATTAATGATTTCAATTTTTACTGGTTATCATTCGTATTTGTTGTATCCACCTTAATTGGTTCTTCATTGAGCTGGAATGATTTTTTGTCTGACGTGACGCCATCGCTGACAACCTTTTTCTCCTTGGCTTTATTTAACTTTAAAGAATCGGTCTGCACTGAATCCAGATCTGGGACATTAATACTTGTTGTATCAGCTTTCATTAATTCTTCATTAGACTGTGACTCTTCTGTAGACGGAAGAATATTATCTTCTGTGGGAATCTTGACCTCTTTCTCTGTCTCAAGTTTTAAAGAATCAGTATCTAAGGAGTCCGAGGGTGATGATTTCTCCAATTCTAAGACCGGCAGGGGGATTTCATCTTCTTGGGTGTCTGGGGCAGCAATAGATGAATCAGATTTTACCACAATTGAATCAATAGATGTCTCTGGGACGTTGCTTTGTTTTGCTCCAACGGGAACTGATGTTTCAACTTGATCTGGCTGAACATCTGGTAATCTAGGCTCTCGGGTTACTTTAGGTAGTTTTCCGCTCGGACCAAATAAAGGCTCCTCTAGATAGGCTCCTTGCAACAACTTAATCTTTAATTCATCAGGAAACATTTCTTGAATAAGTCTAGAAAACATTGCCGTTGGTTCAATCGCACCAACCAAGTCATATTCTGTTGTTACCTTTTTTGAACCATTTGCCCTTACAATAACCTCACCTCGTATTGATTGGAGAGTCCCCTCATCCATGAAAACGGCTAATGATTGTGGTGGATTTGAAGGTGTGGTAGATGATAGATATATTCCTTGATAGGTTGAATCTTCATCACCTTGAAAACTAAATCGAATTAATTTATCGGTAAAATCCATATCAAGAGAGGTTGGGAAACCTTCGAAAAAATAATCTGGAAACTCGAACAATGTAGGGTCAAAAGATTCGGGTTGATAGGATTGCGAAAGAGAATCATCAGTTGGCGAAATGGACATAAATACAACATTGGTTTGCATATCATGAACCATGGTAAGCGTTGTGATACTATCAAGCCTCGCATCACGCAAAGAATACGCAAAGTCATAGGTTTCACCGCTTTGAAGACCCGCCAAATCTGCGGAAACCCCATGTTGTAGGTGTGTTGCGGTGCCAATTGAAGGAATTTGATTTACAGCAATACCAAATGGGGCCTCTCCATCAAAAACGTATCTGTCTTTATTTTCAGTTACTGGTGTCATTGCAAGAACATAATAAAGATCTATGCCGCTACTTTCATTGATTATTTGTGAGGTGTCATCGATTACTGATTTTTCCCGAACTGCATCAAGTGCCTCTTTTGTGAAAGATGAAATTCCCGCATCTTTCTCTGGTATGGGTGATGTTGTTACTGTGTCTGCAACATCAGGAATGTATTCGCCAAGTTCTAATTGCGTAAACCCAGCCTCATCGGCCCAATTAACGCTCATCATATCCTCATTCATCAAAGGTACGGAAATTGTTTCTTCTTCTTTGTCCGTCTTGGTAGATGACTCATCTTTAATTGTTTCCAAAAAGTCACTTAAAGTTGGGGCTAGTGCGCTATAGTCTTTTTTATTTTCGGTTTTATTAACCTGGTCTTTATATGCTTCCTTTTGACCTGATGGTGGAGAGGTTACATCTTTTTCATAGTCATATTGGACGGTATTTAAAGAGGCAGATTCATCGGGTAAGATAGCAGGAGGGGGGCTAAGTGTAACAGCCTCTGACCTAGAGGAAAGATTTGGTTGTGCATCTCTAATATCTGCGTCCTCTCTTGTTTGCAATATTGAAAATGGGCTTTCCCCTGCGCTAGATGGGAAGACACCCTTTCCTGAGAGGTTTGTGTTTGAAAGTTGAGTGTTTTCTTTATCAACATTTAATAAAAAAACATCATCCGATCCAAAGGGGATCAATAATCCATTTAGTGCTGAGACATCGGACTCATAGGGCTGAATATCAGAGCCCAACAGATATCGAGCATCATCAAGCATCATAGTTTTGGACTGAAGCAACTTAAACGATTGCCCAACATCAAAAATTGCTGTCTTGAGCTTGTCCCTCTCAGAAGACATCAGTGCAACGTAATGCCCGCCATTGCTCTTAAAACCTCCAACGTAAACGACCCCATGGCCATTGCTGATAATTGGAGCAGATAAAAGTTGCGGGTTTTTTATGGAGGCGGTGTTAGAAGATACTGCAATATCAAAAACCAAGCCCTGACGAACAGGAGACCCAAAAGAAACTACAAGCCTTGAATTTTCTCCAGGCACCAGAGATAGGTTAGATGGTCTTATCGTAGTAAGATTCAACAACGATTCTTCAATCGTAAGTGGTGCACCTGAAAAACCGTTTTGGTCACCAAGAAAAAGATAGAACCAAACCTGGTCTCCTATTTCAGCATTTAAATTTGGGATAAGAATCAGGTCTTCATGGTCGTCGTTGTTAACGTCAACTATCTCACCATCGGCAAATGTTCCACTATTAACTAATGAATATGACCAGAGCGTATCATTTCCACCTTGAGGTAAACTCTCTACCCATATGGCGGAAAGGCGACGAGAATTCAATATCAACGTCTCTTTCTGGCCATTATTGTCCAAGTCATATGACCTGTGAATGTGGAAGTCACCCCTGCTATACAGATTAGACAGAAGCAAAACTCCAATAAACATTCCTAAAGAAAAGCGCATTTCAGCTCCTTTGAACGTACTTAACCCTATGGTTTAAACCAATTTAGGATACATATATAGGGAGGAAAATAACGTTTTGAACTCCCTTACCTCGATTACTCTTTTAAAAATATAGGATAATGCCGCTATTTAAACAAGAAAAAGCCCAAAAACGCGTAATTAAGAAAATTATTCAAACTTTGCCCTATATTTTCTTTCTAAATTGAATCATGAATCTTAATTTGATACATTCTACTATGCGGAGAACCCCCAACATAATGAAAAATATTATCATAATCTCAGTTCTGAATGTGTCCATCCTATTTGGGCAATTCAGTTATCCCGCAGAAGATTTTCTTGGTGGTGGTATTGGTTATAGTCCAATGTATATTAAACTGAAAGAAATTCCTGGGGCTGACGCGCTTGTAAATGTCGGCCTTGACCCAACACAATTCAAAGATCCATTTGTTATTCATGGTGGTGAGGGTTTTGCACATGTAACGGGCCGTTGGCGAATAGGTTCATATGCTGGGATGGGAGGGTCATCCATAAGCACAGTTCCAGCAATCAAGACATATATTGACGACGACCCCAATAACAATAGTGGTAATCAAGGATATACGGGAGAGGTCTTAACGGATTATGATGGTGCATATTCACCATCGATAAAAGCTAGTTTATCGTTTTTACTTGGCGCTGCTACAGTAGAATATGTAATGCCTCTCCTTCAGGACCTTGAGCTGTCATCAGGTGCCTTGCTAGGACTAGGAAGGGTTGGTATTGGTCTTGAACAAAAAAGTGGTGAAAATATTAGATGGAACAATACCTTCAGCAATGTGTATGGTGAATATGTTGATAGCGTCCTTTATTATGCTGTTGATGGTGATTTTGAATCTAGTGACCCCATAACTCCGCTTCCGGTTCCTGGCTTACTTCGAGAGGTGGGTGCCACATTTTTCAATTTTCAACCCTATATTGCAATCAAATTTCAATTTTTAGAGCGATTTGGGCTGCGAATTAGTGTAGGATATAATAAGGGAACAGTTAGGCAGGGCGCATGGAAATTAAATGGGAGTACACAAATTAGTGATTCTCCTCAGTCTACGCTAGAGGGAGTCTCGTTCCGCTTGATGGGATACATAGGCCTCTAGGTCATAAAATATAATTATGTTTGACAAACTTCGTCGGATTTGGCCATTGGCCATTTCTGGAATAATTGGTTTTTTAATTGCAACGACTCTTTTCTTACCAAAGATTTATCCTAGTAACCAAAACATATATCGTATTATTCGAGAAAGAATAAATGTTTTGAATCAGATAATCGGATATGTTAACCATTTTTATTTTGATACCGTTGATATGGAAAAAATTATGGATGGTGCATTTCACGGTCTCATGGAAGAACTAGACCCTCACTCAACCTATATTCCTGCAAAAGAACAAGAAAATATCGCTGAACTATTCAAAGGGAAATTCCAAGGTATAGGGATTGAGTTTGATATATTAGATGGCTTTATAACTGTTATTTCTCCCGTCCCAGATAGTCCCTCTGCTATAGTTGGTTTGATGCCCGGAGATAAAATAATAGCCATAAATGGGGATGATGCATATAAAATAACCAAAACTGAGGTGTTTGAAAAACTAAGAGGAAGAAAAGGAACGCGTGTTACCGTTACAATAAGTAGACGGGGTACATCAAAACCGTTTGATGTTGATATCATACGAGACAATATCCCAATACATAGCGTTGGGGCCGCCACAATGATTGATGATTCAACCGGGTACATCTTTCTTCGCCGATTTTCTGCAACAACTGAAAAAGAATTTATTGCTGCTATTGATACATTGGTCACGCAAGGTATGAAAAGGTTATTATTTGACCTTCGAGGAAATAGTGGTGGTTACCTAGAGCAAGCAGCTGCAATATCAGACCAGTTTATAACAACTCAAGATACTCTTGTCTATACCATGGGTAAGATCAAGGAATCCAATCAAGTATTTATAGGTAGTACAAATAAGGGTCGGGGTGATTTTTCACTAATAGTAATGATCAATAGAGGGTCGGCAAGTGCATCTGAAATTGTTTCTGGTGCGGTTCAAGATCTTGACAGGGGTCTTGTTATTGGGGAAACCAGTTTTGGCAAGGGACTTGTCCAGCGACAACTTCCCCTTGATACGGGCTCTGCAATTCGTGTTACCATTGCAAGATACTACACCCCATCCGGAAGACTTATACAAAGGCCATACGAAGATGGTAATGATATGGCTTACTATCGTGAACTATATGAGACCGATAGAGAATCAAAAATAGATAGCCTTAAAGAATTAAGGCCAAAATATAAAACGAAATCAGGCAGAACCGTGTATGGTGGCGGTGGGATTACTCCAGATATTTATATCCCGTTTAAGAGTGCAATAAATATAGAGACAGCAAAAGTCCTTAGAAACCCAAAGCGGCCCTTCTTCAATTTTACATCAAAATATGCTTCTAACTACAAATCTAAATTCACTTCCTTTGGTGACTTTAAAGATAACTGGGTGGTCCCTGACTCATTATTTGATAGTTTTATTTTGCACCTTGAAGAGGATTCCATAAATGTGGCGGCGGATTCGCTGTATGCCAATATTCATTATATTAAGAATAGGATAAAAAGTGAATTGGCGGGTTCAATCTGGGGAAAGAACGAAAGTACAAACCTTCGATTAATAATGGACAGTCAGGTAATCGAGTCTCTAAAACATTTTAACGAAGCTGATGCATTCATCAAATCAATAAATTAAATTAGTAATCTGAGAATTAAACTTTTTAAGTATTTTTATACTAAAAATCATATTAGAAACGGAGTTATATAATGGTACATTATTTTTTAGAAGGTGGCGCATTTATGTGGCCAATCCTTATAACACTGCTCTTTGGGCTAGCGTTCGTAATTGAACGGGCATACTCGCTAATGATGTCAGCTGTAGACTCTCAAACCTTCTTTGAAACGGTGAGTCAATCCATGAAAGAGGATGGTGCAGATGCGGCGGTACAGGTTTGCGGTGAGACCGAGGGACCCGTAGCTGCAATTTTTTATGCTGGATTGAGCAAGATGAGCCGTGGACTAGATGAGGTCGAAAAGGCAATTCAAAATGCTGGGGCCATAGAAATGGCCTTTTTAGAGAAAAATATGATCTGGTTAAACGCGGTAATAACCATTGCACCCATGCTAGGTTTTACGGGTACAGTTGTGGGGATGATAGCAGCATTTGATGCAATCAAGGCAGCCAATGATATTTCTCCTGCGGTTGTTGCTGGAGGTATATCTCAGGCGCTTCTAACCACTGCGTTTGGTCTTATTGTTGCTATGATAATCCAAACCTTTCAAAATGTTTTTGTAGCCAGGATTGACAAGTTGGTTCTAGAAATGGAAGAACAGTCAATAAAAATATTGGACCACCTTCAGGATCTAGAATCTAAATAATAGTTTTTGTCTAAAAACGTTTAAATGAAAAAGAAAAGAAGATTTAAGGGTGGTGAGATACCTACATCATCAATGGCGGACATAGCCTTTTTGCTGCTTATTTTCTTTCTTGTCACCACTACTATTGATACTGATAAAGGTTTAGGTATTGTATTGCCACCTCCTGGAGATATGGAAATTGAAATTCGAAAGGAAAATATTTTGAACTGTCTGATCAACTCCCAAGGAAAAGTATTATTAGATGAGGAACCAACGAATGTTGAACAAATTCATCGCGTTGTTGGTGAAAGAATGAGAGCAAACGATAAATTGGTCATTTCTGTCAAGGCGCATCCTAAAACCGCCTACAGTGATTATGTTAGAGTAATTGATCAATTAAAGATGGCTGATGCAAAACGTATATCAATTGCGAATAGTAATTAATGAAATTTTCTAAAAAAACTCAGATATCTAGTGAAATACCAACTGCATCTATGCCAGATATTATTTTTATGCTTCTGGTGTTCTTTATGGTTACAACCGTTTTAAAAGAATATTCTGGTTTGCCGGTAAACCTCCCAAAGGCCAAGCGAATTGAAAAACTAAAATCAAAGAGACACACTGTTCAGGTTTGGGTCTCAAAAGAAGGACTTATTTCAATTGATGACCGCTTAATGGGAGTAGATGATGTGTCACTCGTCATGTACGATAAGCGTGTTGCTGACCCACAGATAGTTGTTTCATTGAAAGGCGATGAAGAAGCAGAAATGGGACTTGTGTCTGATATCCATGAGAACCTACGTGAGGTAGAGGCATTGAAGTTGAATTATTCATCCAAAACATTGGTTGATTAATGAAACTGGTTAATCCGTTAAAAACGCGGTACCCTATTGTTGTACGCCTTACAACGCTAATAGGAATAGGATTGGTGATCTTTAATTTTCTTTTGTTCCCACGATTTGGCAATAGTCTTGAATTTGAAGATGTGGACCAGGTCATAATTGAGAACATAGATATTCCACAAACTCAGCAAATTGATAACACACCACCACCAGCGAGACCATCGATACCTGTCCCATCTGATGATGAGGACATCGCTGACGATTTAACACTTGATGAATTAGACTTTGATGACTTTTCTAATCTAGATGCCCCACCTCCACCCCCATCTGGACCCAAGGTTGTTTTCATACCTTACGATGATCCTCCAGTTGCTATGTCGCCAATTAGACCAACATATCCAGAAATTGCACAGGAGGCGGGTATTGAAGGGGTTGTGGTTGTACAGGCCTTTATTGATGAAAAAGGGCGAGTAAAAGAAACTCTAATTCTTAAGGGTGTTCCTAATACTGGGTTGGATGAGGCTGCAATGGTAGCAATACGAAAAACTCGGTTTAGACCAGCAAAACAACGTGAGAGAGCTGTTGGGGTTTGGATATCCATCCCTGTCAACTTTAGACTGAAGTAGAGGTCCTGTCTTTTAATTAAAGGAGCGGCCTTATCCTTTTATATTTTTGCGGTGAAATTCCCAGTTCATCTTTCTTATATAATCAACTGAAATTTCTTTGGGACATTCAGCTTCGCATGATCCAGTATTCGTACAATGACCAAAACCTTCTACATCCATTTTTGAGACCATATTAAGCACTCTTTCACCTCTTTCAGGTTGACCCTGTGGCAACAGCGCTAATTGGGAGACCTTTGCCGCTACAAATAAACTGGCTGATGCATTTTTACATGCTGCAACACATGCTCCACAACCTATGCATGCAGCTGCATCAAATGCATCTTCTGCTATATTTTTGCCTATTGGTATTGCATTTCCATCGGGTGCACTCCCAGTATTTGCTGAGATATATCCTCCTGATTGGATTATTCTATCAAAGGATGTACGGTCTACTACCAAGTCTTTAATTACGGGGAAGGACGTTGCTCTCCATGGCTCAATGGTAATTGTGTCCCCATCAATAAAGTGTCGCATATGCAATTGACAAGTAGTCGTGCCTTTTATTGGCCCGTGTGGCTTACCATTGATCACCATGGAACACATTCCACAAATACCCTCTCTGCAATCATGGTCGAAAGCAATTGGAATATCACCAGATTCTATGAGTTGCTCGTTTAAGACATCTAACATCTCTAAAAAAGACATATGGGCATTGAGATCATTAACCTTATATAATTCAAATTTTCCAGAATCATTGGGACCATCCTGTCGCCATATTTTTAGATTAAGATGTAAGGTTTCCATACTATTTATAACTTCTTTGAGTTGGATGTACGGTATCAAAGACCAACTCTTCTTTATTAAGTTTTGGAGGAACGTCTCTTCCTTTGTATTCCCAAGCAGAGGCAAAAGTAAACCTTTCATCGTCTCTAAGTGCCTCACCCTCATTTGTTTGGTGCTCTTCTCTGAAATGCCCACCACAGGATTCATCTCTTTCAAGAGCATCTCTCATCATCAATTCACCTAATTCAAAAAAATCTGCAACTCGACCAGCCTTAGCAAGTTCTGGATTCAAAATATCATCCCTACCTGGGACATTTACACTATTCCAAAAATCATTCCTTAATGTGTTTATATCTTCGATTGCCTTGGTCAGGCCCTCCTTATTTCTTGACATACCACAATGATCCCATACAATTTTCCCAAGTTCACGATGGAAACTCTCTACAGAGCGAGACCCCTTGTTCCCCAATAATCTTTTATTCCTTTCTCTAGCGTTTTTTTCTGCAGATTCGAACGCTTCGTGGCCAATATCTATTGACGGGGTACGAATGTCATCTGATAAATATTTACCAATCGTGTATGGTAGTACAAAATACCCATCGGCCAAACCCTGCATCAATGCCGATGCCCCTAGTCGATTTGCACCATGGTCAGAAAAGTTACATTCACCAATTGCATATAATCCTGGGATGGTTGTCATCAAATCATAATCAACCCACAAGCCTCCCATCGTATAGTGTACTGCAGGGAAGATCCTCATAGGTGTTAAATATGGATTATCACCGGTAATCTTTTCATACATTTCAAAAAGATTACCGTAACGCGCAGATACAACATCCTCCCCAAGTCGGTTGATAGCATCTTTAAAATCAAGGTAGACCGCAAGGCCGGTCTGGCCAACTCCATAACCCTCATCGCACCTCTCTTTTGCGGCTCTAGAGGCAACATCTCTTGGTACAAGATTTCCAAATGCTGGGTAGCGACGTTCTAAATAATAGTCGCGGTCTTCCTCTGGAATATCAGAAGGATTTCTTTTGTCACCTTTTTTCTTAGGCACCCAAATCCTTCCATCGTTTCTCAATGATTCAGACATCAGGGTCAATTTTGATTGGTATTCTCCTGATACTGGTATGCATGTTGGATGTATTTGAGTAAAACAAGGATTGGCGAACATGGCGCCTTGTTTATAGGCTTTCCATGCCGCTGTCACATTGCTTCCCATTGCATTTGTAGATAAATAATAGACATTACCATAACCTCCGGTTGCCAAAACTACAGCGTGCCCAAAATGTCTTTGGTATTCTCCAGTTATCAAGTTTCTAACGATGATTCCCCTAGCTTTTCCTTCTATCTTAACTATGTCTAACATCTCATGGCGATTGAACATCGTGACATTGCCCTTGGCTATTTGTCGACTTAGAGCACTATATGCACCCAAGAGCAATTGTTGACCGGTTTGTCCTCTTGCATAAAATGTTCTGGATACTTGTACACCACCAAATGATCGATTGTCTAATGTGCCACCATAATCACGAGCAAAGGGAACACCTTGCGCTACACATTGGTCGATTATATTTGCGCTAACCTCAGCAAGTCTATAAACATTGGCCTCTCTGGAACGATAGTCACCGCCCTTGATCGTATCATAAAATAATCTATATACTGAGTCACCGTCATTTTGGTAATTCTTTGCTGCATTTATTCCTCCTTGTGCGGCTATGGAGTGTGCCCTTCTTGGGCTATCCTGGAAACAAAAGGCCTTGACCCTATACCCCATCTCTGCAAGGGATGCAGCAGCAGAACCTCCAGCAAGGCCAGTACCCACAACTATAACCTCTATGTTGCGCTTATTCGCTGGGCTTACTAGTGGAATTTCTGATTTGTAATCAGTCCATTTTTGTGCGAGATGGCCCTCGGGTACCTTATTGTTTAAAATCATAATTGTTTCCAATAAATATACATTGGTATACTTGCGAAAAGAGTGGGAACAACCAAAGCAAACGAATAGGCAATTCTGTGAATAATTGATTTATAAATTCTAGTTTTCATACCAATGGTTTGAAACG
>Ga0208407_1000794_pt1 | contig 14741 bp, 5 predicted proteins | sample ETNtaG_9_FD_185775 | JGI IMG/M metagenome (GOLD analysis project Ga0208407, IMG submission 185775) | Marine microbial and viral communities from oxygen minimum zone, Eastern Pacific Ocean - ETNP201406SV69 (SPAdes) (version 2) | ecosystem: Environmental > Aquatic > Marine > Oceanic ...
CCTTGGCCTTGACCTTGGCCTTGACCTTGGCCTTGACCTTGGCCTTGACCTTGGCCTTGACCTTGGCCTTGACCTTGGCCTTGACCTTGGCCTTGACCTTGTCCTTGACCTTGTCCTTGACCTTGTCCTTGACCTTGTCCTTGACCTTGTCCTTGACCTTGTCCTTGACCTTGTCCTTGACCTTGGCCCTGGCCTTGTTCGCCCTGGCCCTGATCGTTGGACTCGCCACCGCCGTTAGTTCCGCCGTTTCCGCTGCCGGTTTCAGAATCCTGGTAGTCTGGGTCGTAGGCATCTGGGATGCCGTCGCCGTCCTGGTCCGAGGATTCGCCGTCATTGGGGTCGTTCGGGAACGCGTCAGTGGAGTCAGGTTTGCCGTCACCGTCGGTATCTGCACTATTTGGGTTGGTCCCACGTGCGTATTCCTGGGCGTTCGTCAAACCGTCTCCGTCAGGGTCAGCGTTGGCGTCGCCACCAGAGTTAGGGTTGAGGCCGTGATTGACCTCCCATCCGTCTGGCAGTCCGTCACCATCGGTGTCTGCTCTGGTCATGTCGGTTCCTTGCTGCTGTTCCTCTGCATTGGTTAAACCATCACCGTCCCAATCTGCGCCTCCGTCGGAGCCGTCGAGTGGGTCAGTTCCATCTGCGGTTACACCGACAGATGCAGTCATCAACACTAGAAACAGTGCAATCAGCATGCTCGTTTTCTTATTCATATTTTGCATTTTCATTACTTCCTTTGCTTTTACTTAATCAGAGAACCCGCCGTTCTCTCTTTCCGGAATTGTTCGTGTCGAGCACGAGATCCAATCTCCGGGATGGGGCGGATAAATTCAGCATGTATTGGCTATCGCTAATGCTATTCGTTTGAAGGAGCGTAGGAAATCGAATCGCATACAAGCGATTTCTGATTGATTCAGATACTCGATTTCCCTTACTATTTTGCTCCAGTCCTCCGTTTTTAGCCATTCCAAGCCACATGTCGATCTAGGGTACCCTGCGTTCCCTCTGTCAATTGGAACAGTCTGGGGCTATTTGAATCCATCACCGCAAATGTACACTGTGGAACCGAACATCAGGGTGTTAGACGAGATTGTTCCGCTTTGAACCTTGGTGTACCAAGAAAATGACGGATCGGGATGATGATTGTAGAAATCAGCAGGACGATTAAAAAAGCCCGAGACCACAATGCAATTCCTTGGCCCATAACTAGAAAAATCGCCCAACCAACAAGTAAGGACATCCAAATTCCATACCTTCTCGCATACAATGCTGTCCGGCCCCTAACAAGTTCATCCGAATAGAGCTGGGGCGTTTCTTCTTCTGATACGAAGCCTTGGTCAACACCACATCGAACACATACCAGATAACGTGGACCATTCCCAGTGATGAACTGATCTTGAGGGAATACTCCTCGACAATATCTGCAAGTCGCCATTCGCTCCCTCAATCTATCGCAGAGGTGTAATCTCCTTCAACTCTACTATTCAAATGACTTCGTTCTGCTTGGAGTGTGTCGTCCTGAAAAGAGGGTTTTAGGGCAAGGAATGTCTTCAAAATCAATCGGCCCTCGGGACTTCCGCATGACTCAGGGTGAAATTGAATTCCATGTACTGGGCGATTGAGAGCCTCGACACCCATCACAATACCTGCAGGATCTAGCCATGCATTTGATCGAAGAAGAGAAGGCTTCGGTGATTTGGGTTCTTGGATGCTCAAGCTATGATATCGCATCATCACAGGAGATGGTTCGATGTCTATGAAAAGGCCTGATGAAACATGTTGAATACGGGTCGGGACGCCATGAACCGCTCCAGTTGATGTTCTTCCCAACTTCCATCCAGCGGCAATACCCAATGCTTGGTGCCCTAAACAGAGACCCAAAGTTGGCAATGGATTTGGGTCTTTCAACGCCCAAGTTGCAAATGCCATCGTTAGTGGTGATGATTCTGGAGATGATGGACCCGGCCCGATTACAATATGTGTCGGTTCATGCTTTTCCAACAATTCCTCAACCGATTGTTCCGAACCAGGGCCTCTCCCTGAAACAACAGAAACAATCGCCCCACAAATTCGTAGTTCATCCACAACATTCCAAGTGAATGAATCGAGATTATCGATGAATAATACTCTAATTGATTTGCCATGAGATTCGTGTAAATTTTGGATGGATTCTGATCGAAGACGTTCAACCAATGATTCTGTTCTCTCATCAATTGGTTCGATGGATTGAATGGAGGAAGGGGCTGAAACCGTTTCTCTCACCGAAATGGAATCTTTGGTTGACCAACATGCATCAATCAAAGCCATTGCCTTGAGTTTTGCTTCATCTACTTCAGATGCGGGATTCGATTCCACTGTGATGCCTCCACCAGCTTTGATGGTCGCAAACCATTTGTTCGATTCATTGTGGAATTCTATGGTTCGAATCAGAATATTCCATATTGAATTGGATGTTAAAGGATCAATGAATCCGATTGATCCGGTCCAGGAACCTCTCGGTTCTTCTTCCAGCCAAGAAATAGCAGCAATTGTTGCATCCTTGGGACATCCTGTTATTGAGCCCCCAGGAAACAATGATTGAAGAGCATCTGCTGCATCTATATTTGTTCTATAATCACCCTGAATTGTACTAACAAGATGGTGTACATTCGGTAATGATTCGACCCTCCAATCAGTCCACCGAGTGGAACCTGATTTGGCGATTTTACGTATATCGTTACGTTCAAGATCGACCAACATCATGTGTTCAGCAATTTCTTTCCTGGATCGAATCATGGACATAATCTCAGCTTGATCTGCCTCTACACCTTCGCCCCGAGGGCGTGTTCCCTTGATGGGGCGAGTATACACTGAAGATGCATCCATCTCTAAGAGCAGTTCAGGACTTGAAGAAACAATTGCCATATCAAGATCTGGAGAATGGAGCCAAGCACAATAGGGGGCCGGGTTGGTAGAATCTAATTCTTCGAAAATTTGCCAAGGATGAATGTCTATCTTTCCTTTCCATGTCCGCCCATAGTTCACCTGATACAGATGGCCTCCTCTAATTGATTCAATGATTCTTCTAATCCTCTCGGTGTGATGTTGGTCAGATGTTGATTCGGGAATTGAATGAGAATGGGAAGATTGTGATGGGTGCGAGTGTATTGATTCAAATTCGGTGATTACAGCCCACGGATGATCTTCCACGGATACGAGATGAAGTTGATTTGTTGAACGATTGTGGAGAATGTAGGCCGAGATTCGATACATGACTCCCAAAACTGAATTTGCATCAGGTATTGCATGGAGGCCCACTGGAGAAGTCCATTGCACCAAATCATAGCCCAACAATCCAGCTACACTACCTATGCTTGGCATTCCATTAGGAGACGGTGTGCATTCATGTTGGCATGTTAATTTCATGGCTTGTGAGAGGCTTGTAGCACTCGACTTTTGGACGGTCTCCCACTTGGAATCCATCCAAATCTGTTGTTCAACAATCAATGGTTCTGATGTATGGAAAATTAAGTCGCCATCAAGTGGTGAACGATTCAAAGGTAAGGGTGACTCATTCATCGGTTGACGGAAAAGTGTCCTGTGGGAAGGAGGGCCCATCAGCAAAGATGTTTGAGAAATATCTGAAATTGGGCCTCCTGAATGCAACAAAAGTTCATCCGGAGCAGATTCTGACGATCTCATTGAACGCAATATGTGTTGAATGGAAAGCAAAGGAGATGATCCGGAGGGCACTGGTAATTCTCGGAAAATCACACCCTCACCCCTATTGCGTTCCTTCCCATGCAATCTTCAATGCATCTGTGATAATATTGGTCAAATGGTTTCCTAGAGATATGTCCACTCCGTCGATTTCTCCGATTGGGAGGACTCCGATACCAGTACCTACCACTACCAGTTCTTTGCATCTAAAAAGCATCTCATCGGTCAAAAACGCACGCCTCAAAGGAATGCCGTTTGATTCTAAATGCTCAGTAACCAACGATAGTGTGATTGATGCCACGCCTCCTTGTTCAGGCCCAGGAGAATATGCCAAACCATTTTCGTCAAGAAGAAGCGGAGTAGCTCGATCTGCATCCACAATTGTTTGATTATGGACGAGGAGGGCAATGTCTGCACCAGCTGATTTAGCTGATTTTGCAGCCTTCAAGTATTGCTCCCAAGAACCATGCTTGATGCCTTGAAAACGACGAGGCCATTGAGGAGCAGGGTGTGTAATTGCAACCAAAGGTGAATGGAATGATTGAACATCCCTTGTTTCACAATTTACCACTCCTTGGGATGTCCATTCTAATCTAGCCAATCCCTCTCTAGGCCCATGCTCATTAATTGATGATTGAAGTGCTTCGAGCAAAGAAGAGGCATCCGGTTTAGGGCATCGGACCTTCTCTGCTGCCTCTTCCAGGCGACGAAGGTGAAGATTCCATGCTAGTACTTGTCCAGATTCATTGAATCGACATGTGGTGAAAACCAATGAGGGGGGTTCTCCGTCTACCATTTCATCATCACCATTCAAACATCTATGCTCTGTGATCAGAGCAAATCATCGAGGAATGACATGTCGAGATCATCTGACTTTGGTTCTCCCGAACGAAGGGCTTCTGCTGCACTCTTGAGTTCAACTGGGTCCAGATACTGGTCCTTGTTGTCATCATGATATCGTGCTTCTTGGATGAGTAGGTCCTCTGAAGGAAGAGAATAGTCTCGAACCAAATCCTTTGCACTCTGCCTAGAATAACTGTACTCATCGACTGGGGCAATTTGTTGAGGGGCTGGGGGTTCAGAAACAGCCCTAGCTTTCGAATCTGTAGATGTAACGGGCATTCCAGGTGGCATCTCCACATCAGGTGAAGAATCGTCCCAAGCAGATTGTTGTGGGAGCCCGTATGTTCCCTGGGCAAGATGTGCCCAATCATCTGCTGGATCTCGTCGTCTAACAACTACTAGAGCAACTAAAGCAACCAGTATCAAAATCATCAGTAGCAAAATTACGATAGTTTGAGCATTGAATAAATCGGCCCACCACGCTGCATCTTCAGTTTCGCCAGGGTTTGGAACTGCTGCTGGATCCCATGGTGCTAGAGCTCTAGGGGTTACACCTGTTCGATGAACTTCGCCATCGTGCGCAACAATTGCAATGTAATGAGGTACATCATTGCACACAGTTGTATTTTCTGTTCCATCGGATTCGTTTTGTGCGTCTACAGATAGTCCGCATATTGGTTCAAATGTCCAAGAATCTCCTTGTACATAGGATTCCACTAGTATCGCTTCTCGTGTATCCTCAAATGGTTCCAATGAACTGTAAATCCAATACGACCGGACATTTCGATCATCTTGAATTTCCCAATCTGCCTTAATTTGTGTACCTTCATCAACCCACTGGAGTACAATACCAGTCATTTCAGGTAGATGGAGGCCAGGATCCAGAAGTGAGTTATCAATAGGAGACCTGCTAGACGTCTCTATATCAGTAAAGAATGCGTTTCCTGATGAATCAACAGGCACAACTGCAACCCAAGTCAATGTTCCCGGACTTAATGATAGATATTCGTCAGTATTGATGGTTGCAGAGAACATCTCAACCTCTGCAGGTAATTCAGGTGAACGGGAAAGTACTGCAGCAGGTTCCATTGTTGAGGCATCTGTAAATGGTAATGAAGAAGTAAAGATGAGGTATTCTTCAACATCACTAGCCAAACTCAATTCAAAGTTAACAAGTAAACCATCTCCCATATCATTCGGACGATCTGAAAGTGTTGGTGCTGCAAGACGATTTGGGGGAGTGATGTCGCCTCGATTGTCGATTGGAACCACATTCACTGTCTCAAGTTGTGTCAAGAAAGCATTACCAGAAATATCGTGTGCAGAGACTGCAACATACAATGTGATGTCTGGTACAATTGGTGAGGGTGTTGCTCCACTTACTGAACTTCCTCCCAGTAAAGCAGTATCTATAGTCACTTCAATACGTTCTTGATTCCATCTTCTCTGGTCAACCAAAACTAAGCCACAAGAACTAGGATCGGATTCACACACATTCCATTTTGGTCCAACAACCGATACTGGATGTTCAGACACCCATACAGTGTAGTGGTCCAAATCAGGTTCAAATCCTGGAGTCCAACTTACATCGATGCTTGTGCCATCATCATCAGGAGTGTCCCATGCTTCAACACCTTGAATGCGAGCTGGTGGATCAGGGCCAATATTGGCCAAGGATGATGCAGATACAATAGTCACATTCTCAGTATCTGAATTGTCCCAGAAATCAACCGCTACCACGGCAAACCAATGGACAACTCCATCTTGAATTGGACGTCCTGAAATATCACTGACTGTGATTCTGACCATTCCATCATCAGTAGTGGGCGGCCCACCTTGGCCGGGTCTACCTCCTTGCCCAGGTCCTTGGAAAATAGCACAAGATGGAACATATTCGATTATGTCCCATCCATCGAGATTATCTGGAATAGTATCTGAGTCTGCGACCTTGCCATACACTGCATAGTAGGCACAATCATCCTCTTCATTGGGGCTCCATTCGAGACTTATTCTTCCACCCTCATCATCTGGAGTATCTACAGCGGAAAGGTTCTCGATTGGCGCAGGTGGAATTCCATCATCAACTTCCGAAGTCCATACCACAGGTCCAATCACTGTTGCATTCTCGGCATCATACTGCCCCGATTCATCAGTACACACCAACCCCATCCAAATCATGCGATTCACTGGGACGTTGATGGTAGTGGAATTGGCTTCTGTATGAGGGACTGCTTGAGCCCTGAATGATGGAAGTCCCACTACATCAGATATAGGTGCAGGAGATCTCCAAACATGCATGAATGCTGGATCCAATTCTGTACATGCAGCCCATTCTAGAATCATCTGACCCTCTTGATCTGGATTCATTGTGGCATTTGCCCACTCGGGTGGCGCTGGTACATCATCAATAGGGGTGGCAAATGTAGCGAAATTGGATGGTACGCCCAATTGTGCTCCAGAATATTCAGTCACGATACTGATTCCGTATTCTTTGCCATCTTCCAATGCTTGTCCTAACGAGGTAGTTAATTCGGCTGCAACTGTGGCCCAGACTGGAATTCTGGCATCATAAGTGCTGCCCGTAGCTTGAATATCTTGCATAGTTAATCCGTTGGGATATGTTGATGTCTCCCAAATGTAGATTCGATAAGCAACCCATCCATGATCTGTGGATGGTGACCATTTTGCAACAAGAACGCCGCCCCCATCATTTGGACGGTCGTAGAATTCCAAAACTTCTGTAGGTTGTTCTGTTCGCTCCCAATCATAGGTTAAACGGACCCACATGGACCCGTTTCTTGGGCTTTGTAATTGGAAATGGACTTCTCTTCCATCTGGAGTCATTGCTGCATTTTGAATTGCATCCTGAAGGCTTGCTTCCAACCCCATCACACCAGAATCGAGAGATGCGAGATCCCAGATTCCAGAGTAATTGAGTGAAGTTGTTGACATCCAAGTTGCTGCTCCTTGAACTGGACTAACCGAAGTGACAACGTTCTGAACAAGTTGAAGTCCGTTTGGACCAGCAGCACCTATACTTGGAAGTGCAATTACAGAGTTTTGAGAGGCTAGAACGATTGATCTCCCTGGATGAGTCTGATTCGTGATATTGATCGAATTTCCACCAATGAGGACATTCAACGGAGATGCGCGCCGACTTCGGAATCGGTCTTCCTCAATGTGCGAAATTGGACTAAACAAATGCAATCCATCCATTCCTACTGTAGCGAGTCCTGAAGAATCAAGATAGGCTCCCCTTTGATTGGTAACTTGGATCAAATCATCAACAGCATGATCTCCACCTGCTGCAAGATATGTGATGCCAATATTGGTCAAAGAAATGAGATCTGTTCCATCACTAATCATCAATTGAGGGGGGTAACCTGCCATGGTGAACGGATTTGGCCCATCTTCCATCGAACCTGATGTGGCATTCCAATGTACAGTTGGTGCTGTTGCTGTAGCAATATGTACACCCCAAATATCTGCAGAGATTGATTTCACATCATTGTCTGGAATCATGTCTATTGCTCGAGTAACTGTTGGATTCATTGTTGCTAGAGGTACTTCAGCAAATCCTGGTCGTGTTATTCCTTGGCCATCATGCGCCACCAAAACCGTAGCTGGGAATGAAGTTGTAACTCCACCAGAATCAACAATGGTGTTTGGACCAAGCATTGCAATATCAGATACTGATGTCCCCATCAACCCACTCTGAGCAGTAAGGGTCCTCACAATCGACATGTTCGTGGTATTCAACTCCACCAATCCACCCTTAGTTCCAAGGAGTAGGTTTCCGTTTGCAACTTCTAACCGAACGATTACTGGATTAGGGAGTCCGTCAAGTAGTGTAAATGGGTCTTCCCAATCTTGGACTGTTGTATTCCATATTCCTAAACCTGCAAGGGTAGCAACCCAAATTCGGCCATCGTGTTCAACGAAATCGAAAACATAGTTACTAGGAAGTGCTGCAACCAATTTTCCATCAACGAATGTATAATTCGTGGTATCGAACACTTGGACTCCTGCTGCTGTTGACCCTGTGCCCATTAGACCCACTACGAGATCGCCGTTCCATTTGGCAAGACCATCGTGCATCCAATGGAAACCAATGCCCATCGGGTAAACTATGCCAGTTGTGAGGTCGATTCTAATGAGGCCTGAACCTGCGTTGGATACCCAAAGCCCAGTTCCATCCAACAATAATTCATTGCCAGTCTCTGCACCAAGTGAGAACGAACGATCCCATCGAACCTCTCCATTTACCAATGTACCTTCAAGAATTGTATTGCCAAGGCCTGAGGTTACATCCTCTCCAACAAGTGCCCATACCTTGTTTCCGGATGAAATAATTTCAACAACACGACCGCTACTTAGGGCAGTGAATGTATCAATGCCTCCAGGAGTGAAGCCTGTGCTATCAAGTAAGTCTACTCTACTGTTTCCAGAGCTACCTCCATTTCGGCCGATTGCAAATGCATCCGTTCCAGAGGATGATGGTTTCACAACAATGCTGCCTGTCTCCAATCCAGGATCAACAAGAGAACCTGTGCCTACATTCACACCAACTACTCCAATTACAGAGAATCCTCCACGACTATTGGCTAAATGAGACACAAACAGTTTGTTGTTGTGATATAGGAGGCCTCCAGGGAATACTGCTTCTTCCGAAATTCCATCTTGAGCAGTAATTTCACTAAGCTTCAAATCTTGTCCACCGTAAAGGTAACGCCCTATTCCAATTCCATCTGTATCGTATCCAGAATAAAGAATCTCGTTGGCATCATCACAAGCTAAAGAACGGACATCATCGTTAGGAATCTCCCCGCCTTGCGAACTAAAGTCGGAAAGCCATGTTGATGATGTTGTGTCGTAACGGCCAATACCACCAGGAGCCCACCATCCAAGATCCCCCATTGCAACATGGACAATGTCTGCACATACCACAAAGTCAGCGGGATAACCAGAAGGAAGATTGCCAGAACCTGCTGCAATGCTTGTCCATTGACCAGTTGAACCGTTGAGGGTGTGAACATCTGAATCAGTTTGCCATCCACTTTGAGCATACGTTCCAACCCACAAATCATCACCGATGATTTTCATGGCATAGACATCTTCGTCTCCAGAAGAGGGCATGCCTCCATTACTTGGGGTCCAACTAGTCAACCAAGTGTCATTGGTGGGATCAAATCTGAGGATTCCATTCAACGAAGCGAATAGATAGTTTCCATCCCATTCAACCATTCCACGTATTCGCCCTTCAACATCATCCCATGAACCAAGAAGAGACATGTTTGCAGCATTGAAACGACGCAGGTAATTCTCACCATAAGCAACCCACAATTCGCAATCAGCAGGATCTAGTGGGAAACAATCGCCCAAATATTGTGCATTAACTCGTTCAATCGAGCCTGTGGATTCCAAAGTATCCGCCCATGATGCATTGGAAACATTCCATCGAGCAACTGCACCTACGCCAGTCCACCATTGACTGGGAGTAACTCCAATCCAAAGTTCATCACCAACCATTCCCAATCCATTGGTGATGCCACTAGTTCCAATTCTCTGTCCTACATCAAGCTCAGATAAACTGGTGTTGGAAGTGAGATTAATTCGGAAAATTAAATCTCGAGATTGTTGGTAATTTTGTTGTTGAGCATAATGAAGAATATCATTGTAAATTGTAATGTGCATCGGGTCATATGATGATAGTGTTGGGCCACCAGTATTGCTACCTTTTGCCCAATCCCTTACCACAGTCGCAGTAGAAAGATCGATCTCAGTTAATCCGAAATTACCGCCGGCCCAAATTGTATTGCCATTGGGTCCAAGTACCATCGATGTAACGCCATTGCCATCGATGAGATTAGACGATGTGTCCCAAGGAGTTAGCCATGTACTGTTAATCAAATCATAACGAAGAATTCCTACTCCATCAAATCCAACATATGCCACATCATTGTGAACTACGACCTTTGCATTGTTGGTTTCTTCTCCTGACTCCCAAACCTCAGTAACCTCCTCATTTGTAACATCCCAAACTGCTGCCCCATTTTCTGTTCCAACCAAAACTTGAGTGGGAGAAATTATCCGAACTGAACGAGCATCGTCAGGAATATCATCGCTATCATCCCAACAATCATCGCGTTGGAATGTCCATGTAAATCGGCATAATCCGCGATCGGTTGCTGCCCAAATGCTGTTGGAATCTGATGCTGTATCGAAAAATTCACGCGGCTCAAACCTTCCATTTTGTGAAACCGATTGCCCCTGTCCATTGGTGAATCGTTCCAAACCAAAGGATGTGCCGACTAATACGCCACCATATGGGTCGTATTCTACGGACATGACGTAGTTAGACTGCATTGCTGAACCGCCTTGTCCTGGACCATTTCCTCCTGTCGCCACCCATCGGTCGAGAATCTCGCCCGTAACTCGATCGTACACCAATACACCGAATCCAGATAGCCCAAGCCAAACAGTAGAGCCGTCACTAGCAATTGGGACGAAATCTAGTGCATCAGCCCCCAATGACTGCCATGGGGGAAGTACTGAATTTGTAGTGAGGTCGATTCGAAGTACTCCGTCATCACCTGTACTAAGATATGCAACACCTGCTCGTGTAGCTACATCTTCTACATCATTGGCTTCAAGTTCTGTTGTCCCTCCTGATTGTGCGTTGAATTCTGTGGTGGTATCTGTAGATATATTCCAAACTGTAACTCCTCGTTGTCCATGTGCAATTACCATTGTTCCTGTAAGTTGATCATAGGACATATCTCTGATTCCATCAAATGCAATTGAAGGAGTGGATGTCTCATCAATTGTACGCAAAAGTGTTCCATTCTGATCAAAAACCATCATTCCTGAATCTGTTGTACCTAGATAAATATCGGAACCATCCGTGGATATCGAACTGCCATCTTCATCAGTTGAAATAGGTTGAATCCATTGATTGATTGTGCTGTCGAAGCGATCGATCCAACCCGACCCCCCAATCCAATATGTGTCTCCTAACCGAGTAATGCTGAACATCTCTTCAGAAGTGGGTGAGTTTGCAAAAATTCGGGGAGAATATACTGATGGTGTGCCAGTGACTTCAATCATCGAAGCACCTCCTGAAGAATCAATCAAAAGCAATGATTCGTTAAATGGTCCTCGGAAACCACCGGCAACCCATGGAATCAATGAAGATGGATCTGAAATGCCAAAATTGGATGCTGAAATGGTACTGGTGAATACCACTGATGTAGCATTGTACACATGCAACACATCATTTGCTAGAATGTGAATCCAATCATCGGTTACGCTCATTGATTGTACTTCGTCCCCTGCAAGCCAATTCTGACTTGACCAAGATGCTAGCCATGAATTGGTTACAACATCTCTGCGCATGATTCCTGCATCAGCAGTAGAAATCAAGAGGATGTTTGCACTTTGCTCAAATTGTAGAATTGAATCGCTAGTCAATGCATTTTGTGTATCCCAATGGGTGTATGTTGAACCATCCCAAATGGAAATTCCATGGCCTTCTGTTCCGATAAATATCTCATTTCCAACGAAATGAAGATCTGTTGGAATGACAACCTCTTCAGATTGAACTCCAGCACAAGGGCCCTGAGCACTTTGTCCTGAAGATGTAGAAATTGGAATATCTTCCCAGCTCGACTGGTTTTCAATGTACAGGTGGCAATCAGTCGCCACATAAATCGTTCCAGATGAGTCTACTTTCAAAACACGCGCAGGCTCAAATCCATGTGATGGCAGGGGGCCCAAAGAGGTGAAATCTTCAAGAGAAAAAGAGTGGATTGTATCATCAGATGTTGCTAGAAGGAGGCGTCCGTTGACCTCATCGAGGGCGAGGGCTGTTGGTTCAATATCTTCGACAACATCAACAACCCAAGGGTCGTTGTTTGCATCCACAGTTAGCAATTGATTCGAGGTTGCAATATAGAGGCGATTGTCCGCAGGATGTATGGCCCAATCAACAATATCAAAATCTATCTTTTCAAAGGACACCAGTGGATCTGCTGGCCGCAATGCTTCAATGACCAAGTCTGTGATGCTGGCACCTGCTGGCAAGATGTATGATGCACCGGTATCAGTAGTAGGATTCAATCTACTAGAATGTGGATCTCCATTCAAGAAGTCCAAAGCTCGACCAAAGTCGCCATAGGTTCGCCAATCAAAAACAGAAGTTTGAGTGTCCATCATTGTCAGTTGAGGTTCTGTGATCCACACATCATCGGATCCATTGACTTGAATTTCAAATGTTAAATTGGAGATTTCTGCACCCGGTGCAAAATTAGCAAACATGTCCCCTGTAGCCATTGTTTGAGTTGATGGGTCAGCACCTGTGGCTTCAATCAAAACCCAACCCGAATCATTCGATCCAGACATTGGCCATTCAGATACATTGGATGGGTGTGCGATTGCAGGAGATAATGCTAGAGTGGAAAGACTGCTGAATAGCATCAGAAAAACCAAGGAAAATGCTTGGCGACGGAGGGACTTATTCCCTGTGGCCGTACTATTCATGAGTTACATGCAAGCGCAATTGCATTTGAAAGGCACTATCACATGTCTATGACCTGAAACATGAAAAAATGGTTGGGTTTTGGAAAAATTACTCATCTCCAGCCACAGATCCATCTTCCCCTACACGATATAATCGTGCAGTGGATGTAGGGTCAGTCATCGCTTTTGGTGAACCGCTGATTGCGACTACTCGGTCATCTTCTTTCAATCGTCCATTTTCAAAAATGGTCTTTATTGCCAATCTCATGGTTGAACTTCCCCGATCTAACTCTTCACAAACCACTGCATCAACTCCTGGCAACAACATTACTCGTCTTGCGACACTAAGATTATTCGTTACAGCAGTAATTGGAATCGAGGTTGAATGGGCGGAGACAAGGCGTGCTGCATTGCCATGTTGGGTGGCTACCAATATTCGATCTGCTTCAGATAATTCTGCTAATGTGACTCCAGCATGAGCGACTGCTCGAGTAAGCAGTAATTTCGCATCTGTTGGGATTGTTAAGCCATCCCACTCCATATCTGCGCGTCGAGTAATTCGTAACATTGTCAGGAGAGATTCGACAGGGTGTTCTCCGGATGCAGTTTCTGCAGACAACATCACCGCAGTCGCACCATGACGGATGGCATTTGCTACATCAGCAACTTCTGCTCGAGTAGGTCTTGGGTTGTTTACCATTGATTCCAACATCTGTGTGGCAACAATCACTGGAAGTCCTCGGGTTCGTGCGCTTTGTACAATTCTTTCTTGGGCCATAGGAACATCTTCTGGAGGAATTTCGACTCCGAGATCTCCCCTAGCAACCATTACTGCATCACTTGCCTCAATGATGCCGTCTAATGAATCGAGGGCAGAGGGGTGTTCTATCTTTGAAATAATCCAAGCACCTGATCCAGTCTCATCAAGAATTCGTCGTGCTGGAACAATGTCTTGTTCATTTCTTACATAGGATACTGCAATGAATTCAACGTCTAATCCAATGGCATGTCGAAGAGCTTCTTCATCCCGAGGGCCTACCGCAGGTAATTTGACTACTGTTCCCGGTACATTGATCCCTTTTCTTTGAGTAATTGGCCCACCTTCAATAATTCGACAATTCACAATCGAATCTTGGCAATCAACCACCTCTAACTGAATCAAACCATCTGACAACAATACTGGATCTCCAGGGCGAATCTCTGATGCCAATCCACTATATTCTACAGGTAGAGATGAGGAATCAGCAAAGCCCTCTTCTTCGCCACACCGCAAAGCAACCATCTCTCCATTGGGGAGATGGTGGAGACCATCAAAACGTCCAAGTCGGAGCTTGGGTCCTGGAAGATCCGCCATAATTCCAATATGAATTCCATATTCTCCTGCAATACGTCGAATTCTATGTGTTACTTCAGCACGCCATTCATCTTCACCGTGGCTGTAATTTAACCTAGCAACATCAAGACCAGCCTGAATCATGGTCCGAAGAGATTCCTCATCGCATGAAGCAGGACCAATTGTTGCCACGATTCGGGTCCTTCGCATATCATACGTCAGTAGTAGGGGTGGTTTGAATGAATCCGACATAATTTTGGAGAAACCCCGATTCTTTGAGGAACGCTACTTGCCATCATCTGGGTAGGAAAACCCAAAACATGAGGGGGTTGCCCATGTAACGATGGGG
>Ga0208407_1000798_pt1 | contig 14689 bp, 9 predicted proteins | sample ETNtaG_9_FD_185775 | JGI IMG/M metagenome (GOLD analysis project Ga0208407, IMG submission 185775) | Marine microbial and viral communities from oxygen minimum zone, Eastern Pacific Ocean - ETNP201406SV69 (SPAdes) (version 2) | ecosystem: Environmental > Aquatic > Marine > Oceanic ...
AAAATCCTTAAGAAACTCAAAATTGTTGCCAGTGCAACTGTTTTCAAGATGATTTTACGAAGAATGTGGGTACGACTTCTTGGAAGAGTCGCCCTTCGAGCATATGTTGAATTGATTTCTTTGCCGGTATTTGTTGTTCTGAATATGTTTGGTATGCGGTCAATGATGGACGATATGCGTTCTCGATTGGTCGGCCATGAACTTACGCCAAAACTCATTGCCCATGCTTTCCCAGAGGGATTGGAAAATATCGACCAAGGTCTCCTCCATGCATTGCATATGGGCATGGAAGAACAAATTACAACCGCACGATTTATCCATCCAAATCAAATCCGCGTGCTTGAATTGCTTGGAGAACATCAGAACATCGAAATAAAAGTTAACGCAGATGAACAACGTCGGGCTGACCGTTTCTTATTGGCTGTCTTTTCGATGTCTGGTAAAAATTCATCACGTTGCAAAAAATTAATTCGAAACTTAGAATTCAAACTTGGCCACGATGAAGTCGAAAGAGTCCGCCAAGAAATCGACGATGCAATTCACGACCTCACACCACTGACACGAACATGGAATTAGTGATTAGCAACTGAGATGCACGGTTGGTAATTTCCTTTACCAAATATATGCAATGGTTACATTGAAGAGAATTCCTCGGTAAACATTGGTTCGGGTGTAAGTTTATTATTTACCGAGTATTGGGGTGTACAATGATAGCATCAGCCCATTTATCTAAACGTAGCCAAAGTTTACTTCTAACCTTCATTTTACTCTGTTCTGGAACTATGGGGTTGCTATCTGTTCCTTCTGTAGATGCAGATTCTGCTCGCTCTACCGGAATGGAAAGTCTTACTGTCAATGTGGTGAGTGATTACTACGAACGTGGGTCAAGCATGACTTTGGTTGCGACTTCATCAAATTTAGATGAAGTTACTGAGTATAGTTTGGAATACACACTCTGTAGAGCAATTGGCACATGGGATTATGATACTGAATCTATGGATATTGAATGCACAGAACTTTTGGAACAAATTTCAGGTTCAATTGACCTCGGCTCTGGAAACCTCGTTTCACTCACAGCTACATCGATTGAAGACACAGAATGCTGTCAAGGAATTGATTCCTTTTCCAACGGTACAATGATGTTTATTGTCAATCTAACTTCACAAGGCATTACCATTTCATCTAGTGCTAGCAATGTTTTTGTTTTGGGTGACGAAATCCAATCAACAAATTTGGATGTCACCGAGGGCGATGTTCTTTTGGGAATGTCCTATGATATTCATGCATTTTGGGGACTTGAGTTCAACAATCTCGATATATTGTCATATACGACCGAATGTTCCCTTCTCGATGACAATGGAGATGCAATTGACACCACATCTGCGGCATGGAATGGTCCATGGCAGACAATAGACCCCTTCTTCAGTCTTGAAGCAACTATTGAAGGAGAATATCAGCCGCATTGCGACCTTATTCGTGATTTTGATGGAGAGTTAATTGCTAGCCACACAGGCACAATTTTTGAATATCTTGAAGCAGATTACACAGGTTTCGAATCAATTGATGCAATTACTGATTCAATATTCTATGAGCACAATAATTCACTTACTCTTTCCATATCTCTTGCCGATCTTTATATCGGTACTGAATACACTTTAAATTACAATATGTGTGATATTTGGGCAGGTTATGATTCAACACTACGTCAATATACCTATCATTGTGGTGCAGATATTGCATATGGAATCGTCGATGACCCAGCGACTACGGGTGTCGATGAAACAGAAATAATTGACTATTCAGGCCAGTTCATCTTTACGCCTGTCGCAGATACACATACTGAGCAAGTAACCATCAACATCCCTAGTTGTTGTGGAGATGTACAGGAATATTTCGCGAATAATGTTTTACTCAGCGTGGATTCATTGAAGAATGATTCTTTAGCGTTTGAATTGAGTCTTGAATTGTATAATGTTGTATTAGTGGAAGAGTTATCCAACACATTTGTTCTTGGAGGAGAACTAACAAGTGATTACATTGCATATGGTAGAGATACCATCTTAATCGGAATGGATTCGGTTACGAAAAGTTATTGGTACCTAGATACTCCAAACACATTTACCCTTACATATACCATTACTTGTGATTTGCACAATTCAACAACTGGACTTTCGGTTGAATCCAAAAGTCGGACTTGGAATCATAACAGTAATCCCGGGGTAGATATTTATCATCTTCCTCCAAGCCCAGGAGAGTACTATTCTCAATGCACACTAACACGTGACATCGATGGAACATTATTAGGTACACAAGTGAGTGGACCGCTCACAGTTATAGATGTGAATTACACTGGTGAGGAAGAACATCGCTTGGAGACTGACTATACCTTCTATCCGCACAGCTCTTCCATCGAATTGAGTATAATAGCAACTGATGTCTATCCTGATACAACCTATACCGCTGAGTATTCGTTATGTAAAATAGGAACTGATTATGAAAATGGAGTTTATGAAACATTTTGCATTGGTGCTCCGTGGTCCAATGCTGTCAACATTCCAATTCAAGACCAAACTTTGCTTTCAGGCCAGGTTGATTTCACCCCTACCAGCTCTACACACATTGAAACAGTAACAATTCCTGTTCCCGAATGTTGTGGTGACTTTGCAAATGGTGTCACTTGGTGGCTAGAAAATGCTTCAATGGCGTTTGAATCTACTCTAGTTATCCAAGGGGTAGAACTCGCTGGAAATACCCCAGTCGGTTACTATGGAGATGAAAGTTCCTACTTCACAATTGGTGGTGAAGTTTCTTCTTCGCAAATGCTTCAATCATCGGATCAATTATTGCTCAATATGAATCTCTATGTTGACATGATTTGGATTCTCGACCATCGCAATGAATTCACCCTCAGTTATGAGGAACAATGTAATTTCATCGATGCAACCACACTTGGAGTAATTGCCTCAACCTCATCTATTTGGAATCACAGACCTGATCAAGTCAACACAATGAATTCTGTCTTCACACCTCCAGCTGAAGGAGAGTACTATGTTGAATGCACATTAACTCGCATGGTTGACTCAATGTTGTTGTCGGCCCATACTGGTGATTTGGTAACGGTTTTGCCTGACCTAGGGAACCAAGATGATGCTACACTATCGGTCAACAAAATACTCAAACCAGAAGGTTGGGCCTTAGTACTATTTTCTTTGACAGATTTGGATGCAGGCCAGCAATACTCTGTAAATTGGGAAGTTGTTGACAACTCGACTGCTGGAACAACAACTGTAATGGATTCTGGAGATTTCATTTGGGTTGAAGGTACAGATTCGATTGAGAATCATATTCTGGAATTCAGGTCTTTGGCTGATTCCACAGATGCTTGCCTTTCAGTCGATTTATATGCTGCTGACCAATTATTAGTTTCTCTAGTTGGGGCAGGGTCAAATCAAGATCTGTGTTGGAACCAAAATTCAGAATCTGACGTGGATTCTGATGGTGTTTTCGATAAAACAGACCAATGTCCAGCAACGCCTTATGGTAGCATAGTCCAAACTAATGGATGCTCGGATGCAGACCTCGATGGTTGGGATGACAGTGTCGAAATCGAATGTAATTCGGACTATCAAAACCCAACTTCGATACCAGTCGACTTTGACCAAGATGGCATATGTGACCCGCTGGATCCTGACGATGATAATGATGGATTTACCGACCAAATTGAATATCAACGTGGAACGAACCCATTTGATTTGACTGATTTCCCAGTTAACCAATTACCTGTTTGCACATTTTACTATACACTTGAATTAGATGGTTTGCCAGTAGTAATTTCAGGTGAAGCTGAAGCATCAGTGTTAGTCGTTGGTACATCCTCAGTTCCAGGTGTAGGTACTGGTATTACGCCGATTATTACCGTTCCAGCAGGCAGTTATTTTGTCATAGTAACCTGCGTGGATATTGACAACGACCCGATAATACTTTCAGTCAATAACATGGAAGTAGGTCCAGCATTTGGTGAGGTTACAGCGTCAGCAATCCTAATGCTTACTCCAAGTTCGGATGAATCGATGGATGCAGTCATTGCATGGAGTGATGGAACGAATACTGCGGGAACAGTCATTACAGTCAATCTTGAACAGACCGGTTCAACATCGTCATATTTGCCTGGATTTACCGCATCTTTGGGTATTTTGGCCTTGCTTGGTGCGACAATAATCTCTCGAAAAGAAGACGATGAATCCAATTGAATCATGGAAAATAGTGATTGCTACATAGAGGCATAATGAAAAACCTCCATCACTGGCTTTGAGCATGGCTCAAGGTCCTTATGTGGTCACAGGTGCTTCCAAAGGAATTGGAAGAGCGATTTCGCAAAAAATCGCCAGTGAGGGTTATCCAGTAATTGCTCTTGCACGTTCATCCAAAGAATTAGATGAAATCGGCAAATTGCTTGCTACGGCATGCCCGGGTTCTTTTGCCATTCCCTGTGACCTGTCGAAGCCAGAAAGTATCTACAATGCTGCGCAAATAATTCTTCAATCCACGCCATGGATTGCTGGCATCGTCCATAATGCAGGAACTATTTTTCCAATCATGCCACTTGCTCAAGTCGAAATTGCACAGTGGTCCGCCTCGATAAACGCGAATCTAATTGGAGTTCAAGATTTAACTCAGCGTCTTCTTTCTAATCTTGGTGGCAGCCAACAATCTCGGATCACCACCATTTCGAGTGGAGCGGCATTGAGGCCAGTTGAATCCTGGTCCGCTTATTGCGTAGCCAAAGCAGGACTTGATATGTGGGCTCGTTGTTTGGCAATCGAATGTTCTGCATCAAACATAAGTGCAGTGTCAATCGCTCCCGGTGTCGTAGACACCGGTATGCAATCAGATATTCGCTCAGCAGACCCTGATTTATTCCCTCGCCATGCTGATTTTGTTTCATTGTATACGGAAAAACAACTTACAAACAGTCAAGATGTTGCAGAACAATTGTGTCCACTCATCCTTTCACATACAATGCAACAATCCGGACAGCGTTTTGATGTCCGTGAACTATAATATCTAGTCAAAAAAGAGCGAAGGGTGATAAGCCAGTACCATGACAGCGATGATAGAGGGATTCTATGCCAGGAACAGACCGTGTTGAAATTCGAACTTTGAAAGTTGGACGCTTTTGCGTTGTTGACGATGAAGCGTACAAAATATTGAGCATATCCAAATCTAAGCCAGGAAAGCACGGCTCTGCTAAGGCTCGTCTCGAACTCGTGTCCTTGTTTTCATCAAAGAAAATTTCACATGTCGGCACTGTAACTGATAGCATCAATGTTCCTATGATCGAAAAAGGGAAAGCAATGGTCACTCACATCGATGGTGACGAAGTTCATGCCATGAACATGAAGGACCACTCGATGATGATTCTCCCAGTTGACCCTGATATCGAAGTTGCATCCGGTCAAGAGATTCTTTGGATGGAAGCATTGGGTCGTTACAAAATCGAAAGATAATTGGTTCATTTCCATTCAAATGTGAATCTTCACATTTGTAACTTTGACCGGTAATGTATTCATAAGCCGAACATGTTCATCAATGTCTATGTCCGAAGTTGGAACAGCAACAGCAAGTGAAACTTTTTCAGTTGACGTAGCGATGAAAAATATGAGCGATACTGACAAAAAATCTTTGAAAAGTTGGTACTTCTTTGATTGGGCGAATCAAGCCTATGCGCTTACGGTAATGACTGTCATCGCACCTCAAGTGATGTCAGGATTATACAACTATGCAACAGGAACGCAGACTGGTGACGCATTCTATGCAAAGGTCTTGACCATCTCAATGCTTTTCGTTGTGGTGACAGCACCTGCACTTGGAGTCATCGCAGACCGGATGCCGATTAAGAAATCCCTCCTAAAATGGTATACTGTTGCTGGTGTTATTTTCACTGCTCTTATGGGTGCTGCCCCCTACTTTGGTTCTGAAGGATACAAAATTATGGCAATCATGTATGTAATTGGTACCGTCGGTTTCACCGGTGGTAACGTCATTTACTATTCCTTCATGCCGTATTTGGCTGAAAAGCGTTGCATGGACCACGTTTCCTCAAAGGGATACGCTTACGGTTTCATGGGCGGTTCGATGCTTCTCATTTTCCACCTCATCATCCTCTTGGGCCCATTCGGCTGGGATGGTAATTTCCGTCTTTCAACAATCTTTGTCACCTCTGCATTGTGGTGGTGGGGCTTTGGTTACCTGATGTTCAAATGGACTCCTGAGCCAGAAATCCCGAATGAAATGGAATGGGAGGGGCTTGCTCATGCCACTAAGGTGGCGTATGGCCAAGTATTTACCACATTCAAAGAAATAAAGAAATTCAAGATTTTAGCAATGTATCTTCTTGCTTACCTTCTGTTCTATGATGGCGTAAACACCATCGCCAGTATGGCAAGCGCATACGGAGACTCCGTTCTTCGTTTGAGTCTTCAATTAAACATCTATTTGCTACTCACCGTGAATATTGTTGCTATCCCTATGACGCTACTGTTTGGTAAACTCGCCAATGCCAAGGGTACAAAATTTGCATTGATGCTCTCTTTGATCATTTATTGCTGTGTCGCCGTTATTGCTGCAGGATTTGCTCCACTCGAATTGGATTCAACCGTTGAAGAAGATGGAACAATTGCAGATTCAGAGCGCTATGACTTTACTTTTACCTGGAACGAAACAACAGAAATGTATGAGATGGCAACATTGTATGACAAAGGATACGAAGGTTGGATCAGTGAAGAAGGTGCAGGAGATGACGAATTCCGCGATGCATATCAGCAATATTTCCCGGCACCGGACTACTCTACAGAATCGGCATCAAGTTCAATTGGTTCTGGTATTTTGATGTGTATCGCAATTTTAGCAATTCTTGGAACATTTGGTGCAGGTATACTTTACATCCAAAATCTAGAAATGGGCTGGAAGGGAGCTTTACTTGCTTTCCTACTGGTCGGCTCAGGATTACTTGGTGTGTCGATGCTCGCTGAAGAAGAAACGCTTCAAGAAGAAAACGTTGCTTCAATTGATGCTGAAAACGCTTCTGCGATGGTCGCTGCCTTTGATGGCACGAGCGCCCACCGCTGGTCGATTATCTTTGTTGGTGGGCCTCAGGGTGGAGCCGATGAAATTGGAGAAACACATCCAACGAATGTAGACCAAGGTGGTATCGCTGACGGATACGCTTCTTGGATGCGTGCGAATCTTTGGGCTCCACTGGGTATGGGCGTGACTGCGCAATGGATTACGCTTGGTATGTTTGTTGGCGTTGCGATGGGTGCTGCTGGTGCTCAAGCGCGTTCGATGTTCTCAATGCTCATTCCTGAGACAAGGACATCTGAATTCTTTGGATTCTTCGGATTCCTTGGAAAGTCTGCCGCAATGATTGGAACGTTCCTGTATGCACTGGCAAGCACTCAGTTTGACAGTCGTGTTGCTATTCTCACCATTACAATTGTAATTCTTATTGGAACTTTCCTCACTAGCCGTATCGACTTGGAGGAAGGTATGCGTGTGGCTGCAGAAGAAGACCGTATTGCACGTGAAAACTCTGTCCACACGGAACAGTAAGTGGTTTAACTTGACGGATTAGAACATAGCACATGTTGAGATGAGTAACATTATCTAGTCTATTTTGGAGGCAAATCTATGAAATCATTCCAACTGATTCAGACCATTGGTTCTTTTGTTGTAATCCTTGTAATGATTATTGTTTGGGGTGTACCCCTTGCTCCCACGATAATGTACTACCAATTTGTCAATGAATTGGTGTTATTTGAAAACGAATGGGCTTATGCATTAGGGACAGGGCTTGTCCTTTCAAGTTCATTTGTTGTGTATTCAATTTGCCTTTTGTTGTTCTCATCTTTGCTACAATTTATTCTTCATGTTCGGGTTAAAGAGAAAATAGTGGTTCCACTTGCCTCTTTTACGACCATTAGGTGGGCATTCTGTGGCCAAATTCTACGCGCAACACAACCGTTTCTTCAGCACTTTGTACCCTCGTTTTTGTCAAATGCATATTTTCGAATCTCTGGTGCAAAAATTGGCAAGAACACCCAGATCAATACTTTTCGATTAAATGACCCGAGCCTCATCCGAATAGATGACGATTGTGTCGTTGGTGGCGGTGCAATCTTTAACGGCCATTTGGTCGAAAAGGGGCAATTGGTTTTCGCCCCAATCCACATGAAAAAAGGCTCATTGGTCGGGAGTGGGGCCACAATCCAACCTGGCGTAACAGTCGAAGAGGAGGCTGTAGTCGCTACCAATGCATTGGTTCCAAAGTATCGCACGATTCCAGCAGGAGAGGTGTGGGGCGGACTGCCTGCAGTCATAATCCGGGACTCCTCTTCACGGGATTGATATTAATTGTATATCCCATGTGATTTCAGTCAATATCGACAGCAATCTATTCAAGCGGATTACTCCACCTCGGGTTATACGCGTAGCGTATGCTGAGTGTGAAACAAATGGGTGTCGAAAAATCCGCATACCGACAACCTGTCACACCACAGGGTTTGAAGGCAATCGAAAAAGGAACCCTTACCTGGCTTGATGACGACATGTATAACAACCTCAACACAGGTGTGCTTGAGCAATATTTAGAGGAAAAAAATGTTGAAGAATCTTTTGAAGTCTCGCATTGGAGTACCCCTAAAGTCTTCTATGGTATTGCGATTGGAGCAATATTTTCTGGTGTGACTGCTTATATTGGCCTGAAATTAGGTTTGGCAATATCCGCTGCTTGGTACATTGCTTATCTCTTGGGAATGGCGCTCAAATGGTCACCTTCAGAAGTCAACATCGCTACTTCAGCAACAACAGGTGCAACACATGCTTCAACAGGATTCATATTCACCTTCCCAGCCATTTTTCTTTTGGCCTCAGACCCGCGTTATTTTTTGGCAGATGGTCCGCTGATTCAGAATGCAGATACGTTTAATCTCGCCTTTGTCGGAATTGTTGCAAGTATGTTTGCAGGATTCTTAGGGATTATGTATTTCATAATATTTAGACGCGTTTGGTTGGTTGAGGACCCTTTGCCATTGCCTGGTTTTGAAGCAACCCTCAAAATGTTAGATATCGCCTCCGATGTCAACACCGGTGCTGTTGAACATGCCCGTGCATCTCTCAAAACGATTGGATGGTGGACAGCCATCACGATGGGTGCATTATTCCTCATTGAATACCCTCTTGTCTGGGTTGAAGGAAAGAAAATGGCCTTGCTTGATTTCTTAGCAGAATCTAGCCATATTGGTGACTTCGGACTTGCAACTTTTTACTCACATGGAAAAATACACCAACCAAGCGGGATTGAAGATGGAGTTTCATTGAATTACACACATTGGTCAACTGAAAGCGCCTGGAATCCATTTGCCTATACCTACATTGGTGTTGCTCTGACACCCTCAATGTTCGCCATTGGATGGTTTATGAAAACTAGAGTTGCTTTCCTTGTCAATCTTGGTACTTTGGTCGGATGGTTTTTCTTGGTGCCTTTGGTTGTTTACTTCAATTTCCCAATCTACGATGCAACGCAACAAGCGAGCATCCCAATTCAAGAATATGCAGCAGGTGGTTCAGCTCCATTGCAAATGATTGCTTTCTCCAAGTCAGTCCGTACCATCGCTATCGGTTCAATCGTTGGTGGTGGAATGTTTGGTCTCGCCAAAATGTGGAAAACTTTTGTTAATATCTTTGCAGATATTGGTTCGGCATTCAAAGGCGAAGGAAGTCAAGAATACATGGAGGGTAAAGGATGGTATGAATGGCCCCTCAAGCATATTCCAATCTTCATGGGAATCACATTCCTTGCTATGATAATCATCTTCGTAGTCGGTGGATTTTCAGTACTTGCCTCTCTTGTATTTGCTTCGGTATTGATTCTAACTACGTTCTTACTCGGAGCAATTGCAGTTCGTGTCATGGGTGAAACAGGTATTGAGCCTGTTTCAGGAACATCTTTCATTGTCCTTCTAATGTTGTTAGGAGTGTTCTTGAATGCTCAAGACCTCCTCCAACTCAATACCCAAGATGCCGTATTATTGGGATTGGTTGGAACGACTGTCTTTGGCTCAGCCATCTCGATGTCAGGTACGGTCATTGGAGATTACAAAAACAGCCTTTACATCGGCAACCGACCATATCATATTTCGAAAGGAAACATCATGGGAGTCATTCCAGGTGCAATTATTGGTGCAGGCGTTGCCATTTTCCTCTCGATGCAACTTGCTGATGGAACCATTGATTTGATGGCCCCACAAGCAAATGCTTTTGCAACTTTTTCTGTGATTTTTGCTGAAGGACAAGGAGACATGATGCTCTTAGCACTTGGTTTCATGCTTGGAATGTTTGTCGAATGGGGCACTGGAATGGGCACCTCATTTGGCCTTGGTATGTATCTCGATGTCCCACACACACTCCCAATGCTCATCGGTGGTTATTCTCGAGACAAATGGGAAGATAAACGTCTTCGTCCGAAAATCGAAGCGATCAAGGAAAAAGACGGAACCAAGGTTGCTGAAAAGCAACGTGCACTAATCTTATTGAGTACATTCATGGTTGCTGCAGGGCTACTTACTGGTGAAGCATTCTTCGGTACAGAGTCGAGTATCCTCTCGTTTATTGATTCGCTTTGGAGCCCTTCAGATGATAATCCAACAGGATTGTTCTTTGGAATCGATAATTTCGCTTCATCAATTCCATGGTATATTGCTCGGATGGTTGGATTCTTGGGCTTGAATGTGGCGATTGGCGGTGGAATCTACCTCCTGTTCAAGCGTGCAGGCGTCATTGGCGGCGATAGTGTCGATGCAGTGCTCGAAAACTGAGCGTGAGTTGTATGTATGAATCACCCAAGACCCCGCTATGGGTGTGGGGTTTGCTGGTTGCTGCAGTGTGTGGTGTGTCGAGTGCCGGTGCTCTGTTTCAACATGTTGACGTAGTACCACCTTTGCTTCGTGCCTCATGGCGTTTGCAACTCACATCAATTGTACTCATGCCCTTCTTTGTCTTCCAATGGCGCAAACAGGATAGTACCACAAAAGCAAGAATGTTTGAACGGAATACATTGTTGATTATCGTTGGCAGTGGATGCGCATTAGCATTGCATTTCGGCTCTTGGGTGGCAAGTTTAGATGCAACTTCGTTGACCCACTCCCTACTTTTTGTCACTGCACATCCTTTGATTATTATTGTTGGAATGGGTCTTCTAAGCGCGTTGTATATTGGTTACCGTCAACCCTCTAGGCTCGAAATTATTGGAGCAATCGTTGGATTCTCTGGTGCTGCTATTACACTGCTCGACCAAGGTCACCAGCAAGGTGGACATACTGTCACACTTTGGGGTGATGCACTTGCTTTCTTTGGAGCAATATTTGTGGTGGGATACATAGTCAGCGGCAGAGTATTACGTGAATGGATGCCTATTTTCCTATACGCCTTCCCTGTAACCCTCCTTGCATCGCTTCTCCTAATACCTGCTTCGATGTTAGTGGAACCTGAATTTGCCACATTTGGAGTAGTTGGTTGGACGGATGCAGAATTTTTCCCTTGGTTTTTGGCACTTGCCCTTATTGCTGGCCTTCTAGGCCACACCGGATTGAATACCTGCCTTCGTTACATTTCTCCTCTTGTCGTTTCAACGAGCGTGACACTTGAACCACTTCTAGGCTCATTGATTGGATGGGCCTTCTTTGGTAGTGGTGTTCCAGGTCGGTGGACATGGTTTGGTGGGCCAATATTAGTCCTCGGCGTACTTTTGGTAATCTATGGAGGTGTTGCTGTTGACAATACGAACAATCAAACACACCAGACAATCGGAGAGGAATGAGGGGCTAACATGTCGGTGAAAGATGAACAGGGTTGGCTCTTGCTAACCAATGATGACGGAATCGAAGCACCAGGGTTTCGCTTACTCGTTCAAGCATTGAATAAGTCAGGGCATAATGTGATAGTCTTTGCACCACATGAGAATAATTCTGCAGCAGGAATGCGAATCAATTTAGCGACGCCGATGGAACTTAGACCCCGGCAGGACCTTGTTTCCACTTGGAATTTGAATCCACAGAATGCTGAAACACTTCTGTTTGAATTACAAGGAACTCCTTGTGATACCATGATAGTTGCTCTTGATGGTGGACTAGAACATGTGGCTCCGGGAATCAATCCACGATTGGTGGTGTCGGGAGTTAACCTTGGACCAAACATGTCCCAAGATTCGTATCACAGTGGAACAATGGGTGCTGCCCGTGAGGCAGGTCTGTATGGCATGCCATCAATTGCAGCATCATTCACTTCATTTGAACTTGAAGGGATGGAACATGCCATTAAAGCTACAGTCGAATTGATTGAAGTTGCACTCGGGGTTCTTCCAAATGAACCGAAAAATCTCAGGCGTCCGACAGTCGATCTTTCAGCAACACATCTCAATCGTTGGCCTGAGATACCAGAGCATCCCGCTTGGGAAAAAGACCCCAAATCAGCCCTTCGTACAGCATTCCAAGAAGGTGAACTGATGCTTAATCTCAATGTTCCTCCAGAGTGGAATGGGGGAGTAGAAACAACCCGTCTTGGAATGCGTTGGTATCGTGATGCTGTGACATTTAATTCTATAGAGTCGGATGAGTCGGCGACATTTACTATTGGTGCAGCATCAATTGATCACTCAGAAGTTGCTCAAAGTGATTGCGATGTTGTGGCGAGAGGTTTAGCTAGTGTTTCGTGCTTACCGGTGTGGCCGCAGACTCATCCTCTTGCCCTTGATGATAAATTGCTCACGTGGGCATTGAAGTCTTGCGAGGGTGGTTATCCTGCTTGGCTCTATGATTGAGTAAGGTTGAGGCTGACACCTTGGTCGAGTAAAAAATGGCAAACTGCAATTGCCATATGTCCTTGAAGCCATGTATCTCCCAGAGAACGTAGCGACATATTTTCTGTCTGTACTTCATCAGGTAGTGGCTTATCATCACTGAGAACAAATCCAATATCGAGACCAGATATGGTGAAATTTCCGTGTTCACCTTCAAAACTTGAAAGTGGTTTTGATTCAGTGGGTATAGATTCATCTGGATTCCATAATCTAGGGGCTGAAGCATCAAGGCAAACTCGAACAATATCTTCCCATTCAGATAATGTGTGGCTGATGTCCCCTCCACTATCAAAAATCCCAGATGAACGCTCAATCCAATGCCCACGTGCAGGCGTTGGTAATTTGAGCACTTTTGCAATTTGCCCAGCGACTGCTCTCTCTTCTGCATGTACTCCTTTGAGTAGTGAGCCCACGAATTTGATTCGACGTGACCGTCCAGGCCCACCCATCAAATGCAGAATTACTTCCGTATCATGGCGTATTCCATGACTTGTTAACAATCCCGCCATCAATGCCCGAACAAGTACATCCATCCGCCCAGCGCCACCAGCCATGTCATTGAGTGGCAACTTACCTTGAGACATCGCTCGATGTCCAACAATAGCAAATCGGCGCATGATTTAACCTCAGTTGCCTCTTTCTACAAATGTTCGAATGGCTTCACACATCTTGAACGTATTTTCCAAGATAAAGTGGCTCCCAAGTGAATCAACCAAGTATCCTCTCGGCTTGTCTTCATCGTCAAGGTCTTCAAGGCGATTTGCGATAACTGCGGTCATTCCTGCCTTTTCAATTTGGGCAGTTGCCCGATAAATTAGGTCTATTTGCTTCACACCGGATTCTAATTTAAATCCAATCCGAACAGCATTTTGGCATGTGTCTTTGAGTGCTTCAATGTGTTTCTCACCTTCGATTAATTCAATATTTAAGGACCCTTGCTTGCTAGCAATTTTCCCTTCCGCAGGTTTCGATACGAGGTAATCTAGAACTGCAGCAGTGTGAATCCATGCATCAATCGAATCCTTTGCCAAAGCCTTCAATTCTCTAAGCATAGCATCTGGCTCAGGTGCTTTTAGTGTTAAAGGAAGCCACTTTGGTATTGCTACTGAAGTAACTCCAGCTACACACGTCACATCATGTCCGTGTCGATACAAATAATCGGCAATGGCAAAACCCGTTGCACCCGAACTCGAATTTTGGACAAATCGTATATCGTCAATTGCTGAACGTGTCGCTCCTAAAGTAACCACCACATCCTTGCGCTTTGGTTTTCCGCAATTCATATGATGTGCAAAACGTGCAACAATTTCTTCATGATGTGGTGTTTTTCTTTTTCCTTCTTCTTCTTCGCCCCAGAAGACATTAATTCCATTCCTTCGAACTTCTTCTACAAGTTCATCGGTCACGGGGTCTTTGGCTAAATCTAAATGCATACTGGGAACCATCATTACTGGACAATCACGGCTTCGTGCAACACTGAGTGCCATCAACAAAGGTCCATGCTGTAATCCGTGAACATAACTTGCCATCGTGTTGCGTGTGGCTGGAGCAACGAGGACACCATCGACTTCATCGAGGATTTCCATGTTACCATCCCAACCGGTAATCACTTCACCTTGTGTTGCCCATTCAACAGCCAAAGGCGTAATTATACGCTGAGCCGAATGAGTAATTGCTACTCTGACTACTGCACCATGGCGACGTAATTCTCGGGCGAGGCGAATGCTATCAACAGCAGCAATTCCACCAGATACTCCGAGTAAAATTGTCTGCCCT
>Ga0208407_1000801_pt1 | contig 14647 bp, 6 predicted proteins | sample ETNtaG_9_FD_185775 | JGI IMG/M metagenome (GOLD analysis project Ga0208407, IMG submission 185775) | Marine microbial and viral communities from oxygen minimum zone, Eastern Pacific Ocean - ETNP201406SV69 (SPAdes) (version 2) | ecosystem: Environmental > Aquatic > Marine > Oceanic ...
TGACATCTAACCTTTCCTCGAACGCGGGGCGAATAGTTACCCTCGAATCGAATGTGGTTGATTTGACATCTAACCTTTCCTCGAACGCGGGGCGAATAGTTACCCTCGAATCGAATGTGGTTGATTTAACATCTAACCTTTCCTCGAACGCGGGGCGAATAGGTACCCTTGAAACAAAAACAACAGACTTATCTTACACAAATGGTACTACAAGAATAAATGGTAATCTCACAGTATTAGGAAACACTACTACACTCGATACTGTAAATCTTATAGTACAAGATCCTATTTTACAACTTTCTAATGCTTCTGCATCTGTAGATTCGGGTATATTGATAGCCCGTCCAAGTACTACAGATAATGTGTTTATTGGTTTCGATCAGTCGGTATCTGAATTTGCAATCGGGTTTACGGATAGCCACGCCGGTTTATCTGAAATAGTGATCAAAGATGGAGAAGATTTTACAATAAACGTACACGGTAACGTCGAGGCATCTTATTATTTGGGGGATGGTACAAAACTGACAGGTGTGGCACTAAAAACTGATATGACGAGTAACGCGCAAAGAATTGGTACTTTGGAATCTGAAATTCAACCCGTAAATAGAGGTGGAACTAATATAACATCGTATCTAACAGGTGATATATTATATGCGGACACTTCCTCATCTTTATCAAACCTTTCACCTGCGACGAGTGGATATTTTCTACAAACAAATGGTTCAGGTAACGCACCTTCGTGGGAAAATGTTGCCGATATAGGTTCGGCAACACCGTCAAATTTATACACGGATGATTATATAACAGGTGGACCATGGAGTGGTTTAGCAGACGCGAATATTAGAGTTTTAGGAAACGTTTTAAACTTATCGAACCAACTCGTAGCGCGTGATAGTAAAGGTGACATATTTGTTTCAAATGTAAACGCAATAAAGATATATGGTGAAATTTCTGGTTCTAATGCTATAAGTGCTTCGACAATAAGTGCGATAACAACAAACAGTAATGTTGTTGCTGATAATGTAGTTGCTACAAACAAAATATACGGTGAAATTTCTGGTTCTAATGCTATAAGTGCTTCGACAATAAGTGCGATAACAACAAACAGTAATGTTGTTGCTGATAACGTGGTTGCTACGAACAAAATGTATGGAACAATCGCGGGTGCAAACACTATAAATGCTTCGACAATAAGTGCGATAACAACAAACAGTAATGTTGTTGCTGATAATGTGGTTGCCACGAACAAAATGTATGGAACAATAGCGGGTTCAAACACTATAAATGCTTCAACAATAAGTGCGATAACAACAAACAGTAATGTTGTTGCTGATAATGTGGTTGCCACGAACAAAATATATGGTGAAATTTCTGGTTCAAACACTATAAGTGCTTCAACAATAAGTGCGATAACAACAAACAGTAATGTTGTTGCCGATAACGTGAACGTGACAAACACTTTATATATAAATGGTTCTGCAGGTACGAATGGACAAGTAGTTACATCGAGTGGCGGGGGTGCAATAACATGGTCGACGGTAAGCAGTGGTGGTGGTGCTTGGACAACGTCGGGGTCAGATGTTTATAGAAGCTCGGGTAATGTTGGTATTGGAACAACTACATCAGCGTACCCATTAGATGTTAATGGTACAGTGAATGCAACTTCATTCCGGGGTGATGGTACGAATTTGACAAATATTACAGCTGCGAGTATAACATCCGAAGCATCCAGAACTATACAAATTTCAACAATTCAAGTTCAAGGTGGAAGTTGGGACGTCAGGTAGCCATAAAATTAATATAACTAAACTATAATAGATGCCGCAGAACACGTCGATTTGTAGTAGTAATAATTCAAATAATACAGGACCAACCGACTCGGAATTTGTAACTGAATTTGGCAATTCACATTGCTTAAGATATTGGGTACCTACCGCCTCCAAATTGTCGCGGGGTAAAAAGGGTATAATTCAAAGAATGTTTACAGGTGAACCAAAGAATAATTTGTGTAACGTATACATTTATAATGAAACATCAAAACTTTGGTACCACGAACACACGATTCAGGGTAATTCATCTGAAGATTTTGGTAGATCCCTCGACGGAACGGATAATGCAGATATAGTAGCTGTAGGTGCTCCCGGGACATGGTTTGGGTCTGTATCGAATATATCAGGTTACGCGAGAGTATTCACTAAAAATAGTTCTGGTAATGGATGGACACAGAGAGGTTCCGATGTATCACAACAAGGGGGGTTTGGACACTCCGTCGCTTTATCCCAATACGACGGTAACATATTAGTTGTTGGTGCACCTTTCTTTAATACATTAGTACCAAACAACAGTGGTGATATTCATTTTAAATCTGTACCCGTATCCGAAGGTAAAGTTTATATATACAAGTGGAATAGTACTAATTATACTTTACAACAAACCTTAAATTCACCTTCGGGAACTTTATCAACTACCGCAACACCCGCAACATGGAAAAATTTCTATTTCGGGTACTCCTTAGGTATAACAGATATAGGTGATAAAATAATCGTAGGCGAACCATCAATAAGAAATATTTGGTATGAACCAGATCAAACGCAAGGCGGCGGCGATATAAACGCACAATGGGCAACTAACTCATTTCCATATACCGGTAATGCACACGTTTACCATAATTTTACCGTTTTATCCGGTGGTTCGTCCTGGACCAGTAACGTTTCTATGACATCTGTTATAGGTACAACTGGTATAGGTACGACATATGATACAAATCCTTTAAAAGTTAGATGGTTAGATGCACTTGGCACATCTGTAGATATAAACCGGGCGGGTACGCGTATATTAGCAGGTGGACCCGGAAGTTATGGTACATCAAACACGGCTCCTCACGCCATGTCAGGGAGAATATACACTCTCGATTGGGATCCGGTTGATTCCGAATGGAAAGAAATGGGGGAAATCTCTAAACATATAGCTGCACCCCAAGGTAACATGTTACTTGGAAAGACTACACGTTTTGACGGTTCAGGTAGGCGTATAGTTTCTGGTGCCACGGGTTACGTAGATCATATAACATATAATAAAGGTAATGTTCTCATATTCGATTTTAATGGGGATCAATGGGTAAGTTTCCCAAATGAAATGGTTGAACTAGCGGGTTCATTCTTTTACTGGACGAATTATCAACATAAGTTAGGTGAATCTATATCGATTGATGGTGAAGGTGAAATGGTAGCTATAGGAAAAACTGAAAATCATTGGGACCTTTATAATACCTCGGCGTCGCCAGCTGCTCAAGTTTCCGGGGGTTTTACTGTTGATAATATAACATACATAGGGGGTGCAACTACATCCGTAGCTGGTTCGGATAGTCAAATTAGTACAGGTGCATCAACTATTTGGGTATACAATATCAGTCAATCTATGATTATTAAAGGTAACGTATCTATAGGTGGATATATTCAGGGAACTGGTATATCAATAGGTACAAATGATGATTCGAGTACAAGTAGTAAAAGTATATACTTTGGTGGTTCAAAATCAGATAATGCGTATGAACTCACAGTTATAGAAAACCGCGTTTATGAAACCGACGAAAAAGCCGAACTATTAATTTTTAAAGGTAATGATAACGCGGATGCATCTGGTGGTGGTACATACGGTCCAGATAGAATACGGTTAAAAGGTGGTCAAATAGCGTTTGATTTGAATGCGGGGTACAATAGAACAGCCGAAGATATACGCGCTGTCATGCATAGAAATGCCGGTGGTGCTGGTATGTTAGGTATAAATGTTACTTCACCAACCGAAGTTATAGACGTAGATGGAAAAATTAAGGCTACGCAAGGGTTTATAGGTAACGGCACAGAAATAACAGGTTTAGACTTAAACCATATTACAGGTTTTACTTCTTCAGCAACAGGTGTAGCCGGTTCAACTACAAATGATATGGAAATGGGCGAAGTCACAATATCTAGTTCTGCACTGTGGCCTAACGGTGCCATGACTTCAAACACTGCAGGTGTTTCTGGATATACACTATCTGCATCATATAATGCAAGCGATGTATGGAGAGCGTTTAATGATAATACCACCAACGATTCGACTAATAGATGGGAATTCGGTACCTACAACGTGTACTTAAATGGTGGTTCTAACCGAGGAGACTATCTAGGTTCGGTAGAGAGAATTGCGGGATATAAAGGCGAATGGTTTGAAGTGCAAATGCCATCTCAAATTTTTATTCAAAAGCTTGAAATATACGCGAATTCATCTTTATTTTTACCAAGATTATTATATGTACTTGGAAGTAATAATGGTATAGAATACTATTTAATACATACCGCAAGCCACAATAGATATTGGGGAACGTCGTCGGTGTATAACCAGGTATTCGATAGATCTTCTAGTATAAACACCAACACCGATACATCGTACAGTAGACTTTTATTTGTCATAAATTCAATTTCAGGGGGAAACGCTATGTACTACCAAGATATTAAAATCACGGGTATTACAGCTACATACACACAAAAAATAAAACTAGATAAAACTGGTAAAATTGGTATATTAAACAATAGTCCATCTTATCCATTAGACGTTACGGGTAATGCGAACATAACAGGTGGTTTACGTGCAAATGGTTCTGCGGGTTCGAGTGGACAAGTACTTACATCGAGTGGTGGGGGTGCGATGTCATGGACAACAAAAAGTTCGAGTGCTTGGACAACGTCGTTCAATGATGTTTATAGAAGCTCGGGTCGTGTTGGTATAGGGACATCGAGTCCAAGTTACGATTTAGATGTAGATGGTAATATGAGACTAATGAGTGGTTTACGTGTAGGTAATTCTGCGTCTACTGGTTCGAATGGACAAGTACTTACATCGAGTGGTGGGGGTGCGATGTCATGGACAACGGTAAGTGGTGCTGGTGGAAATTCATCGTTATCCGGAACAAATACGTTCGAATGGGGGACGGGTGTATCCGGAAAAGAAACAAACGCGGGTAAAATTGGGTACAGTACGTGGAGTGGTGGTGGAAACAACGCGCTCGATATTATAGGTGCGGGAACGAGTAGTTCAAATAGAGCTGTTCGAATATGGGATAAACTTGGTATTGGAACATCATCACCATCTGGACCACTCCATATTTACGAATCGACGGGATCAAGTCGTTCGGCAACTTCTGGTACACTCGTATTAGACCATGGTGATTCAGGTGGTTCGTCGTGTATTGTTTTCCCAAGTAGAAGGAATAATAATTCAGATTATGGATACATACAATACGAAGATTCGACAAGTTCCGGGGACGAAAAGAGTCGACTCATAATCGGAACCGAAAATGACGGCTCGGGATCAAACGAAGATAATGTCATATTAGCACCATCCGGTAAAGTTGGTATAGGTACAAATACACCATCGTATTTATTAGACGTTAACGGTACCATGAGACTAGCGAGTGGTTTATATGTAAATAATTCTTATGGATCGAGTGGACAAGTACTTACATCGGGTGGCGGGGGTACAATGTCATGGACAACGGTAAGTGGTGGTTTTAGTGGCGACATTGCTGATTATATTACACACACAGGTGATGCAAATACATACTTCGGGTTTCCATCAGATGATACTTTTATTATTAAGACAAATGGAACCGAAAGATTAAGAGCTAACAGTTCTGGTAATATTGGTATTGGAACAACAAGTCCATCTCATGAACTCGATGTTTCCGGTGATATTAACTTAACGGGTAGTTTAAGAATTAACGGAACCGCACAAACGTTTGGTGGTGGTTCGAGTGCTTGGACAACGTCGTCGTCAGATGTTTATAGAAGCTCGGGTAATGTTGGTATAGGAACAACAAGTCCAAGTTACCCATTACACGTTATAGGTAATGCGAATATAACGGGTGGTTTACGTGCAAATGGTTCTGCGGGTTCGAATGGACAAGTACTTACATCGAGTGGTGGGGGTGCAATGACATGGACAACGGTAAGTGGTGGCGGTGGTTCGAGTGCTTGGACAACGTCGGGGTCAGATGTTTATAGAAGCTCGGGTAAGGTTGGTATAGGGACATCGAGTCCAGGGGCGCCTTTACACATAGAATGCGCAGATACTTCGACTCATTACGAAAATGGTTTATTAGTAAAACAGGATAGTTCGTCTTACCCCGCCGTAATAGGTATACGAACGAGTAGCACTTCCCAAGACCCATTTATTTCGTTTATGATTGATAGTGATTCAACTGGTTGGTCTTATGGTGTGGATGCTTCCGATACTAATAAAATGAAATGGGCGTATTACACGAGTGATTTATCAACTAGTACAAAACTGACATTGACGAATGATGGAAAGCTGGGTATAGGGACATCGACTCCAGGGGCGCCTTTAGAGATAAAAGCATCTGGTAGTTCTAACCCGTGGGAAAATGGTCTCTATGTGTACAATAATTCTACTAGCTCGGGACAGGATGCTATAGTCACAATCCGATCAGGTAGTAGTAGTGCCGGAGATCCTTTTTTGGCACTTGATGTTGGAGGTGAAAACGGTTGGTCATTTGGTATAGATAACGATGGTTATAATAAACTGAAATGGTCCACATCGTGGGATTCAGTATCGTCTAATACAAAAATGACTTTGACGCGGGATGGAAAGCTGGGTATAGGAACAACAGGTCCAGGTTACCCATTAGACGTTGTGGGTGATATAAACTTATCGGGTAGTTTAAGAATTAACGGAACCGCACAAACGTTTGGTGGTGGTGGTGGGAGTAGTGGTTATGGTACAGCTGATTTTAATAGTTATATTTCCACAAGCTCGTATGATGTAGAGATTGAATCTTCATTTACCTCTTCGAATTATAACTATAATTCGGATAAGAAATACTTCAGTGGATCAGGTTTTGATTACATAGACATACGTTCATCTTTACCATCGTCTTTATGGTACGAGTACCATTTTAGATTCGATGGTTACAGTAACACTATATATGACAGTTTTTATGTAAAGATAAATGGGAGTAGTAAAACTACGTATGTATCACTTCCCAATTATTCTTCGTCATTTAGTTGTTCCAGTTCACGTGTATACGAGTGGGTACTCAAACCAATTGGCAGTAGTGCTAATGATTGGACAGCACAATTAATTGAGTATAGAAGTTAAAATAACACTAAATACAGATGGAAACACGCGGATCTATTAGTGCGTGTAACGGCTTTGGAAAACGCATAATAATTAAAAAAAACAAAATCACATTTACCATGCTGGAACAAACAGGATGGTAGATGGTTTAGTCTCACTTTTTAGATGGAAGTGAGTCCATGACTGCAAGTGCTATAACACCCGCAATAAAGAACATGACAACGTAATTACACTCGGTATCGTCTTCACCCAAAATGCTACGTTTTTTGCGTTTGACAACCTGGGGTTTGGCGACCACTTCCTGACGTTGGGGTCTTTCAATAGGATCTTCGTCTAAAGGACAATACCCTATCATTTATACTATTGTTTATAAATTAATTTCGACCGACTTTTTCTTCTTACCCCCACCGCGTTTTGATTTGGTCTGGGTAACTTTAACTTCACGAACTTCACTATCACCGTCGTCTTTTTCGTTCTTGGAATTTTCTACATCAGTCTCGGCTATATCCGAAACGTCATCTTCAACGTCACCTGTTTCCGTAATTGGTGGTATACTGGTTGTACTCATAGAAGGTTGTGGAGGCATCATAATGTTACCCATGAGACTCGAAATGTCTAAACCCGGTCCCTGCATTTCACGTCTCCCATTAGCATCTACAGTTTCCGTGGCCTGTTGCTGGGATTTTGGAACCGTATTCTGGACCGCTGACATCATATTCTGAACAAGTTCGGGGTTCTGTTTAATCACGTCGTTCATATTTGGCATGACCGATTTAAACATACTATTCGTAAGATGGAACATCATAGCTGAACCACCAAGCATCATTATAAGTTTGATCTCGGGTGCGACTTGCATTTTTGTTCTGTATTTGACGTACAGTTCCTCAAATACTTCGTCGTAATCTTCGACGTTTTCCATGACGTTCTCCGACCAACCGTCGAGTTGAATTTCGAACGGGTTATACTTTTTGTTCATAAACTCAAGGCCCGTGGTACATGCAATAAGCATGCGTCTCGAAAACTTTACCGATTTATCTACATCAATACTATACGTAATTCGCTTAACTTCTGTTCTAAGTTCGTCTATAGGTGAATACGCGTTTAAACGTTTATTCACCGTGAACCCTTTCTTTTCTAACCGACCAAGTTTGTTTACGAGATCGGCTTTTTCTTCATCTATTGTTTTATACCCAGGCATTGGTTTCTCTTCTTCCGTATATATACCACCTCCTCCTGTATCACCGCCTTCGTAGCCGTACCCAGGGTTAAGATCTTCTTCGTATTCTCCATAATCCATGGGTTCTTCTGGTGGTGGTACGGAAGGTGGATTCTGTTTATTCGGGTTCGCAAAAGAATCTATATCTTCCTGGAAAGTTTGTGCTTGAGGAGGTGTAAATTGTGTTTTCATAGGTTTTGGCATTTGTTTTTTCACAGGCTGAGGTCTTGGAATATCTATCTCAATCTCGTTCATGAGTGCCTGTTCGTTATCATCTAATTTCATGACATTTGTGTCACCTCGGTTTAAAATGATCTCTCCGTCCATTAATCTTTATATTGAAACTATTCTAATTTCTTTAACGCACTTTATAAAAAAATGTATGTTCAATACAAATGACACTCAACTCTACAAACAAAAATACTCTCAAGGCGATTGCGCTCGTCTTTTTAATTTTGTGGGCATTCACACACTTGCGCACCAGCAAGTACCAGCCCGTCGACGTCGAAACGTCCGACGAAGGTTCCCTCTTCGACCTCCCATCCACGAAAGAATGTCTCAAGGATTCGTACTACTCGGATAGCCGAGGCGGTGTTTGCGGTGGCCAAAAGTTGGTCGCGGCACAAGCGGGGTACAAGATGAAGTAAAATCTCCAGTATATATAAATGGCTTTAGTGACTAGTCAATCCACTTTACCCGATTTCGAACACGAGTATCACACAGTTATCGTTGATAGTTTTGATGGTACAGCTACAAATAATAACGCCTTTTCAGTTTATCTACAAACACCGCTTAAAAATATAGTTCAAGCCCAATTACTCACCGCAAATATAAGGGTCGCATCTGCTGAACGTGTGTGTCATATATCAATCGATGAACTCGATACGATTTTTACACAGCGCACATCCAATGTTGTTGATGGACAATCTAATTTTTCAATGTTAAATAAAAACTTTGGAACAATTGTTAAAACAGGTGAATATACTAGTACCCACTTAGTTTTCAAAAACGAGTATCCCGTAATGCAACAGTACATTAATCCTATACGTAAACTCGATAGGTTAACAATAACTCTTAGAAGCGGAGACGCTTCAAGTTCCGTAATTGATAGTAGTGCAGATTCAATTTTCGTTTTTAGATTCGTTTGCAAAAAAAGAAATTTGCCCTACTAATTATTTCAGGGCGTCTCGTACGTATAATTTAAACCTTTTCTTATTATAAATGTCTTCTGGTGTTGTTCAACTTATTGCCATTGGTGCTCAAGATAAGCATATAATGGGTAATCCAGAAATATCATTTTTTAACTCATCTTTTAAAAGACATTCTAACTTTTCACAGTCCATAGAAAAACAGACAATACGTGGGTCTGTGAAAGTAAATTCAATGTCCTCCGTTAAATTTGACCGAATAGGTGATCTTTTGGGGTATACATATATTACAGTAGGTAGTAATACACAATCTAGCTCTACTAATGACTGGACCGATTACATTGATAAAGTTGAACTTTATATTGGTGGCCAGTTAATAGACATGCAAGATTCAAATTTTACTGAAAAAATTGCTATAGATACAATGGCATCGAATGTATCTAAATCTGCATTGGGTGTACATCCAGGTGTAAGCGGAGAATCCTACTTTTACCCTTTACGCTTCTTTTTTTGCGAAAGTCCTCAACATGCTATACCATTAATCGCTTTAAATTACCACGAAGTGGAAATTCGTATATATTGGGGAAAAGAGGTAACAGATAGTTTAAATTTTGAATGTTATTCAAATTATTATTATCTCGACAATGAAGAACGTGGTAATATTGTATCACGTAACCAAAATTTACTTATTACACAGGTTCAAAAAAGTATACCTTCACATGATCTCATCCAAGAACTCACATTTAATCACCCGGTAAAATATATCGCATGTGCCGATACAACAACAAATGGACCATTAACATCCACAACAAATAAAATAAAAATTGAATTAAATGGTTTAGATATAAACAATTTCAGTTTTGCTAAACCACATTATATCGATATTATGAATTATTATCACACAAATTTCGTTACGTCACCAGATTTTTTCTTATATTGTTTTTGTATATCTACTAGTTCTATTCAACCAACTGGAACACTTAATTTTAGTCGTTTAGATTCAGCAAAAATAATAAGTGAATCTGAAAAAATTACACATCCTATATACGCCGTGAACTATAACATACTTCGTATTGAAAATGGTATGGCAGGTCTCACCTACGCAAATTAAAATACACAACTATCTTAAATGGGACAACAATTTCTAAAAGTTCGTTCTACAAAAATTAAAGTTGGTCAACACACTAACGATATACAGGCCGACAATTCAATTATATTAAATGCGAGTAATGTGTTCATAGATGTAAATACACCTAATTCGACATATATATCACCAATACGTTTAAAAACTACAAACGAAACTACGTTTATAGGTTATGATCGAGATACAAAGGAAATTATAGATACAGGTATAAAAACAAATTTACTCGATTATTCATCTCCGAATGCAGTATCTAATATTATAGAATTTACAAATGCAACAAAGATAGATTATATACAGAGTGAAATATCAGGTTTCAAAAATAGAATTTATAAATTGGAAAATGAAACATATATAGATGATTTTAATAAAAGTATTATCGACGTAAAAAATCGAATAATAGACTATTCTCCCGAAATCACATCTATAAAAAATAGTATATCTATAAACGAATCTACTATAAATAGAAATATTAATGATATCCGTAGTATAGAAGATGATAATATACAAAAAATAAAATCATTAGAAAATAAATTTTTTAAACAAATAACAGTATTACCAAATATAAAAAGTGATATTTTAAAAAATACAAGTAGAATTACAGACTTGGAAAATAAATATATAAATCATACACCTGAAATACAGACAATTACAACAAAATTAACAGATTTAAATAATTCTTTAAATATTTCTACAAATGATATTATAGATATACAAGATAATTATAAAAATACAGATGTAAAATTATTAGAAACTATAAAGCGTGTAGATATTTTAGATGGTAATACCCCTAAAATTCACGATTTAGAAATAAAATGTGAAAATATACCTAAATCATTAAATAGAACATATCAACCAAGAATATCAGATTTAGAAACCAAAACTATAAATACAAATAAAGATATTTTAAAACTAAATGAAAATACGTGTACATTAGAAAACAATTTAGAAAACAATTTACAAAGAATTACAAAATTAGAACACGAATCTAACACTACGAATAATTCTTTATTAAATACTATAAATAGAGTCAATATTATCGAAAATACAAAGGTCCTTGAAAAATATTTTAGACGACGACCTTTATGTAAAAGTCATTATCCTCATGGAGTCCTTCCAGATTTATCATTTAAAGATGGTGATATTATTACAGGTTCGACGTATTCAAATTCTTTAGATATATTACGCACGGACTCAAAATCAAATGGTAAAATTTTATCTACAAACGAACACAAAAAATTAGTTTGGGTAGATACAATTAATTTAAAAAATATCACATCTGAAAACTTTTATGGTAATGGTTCAAATATAAATAACTTAAATGTAAATAATGTAAATGAAGGTATATTAAAAACAAAAAATGGTGGAACGGGAATAAGTAATTACGCACCCGGAGACTTACTTTATGCAGACGAATGTAATAATTTTAAACGATTACCAATTTTGAAGAATAGTTTTCTTACATGTACAGATAAAAGCATTAAATGGACTAAAAATATAGAGGAAATTGATTCGAATATACATATTAACACATCTTTATTTATAAAAGATAATATAGAAGTAAATGGAATTGTTAAACAAAAATCAAAACCAATTTTTTCCGTTTCATTATTAAATAAAATTGCATCACAAAGAAAAACGGTATCATGGGATACTATAGATTTAAATATTACGAATTCGTTTATTGATAATGCATTTATAGCACCAGTATCTGGTTATTATTCATTTTCTTTACGAATGATAACAAATGGATGTACTTTATTAAATGTAGAATTACGTAAAAATAATAAGAGTATAGAAAAATGTAATTATTTTGTACACGAATCAAGTACAGAAATACCATTGTCTAATTCTACAATTCTACAATTATGTAAAGATGATGAAATATCCGTATACATAATAAGTGGACAAATGGCTAATTATAAAAACGAATTTTGTGGTTATTTAATAGAACCTTTATAATAGACGATTTTGTGATCTTCATACAAAGATGACAAAATTAAAATCATGATATATATTAAATGGTTAAAAAATTACCTACCATTGAAAGGTCAAAAACGGTTAGTATAGGGCATAATATACTAGATAATCAGGCTACTAATACAGTTGTTATAAATGCATCCGATGAATATATAAACACTGATAGTAATAATGTATATATATCACCTATAGCAAGAATAGAAAACGTAGGTAAAATTTTAACATATGATAATACATCAAAAAAACTATTAAATTCAAATGTCGGTATTGACCAATTATTAACAAATACACATTCGACTACATTACATCTTACAAATGATAATACATCTTTAATTACATCTGGTAATGTCGGTATTTCTAATACAAATCCATTAGATACACTTTCTATAGGTGATCGTGTTGTATTTTCGAATGTAAGTGACGATTACACTATGAAAATAAATCAGGGTGGTATTGTTATAAAAGATAATATTGCTATACACCCGGATGAATATTATGCACTTAATGTTACTGGAAATGCAATTACTCGTAATATGACAGTAACTGGTGATTTCGTAGTACAGGGTGATAAATTTGTGATAGAAGCAAATTCATTTTCTGTATCTGACCGTATAATCGGAATTGCTAATAATAATCCGACAAATACGCTTGATACTGGAATTATAATGGAAAGTGTAGGTAAAAATATCGCTCTTGTACACCATGGTCAATCTGGTAGCGCACATGACAATATGTTTACAATAGGATATACACAAAATACAATAGTGGACGATCGAGTTTTAAATGATACTGCAAATCTCGTCACAGTTGAAGTTTTAGGTAATCTAACTGTTCAAAATAACATAACTATATCATCCGGTGGATCAATATATGGTGACGGTACAAAGCTGACAGGTGTGGCACTAGCAGGAGATCTTACGAATAATGTTGATCGAATAGTTACCCTTGAATCGAACGTGGTCGATTTGACATCTAACCTTTCCTCGAACACTGGGCGAATAGTTACCCTTGAAACAAAAACAACAGATATATCTTACACAAATGGTACTACACAAATAAGTAGTAACGTGGTTGCTGATAATGTAGTTGCTACAAACAAAATATACGGTGAAATTTCTGGTTCTAATGCTATAAGTGCTTCAACAATAAGTGCGATAACAACAAACAGTAATGTTGTTTCTGATAATGTAGTTGCTACAAACAAAATATACGGTGAAATTTCTGGTTCAAACACTATAAGTGCTTCAACAATAAGTGCGTTAACAACAAACAGTAACGTGGTTGCTGATAATGTGGTTGCTACGAACAAAATGTATGGAATAATCGCGGGCGCAAACACTATAAGTGCTTCGACAATAAGTGCGTTAACAACAAACAGTAACGTGGTTGCTGATAATGTGGTTGCTACAAACAAAATGTATGGAACAATAGCGGGCGCAAACACTATAAGTGCTTCGACAATAAGTGCATTAACAACGAATAGTAATGTTGTTGCTGATAATGTGGTTGCTACAAACAAAATGTATGGAACAATAGCGGGCGCAAACACTATAAGTGCTTCGACAATAAGTGCGATAACAACAAACAGTAACGTGGTTGCTGATAATGTGGTTGCTACGAACAAAATGTATGGAATAATCGCGGGTGCAAACACTATAAATGCTTCGACAATAAGCGCGTTAACAACGAATAGTAATGTTGTTGCTGATAATGTGGTTGCTACAAACAAAATATATGGTGAAATTTCTGGTTCAAACACTATAAATGCTTCGACAATAAGTGCGATAACAACAAACAGTAACGTGGTTGCTGATAATGTGGTTGCTACGAACAAAATGTATGGAATAATCGCGGGTTCAAACACTATAAATGCTTCGACAATAAGCGCGTTAACAACGAACAGTAACGTGGTTGCTGATAATGTGGTTGCTACGAACAAAATGTATGGAATAATCGCGGGCGCAAACACTATAAATGCTTCGACAATAAGCGCGTTAACAACGAACAGTAACGTGGTTGCTGATAATG
>Ga0208407_1000802_pt1 | contig 14642 bp, 15 predicted proteins | sample ETNtaG_9_FD_185775 | JGI IMG/M metagenome (GOLD analysis project Ga0208407, IMG submission 185775) | Marine microbial and viral communities from oxygen minimum zone, Eastern Pacific Ocean - ETNP201406SV69 (SPAdes) (version 2) | ecosystem: Environmental > Aquatic > Marine > Oceanic ...
ATTGGAAGCCAAAGGGCGAGATGAACTTATTACAATTGCCACGGCTTTAGGAGGGAAACCTGCTTCACGTGCCAGAAAAGCGGAGATAGTTGAGTTGATCCTTGATTTGGCTTCTGGAGGTACTTCCTCTTCGACTTCAAAAACTGAAGAGTCGGAAAAAGAGACAACTGCAAGTGATCAAGAAGCAACCACTACAAAAGATCAAGAAGAACCGCCAGCTGATTGGGAGGTTGCTCTCAAGAGTGAGAATGAAGTTGAGGAAGAGATCAAGGACGACGATTCCAGCAAAGACGACGATTCCAGCAAATCTGTGAAACCTGAAACTTCGAGTAATGCTAGTAGTAGCAGAACATCTTCAAGTAGAGATTCTGAATCAAGAAGTTCTAGCAACAATCGAGAAAAACGTAGTAATGAATTCACGGAACCAGGAAACCGCCGCCGCCGCCGCCGTGGTAGGCCAGATGGCCAAGATGATTCCTGGGATGGTGAACCTGTTTCGATAGAAGGTTATTTGGACTTACGTAATGAAGGTTATGGCTTTTTGAGAACAACAGGATTCCGCCCTTCAAAACAAGACGCTTATGTATCCGTGAAACAGGTCAAGCAATTTGATCTTCGACGCGGAGACTACTTGGTTGGTAGGGCAAGGCCGGCAAATAGAAGTGAAAAAAACCCTGCTTTGTTGAGATTAGACACTGTAAATGGGAACCCGCCCGAAGATGCGCTGAAACGTCCTCATTTCGAAGATCTGACACCTCTCTTTCCAGATGAACGGTTAAACCTCGAATTAGCTGCTGACCCATCTAATATGACTGCTCGCATCGTTGACCTGTTATCCCCAATAGGTAAGGGACAAAGGGGCCTTATCGTCTCACCGCCGAAGGCTGGTAAGACAACAATCATGAAACAAATCGCTAGATCAATAGAGACAAATAACCCTGAAGTTAAATTGATTGTATTACTAGTTGACGAAAGACCTGAAGAAGTCACTGATATGAAAAGGTGGCTTATGAAGGGTGAAGTTGCCGCTTCAACTTTTGATAGACCGGCTGAAGAGCACACTGCTATTGCCGAAGTAACCATAGAAAGAGCTCGAAGACTTGTTGAATATGGTGAAGACGTAGTGATCATTCTTGATGGAATCACACGATTAGCTAGAGCATATAATTTGGCCGCTCCAGCGACAGGCCGAATCATGTCTGGTGGTGTTGATAGTGGGGCTTTGTATCCGCCAAAGAAATTTTTTGGTGCTGCTAGAAATGTTGAAGAAGGTGGCTCTTTGACTATTTTGGCCACAGCTTTAGTGGAAACAGGATCAAAGATGGATGAAGTAATTTTCGAAGAGTTCAAAGGAACAGGAAACATGGAGCTTCGTTTGGACCGAAGAATAGCTGAAAGACGCGTGTATCCCGCTATTGACGTGAATGCCTCATCAACTCGTCATGAAGAACTCTTATTTGATCGCAAGCAATTAAACCAAGTGTGGAAATTAAGACGAGTTTTAAATGGTTTAGCATCTGACGGGGATAATGGTTCAGGCGCAGGCCTGGAGCTACTCATCGATCGACTAAAGACTTTTCCTAATAATGACGAATTTTTGGCGGAAGTTGCTAAAGGTCCGTCAATTGAAGCTTCTTGAATTTAAATGAAGGTTGCTAATAGTAAACAATTCCAACAGACTGGACTGCTATGAGATCTGAAATACATCCTGAATATAGAACGGTTGCGTTCCAAGACACTAGTGAAGGAACCACCTTTTTGATTCCTTCAACAGCTGAGACCGCAGAAACAACACTTGTTGACGGGGTTGAGTACCCGTTGGTCAAAGTTGAAGTTTCATCTGCGAGTCATCCTTTCTTCACCGGCAAAATGCAGATTATTGATACAGCTGGTCGAGTTGAAAGATTTGAACGTAGGTACGGCAAAGGTCGTAAAAAGGGTTCTGAGTAGAAACCAGCTACAGATAATACTTGTAGAAAATTGCCTTTAGACGAAGAACAACGGTTATCTCTAAACCGAAGTAAATTACGAAAAATTCTTTCCGGAGAAAAGAGTCAAGAACTCGGAAATTTGACTGATGCCTCTGGAAATGGAATTCGGAACAATTCGACCTTATGGATAATAGCTGACGAAGAAACCCCAGAAAGCCTGTTGGGTGCCTCTCTCCTAGAGTTAACCACTCAGGGTGAACTTGACTTGATTATCTTTTTTGAGAACTTGCAAAACGCTCAAATAACACAAAGACGGGCGAGTATTTTGAATCCACCACCCAGCATTTTCTTCCTTTCTGATGGAGAGCCTATTTCTGTGGAACCTATCGCTATCGAAGCTAGAGACAGTGTGCAAACTGCGCCTTCTGAGTTTGACGAACTATGTTTGAAATTTGGACTGCAATCAATTTGTGAGTGTGGGACATGGAAGGGTGAGATTTTAGGACTTGAAGTAATGAGAGTTACCAATGGGGAAATTGAAGTGGGAGTTGGGAAGTTCGACCGCGAAGCTAATTCACTAATGGGTAGCGGCAGACCTTTATCAGAAGTTCTTGCATCAGCAGTAGAAATTGTGAGTTCTTCTCGAAATCCAGAGTCTGGGTTCCATCCACTATCGAGACTCGCGCGAGAAAGATGGCTTAGAGCAGATGCCTTAGCTGATCCAGAAATGTTCGGTTTTGAAAATTTGACTTGCGTTGACCCACCCAGAGAAAGGGAGTCATTACGTGAGACAATGCCAGCAGCAGCAATCGGTATTGACAAGATGGGCGAAAGGGTTCTTATTGTTTTCTCAGTTGGTGTTGATATTTGCCTGGTTTCATTTATTGCAGATCTAATTTTGATTGAACGACCGGACCGTGTTGAAGTGGTACTTCCTGAGAAAGATATTTTAGTTCCGGTGGAAAAATGCCTTAGCTATTTAGATGTTCCTTTAAGTATTAAAGGGGTTGCAGGAGGATGGGAAACACCAACTGTTTAAATTGTTTTTTGTGTAAAAGTAGAATGCGATATTGCAGCAAGTCACATACCGGTACCCTGAATTAATGATCGATCAAGTAAAAGCTTTGATTTCCGAGTTTGAAGATGTTGAAAAACGACTAGCTGAACCTGAGGTTGTTTCTGACCCTAAGTTATTAGAAACTCTTGGTCGAAGGCATAAAGAGTTAGGAAATGCTCTTTCAGCTGGACGACCTCTTCAAGCCGCATATGAAAATCTTGAGACCGCAAAAGAATTGATGGATGTTACTGAAGGTGATGAACGTGATCAGCTTCAAGAGGAATTAACAGAATTAAAGACTGAGATTGCAGAATTAGAAACCCAGTTACGCGTTTTCTTGTTGCCACAAGACCCGAATGACGGGAGAACAGTAATCATAGAAATTAGAGGTGCAGAGGGTGGAGAAGAAGCTAATCTTTTCGCACGCAATCTGAGAGACATGTATGTAGCTATTGCCACCACCAAAGGGTGGACCGTCGAACCTCTTGAGAGCAAAGAATCTGATATGGGTGGATTCACAGAAGTGGTGTTTTTAATTCGAGGTGAAACAGCTTGGACTAACTTAAAACACGAAGGAGGAGTTCATCGTGTTCAAAGAGTGCCCGTCACTGAGACTCAAGGGCGCGTGCATACATCATCTGCAACTGTGACCGTCTTGCCGGAAGCAGATGAAGTAGAGATAGCTATAGAAGAAAAAGATTTACAGGTGGATGTTTATAGGTCGTCTGGTCCCGGTGGACAGTCGGTCAACACTACAGATTCAGCTGTTCGTATTACTCACCTACCAACCGGTTTAGTTGTAACTATGCAAGATGAGAAAAGTCAACTTCAGAACAAAACAAAAGCTTTACGTGTTCTAAGAGCCAGATTGTTCCAGATCGAACAAGAACGTCAACAGTCAGAGGCGGCATCAGCTAGACGAGATCAAGTAGGTGGTGGCGGAAGATCAGAAAAAATAAGAACGTATAATTTTAAAGAAAATCGGGTTACTGATCATCGAATAGGGCTTACGCTGCACCGCTTGGACAGGATTCTCGCAGGAGACCTTGATGAGGTTGTCGAAGCTTTACTCATAGCAGAAAGAGATCGACAACTAGCTGAGAGTTTTGATTAATCGGCAGCATCAATGGATAGAGAGTTTTTTAGTCAAGATGCGTCGGTGAATTGGGAGGAATTACTCTTTGAAACAGGGCGAACACTTAATGGCGATAATGCTGAACTTGAAGCGAAATGGATGATTGAGGAAGTTTCCGGAGTAAAAGATTCAGATGACTATAAAGAACAGGCTAAACCTATTCAGTTAAAAAGATTGAATAGTTTGATTGAGAGGCGAGTAGCCGGTGAACCTCTTCAATATGTTCTTGGAAGGTGGCAGTTTAGAGAACTCGATTTATTTGTAGACGACAGGGTTCTGATACCACGGCCAGAGACCGAAATTTTAGTTGGCTACGCATTGGAAGAATGTGCGAGCAAGAAGAGTGATTTAGATTTAACGCAATCTCTAAACGTCGTAGATTTAGGTTGCGGTTCAGGTGCTATAGGACTTTCGATAGTTAGAGAGACCCAAAATGTGTCCGTGTGGTGTACAGACATTTCAGAAGGAGCTATTTCAGTGACTCGTGCCAATCTCGCAGGCTTAGGAATGGCAGGTCAAAGAGTTTCGGTTAGTCAAGGATCTTGGTTTGAAGCTTTGCCAGAAGAAATGTTAGGAAAATTTGACATTATTATTTCCAACCCTCCCTATATAGGTGACAGCGAAGAATTGCCAATAGAAGTAAGTGAATGGGAACCTTCTTCCTCTTTACGCTCTGGACCTCTAGGGACAGAGGATTTAAGTTTTCTATTAAATAATTCGATTGAGTGGATGTCTACAGAAGGGCTATTAATTTTAGAATTAGCGCCTATGCAGGCAGATGCAATGGTTAAAGAGGCTAAGAATCTAAATTATAGAGAAGTTCAGTTGCAGCATGACTTAACAGGTAGAGAGCGTGTTTTGATGGCAAAAAAACCGCTATGAATTATTTCTTAGATTTAGATTCAGATTTTGAGTTAGCAGTTTCTGAGGCTTCTCAAGTATTGAAAGAGGGGAGATTAGTTCTATTTCCAACTGACACAGTTTATGGAGTGGCGGCCATCCCGACTAATAAGAGTGCTGTTGAAGAGATATTTCAACGCAAAAATCGTTTAGATGATCAAGCGTGTGCTGTTCTGGTTTCAGAGGCTTCGCAAGCTTCAGAGCTTGTTGTTTCTTCAGCAGAGTTTGAACTTTTATCTCAAAAATTTTGGCCAGGGCCACTCACAGTTGTAATTGAACGAGCAAAACATTTGGATTACTTCTTAGGTGGTGATGAAAGCTCGATAGGAGTTAGGTGCCCTGATCATGATTTTGTTCGATCCTTAACAGAGGTTGTAGGACCTTTAGCTGTTACGTCAGCAAATAGTTCAGGTGTAGAAACGCCAGAAAACGCTAAGGAAGCAGCAGAACAATTAGGTGAAAATTTGTTGGTCGTAGATGGGGGGAAGTGTAAAGGCAAACCATCAACCGTTGTTAATTTATTGGCAAATAAAACTGAGATTCTTCGAGAAGGGGCTTTAGGTTCAGAAGATCTAATCGCTGCAGGTCTTCGGCTGCATGAAGGCTAGTCTATTGTCATGAAAGTAATAGCAATTGGGTGTGATCACGCAGGTTATGAGCTTAAAGAACGTCTGAAGAGTGAACTCAGTGAAATGGGTCATGAAGTTATTGACTGTGGTACGGACTCAACCGAACGAGTTGATTACCCTGATTACGGATTTGCAGTTGGCAGCAAGGTTTCGGAAGGTCCCGCAGATTTAGGAGTTGCGGTTTGCGGTTCTGGTATAGGAATTGGAATAGCAGCAAACAAAGTTTCTGGTATCAGAGCAGCGACTGTAAATGATGTCGAAACCGCAAAGTGGGCGAAGGCTCACAATAATGCAAATGTTCTCTGTTTTGGAGAACGTCTGATTGATCCAGAAGTTGCTGTTGAGGCATTGAGTGCGTGGTTAAATGAAGAATTTGAAGGCGGACGCCACGAAGCACGAGTGGCCAAGCTTGACTCCAAGATCGACCCCTAAAGGCTGGTTTATAAATGGCATTTGTGAACAGCATTCGTTCTGTTGTCAAGTTGCGGAAGTTGGAGATCAACAGAACAAAACGACTTCTTAGAAAAGTTGCAAACGTTGAAGATCTGAGGAAATTGGCTAAACGGCGTCTCCCAATAGGAGTTTTTGACTATATAGACGGTGGCGCAGAAGATGAAATCACGTTGCGAAAAAATGTCGAAGCTTACAGAAAGGTTTCATTCAAACCCAGAGTGTTAAGAGACATGGCGAATATCGATACGTCCACTTCTTTGTTCGGCCGTAAGCTAGCTTTCCCTCTTGTTCTGGCACCAACAGGTTTCACTCGAATCGCACATTCTGAAGGAGAATTAGCGGTTGTTAAAGCAGCAACTCGGGCGGGTATTCCATTTACCTTGTCAACAATGGCCACACGTTCCATAGAGGAATGTGCTTCAGTAGCCGAGAGCGATACTCGTCTTTGGTTTCAGATATACACGTGGAGGGACCGATCTGTTGTTAAAAACCTTGTTGAAAGAGCCGACGCTGCAGGTTTTGAAGCAGTGTGTCTCACCGTTGACACTGCAGTTCTTGGACGCCGAGAGCGTGATGTGCGACGAGGATTTACTTTGCCACCTGAAGTCGGTCTTGGAACGATCATTGATGGTGTGAAAAATCCGGGCTGGACATGGGATTTTTTAACAGCAGATCCGATTCGTTTCGCAAATGTTGAAGGCCTCACTTCTATTGATGGTTCAACAGCAGTTGATCTTGCAGAACATATGAAATCCCAGTTCGACCCCGGCCTTTCTTGGAAGGACGTGGAATGGCTTAGATCGATTTGGAAAGGTCCAATTTTGATCAAAGGAATCCAAACTGTCGAGGATGCTTTAATTGCCGTTGATTCAGGTGTGGAGGCAATTGCAATCTCTAATCATGGAGGAAGACAACTAGATGAGGCGCCTGCACCATTCGATCTACTACCAGAAGTTGCTGAAGCGGTTCAAGACCGTTTAGAGATTATTTGTGATGGCGGGGTTCGTAGAGGTTCGGACATAGTGAAGGCGATTTCGCTAGGAGCTAATGCAGTCATGGCTGGAAGACCTTACCTTTATGCTCTAGCAGCATGTGGTGAAAGGGGAGTTGACCATGTTCTAGATTTGCTTCACGAAGGAGTTGAAAGAACAATGGCTTTAACCGGAGCTGCTTCAGTAAACGATTTATCGGAAGAATTGATTAAGAGAGCAGACTAAAACAGTCTCATTCTCATTGATCAGTAGGAGCTTCGAGAATCCCTACAAGCATGTCAATCAAATTTTCTTTATATTCTGAATTATTCAACAACATTTGCAACCCAGCTTCTAAAGAACGAGCCCTTTCTGAAAGAGATGACGTCATTAATTGCATCATTGCAATAAGACGTTCCTGCCTAACAGGGATCGGTAAGTACACCGGTCGATTTTCGAGCAACTCTAAGGCTTTAGCGAGATGAGGTGAAGAAAGATTTCCTGAAAGATTCCTCCAGTTTGAGAATTGATCTGATAACTGGGAAATTATTTGAAGGTAACGACACCCGCTTTGAGTCTCCAGGCAACTAACCATCGGAACCACTAGAGAGCCCACTAGTGCTCTAGTGGGGGATTGTTCATCAAGCGGTAAGAGAAGTTCTCCTCTGTGTTCATCTATGGGTTGACCGTGTGAAGTGAGGATGCCTTCAAGTAGACCCTCTCTTGAACCAAAGTGGTACGTAACAGCAGAGGTATTTCGTTGGTCAGCAGCAACTACAATTTCTTGAACTTGAACTTGCCAAATCCCTTTTAACGCAAAGAGCCTTTCAGCTTCTAATAGCAGTTGTTCGCGTGTTTTGACGCTACTTCTAGGCACCTATCCGAGTGGCAATAGAGCATTTGAAGGTAGAACTGAAACCGATATGTCTTCTGGAAGTTCATATTGGAAGTCAGGAAATCTCCTTTGTGCTTCTGCTCGATAGTGGTCTGTTGAATGAATAGGATCCTTATCGAATTCAGGGATTACACGTTGTCCAAAAACTTCTAGCATTTCTAGCACTTGCTCATGAGCCATTCCTTCGATTGGCAATCCGAACACAACTTGATCACAACCTACTTCTTGATAGCGAACTACTTGTTCACAAACTTCTTCAGGTGTTCCACAAAGTATGTATCCCTCATCAATTGCCCAATCGAGCATTTCATCGGTCCAGTTCGGGTCTATTGGGGCATCAGGCCAAACCACAGCATCGGGGGATTTTGGCATCGTGTCGTGATACATGTTGACCATGGTCACTAAGTAGCCCCTACCTTTTGTTTTAGCGATCGCTCTTGCTTCATCTCGATTTTCAAGGCAAATAACAGCATTGGTCATCATGACATTGTCATTTTTAAACTGACCAATTTGCTCTACGGGATCTTGAATTGCTTCCTTGTATGTGTCAACACGTCCTTTGAGGTTATGAATAGGTTCGAAGTTGAAAGCTATGGCACCTATACCAAGTGACCCTGCTTTTGCAAATGTTGATGGGTTTCCGCAAGCCACCCAAAGAGGGGGGTGTCCTTTGCCGTATGGTTTTGGAAGGATATTGTGTGGAGTTGGAACAGTAAAAAATTCTCCTTTGAAGTCGTAATCTCTCTGTTCCCACATACGGGGTATTTCACGAATAACTTCATCCCATTGCGCCTTAGTTTCACTTGGATCAGCAACATTAAAACTCAGAAGTTCATGGCTTCCTGCGCCACGTCCTGTTCCAAATTCAAAGCGATTTTCTGTTACGTGGTCAAGCATCGCGGCTCTTTCGGCAATACGGACCGGATGTTCTTTATTTGTCGGCAAGCTTGTGATCGCTGAACCAAGATGTATGTAGTCTGTTTGCGCTGCCACCCAACCCATTAATGGTGAGGGAGCGGACATGTGGCTGTATTCAGTAAGAGCATGATGCTCACCAAACCACATATATTTCCAGTTGTTTTTATCAGCGACGACTCCGTAACTTGCTTCGCGCATTAGTTCGGTGTGTTCTGATTCTGTGTCGTGGGCGGCAGGTCCAGGTATGTAACCGTTACTAAAAATTCCGAATTCCATGGAAACCCCTTTATTTAATGGCTTCCATTAGTATGTCTGATTTTGACTGTTATGTCAAGGCCAATGGTGTGGTTGCTTGTATGTTCAAAATGTAAGAAACAATATTGAGAAATTTATATGAGAACTCAACTTGTAATATCAGGCCAAGAATTACGGATATCTGATGAAGAAACCCTTGTAGGTTCTTGGAAAAAAAGTTTAGAAAAAGAGCCAGAACGAAAACTGTTTTCTTTCAATGGTCGTGAAATAGACCGAGGAACTTTTTTAGATCTGACTTCCAAAACAGCATCGGATTTAGCTAATTCCGGTCTTATTCCTGGGGATCGAATTCTAATTTCCGGAGAAAATTCACTGGATTTAGTCATTGCCCACGTTGCGTGTTTAAGACTCGGTCTCATCATCGTGCCTGTTAATAGCTCTTACAGGGAGGCCGAACTGAAATTTCTTATTGAAGATGCTAGACCACGTGCAGCCTTAGTAGATCAGAAAGAATGGCACAAACTTTTAAATTCAATAGATTCTGATTTATTTATTTCACCTACAGCAGTTGAAACAAGAAGTGGTCGTATGCCAGATTTGGATCTCGCTAAACCAGAAGATCCAGCTTTGATTGCATACACATCAGGGACTACAGGTAAACCAAAAGGAGCTATCCATAGTCAGAGATCCTTATTAGCTGGAGCCCTTTCAGTTGCTCGAGCATGGGAATGGACAGAATCAGATTGTCTCTTATTGTGTCTCCCTTTATTCCATATTCATGGAATGGGTATTGGTTTACACGGGACATTGCTTGTTGGAGGCTCAGCGGTTTTGCAGAAAGGTTTTGACAAAGATTTGGTCTTTTCTGAGATGGCCGCGAATAATTGTTCAATGTTTTTTGGGGTGCCAACCATGTACCACAGGCTTGTTGAAGATGAAAGAGTCAGTCAACTAGCTTCATTACGCTTATGTATTTCTGGCTCTGCACCTTTACCAGCAGATCTGCATCAACAGTTAAAAGATAAAGGAGGAGTTGACGTACTGGAACGTTACGGAACCACTGAGACGATGCTGACGATTTCTAACCCGTATTCAGGTGAGCGACGTGCCGGTTCAGTTGGATTCCCTCTGCCCGGTGTAGAGATTCAAATAGATCCAGAAAGTAAAGAGATACTAGTTCGTGGTGAATCTGTTTTTAAAGGGTATTGGTCGAAAGAGCAGGAAACTAATGAGTCTTTTAAAGAAGGGTGGTTTAAAACAGGTGACGTAGCAGAGATTGCTGATGATGATTACGTATCAATTAACGGTCGCATTAAAGAGATGATAATTACTGGTGGTTTAAATGTTTACCCTCAAGAAGTTGATGAAGTAATACAGTTGCATCCCGATATTGCTGAAGCGGCAGTGTCAGGGATGGAATCTAAAGAGTGGGGAGAGGAAGTTGTAGCTTGGATCGTAATGGAAGAAGGAGTTGACAGTATTAATATCGACGAAGTCAGAAAATATGCCTCACAATATTTAGCTTCTTACAAAATTCCTAAAAGATTAGTAATTGTGAAAGAATTGCCTAGGAACTCACTTGGTAAGATTTTGCGACACGAGTTAAAAGAAAAAAGGAGTTATTGATGGAAAGTGAAAATAGTCCGAGTCATGTGGCATTTCATTTTGACGTCATGTGTCCATGGGCATATCAAACATCGATTTGGATGCGTGAAGTTAGAGACAGGTAAACATAGAAGTTGACTGGTGTTTTTTTAGTCTCGAAGAAATTAATAGAGATGAAGGTAAGAAACATCCATGGGAACGTGAATGGTCTTATGGATGGTCAATGATGCGAATAGGAGCGTTTCTTAAAAGAATTGACCCAGCTCTAAATGATGCTTGGTATTTGAAATCCGGAACAGCTCTCCATATAGAGGGACGTAAACCTCATGATCCTGATGTAGCTCGCTTGCTTCTGACAGAAATGGATCAAGACCCACAGATAGTTGAAGAAGCACTTACCGACCTGACAACACATGATGATGTGAAAAGAGATCACGAACTCGTCGCATCTTTAGGGGGTTTCGGCGTTCCAACACTTGTCTTTAGCAACAATGAAAGGATCTTTGGACCGGTATTAATAAATCCTCCAACAGGTGAAAAGGCGGAAAAATTATGGCACTTAGTAACTGGATGGCTGGAATTTCCTCATTTGTACGAGATGCAAAGACCTAAAATGCCTCTTGATCTTGAAATAATAAGCGACACATTCAACCCTTATGTTGAAGCAAGAGATTGGGAAACAAGAGCGAATCCAACACCGTAAATAGGAGTGAAAATGAGTATAAACAAAACCCAGATTGTTGAAGGACTCAATCAGATTTGGGGAAAATGGAGTCATTTCGGCTCAGAATTGAATGAAGACCAGTGGCAAACATCAAGCCGTCTTCCTGGTTGGACTGTTAAAGACAACTTGTCTCACATCGTCGGAGGTGAATATATGTTGAGTGGCCGAAAACTGCCAGAAGCAGAAATATCGGCTGAGCATGTAAAAAATCCGGTAGGAGAGGCAAACGAAAAAGCACTTCATAGTTTCCGTGAAAAACAAGGTAATGAGGTTCTCACTTTGTTCAATGAAATAACAGCTGAACGATTTCAAGTCTTGTCAGAAATGAGTGAAGAAGAATTTCAAGCTGTTGGGTGGACACCTGCTGGAGAAGCACCATATGGAAGGTTTATGCAAATCAGAGTCTATGATGCATGGTTGCATATGCAAGATTGTAGGGAACCTCTAGGCCTTCCTGGAGATGAGGATGGTTTACCGGCCGAAATCGCAATTGATGAAGTTTCTTCCGCTGCTGGATACATAGTCGGCAAAAAAGGCGGAGCCCCAGAAGGCAGCCGTGTTCAAATCCTTATTTCAGGACCTGTTGAGAGAACTCTAAGAGTTGAAGTGAAGGAAGGGCGGGCATCACTAGTGGAAACTTTCGACGAAGACCCAACTAGTACTTTGACATTGTCATCATTAGATTTCACCGCTTTAACGGGAGGACGTGACGATTCGACAATGTATATAGAAGATGGTCGGGTAGTCCTAGGTGGTGACCTGGAAGTAGCGAGACGAATAGCAGAAAACCTTGCTTATACGATTTAGGAGGATTTAAAGATGTCTTTTCGTCAAAAGCTTTTAAACATACCTGAAATTGAAGATTCCCTGCCTGGACGCTCAACGCCGATCTCTATATCAGGCGTACATGCATTAAATGGCAAAACGATTACGCCACCTTTTTCGGAAGAAATGGATTCATTGGTAGTTGGAATGGGTTGTTTCTGGGGAGCGGAAAGAGTTTTTTGGCAACTGGATGGGGTATGGGTTACGGCAGTTGGATACAGCGGTGGACATACACCTAATCCGACTTATGAAGAAGTTTGCTCAGGGTTAACTGGACATGCAGAGGTTGTGTTGGTGGTCTTCCAGAAAGAATTGCTTGATTTAGAAGATCTATTAAAGATTTTCTGGGAAAGTCATGATCCAACTCAAGGGATGAGACAAGGAAATGACATCGGCACACAATACAGGTCAGGAATTTGGGTGACGGATCAAGATCAGTTAGTCAAGACTGAAAAAAGTCTAAAAGCCTATGAAGAATCATTACTTGTTTCTGGTTTTGAGGAGATCAAAACCACGGTAGAAATTCAAAAAGATTTTTACTATGCGGAGGAATACCACCAACAATATTTACATAAGAACCCGAATGGATACTGTGGCATTGCTGGAACAGGTGTGCTTTGCAAGTAGATAATCAAAATTTCGGACACAGCCATTCGATCTTTAAAAAGTCTCACTTATGTCTTTGTGATTTAGGCTTCCGTGTAGGGGGAAATGATGAGTGAATTTTTACTCGATCAAAAATTGGTTGATCGATTAGTCGCAGATATGGAGTATGAGTTAGACAGGAAAGCTCCACCAGAAAATTTCCCTAAGTTCCCCGATATTCCTTCAGCGCGCTATACGAATGAAGATTTTTATGATTTAGAACAAAAATATTTATGGAATAACAGTTGGTTGGTAGCGGGCCGAGTTGAAGACATACCTGATTCGGGAAATTATTTTCTATTCGAAGAGACCGGAATCCCATTAATAGTGGTGAGAGGGAATGATAATAAAATTCGTTGTTTTTCAAATACATGCACACATCGCGGAGCGCCAGTAGTACGAGAGAAAGAAGGAACTATACGCCATTTGCAGTGTCAGTATCATTCGTGGACATTCGGAATAGACAACGGAGAACTTTTGGCGGTACCAGACGAAAGGGATTTCGTTGATCTTTGTAAGGAAGATCGAGGATTGCCGGAAATAAGTTGTGACACTTGGGGAGGATGGATTTGGATAAATGTAAATCCAGATGCATCTCCTTTAATTGATTTTTTAGGAAAGATTCCAGAAGAAATGGAACAGTATCAATGCGAGAACCTTCGTTTAGTGGGTACAGATCACCGCGAAGTCAATTGCAATTGGAAAGTCGCAATTGAGGCATTTCAAGAGGTCTACCATTTCCGTTTCATACATGATCGCGGGGGATGGACGAGCCTCGATTCGCGTGGAGGAACAATGGGCCTCCTGAAACATGGCAATTCCAGAATGGTCGTTCCACGTTCAAAACAAATGGTAGAGAAGCTTGAAATGGAATCATGGAAAGATTTTAAGATAGTGAAAGATCCATTAGGACTTGAAAATATCTCTACAGTGCATCCCATAGTCCATTGCACTAGCTATTCATTTACTATTTTTCCAAATTTCATTACACCCTTAGCAGCAACAGGCTTTCCCGTGATGCTCTTTTTCCCTGCAGGTATCGATAAAACTAGGATCCGCATATATCACTACGCTCCAGATTGGGGAGATGGAGACCCTCCAGAAGCATGGAAACAACGAATAGCTGAATTTGGTGTAGTGATTGATGAGGATGTTTGGAACCTTGATGCAATGCAGAAAGCTATGGAATCTCCAACTTATGACGGAACACCATTGTGTTATCAGGAAAGACGGATATATAACATGCAAGAAGTAATTGATCGTGTCATAGGGGTTGAAAGAATTCCAACAGATATGACTGTTGCTCAGCTTTTAGACAAATTTATTGAGGAATAAATTTAGGGACTAATTATTCCCGTTTTTTTGAGATTCTCTAATTCTGTTTCGCTGAGCCCAAGTTCTTCAGTAAGAACCTCATCTGTATGTTCTCCGACCCATGGGACCCTCATCTCAGGTCCTTCAGATACTTTTGACATTTTTATCGGATTTCCAGGTATCAGAATGGGTTCGTTTATTCCATCTGTCCTGGGCAATGCCACAATCATATTTCTTTCTTCTAAATGTGGGTCTTTGACAACTTCAGGAACTGTTAAGACAGGTCCCGAAGCCACGTTCGCTTCAGCGAGCAAACTCGAAGTCTCAGATCTAGTTTGGTTTTCAGCCCATTTTTCTAAGGCAGGAATGATTTCAGAATGTAAAT